>JAABUN010006671.1_pt1 | contig 13082 bp, 11 predicted proteins | sample 5559311 | NCBI WGS metagenome assembly JAABUN01 (sample SAMN10711877, study PRJNA513370) | rock metagenome | isolation source: Antarctica rocks | place: Antarctica: Victoria Land, Siegfried Peak sud | reverse complement strand
GGTATCGGCTCGGCCTTCATCTTCGACGGCAGGCTCGTCCCGAACGCGGAGCTCGGGCATCTGCAGATCGACGGCCATGACGCCGAGACGAAGGCCTCGGCCGTGGCACGGGAACGGGACGGCCTCGGGTGGGAGGAGTACGCCGTCCGTCTCCAGCGCTACTTCTCCCACGTCGAGTTCCTGTTCTCCCCCGAACTGTTCATCGTGGGCGGCGGCATCTCCAAGCGCAGCAGCGAGTATCTTCCGTTGCTGACACTGCGCACGCCGATCATCCCGGCCGAGCTGAGGAACCACGCCGGCATCGTCGGCGGAGCCCTGCAGGCCGCGCTGCTCTTCAGCCCGACGACCTGAGCTTCCGCGCGGCCTTGGTCTCGGGGGCGCTACTGCGCGGTCAACGGCCGTTGCGCTCCGGTGGGCACCCGTCCGTTGTCCTTCGCCTGCCGGCGGAGGGTCCTGATGGCGTCCTCGAAGTCCTCGAGTGATTCGAAGCCCTGGTACACGCTCGCGAAGCGCAGGTAGGCGATCTGGTCGAGTTTCCGCAGTGGTTCCAGGATGGCGAGCCCGACCTCGTGCGCATCGATCTCGGCGACACCACTCGCGCGGACGGTCTCCTCGACCTCCTGGGCCAGCAGGGCGAGATCGTCCTCCGTCACGGGGCGGCCCTGACAGGCCTTACGGACGCCGTTGACGATCTTCGAGCGGCTGAACGGCTCGCCCGCTCCAGAGCGCTTGATCACCGTCAGGCTTGTCGTCTCCACCGTGCTGAAGCGGCGCCCGCACTGGGGGCAGAGGCGCCGGCGTCGGATCGCCGACCCATCGTCGCCCAGTCTGCTGTCGACGACACGGGAATCGGGGTTGCGGCAGAACGGACAGTACATCGCATTCCTCCCCGTCGTGTCACCTCACAGCATTTTAGGACTGGATGTAGTGAAACAACAACATTGTGATTACCAGATGTAGTACTGCCCCCAGTGGTCCATTCCGTGCCTCACCGAGCTGACCGCGAACGGTATGCCGTTGGACTCACACCGACTTCGGTGAGAAAGCGCCGATTGAAGTTTGAGAGATTGGAGAAGCCTACGTCGTAGCAGATCGAGGACACTGGCTCATCGGTCTGCTCGAGGAGGCGGCAGGCGTGAGCTACGCGCAGCTTGCAAACCATGGCACTGAAGTTCTGGCCGGTCGCCCTTTTGAAGTATTTGGAGAAGGTGGGCTCGGACATCCCCACCAGTTCTGCTGCTGCGGACATGCGGACTGCGCCGGCATGGTGGGTGAAAATGTACTCGAGGGCTATGTCCACGACCGCGGCCGCCTCGCCGTCGAGTTGGGGCTGGAACCACTCACGGGCAAGGAGCCGTCGGTCCGACTGTGGTGAACGCGCGAGAATGGTCAGGACGCGCAGCACGTGGTGAAGCCGCTCCATCCCGGTTGCGGAACCGACAGACTCGATGGCCTCAGCAGCCTGGACCGCCGTCCCGCCCATGAAATGGATGCCGCGCGCTGACTGTTGCAGGACGGGCTCAACCTCGACCAGCTCAGGCATCAGCTCCGCGCAGTGACGCAGCCAGACGCCGTCGAACTGAAGGACGGCGTCTCGCTTGTCGACCACCTCGCCCGGCTGCAGGTCGCTTACCCAGTCGTGCGGCAATCCGGACCCGATCAGGGTGACCTGCCCCGCCTCGAAGGTGCCGAGGTGATCGCCCACGATGAATCGACCGTGCCCCTTGCGGATCAGGTGGATCTCATACTCGGGGTGGTAGTTCCATCGTGCTATGGGGCTGGGATAATCGTGCTCGTGCCAGCGCACGGAATGGCGTGGGTCATGCGGGACGATCTCACGATTCGCCCGCAGCCCGGTGAGCCGCTCCGCCAATCGCACCGCTACCTCCGTCGACGCACTCTCCATGGCTGATCACCCCTTCATCACAGTCCCGCTATGCCGGCGGCCCGGCCGGAGGACCGAGCAGGCTCAGACCCCGGGAAGGTCGGCCTTGCGTCATGGAAAATAAGTACCAGCTTAGGGCAACAGCGGTGCTAGTTGTGCGCTATCTCACACGACTACTGTTGCAGCACACGGAACGGCCGGAAGATCTCGGATACCGACTCCGCCACCTCAACACTCTGCCAGGCGCCGGTCAGGCGTGCTCAAGATCAGTAAGAACAAAGGAGTCCTTATGCGTACGTCACGTCCGCAGGCCACGCTCACCGCCGGATTGGCCTGTATGGCCCTGACCTTGACCGCCTGCTCGGGTGCAGGCGGTGGGGGCGGCGGGGGCGGAGGGGGCGGTGAGTCCGGCGAAGCCCAGAGCATCAATGTCCTCATGGTCAACAACCCGCAGATGGAAGACCTGCAACAGTTGACTGCCGACAACTTCACGGCCGACACCGGCATCACCGTCAATTTCACGTCACTGCCTGAGAACGACGTCCGCGCGAACATCAGCCAGGAGTTCTCCGCCCAGGCTGGCCAGTACGACGTCGCTTCCCTCTCCAACTACGAGATCCCGTTCTATTCCGCGAACGGCTGGCTCGCCCCACTCGACGAGTACGTCGCAGCCGACGAGGACTTCAACCAGGACGACATCCTTCCTGCCTACACGGAATCACTCACGGGTGAGGACGGGAAGCTCTACGGCGAGCCCTTCTACGGGGAGTCCTCCTTCCTGATGTACCGCACCGATGTCTTCGAGGAGCTCGGACTCACCATGCCGGAAGAGCCTACCTGGGATGAGGTCGCCGATCTCGCGGGTCAGGTCGACGAGGCCCGTGAGGACATGAAGGGGATCTGTCTGCGCGGCCAGCCCGGCTGGGGTCAGGTCTTCGCGCCCCTGACAACCGTGGTCAACACCTTCGGTGGAACCTGGTTCGACAGTGAGTGGAATGCCCAGGTCGACTCCCCGGAGTTCACCGAGGCCGTCCAGTTCTACACGGACCTGGTGAAGGACCACGGGGAGGCGGGCGCAGCGCAGGCCGGTTTCACCGAGTGCCTGACCAACATGACGCAGGGCAACACCGCCATGTGGTACGACGCTACGTCCGCTGCCGGCAGCCTCGAGGCCGAGGGCTCCCCTGTCGCCGGCAAGATCGGATATGCCGCTGCCCCGGTGAAGGAGACGGACTCCTCCGGTTGGCTCTGGACCTGGTCCTGGGGCATCCAGGCCGCTTCCCAGAAGCAGGACGCCGCATGGGAGTTCATCTCCTGGGCCAGCTCGCAGGAGTACGAAGAGCTCGTCGCAGAAGAGCTCGGCTGGGCGAAGGTGCCCTCGGGAAAGCGCATCTCCACGTATGAGAACCCCGAGTACCAGGCATCAGCACCCCAGTTCGAGGCGGAGCGATTTGCCATCGAAAACGCCGATCCCCGCAATCCCGGAGTGCAGGAACGCCCCTACATCGGCATCCAGTTCGTCGGCATCCCGGAATTCGCTGATCTCGGAACTACGGTGTCGCAGGACGTCAGCGCCGTTATCGCGGGCCAGCAGACCGTCGAGGAAGCACTCGCAAAGGGCCAGGAGGCCGCCGAAGCGGTCGGCGAAGACTACCAGTCCAAGTAGAACCTATCGCTGGGCCGTCGCCCTCCATGACGGAGGGTGACGGTCCGCAGGAGATGCCCATGGCTACCGCAACAGCAACAGAACCCCGCTCCTCTCCTCCCGGGCGGCAGAATGCACGAGAGGCAAGCTTCACGCGGCGCAAGCGCAAGGACCGCTGGTCCCGTCGCGGCCCGCTGCTGCCGGCCCTGATCTTCCTGATCGTGGTCACCCAGCTGCCGTTCCTGGCGACGCTGATCATCTCTTTCGTGAACTGGAACAGCCTCCGTCCGAATGAGACGAGCTTCGCTGGATTCGACAATTACGTCAGTGTGCTGACCGACGCGGACCTCCGGCAGTCGATCCTCACCACGATCATCCTCACCGCTACGGTCGTGCTCGTCAGCCTCGCGCTCGGCCTCGGGCTCGCGCTGCTGCTCGATAAGAAATTCATCGGGCGGGGCATTGTCCGGACCTTGCTGATCGCACCTTTCCTCGTTGTGCCGGTAGCCGCGGCACTCGTCTGGAAGCATGCCCTGTTGAACCCCTCGTATGGCCTGGTCAACGGAACCCTGACGTGGATCTGGTCCCTCTTCGGCAGCAACAACCCGCCCCAACCGGAGATTCTGTCCCAAGCCCCACTCCTCGCCGTCGAGGCGTCGTTGATCTGGCAGTGGACCCCCTTCATGATGTTGATCCTTCTCGCCGGGCTGCAATCCCGCCCTATGGATGTCATCGAGGCCGCGCAAATCGATGGCGCGTCTCCGTGGCAGATCTTCCGCTACCTCACACTGCCGCACCTGCGGCAGTACCTGGAGTTGGGCGGGCTGCTCGGAACCATCTACATCGTGCAGAACTTTGATGCCGTCTTCACGCTCACCTCCGGCGGGCTTGGCACCGCGAACCTGCCGTACTCCATCTATCAGACGTTCTACTTCGCGAACGAGTACGGCGTCGCCTCGGCAACGGGGGTCGTCGCGGTGATCGGCACGATCATCGTCGCTACGTTCGCCCTGCGGACAGTCTTCACGCTCTTCCAGAAGGAGGAATCCCGATGACCACGCTCAGTCCCGTCCGCAAACAGAAAGCCGGCCCCACCTTCCTCGGCAGGAAACGCAAGTCCCGGCTCGACCCCACCCGCAACAGCACTGTCGCAGGCCTAGCCGCGTGGGCCGCCGCGCTGATCTTTGCGATCCCCGTTTTCTGGATGGTGCTGACGTCCTTCCACTCCGAGGTCGACGCAGCCACCAATCCACCATCGATCTTCGCGGACCTGACGCTCGAGTCGTACCAGAACTTCTTCTCCGGCGCCTCCGGGCTGAGCCCCTGGCCGCCGCTTATCAACTCGGCCACGGCATCGATCACCTCCACCATCCTGGTACTCGTCCTCGCGATCCCAGCGGCCTACGCGCTGTCGATCCGCCCCATCGAGAAGTGGACGGACGTCATGTTCTTCTTCCTCTCCACGAAGATGCTCCCGATCGTCGCGGCCCTGCTGCCGCTGTTCCTCTTCGCCCGAAATTTCGGTGTCCTCGACAACATCTGGTTCCTGGTACTCCTGTACACCTCCATGAACCTGCCCATTGCGGTGTGGATGATGCGCTCCTTCCTCGCCGAGGTGCCCGTGGAGATGCTCGAGGCCGCACAGATCGACGGCGCCGGGCTCCTCCTGACCCTGCGCAAGGTCGTGGCGCCCGTCGCCATGCCAGGCATCGCCGCGACCGCGCTCATCTGCTTCATCTTCAGTTGGAACGAACTGCTGCTGGCCCGCGTCCTCACCGGCGTCGTCGCAGGGACCGCTCCGGTGTTCCTCACGAGTTTCGTCTCCAGCCAGGGCCTCTTCCTCGCCAAGGTCTGCACGGCAGCCGTGGTCATCTCTCTTCCCGTCCTCCTCGCCGGCTTCGCCGCCCAGGACAAGCTCGTCCAGGGCCTGTCACTCGGCGCCGTCAAGTAATCCGCATCCGAAAGGCCCTCCCATGACAGCCACCGCCGAACGGACCGCCGTCGACGTACCCACCACCATGCGCGCCTCCCTGCTGCGCAAGCCGGGCGAGGTTGCCCTCGAAGTACTCGCCGTACCCCAGGTCGACGACGATCAGGTCCTCGTGCAGGTCGCCGCTGTCGGCGTGTGCGGCAGCGACGTGCACTACTACGAGCACGGGCGAATCGGCCCGTACGTCGTCGACCATCCGCTGATCCTCGGCCATGAGCTCTCCGGGCGCATCGTGGCCGTCGGTGCCTCGGTGGGCGCGTCCCGCATCGGCGAGCGCGTCGCCGTCGAGCCCCAGCGTCCCTGCCGGACCTGCGACCAGTGCCGGCACGGACGCTACAACCTCTGCCCGGCCATCGAGTTCTACGCGACGCCGCCGGTCGACGGCGCCTTCACCGAGTACGTCACCATCCAGGCCGACTTCGCCTACCCGATCCCGGACAGCGTGAGCGACGAGGCGGCGGCGCTGATCGAGCCGCTGTCCGTCGGCATCTGGGCCTGCCAGCGAGCCGGGATAGGACCGGGAAGCCGTGTGCTCATCGCAGGCGCAGGCCCGATCGGTATTATCGCCGCGCAGACCGCGCGCGCCTTCGGCGCCTCCGAGGTCCATATCAGCGACATCTCCCCGGAACGCCTCGCCTTCGCGCTGGACCACGGTGCCACTCACGCACTCGATGCCCGGACCGACCGGGTGGACGGGCTCGACGTCGACGCGTTCATCGATGCATCCGGCGCACCGCAAGCCGTCCGTTCCGGCATTCTGGCCGTGCGCCCGGCGGGCCGTGTGATCCTCGTGGGCTTGGGAGCCGACGACGTCGAGCTTCCCGTCTCCTTCCTCCAGAACCGCGAGATCTGGCTCTCCGGCGTCTTCCGCTACGCCAATACGTGGCCGCTCGGCATCAAGCTCGTCGCGGAGGGAACCGTGGACCTCGACGTTCTTGTCACCGGGCGGTTCGGGCTGTCCGAGGCGGAAGCCGCGCTGCAGGCCGGCAAGCAGCCCGGCCAGCTCAAGGCGATCGTCTACCCCGGCCGATGACGCCGGCAGGATGCAGCGAGTCAGGATGCAGCGAGTGACCTCCCTCCCCGCCTCGCTGCCGACGCCGTCCTACGACCGGTCCGATCTTCGCCCCGGTATCGTGCACTTCGGCGTGGGCGGGTTCCACCGTGCGCACCAGGCGATGTACCTCGACCGCCTGATGGCGCTGGGGCAGGCGCATGACTGGGCGATCCTCGGCGTCGGTGTGCTACCCGGGGACGCCGCCATGAAAGCCGTCATGGATGCCCAGGACGGGCTGTACACCCTGGTCGAAAAAGCCCCCGACGGCTCCCGCAACGCCCGCGTCATCGGCTCGATCCTCGGCTACCTTTTCGCACCCGAGGATCCCGAAGCCGTCATCGAAGCGATCGCCGCACCGGGTATCCGTATTGTCTCGATGACGATCACCGAGGGCGGCTACTGCCTCGACCCGGCGACCGGTGAGGTCGATGCGGACCATCCCCTCCTGCGTGCCGACCTGTTGCCGGGAGCCGTGCCAGCATCCGTGTTCGGTCTCGTCACCGAAGCCCTGGCCCGACGCCGGGAGCGCGGGTTTCCGGGGCTGACCGTCATGTCCTGCGACAACATCCAGGGCAACGGGGACACCGCCCGCGCCGTATTCACCGCCTTCGCGGAGCAGCGCGACCCCGACCTCGCGGCCTGGCTCGCCGACAACGTGACCTTCCCGAACTCCATGGTGGACAGGATCACCCCGGCGACCACGGACGCCGACCGCGATCAGGTCCGGACGGAATTCGGGGTCGACGACGCCTGGCCGGTCGTGTGCGAGGACTTCGAGCAGTGGGTTCTCGAGGACAACTTCGCCCAGGGCCGTCCCGCCTGGGAGGGCGCCGGTGTGCAACTCGTCGACGACGTCGAACCGTACGAGCTCATGAAGCTGCGGCTGCTCAACGTCAGCCACCAGGCTCTCTGCTACCCCGGCTACCTCGCCGGTTACCGGCTCGTGCACGAGGTCTGTCAGAACCCCGACTTTGCCCGCTACCTCCTGGGTTACATGGAGGAGGAGGCCAACCCAACGCTCCGACCCGTCCCCGGAGTGGACCTCGACGCCTACCGGCACCAGCTCATTTCACGCTTCTCGAACGCCGCAGTCCGGGACACCGTAGTGAGGCTGTGCGCGGAAAGCTCCGACCGCATTCCGAAGTGGCTCGTCCCCGTCATCCGCGAAAACCTGGCCGCGGGACGGAGCGTCCGGTACGGCGCGGCGATCATTGCCACTTGGGCGCGCTACGCCGAGGGGACGGACGAGGCGGGTGCGGCCATCGACGTCGTCGACCGGTTGCACGAGAAGGTGACGGCAGCCGCAGCGCAGAACTACTCGGATCCGCTCGCCTTTTTGCGACAGCGGGAACTCTTCATGGACCTCGTGGACCAACCGGTGTTCGTGACCGCGTACCTCGAGGCACTCGTGACCCTGCACGGGCAGGGAGCCGTAGCGCTCGTGAGACGCCTGGCGTGCTGAAAGATCACGTCCTCCCCCGGCAGGATCAAGGGTCCTGGATCGACCGGTATGGGATCCGGTACCTGGCCAGGATCCTCGGAGAGGCCGGGGTCGCTGTTGCCGCCCTGGTGGCTGAGATCAGGCCGGACTACCGGTCGCCGTGGAATCTCGCGGTGACCGCCTCGCCGTGGGCCGGCAGGTTCTCCGCCTCCGCCAATGCGACGATCGCGGTGGCGACCTCGCGCAGCGCGTCGCGGCTGTAGTCGATGAGCTGGACGGCGCGCAGGAACGTCATGACGTTCAGCCCCGAAGCGAAGGCTGCGGTTCCACCGGTCGGCAGGACGTGGTTGGATCCGGCGCAGTAATCGCCCAGGCTGACCGGGCTGTCGCGCCCGACGAAAATGGCTCCGGCATTGCGGATCCGCGCGCCCACGGCCAGGGCGTCGGACGTCTGGATCTCGAGGTGTTCGGCCGCGTAGGCGTCGCAGACCGCGATTCCGTGGTCGATGTCGTCGACCAGGATCACGCCGGACTGCGGCCCCGACAGCGCTGTCCTCACGCGCCCGGCGTGGCGCGTCGTGTCGGCGCGCACCGCGAGGGCGCCGACGACGGCGGACGCAAGGTCCTCCGAGTCGGTCACCAGGACCGACGCGGCCTGCGGATCGTGCTCCGCCTGGCTCACGAGGTCCGCGGCGATGAGGTCCGGATCGGCGGTTGCATCAGCCAGGACGGCGATCTCCGTGGTGCCGGCCTCCGAGTCGATCCCGACGCTGCCGCGGACCAGTCTCTTCGCCGTCGCCACGAACACATTTCCGGGACCCGTGATGACATTGACGGGATCGATCGCCCGACCGGCCCCTGAGCCGTCGGGAACCCCGTAGGCGAGGGCAGCCACGGCCTGGGCGCCGCCGATCGCATAGACCTCGGAAACCCCCAGCATCGACGCCGCAGCGAGGATGACCGGGTGCGGCCAGCCGCCGAACTCCTTCTGCGGCGGTGACGCAAGGGCGATGGAGCGGACGCCGGCGGCCTGGGCCGGCACGACATTCATCACCACGGAGGACGGGTAGACGGCCAGGCCGCCGGGAACGTAGAGCCCCACGCGGTCGACCGCGATCCACTTGTGCGTGAGGTGGGCACCAGGCGCGACCTCGACCTCGACATCGGCGGGGACCTGCGCCTGCGCGAAGCTCCGTGCCCGCCGGATGGATTCCGCCAGTGCGGACCGCACCACGGGATCGAGCCCCGCGACGGCCGCATCGATGACCATGTCCGGCACGCGCGGGTACTCCTGCTCGACGCCGTCGAACCGCAGCGCTAGCTCCCGCAGGGCACCGAGTCCCCGGGTACGCACGTCATCGATGATGGCCTGTACGGATGCTTCGGAGGAATGGGCGCTGGCGGCGGCCCGCGGCATGGCCTCCTTCAGCTCGCCCGGGGACAGCATCCTGCCGCGCAGGTCGATGGTCCGGAAACCGACGGCTGGGGCGGTGCTGGGAGCAGGGTTCACCGTGAGAGTCTATCGGGAGCGATGGACTCTCACGGTGAACGCGGGTCCGCCGCGCCCGGTCAGGTGCGCCGTCGGGCGAGCCCGATCAGGGCGGTGACGAAGACGATGATCGCGGTGACCGCGGGCCAGATCGCGAGGGCCCCGTAGGACTGGAGGATGAAATCGGAACCCGGGAGACCCTCGCGCCCGTGCGGCCCGAGCAGGTAGGCCAGCCCTTCCCCGACGCCGAGGGCAAGGAGGGACCCGAGGATCGATCCGCCGACGGCCGCCAGGATCCGGGCCACCACCCCGGGCAGGCCGAGCCGGACGGCGACGACGGTGCCGACGGCGAGGCCGGCCAGCAGCTCGAGGCCGGCGAGGGTGAGATCGCGCAGCACCCACTGCTCCTCGAGGACGGGGTCCCCGAACAGCCGCCCAGTGGGAGCGAGCAGCCACCATGCTGCTCCGATCAGGGCACCGAGCAGGATCGTGGAGCCGAGCCACCAGAACACTCCCGCGGGCGGCACCGAGCGTCGATCCTCGGCCACGGCATACACCGGAGGGGGATAGTTGCTCGATCCTGTGTCCGGCTCCTGGCTAGCGCGCATGACTTCTACATTAACAAACCCTGCCGCCGCCGCCGCATGCGCCTATCGTGGGAGGGACGGGTGAACGGTTGGCTCCGTCCGGATCACGCCGTCCGCCACCGTCGTCCACCGCCGTCCACCGTCGTCCACCGCCGTCGAGCCCGGAGGAAGCACGTGAACAATCCTGGTACCGCGCAGGCTCCCCTGCCGTCGCCACCCGAGCCCGACGGGACGTGCTTCCGGGAGGTCTTCCGCCGCCACGCCGCGGGGGTGGCCATCATCACGGCGACCTACAACGGTGCCCCCTATGGTTTCACCGCCACGTCGGTGGCCTCGTTGTCCGCCGAGCCCCCGCGCTTCTCGTTCAACATGGCCCGGACGTCGTCCTCCTGGCCGGCAGTCGCGAACACCAGCTTCGTCGGGGTGCACATGCTCAGCACCGAGAACGAGGGCCTCGCCAACCGGTTCGCCCGCACGAGGGACCGCTTCAGCGGCGACCACTGGGAGCCGGGTCCGGAGGGTGTTCCCATCCTCAAGGATGTCGCCGGTTGGCTCCTGGGCCGCATCAGCATGCGCCTGTCCTTCGAGAACAACGCCGTCGTCGTCGCGGAGATGGTTGTTGGCAGCGTCGGGCCCGACGGTGCTCCCCTGCTCTATCACGGGGGCAGTTACGGCACGCCGAGGGCGACCGACTACGTCATTTGACCCGGTCTTCCCGCAGGAGTTCGGGCCTCCTCAGGCGTCCAGGCAGGCGGGGCCCAGCAACACCTTGAGGTCACCGAAGAGACCCGGCGTCGGGCTGACCCGCAGATCGACGCCGAGCTTCATCACCTCGACCCGGCGCGAGCCGTTGAGCCGGATCAGCACCTCGCTGGTCCCGGGGTGCGTCCGCAGCACGTCGCCGAGCGCGGTCACCGCGGTCTCGGTCGCCTTGTGCCGCGGCATCGAGATGACCACCGGGCCGGAGTGGCCCTCACTGAGGTCCGGCACGGTCAGCTCCTGCGCATTGAGCATCACCGCGCCGTCGTCGCGTCGCTGCAGGCGCCCGCGGACCACCACGATGAGATCCTCCGCGAGGACCCCCGAGATGGGCCCGTAGACCTGCCCGAAGAACATCACCTCCATCGAGCCGGCGAGGTCCTCAACCTCGGCGCGGGCGTAGGCGTTGCCACTGTTCTTCGCGATCCTGCGCTGCAGCGAGGTGACCATGCCGGCGATCGTGACGATAGCGCCGTCGGCCGGCCCCTCCTCGGTGATGATGGCGGGGATCGTGGAATCGGCGTGCCGGCTGAGGATACCCTCGAGCCCCTGCAGCGGATGATCCGAGACATAGAGTCCGAGCATGTCCCGTTCGAAGGACAGCTTGTCCTTCTTGTCCCACTCGGGGAGGTCGGGAACCTCGACGGACAGGCCGCCCACCATCCCCATGCCGCCCGGGCCGTCGTCGAACGCGCTGAACAGATCGAACTGGTTCGCCGCCTCGTTGCGCTTGAGGACGATCACGGAGTCCACCGCCTCCTCGTGGATCATCGCGAGGGCGCGCCGGGGGTGCCGGAGCGAGTCGAAGGCACCGGCCTTGATGAGGGACTCGATGGTGCGCTTGTTGCAGACGACGGCGGGCACCTTCTGCAGGAAATCGCTGAAGGTCGTAAACGCGCCCTTCTCCTCCCGCGCGCCGACCATCGCGCCGACGACGTTCGCGCCGACATTGCGGATGGCGCCCATGCCGAAGCGGATGTCCCTGCCCACGGGAGTGAAGTTGACGCTGGACTCGTTGACGTCCGGCGGTAGCACCGTGATGCCCATGCGTCGGCATTCGTTGAGGTAGATGGCCAGTTTGTCCTTGTCGTCGCCGACGCTGGTCAGCAGGGCAGCCATGTACTCCGCGGGATGGTGCGCCTTGAGGTACGCGGTCCAGTAGGAGATGAGCCCGTAGGCAGCGGTATGCGCCTTGTTGAATGCGTAGTCGGAGAAGGATTCGAGGACGGCCCACAGCTTGTCCATCGCTGCCTGCGAGAACCCGTTTGCTTTCATGCCCGCGAAGAAATCGGCCTGCTGCTTGTCCAGCTCGGACTTCTTCTTCTTGCTCATCGCCCGGCGCAGCATGTCCGCCTGGCCGAGTGTGAAGTTCGCCAGCTTCTGCGCGGCGCTCATGACCTGCTCCTGGTACACGATGAGACCGTAGGTGCCGCCCAGGATCTCCTCGAGCGGGCCCTCGAGTTCCGGGTGGATCGGCTCGATGTCCTGCAGGCCGTTCTTGCGCAGGGCGTAGTTCGTGTGCGAGTTCACGCCCATGGGGCCGGGGCGGTACAGCGCCAGGACGGCGGAGATGTCCTCGAAGTTGTCGGGGCGCATGAGCTTCAGCAGGGACCGCATGGGCCCGCCGTCGAGCTGGAACACGCCCAGCGTGTCGCCGCGGGCCAGCAGCTCGTAGGACTCCGTGTCGTCGAGTTCGAGGTCCTCGAGCACGAGATCCTCGTCCTTGTTGGCTTTGATGTTCTCGACGGCGTCCGTGATGATCGTCAGGTTCCTCAGACCGAGGAAGTCCATCTTGATGAGTCCGAGTCCCTCGCACGTGGGGTAGTCGAACTGCGTGATGACCTGGCCATCCTGCTCGCGGCGCATGATCGGGATGATGTCGATCAGCGGATCGGAGGACATGATGACGCCGGCCGCGTGGACGCCCCACTGGCGCTTGAGCCCCTCGAGGCCGAGGGCCGTCTCGAAGACCTTCGCCGAGTCGGCGTCGGTCTTCAGTAGTTCCCGGAGCTCCTCGGCCTCCGAGTAGCGCTTGGCGTCCCGGTTGTGCACATCCGCGAGGGCGAGTCCTTTACCCATCACGTCCGGCGGCATCACTTTGGTGAGGCGCTCACCCGTCGAGAAGGGGTAGCCCATCACCCGGGACGAGTCCTTGAGGGCCTGCTTGGCCTTGATGGTGCCGTAGGTGACGATCATGGCCACGCGCTCGTCGCCGTACTTCTCCGTGACGTA
>JAABUN010006670.1_pt1 | contig 13085 bp, 11 predicted proteins | sample 5559311 | NCBI WGS metagenome assembly JAABUN01 (sample SAMN10711877, study PRJNA513370) | rock metagenome | isolation source: Antarctica rocks | place: Antarctica: Victoria Land, Siegfried Peak sud | reverse complement strand
CAGTCCACTTGCCAGCCCCGCTGGTAAACGGGCGCTGACAGGGCTGGCTATGTTCGCAGCACGCCGCTTTTTGAGCCGCAGGTAGCGCCAGAAAGCAGCGCGGGGAACTGTGACCGGCCCAGCTAACCTTTTCCGCACCTTGGTGCGACCGAAAACCAATCAGTAGGGGGCAGCATGAAAAACTTGTTACCGAGAACGATCTGGGATTACCTAGTCGGCGCAGTCGTCGGTGGGGTGACGGCGCTCGTTTCCCTTATTGTTACGGGTTTTGTCCTTGGCGTAGTGCTGCGCGCAGGCGCGGCGCGTCAGTTCGTAGGCGGTCGCCTGATTTTGATCGCGATACTGACCTTTTTAGCCGTACTACTCGTCGTCACGTTCTACGAAGCTCTACTTAAATACCGGGCGCGCGGCAAAATGCTCGAGCCCGGCAGTACCGAGGCGAGGGTGTTGACCCGCGAGGTGCTGCTCAGGGCTGCTGTCAGTGGCGTTGTAGCGGGACTTTACACGAGCCTTATCATCATCCTCTTTGCACGCTTGGCGCGCGGCGCGGCTGACCTGAACTTGTTAGGCGTTTTTATCCTCGGCCTGCTCCCCGGTATTTTTGTCATCGCTGCGGGCGCGCTGACTTACGCTTATATCGGTGAAGCCGTTCAAGAACAGCAGACCGAACTCGAGGATTGGGAACGCGTCTTTCTTCTCGCTTTACCCTTGACCCTAACGGTGACGCTGGGCTTTCTGTTCGGCGCGGCAGCTGGAGACTGGCTGGGCGTTCTAAGTGCGTTTATCGCTGCGCTACTGACCTACGGTCTCATTGCCGGCTTTCGCAGCCTTAGACGGTACGCGCTGAGCCGTTCGTTTGACGGGTTTTTGCGTGCTAGGGGTGGGCCTACCATCAAGGTCGTGTCAACCCGCCGCGCGTAGCTACTACATTTTTAAGCCTCGAGCCTCACCAACCTCAAAGGAGTAGTTATGGAAAGAGAAGTCGTCACAGAAAACCGTGCAAACCGCGTTATCGTTCAACCCGAACCCGGGCGTTTTGCGCTCAGGCGTACCTCGTGGAGCGCCGTTTTTGCCGGTGCCCTCGTTGCCCTAATGACAACGTTCTTGTTAAGTCTGCTGTTTGCCGGAATCGGCCTGCAGAGTATCGACCTGACCTCAAACCAAAATCCTTTATCCGGTTTCGGTACCGGCGGGATCGTCGCTCTCGTCGTAACAAACCTCGTCGCGCTCTTTTTGGGCGGCTGGGTTGCCGGACACTTGGCCGGGGTATCGCGTCGTAGCGACGCCTTTATCCACGGCGTCTTGACCTGGGGCGTGCTGACGATTCTGACCATCTTTTTACTTACGACCGCCCTCGGACGTTTTGTCGGCGGCGTCACCAGTCTGGTCGGCGGCGTGCTTGGGACAACGACCCAGGCTGCGGCGACCGCCGCGCCCAACTCGCCGCAAGGGGCCGCGAACGCACTGAGTCAGCTTCCGGGCTTTGACGCGGTGCAGGGACAAATTGACCAGTTTCTCAACCAAGCGGGGGTGCAAAATCCGGCTTAGGCCAGTCAAGAACTCGGGCAGCTCATCATCAAGCGGGTCCAAGCAGGGGAAAGCCTGACCTCGCCCGACGCCCAAGCCGAACTCAAAACTTTCCTGACGCAGAACTCGGACCTGACCGACGGAGAGATCAATCAGCAGGTGCAACAGTTTAGTCAGCAGGTCGATCAGACCCAACAAACGGTGGTCCAGGGTACCGAGGAAGCTGCGAGTATCTCAGGCCTCGCCGCGTTCGGTCTCTGCGCCGCGCTGCTGATCGGCGCGTTGGTCGCAGCTTTCGGTGCAGCTGCCGGAACGCCTAAAGACCCTTACGTAGTTTAGCTCGGGTTTTGCCCTCGAGACGCCGGCGTCTCGAGGGCACCTTTAGTTCAGTTTTGCCAGCGTCTTCCCTTCCGAAAGGCTACTTATGAGCGACAAAGTTATCGTCCAGTCCGCGCCCACCGAGGCTGAACCCCCGCTTATCAAACGCCTGCTGGCGGAGCTGATCGGGACGTTTTTTCTCGTCGTCGCCGCCTTGCTCTCGCCGCCTCAGCTGACTTTTGCTCTGGTCGGCGCAACTCTACTCATTATGGTCGTCGTGATCGGCAAGGTCTCAGGCACGCATATCAACCCCGCCGTAACGGTCGGGCTTATGACCGTGCGCCAGATAGCTATCGGTACCGGCTTGCTCTACATCGTGGCTCAAATTATCGGGGCATTTACGGCCCTCGGGCTGGGCAGCCTTTTAGACCGCAGCCTGCCCCAAACGAACCCCGAAGTCAACGCCATGTGGTTTGAGATGCTGGGTGTGTCGCTCTTGGTCTTCGTCGTTACCCGCGTCGTCTTGATGGACGCCCCACCCGCAGCAAGTGCGCTAGCCATCGGCACTGCTTTGATGACGGGTATCGCCATCGCCGGGGCGAGTAGCGGCGGCATCCTCAACCCGGCGGTTGCCGTCGTCTTTCTTGTGGGTGACGTCGTCCGTGGTAAAGAGGTCGAGGTGATAACCTACCTCGTTGCGCCGCTTGTCGCCGCAGTCATTGCCGCGCTTCTTGCCAGAGCTGTTCACGATGACCCTGAAGCGGCGACTTAGATGTTCGCTTACCCTCAACTTGTAGCAGATATCATCTGTTTTACAACGCCCCACTCGGCAAAATGCAGTGTAGCACTCATGTAGCACGCACGTTTTGCGATGACCTGCGGCCGCCAGCCCTACGAGCTGAGAGCTGCTAAGAAACGGTGCAACATTGCGTGGAAATGCTACTGGAAAGCTTTACTTAGCATTTCCAAGAGAGGTTGACACGTAAGCATTAACTTAAATACTGAATTAGAATAGCCAAGTATCATCTTTTAATGTATCTGCTATAGCGGTTTTTTACTGAGGCGGAAGCTCGCAGGTGTCATCTTGGAAAGTGCGTACTGGTCGATGTTTCGTGTACCGAGGTTGGCTCAAACCAGATAATACCTGCTATCGACGGTGTTTTCATATAGTGAGTGCGTTTCAAACCAAATGATACTCGCTACGTCACCTCAGAACGTACGTGCTAGTCAGCAAAACTCATGTTGAGAGCGTGACCGACCAAACGAAGCTTGTTAGCTACAGCTCTAAGACAACAGTGCCTCACAACTTAAGAACGCCGTTTTAAGCGAGGCGATACTTTAGAAACCCGTTGCCCCATATATTAGCATTTCCACAAGAGATTGCCACAAGCATCACCTCAGAATGTACGTGCTAATCGGCAAAGTTTAGACAGCGCACGTTGCTGACCAGATGATACCTGCTATACGAATAAAAACCGGAGACAACTGGTGAACTCCGGTTTTTCTATCTCTTAGCTACTGGAACTTACGAGGTAACTAAACCCACCTGCAACCACAGGCACACGGATTTGTCCGTTTCGGCCTAAAACGGTCTCTGTCAGCGCGCCCGTTTCGTCGTAGATAAAAGCTGTTGTTGGAGAGGCTATCTCGAGCACCATGACGCGCCGCTGCGGAGCAAAACTTTGCAGCAGCGTCTGCCGAGTAGGGCCGTCGAGGTCGAGGCGGGCTACCTCAGGCCGAATCAAAAAGGCATCGAGGTAAACGGGCAGTTCGCCCTCTGAAAGAACGTTCAGCGGTACTGTGCCTGCACTCAGCTTGGCGACGTTCGGTACCGACGCCTTCGCTAAGGCTACCGTCAGCAAACCTTTGTTCGGCGATACGCCGGGGTCGCCTGCGTCTCCCAACCAGAGCGTATGGGGTTGTCTGCCTAAAGTAACCGTTGCGCCCGTTTCAAAAAGGAGGGCGGGTTGCCGCTCAAAGATCGGTAAGACGGCGTAGCGTTCGGTTTCAGGTAGCGTGACCCCTACCTCTAAACGACCACCTGATGAGAGCTTTACGTACGCGCCGCCGCTCCACGACGCCTCGCCGTTCCAAGCGCTCTCCGGCGAGACGACCTCACCCTTTGTAAGCGTGCCGGACTCAGCCTCGACCAGCTGCCAACCTTTTTGCCGCGTCCGAGTGGTGCCGTAGGCCGCCGTTTTTACGTCCGGATGAGCGTCCAGAGCGAGCACCGAAAGAAGCCCGTGGATTGTGCTCTCCGCGCCCGAATTGGGATTGATACGACCGTCCGTCTCGAGTCCGTCGAAGGTGCGTCCGGTCGTTACGTCGTACATCGGCGTAGCCGCCCGGTTGTTGCCGAAATACCAGGCTCCGGCGATACCGGCAAGCTGCGCGAACACCGTTTCGCCCGTGACGTCGGCGACGTTCAAGAGATTTTGCAGTACGGCGTCGGCACCGTAGGCGATCTGCACCGTTTCAGCCGGGGTCGGCGTCCAGCCCTGATCTGCGCCCCCCTGTACCAACAGGAGCGGGGCAAACGTGCTCATTTCAAACCGAGCCGCGTCAACCATGCCGGGTTCGTCCAGCACGTCCCCGGCAACCGCCAGTGCCCCGGCCATCTGCGCGCCCCAACCGTGCCAGAGCGACCTCGAGCCCGTCCACGGTAAGGTTGCGCCGAAGGGAAACTCGGTACGGGTAGAAGAAGTCAGCAGCAGCAGCCCCTCGGCAAGTTGACGTAGCGCGCGCTCAGCCCGGGGGTTGGAAGTCGTACGCAAGTAGGCGGCGAGGCCGTAGACAGCTTCGCTCGAGGCGTCTGCGCCCCCGTTAATCAACCAAGTCGGATTTTGAAACCCGTGAAACGTTTCGGTTTTAGGATAGTCAACCAGCACCTGCCGCTCCAAAGCGCCCAAAGCCAACGTGAGCCGCGCCTCCAAAAACGTCGCAAACGCCGGGTCGTCCTCCGCAAAAGCTGCGTAACCTTCACCTAATGCCCACACCGTCCGGGCCAGCCAGTATGACGGGCCTGAATCGGACGGGTCGGGCAACTCGGCGGGTTCGGCGCTCGGGTTTAGGGTGCCGTCCGGTTGCAGCCACAAGACGACGTTGCCTTCTTTTGGTCCCGGCGTCAGCGTCTGCAAGTAGGCGACGGTGCGTAAGAGACCGTACGCCGAGGCGCGGCTGCTCGCCGCTCCGGTTTGCTGCCAGTGCCGCAGATAGACCACGGCCGCGCGGGTCAGGTCGTCGGCGTTAAAGGCACCTTGACCCCAGGTGTCGGTCGCCGCGTCGTAGTCGCCACCCCCGACGCGGCGGTAGCTTCCGCCGTCTAACGGTTCAGCGTAAGTCCATAACGCCAGCAGTTCGGGGTTTTCGGCTAGCCGGTAGGTGCTGTGTCCTGCTTGTTCGGGTGGCGTGATCGGCTGAGTTAAAAAATCCAGGTGAGACAGGTTGGTAAGTTCCTGCGGTGCAGCTGCAAATGCGGCTGAAAAAGTCAGTAGCCATAGCCAAGCTGCTAGAAAAAGTGTTTGCGAGTATCGTTTTGACATCTCTCTCCTCTTCAATCGGTGCAGAACAGCAGGTGCAGAACAGCAGGTGCAGAAAATCGGTGTAGAACAGCAGCTGCCGCGAGCTACCGCCGGGTTACGCGCAGCAGCTAGCCGTTTTCTAACGTCCAGGCGAGCAGCGCGCCGAGGTCGGCTTTGGCCAGCCCGACCACCCGATCCGCGCCGCCGTAGTAGAGGTAAACCGTGCCGTCTACAACCGGGTTGGCGGTTCCGAAAACGACGTTCGGGACGTCGCCGCGCAGCTCCCAGGCGGTTTGCGGCTCGAGCACGAACTCTTCGGGCCGTTTCAAAACTTTCGTAGGGTCGTCTTTAGCTAGCAGCGCGACCCCCATCCGGTAGACGTGCTCGTCGTTGTAACCGTGATAGATCATCAACCAACCCTCGTCGGTTAAAATCGGCGGCCCACCGGCACCGACCCGTTTACCGTCCCAAAGACCGGGGCGGGGCGAAAGAATCTCTTTGTGGTCTGTCCAGCTGCGCATATCATCACTAAACGCGAGCCAGACGCTCGGCGGGCGGCGGTGAAAGGTCACAAAACGCCCACCGACCTTTTGAGGGAAGAGCGCGTGGTCTTTATTGTCTTCAACTCGAACGACCGGGCCGATGGTCTCCCAGGTGATGAGGTTGTCCGATACCGCGTACATCGGCGTGATGCCCGTAGGGGGAGTGCCGACGGCGGGAAAAGGGCTGTCCCGGTCGAACGCGGTATAGGCCATGTAAAAGCGCCCCTCCAGCTCGGTCACGCGGGGGTCTTCGACGCCGCGCGCGTCCGCCTCACTGCTCGGACTGAGGACAGGCCCCTGCATACGGTTCCAGTTCATTCCGTCGGTTGACACGGCGTACCCGATACGTGAGACGTAGTCGTAGCCTTGCGCGCGGTAGTGCATGTGAAAGAGTCCGTTATAGACGACGACCGACGGGTTAAAGACGTTGAGCGCTTCCCAAGGATTTTCGGGATTCGGAACGAGGACGGGGGTGTAGTGACGCTGGAATTGCACAGATAGTCTCCTAAGAACTCGAGCGAACGACGAGCGAAACGGGGAGTTGGGGCGACGCGGCGGGCTTGCCGCCGAGCCGCGCTAAAAGCTGCGCCGCTGCCTCGAGGCCGAGCTGCTGACGCGGAATCCGCACCGTCGTGAGGGGCGGGTGGCTGTAACGCGAAAGAGCAATGTCGTCGAAACCGACAACCGCTACGTCGTCCGGTACGCGCACGCCTACCTCGGCGAGCGCACGTAACGCGCCGAACGCAGCTGTGTCGTTGGCAGCAAAAATTGCGTCGAAAGGGGTTGCAGCGAGCAACTTTCGTGTGGCTAAATAACCGCCGTCCGGCCCTAGCTGGCCTGAATGTTGTCTTTCAGGTTTGACCTCTCTGTCCATTTCAGCGTGAGCGCGCAAGTATCCCTGACGACGCCGCAAAAAGTTCGGATCGTCAGGGGTCTCCGCGATAAAGGCGACCCGGCAGCGTCCGCGCTCAAGCAGGTGCCGGGTCGCCTCAAAGCCTCCGGCTTCGTTGGCTACCGTGACGCTCGGAATCTCCGGACGCCACCCCGCCCAACCACCCTCGGAATCCGCCAAGACCAGCGGTACACCGCCCTCGTCGAGCGAATGTAACAGTGCCACCGGCAAATCGCACCCGAGGGCGATAACCCCGTCACATCGCCCCCCTTGCAACCAGCCCGGTTTGACGCTACCCGAACGCATAAGCAGTAGACCCAGACCGTTTTCTGCCAGGTGGGTCTCGATACCGCCGACGACCTCGGCGTAAAAGGCGTCTAAAAAGGTCGGCCCGTGACTTCCTGAAACGAGCACCGCTACCGTACCGGTTCGGCCTGATTTGAGCGCCTGCCCCGCAGCGTCGGGGATGTAGCCGAGCTCGAGCGCCGCTTGTTGAACGCGCGCCCGCGTACCGGGGTTGACGTCGGTGTAACCTCTAAGCGCCCTCGAGACCGTTGAGATCGACATTCCTACCGCGTCCGCCACATCGCGGATGCTGGTGCGTTTGCCCCTCCTTTGAGCCGGTAGTTTACTTAAAAACAAAAGCGATCCCTGCGGTGAACTGTTTGCGAAAAAACCAAAAAACGATTAAAACCGGTAGCGTCAGCAGCGTACTCGCCGCGTAGATCGGTCCCGGATACGGCGCGTACGAGCCCGACAGCGAAGCCAACAACACCGAAAGCGTCATCTTCGAACGGTCGCTGACGACCATCAAGTCCCACAAAAGTTGACCCCAGCGGTCCATAAATAAAAACAGCGTGATTACCGCCGTAATCGGCAACGATACCGGGACGATGATGCGAAAGACCACCGCCAGCTCCGAAGCCCCGTCGATCCGCGCCGCCTCGATCATCTCACTGTTGACCCCCTTAAAAAACGAGGTGTACATAAATATTGCCCAGACGCTCATCGCCGTCGGGATGATCATTCCGGCGTAGGTATTATAAAGCCCGGCGTAGCGGACGATCAGGAACGTCGGAACGAGCAGAATGATCGCCGGAAAAAACATGTGAAACAAAATGACGTTGTTGATCACGCCTCGGCCCCGAAACGGGATCAGCGAGAGCGCGTAACCGACCAGCCCCGCTGACACGACCATGAGCGAGACGCTGACGACGGTGACGATAAAACTGTTGAGCAGCGCCTGCAACCACGGGTCCCTCGCCCCGGCCTCAAAAAAAAGCCAGTTGTACGAGCGCAAGGTCAAGCTGCTCGGAATGAGCTGCTTGTCTACCTGATCCCAGGGAGCCAGCGACTGTACGATGAGGTAAAGAAACGGCGCAACTGCCGCCGCCACCCCGACAAAGAGTACGAGCGCCACCAAAATGCGTACCAGCGGGTTTGGTTTAGCTCCAGCCATTACGCCCACCCCACCACTCCATCACGCGGCGCACGATAAAGACGGCGACAAAGACGCTGAGCGCGTTTAGCAGCGCGACCGCCGACGCGTAACCGGCGTTCAAACTGGTAAAAAGCTGATAATAAATTTCCAGCGTCCACGTCTGCGTCGCCAGTTCCGGCCCGCCGTTGGTCAAGATAAAGGGTTCGGTAAAAACCGAAAACATCGCCCCGACCGACAAAATGATGACGGTGTAAAGAGACGGATAGAGCATCGGAAAAGTAATCCGCCAGAACTTCGTCCAACCGGTTGCACCGTCTAAGTTCGCCGCCTCGTAGAGTTCGACAGGAATGCTCTGCAACCCTGCTAAAAAGATAAGCGCGTCGTACCCTGAAAACTTCCAGGCCATCATCAAACTGATGACGATGACCGCTAAAACCGGATTCCCGAGCCAGTCGGGGTCGGTACCGAACGTGTTGCGAAGAAGTGAGCTGAAGGGGCCGTAATAGTCGAGCACGCCGCGTACCACGAGGGCTGCTGCTACGCCTGAGGCCAGATAGGGCAAAAAGAAGGCGATGGCGAGCGCCCCTTGAAAACGTTTGACCGAGTTGATTACCAGGGCGATCACCATGGCCGAGGCGAGCGTTACGGGAATAAAGATTGCCATAAACTTAAACGGCGTAAGCGCCGCTGCCCGGACGCGCTCACTTTGGAGTGCGGCGGTAAAGTTCTGCAGGCCCACAAAGTTGCTTTGCGGCGAAATGAGGTCCCACGACTGGGTGGAGAGCCAGACGCCCCAGAGGAGCGGAATCAGAAAAAAGACGAAGGTAAAGAGCAGGTAGGGGGAGGCTAAAAGCCACCCCCACCTCGAGAAATACCGCTGCACCTCAAAACGCTCGCATGTTACTGGCCCAAAAGGGCTTGCATCGCAGCTTTGGCGTCTTCCCACGCTTGTTCGGGAGTTTTATCCCCCTGCACGGCGGGGATCAGCCCTTCGTCAGACAGGGCCGTCTGGATGTCGGAGTAATTTTGGTTGACAATCGGCGGTACCGCGTAGGGAATCGCTTCGGCGTACTGCACCAGCGCCGGATTCTCTTGTAAAAAGCTCGAGAAAACCTGGTTGCTGCTTAGGTCGTCGCGGGTCGGCGGTAAGTTGGTCGTTTGAAACCAGGTGAGGTCGTGTTGGGGGTCTGAATAGACCCATTTGACGAACTCCCAAGCGGCGGTTCGGGCGTCTTCCGGGGCACCGGCGAAAAGCACAAGTCCCTTGGCGTCGGCGAAGGTGTAAACCGGTTTTCCTTCAGTGGCGTTGTCAGGGACGGGAGGGTTCGTCAACACGTAAGCGTCGCCTAAAGTCAAGTCGGGATAGTTCTCACGCCAGCTCGAGAACGTCCACGGCCCCAGCTCGCTCCAAACGCTGTTGCCGACTTCAAAAGGCGTCTGCACCTCACGCGTTAAAACGCAACCCGCGTCGTTGAGCTTTTGGTAAAAGTCGAACACGGCAACTGCCGCCGCGTCGTCGGCGGTAATTTCAGTTCCGGTAATAAACGGCTTGCCGCTCGAGGCCGCGTCGTAAAGGGTAAAAAAGTCGAACCAACGCTGCCACCAGACGTTCGTCACGAGGTCGGCCCTAGCTAGCAAAAATTTGTTCGGATCGGCTTCTTTGAGCGTTTTGCAAGCGTCTAAAATGCCGCTGTAGGTACCGGGGGGCGTCTCTATACCGACTGTCTTTAGGACGTCGCTGCGCCAGCCGAAGAGCATCGCGTTGGTGTAGATCGGCAAGATGTAGTAGTTATCGTCGGGAAACGTCCAAGTCTTGACGGCTGTCGTCATTTTACGTGAAGCGAGCAGATCGTCCCATCCAGGAAGGGTGTTTAGGGGCGTGATAGCTTCGGCGTTGTAGAGCTGCGCCCCAAACCCGATAAAGATATTTTCGGCTATCGTCGGGCTGTTGCCCCCGGCGAGTGAGGCCAAAATTGCCGCTTCGGACGACGGCGTTTCGGGAATCGGGGTCACGGTTACGGTCACGTCCGGTTCGACCTTTTTATAGGCTTGCGCCATCTCCTCCCAAAACTGCGTTTGAGACGGGTTGGGGGCAGACCAAAACGTTACCTCTTGGGCCGCGCTTAACGAACCGATAACAAGACATACAACCAACAAACCGATACGCTGCATTTGCTCCTCCTTCAAGTTCAAAAATAAACCGACAGGCTGCGAGTTACCTACCCCCTTTGTAGCAACGGCGAAAAGCTAAACAAGCCGTAACCAAAATTCCAAAAACGTTTTTGTTACCCTAGCACAGCGAAAAATCAGGGTCAATAGGCAAACTCAGGCGTCAAAGTAAGGTTGTGCGAACAAAAGTCAGTGGTTAGAAGCCGTCTCAAAAACTCTCGGCGGGCCACCTTCGGCCGGTGAGGGTTTGACCGAGCTAGGCGAGTAAGCTAAAACGCTCCGGGTTCAAAAAGTCATTTTTGTGCTGGAGTTATAGTCCAAATAATGTTGTACCGTTTCTTCGCAGCTATATCCCATGCGGGGCACAGGTCATCGTCAGAACGTGCGTGCTAGGCCATATTTTTTTGGGTGAGCGTGTTGCCAACCAAGTGATACCTGCTATATGTAATGCGTTACGCGGTGCAGCCAAGGCGAAGGTTTTGCCGGTCTTCAAATCCTACAGCGGGTTACAAAACGTTTGACCGTCAAGAGACAAAGAAACATAAAACTTTCCGTGTCGTAACGCTTAGGATTTGCCGGACCTACGCTTATGCGCAGGTCGCCGAGCGACACTCGGGCAGCGCCTAAGTGCGGCGCAGACTGTCTTAGAGTACCACCGAGCATTTTGGTCTATGCGTTTGAAACAGCGTCGAGTTTAAGCCTCGCAGTTTGACTTATTCCGGTGTGAAGTTGCTAACCTAGCCTGACAAATCAAATAGTTTTTACCCGTGGGGGGGTGATAGGGAACGCAGAGTTACGAAACATCGCTACCGAATCGTCATGTTACAGCTCATCTAAAAAGGAGTTGGGTCTATGCACCTTAGGCCTTTCAAATGTCTCGCTGTCGCAGCCGCCGCGCTGCTCTTCACCTCTACGGCGCTTGCGCAACCGCAAACCGGCGGCACCGTCCGGGTCGCCCGCTCGTCGGGGTCGTACACCAACAACTCAAACCCGTTCGGCACCGCCGGTCAAAATCTGCCGAGTACCCCGCTTATCTATGAACCGCTCTTTTTTGTCAATTCTGTAACCGGCGACACGGCGCCCTTGTTGGGTACCGAGTACAAATGGATCAAGGATAACCTCACCTTGACGGTCAAAACCCGTGAGGGCGTAAAGTGGAGCGACGGTAAGCTGTTTTCCGTGCAAGACGTCGCCTTTACCTTTAACTACATGGAAGACCATCCCGAACTCGATACCACCGGCGTCTGGGCGCTCGGCGTCAAAAATGTCGAGGCGAAAGACGACACCACCGTCGTCTTCAGCTTTGGCGAACCCAATACCCCGCTTTTTAACGATATCGTAGGGCGTACGATTGCGCCTGAACATATCTGGGCGAGTATCGCCGACCCGCTGCAAGAGACGAACGAAAACCCGGTCGGTACCGGGCCTTTCTTGCTCGAGTCGTTCGCCTCGCAGCTCATCAAGGCGGTCAAAAACCCGAACTATTGGCTTGAGGGTCAGCCTTACGTGGACGGCGTGACGTTCCAGATCACCAACAGCAACCAGGCTGTGCTCTTGCTGCTGCTGCAAAACCAGGCGGACTATTCGTACAGCCAGATTCCCAACGTCGAGAAGACCTATAACGCCCGCGACCCGGAAACCTACGTGTCGTGGTGGCCGGTCAACAACGACAACATCCTTTATATGAACACCCTTAAAGCACCCTTTGAGGACGTAGCGTTTCGTAAAGCGGTAGCGATGGCCATCAATAAAGACGACGCCGCTGCCAAAGCGTACGCGGGCGGGAACGACCGTCGCTGCTGCCAACCCAACCGGGATCATCCCGGCGCAACAGGGTGAATGGCTCGACGCTTCACTCCAAGAACCCGCTTACACGTTCGACCCGGACGCGGCGCGCAGCATGTTGGAAGAAGCGGGTTACAGCTTTGACGGTGATACCTTGCTCGGTAAAGACGGCAGCCCACTACCGACCTTTAACATCCTAGTCGGCGCAGGTTGGACGGACTTTATCACGATGGCGCAGGTGATCTCGCAAAACCTCCAGGCTATCGGAATACGTTCAAGTATTCAGCAAGAGAACTGGGGTCGTACTCGAGGGGCCTGCAAAGCGGTACCTACGACATGGCGATCTCGTGGGGCTGGGGCAACGGCTCGACCCCTTATTACCTCTACAACCGTTCTTTGTCACCGGAATTCTCCGCCTCTAAAATTGGTGAGACGGCCGATTCGAATATGTCACGCTTTACCAACCCTAAGGTGACGAAGGCGCTTACGACGTTTCGGCAGAGCAGCGACCAAGCGGTGCAAAAAGAGGCGGTCAACCAGATCGCCGAGGTCGTCGTCAAACAGATTCCTTACGTCCCCCTTACTGACCGGGTCAACTTTTCGAACTTCAACCTCTCGAGCTTTACCGGCTGGCCGTCGCCTGAAAACCCCTATACCGACGGCGGCCCCGACGATTCGGCTGCCGGTCTCTTGATGTTCCGTGAGGTTTATCTGAAGTGATGAGCGGCGCGTTACTTTACAAACGCAACCCTGCCGTCTAAAAGTTTGGTTCTCCCGTCAAAATAGTGCAACTCAAGGAGAGAGCAGAACGCGCTTACGAAGCAGGCTGAATGACCCGCGTCCGTACATCTGCCGTTTAATGAGTTTCAGGCGATTGACCGCCCCCTCGG
>JAABUN010006669.1_pt1 | contig 13088 bp, 11 predicted proteins | sample 5559311 | NCBI WGS metagenome assembly JAABUN01 (sample SAMN10711877, study PRJNA513370) | rock metagenome | isolation source: Antarctica rocks | place: Antarctica: Victoria Land, Siegfried Peak sud | reverse complement strand
TCGTACGGGTTTCGGACGGCGAAAGTCGCAAAACTGGCTCTATTGCACAATCTCGGCCGGCTCCCCGAGCCGAAACGCACCCACAGATTCTGCTGAGGAGGCCCTCTTTTGATGGCTGTAGGCAATGCGCCAGCGAATCGCGCTAGTCTCGGAGGATGAGGTGGATGGCGGGGGCCTTCACCAGGGCCGTCACCTCTTCTCCCGGCCGCAGGCCCAGTTCCTCGCTGGCCGGGCGCGTCACCAGGGCGGTCAACTCGAAGCCGCAGCCCAGGATCACGCGCATCAGTGGCCCCTCCGAGGTGACGGAGTGGACCCGGGCCGGTAGCCGATTTCGGACGCTGCTGGGCCCCCCCTCCCCCCTCTGGAGGATGACCTCCTCGGCGCGGATGCACGCATAGACCTCGCCGGAGGCCCCTTCCGGGGCGACGGCCAGCAACTCGGCCTCGCCGACGAGCACCGTCGCGAGCCCCTCGTGGACCCGGAGGATCCGACCTCGTTCGACGGTCTCCACGCCGACGATCCGGGCCACGGAGAGGTCCGCGGGACGGGTGAAGACCTCGTCGACGGGGCCTTCCTGGCGGATCCGGCCGCCGTCGAGGACGATCACGCGGTCGGCCAGGGCGATCGCCTCGACCCGGTCGTGGGTGACGAGCACCACGGGGATGTCGAACTCGGCCAGCAACCGGCGGATCTCGCGGCGAAGCTGCTCCCGGAGCGGGGCGTCGAGGGCCGAGAGCGGCTCGTCCAGGAGGAGGAGACGCGGGCGTCGGATCAAGGACCGGGCCAGGGCGACCCGCCGTCGCTGGCCGCCGGAGACCTCGCGCGGGGGGCGATGCTCCAGGCCGTCCAGCCCGAAGCGGTCGAGCATCTCGGCCACGCGTCGACGGCGCTCGGCGGCGGTCACGCCCCGGAGGCCGTAGGCGATATTGCGCCCCACGCTCAGGTGGGGGAAGAGGGCGGGCTCCTGCGAGAGGTAGCCGATGCCCCGTCGCTGGGGAGAGAGGAAGATGCCGGCCTCGGAGTCGAGCCACGTCTCGTCGCCGAACCGGATCGTGCCCCGCTCCGGGCGTTCGAGCCCGGCGAGGCATCGCAGGAGCGTCGTCTTGCCGCATCCCGAAGGGCCGAAGAGGACGGTGATGGAAAACCCCCCGGCCGGCTGCCGGAGGTCGGCATGGATCGAGGCTCCCGAATGATAGTGCATCTCGAATCGGGCCAGGAGTTCCCCCGTCATTCGGGCAGGCTCCCACGCCCGAGGCTCGAGGCGACCCCGAGCGCCGTGAAGGCGAAGGCCAGGAGGAGCAAGGAGGCCCGACCGGCCGACGCGTAGTCGAGCGCCTGCACGTCGTCGTAGATCGAGACCGAGAGGGTCCGGGTGATGCCGGGTCGGTTCCCGCCGACCATGAGCACCACGCCGAACTCGCCCACGGCATGAGAGAAGGTCAGGACCAGCCCGGTGAGGATCCCCGGCCAGCAGAGCGGGAAGGTGACCCGGAAGAAGGTGACGAGCCGGGAGACGCCCAGGCACCAGGACGCTTCGACCAGCCGGCGGTCGGCCCTCGCGAACGCCGCCGCGAACGGCCTGACGGCGAACGGCAGGTTGTACAGCACCGACCCCAGGAGGATCCCCCCGAACGAGAATGGCAGCATGCCCCCGGTGGCGGCCCCATAGATCCGGCCGATCGGGCCCTCCGGGCCGGTCGCCATCAGGATGTAGAAGCCCAGGACGGTGGGGGGGAGGACCAGGGGCAGGGCGACCACGGACTCCACGACCGCCTTGATCCGCCGTCGCGTCGTCGCCAGCCAGTAGGCGAGCGGGAGGCCCAGGACGAAGAGGATCGCCGTCGTGCAGGTCGCCAGTTCGAGCGTGAGCCCGATCGCCGTCCAGTCCATGCTCACCCTTCGGGCACCGTGAATTCGTGGCGACGGAAGACGTCCCGCCCCTCTTCCCCCGTCACGAACTCGCGGAAGAGTCGCGTGGCGTCGCGATCCCTCGCCCGGGAGAGGATCACCCCCCCTTGTTTCAGCGGGGGATGGGCCCCGGCCGGGACGGGCCAGAAGCGCCCCGCACCCCGCATCGAAGGGGCGAGGGCCAGCGTTCGGGCGATGATGCCGACGTCGGCCGCCCCGCTCGCGACGAACTGGGCCGCCTGGGCGACGTTGTCCCCCAGCACGAGCCGGTCCCGGACCGCCTCGTAGACCCCGAGATCCTTCAAGGCCGCTTCCGCCGCGCGGCCGTACGGGGCGAAACGCGGGTTGGCGATGGCGACCCTCCGCACCGTTGGGGCCGTCACCGCGCCGATGCCGAGCGTTTCCAGGTCGAGAGGGGAGCCATTCGGCACCCAGACCACGATGTGACCCTCGGCATAGACGAACTCACCGTCGGCGTCCGCGAATCCCCCCTCGATCAGCCTGCGAGGATAATCGACGTCGGCCGAGAAGAAGATATCGAACGGGGCATTCTGCGAGATATGCGCGAATAGGTTGCCCGACGAGCCATACGTGGCCTTGACCTCCATTGCCGGGTGCCGGCGCTCGAAGTGCCCGATGAGGTCACTCAGGACGGGCTTCAGGTCGGCCGCCGCCGCCACCGTGACTTCGCGGGTGTCGGTGCTCGCGGCAGGGCCGACTCTCGGGCCCACCCGGCTGCCGTCGCAACCGGCGGACAAGCTGGCTCCCAGGAGCAGGAGGGACGCGATCCGGCACGGGCCGGAGGGTGACGGGGAGGGCTTCAAGGGGGGATATCGCATGGGGAAATACCAGTTCAACGCTCGACGCCGACGTGCTCGACCTCGCCCGTGCCGGCGGCGTCGTATCCCGCCAGCTCTCCGATCCGCCCGCGATACGAGTTCGACTGGACGACCCGGATGAGGGCCTGGATGCGCGGATCATCTTCGGAACGCCTTGGGAAACACAGGTCGTAGCCTTCGAAGCGGATCCCGTGGAATCTCAGGCCCGCTTCTTCGCTCGCCAGCCGGAGGCAGACTCCGACATCGGCTCGGCGACACCTCGATGGTCGAAGGCCTGGTGCCGCGGGGCGGGCGGGCCGGGCCTGAGCTGATCGAGGCACTGCCGCGCACCCGAGCCAATCTCCCGGCCCACCCAGGCGAGCCTGGCACCCAGCGCCTCCCCTACCGACTTGACAGCGATGTCCGGGGAGACCGCCAGCCCCTCTTCCCAGCGTGCGACCCGTAGCAGGCTCATCCCCTCCGCGAAATGCTCATGCACGGCCGAGACGTTCCCCCCGCGATCCTCGGCCGTCGACAGATGAGCCCCCGCGGCGTGGACCAAGCCCTGCTTCAGCAGGGTGAGTGCCCGCCCGCTCGACCTCGGGAGCACGAGCAAGCGGAACCCAGTCGTGCGGGCGTACTCGACGGCCAAGAGGCCAGCCGCGGGGTCGCAACAGGCCAGGACCAGCGTCTTCTCCGGGGAGAAGTCACCATTGGACCGGCAGACGCCCCCCCGGCAGACGCCGTCGTGTGCGATCAACCCGAGCGGGGTCACCTCGACCGGGTAGCGCAGAGTCCGCACGCCGATGCTCGCGTGCCAGAAGCGGCATGGTTCCTGGAGGGAGGGCCACGCCCATCCGGGTTCCACCGTGCCCGTTCGAGCGGCGTCAAAGAGCTCCTCCACCGAGCAATCCAGGGCCCTGGCCAGCGACAAGGCCGCCGCCACGGACGGGACCAGCCGGTTGATCTCGATCGCACTCACCGCCGCGCGTGAAATCCCGGCCAGGCGGGCGAGTTCCGCCTGCGACCATCCCTTCCCCTGGCGGTAGTCCTTGACCCTGTTGTATCGGCCCGGCAATTCTGCCATGATCGTGCCAAATTACGACAGGATCGTATCACTGTCAATGGGGCGAGTCGGTCCGGGTCACGAAACGCCCCGGCGAACTTACCACAGAAAGGCCCCTCATGGGCAACGATCGTCGGTGCGGAGGCTTCACGCTCATCGAGTTGCTCGTGGTGATCGCGGTCATCGCCGTGTTGATCGGCCTGCTCTTTCCCGCCGTCCAGGCGGCGCGCGAGGCCGCCCGCCGCGCCCAGTGTGTGAACAACCTCAAGCAGATCGGACTCGCGCTGCACAACTACCACGACGCCCATAACACGTTCCCCCCCGGCCGGCTGCGCGGCCTCCGCGACGGCCACGGCCGACACTTCTCGGCCTATGCCCAGATCCTCCCGCAACTCGACCGGGCCAACGCCTTCAACGCGATCAACTTCGACCTGAGCCCCGACACTGGCTCCACGGGATCCTCGGTCGCCGAGAATACCACCGTGATGAACTTGACCCTGGGCATCCTGCTCTGCCCCAGCGATAAGTACGTCAAGCTGCAGGGCGAGAACGGCGTCCACAACTACCCGATGAACACCGGGACGACCTATCCGGTCTCCCCGCGCAACCCGTCAGGGGTCCCGGTCACGGGCATCTTCTTCGAGAACTCGGCGGTGACGATCGCGGCGGTCACGGACGGGACGAGCCAGACCATCTGCGTGGGCGAGACGGTCAAGGCCGACCTCGGGGGGCCGACCGTCTGGGACGGCATCAGCGCCACGAACGGGTTCGTGCTGACTCGGGGCAATGACAACAACAGCAGCGGCCCCGATCTCACCGACTATGCCTCGCAATGCGGCGGCCCGGGGCTCCTCTTGCAACAGACGCGGGGGAGTCGATGGGTCTACGGGGCTCCCGGGCACAGCATGTACAACCACCGGCGCCCGCCCAACGACAGGGGGGTCGATTGCCGGGGCGGGCTCCCGCATAGCAGTCGCACGAACTACTGGTGGGACCGCCTCTCGCACGACGTCGCCGCCCGCAGCCGGCATCCCGGCGGCGTCAATGCCCTGGCGTGCGACGGCAGCGTCAAGTTCGTCAAGCAGGCCGTCGACGCCCGCGTCTGGCAATCCCTCGGCAGCCGCAACGGCGGCGAAGTCATCGGCGGCGACGGCGATTGACGGAGGGGAGCGGCTTCACCGCCTCGACCATGCCGGCGCGTCGGACCCGGACGGGCCACGTTCCGGCGACGCAATATCCCGTGGGCCGTTCATGACCTAGGATTGGATTCATGGATACCTTCCCCACTCGTGAACGTCTCATCCTGGGGGCCTTCGAGTTCCTATCCTTCCTCCCCACGCTCGATCGGGTGAGGGCCACATCCGAACGCGGCCGATCCTGGGCATGTCCCGAATTCGAATCGTCACGCGATCGGCTTTGCGATCCGGAGCACCTGACTGAACGGGCCGGTGGGCGAACCGAGGAGGCAGAGATGTCGAAGCCGAGCTCATCCGACCTCGCCTCCGCGCCTGGCGCCGAGGGCACGGTCCGCGCGTCGGCGGACCCCGGCGCCGGCCACGAGGCCGATCGAGGATCGGAGGCGCAGGACGCGAGGTATCCCCGCGATGGAGCGGAAACACTCATGACCAAGGTCCTGGTCGTTGACGACCAACCGACCGACGTCGTCGTGCTGGCTAGAGAGCTGGCACGCCACGGCTACGAAGTCCTCAAGGCCTACAACGGCCCGCAGGCCCTCGAGGTGGCGCGATCGGGGAGGCCCGACCTCATCCTGCTGGATTTGGTGATGCCCGACATGGACGGCATCGAGGTCTGCCGTCGCCTCAAGGCCGATCCCGCGATGCACTCGGTCCCCATCATCGTGGTCTCGGCGTGCGACCGGGAAGAAGACATCGTGCGTGCCCTCGACGCCGGGGCCCACGACTCCATCACGAAACCGCTGAACCTCCCGATGGTCATGGCGCGGGTCCGCTCGGCGGCGCGCTCCAAGGCGGCGCACGACCGGATCGCCGAGATGAACACACGGCTGGCCGACCTCGCGACCCGCGATGGATTGACCGGCGTCCGGAACTATCGGTTCTTCAACGCGAGCCTGCAGGCCTCCTGCTCCGAGGCCCGACCGGACCTCCCGCTGTCGATGGTGATGCTCGACGTCGACCACTTCAAGTCCTACAACGACCGGCACGGGCACCCCGCGGGCGACGCGGTGCTCTGCGCCTTGTCCGACGTGCTCGGCCGCGAGAGCCGCGCCAACGACCTGGTGGCCCGGTACGGGGGCGAGGAATTCGCCCTCCTCTTCCCCGCCACCGCGGCCGTCCACGCCCTCGAACTGGCCGAGCGGCTGCGGGCCGCCATCGAGGACCACCCCTGGCCCTTGCAGCGGGTCACCGCGAGCCTCGGCGTCGCGACCATCTCGTCCCCCCTCGCGCAACCCTCCTCTTTGCTCACCCGGGCCGATCGTGCCCTCTACCACTCCAAGGGCCAGGGGCGCAACCGGGTCACGCACTTCGACGCCATGATCGGGACGCACGACGTGACCGTATCGCTCAGCGCCTGATCGCGCGGGATCGCGCCACCGGTCGCCGTCCGGCGGCGTCGGACGCGGGGACGAGTGGATGATCGCACCGTTCTTGTGTATAAGAGAAGAGAGGGGGCCCTCCCCTCTCGTTCCGCCGGATGCGGAAGCCGCCCGGATGCGGCGATTCCCGAGATCCCCATTGGCCCGGATCCTGTCATGGCCTATATCGCGAACACGCCGGATGACGTTCGCGTCATGCTCGGCACGATCGGACTCGAGTCGCTGGATCAGTTGTTCGACATGATCCCGCCCGAGTACCGGCTCCGGAGGCCGCTGGCGATCCCCGAGGCGCTGAGCGAATGGGAGCTGACCGCGGAGGTCTCGGGGATGCTCGCCCGTAACGCGGGGGCCGACGTCCGGCCGTGCTTCCTGGGCGCGGGGAGCTATGACCACTTCATCCCGGCCGTCGTGGACAGCCTTGCCTCTCGCGGCGAGTTCTACACGTCGTACACGCCGTATCAGGCGGAGGCGAGCCAGGGGACCTTGCAGGCGACGTTCGAGTATCAGACGCTCGTCGGCCAGCTGACCGGCATGGACGTCTCGAATGCCAGCCTCTACGACGGCGGCTCGGCGGTCGCCGAGGCGGTCCTCATGGCCCTGGCCGTCACCCGGAGGCAGGGCCGGGTCGTCGTCGCCGGGTCGGTCCACCCCGAGTCTCGCCAGGTCCTGGCGACCTACCTGGCCAACCTGGAACCCGAAGTCGTCGTCGTCCCCGCGCGTGGCGGCCGGGTCGATCGCGACGAGCTGGCCGCCGCGGTCACCGACGACACCGCCGCGGTGGTCGTGCAATACCCCAACTTCTTCGGGCAACTGGAGGAGGTCGACGCCCTGGTCGACGCCGCGAGGAACAAGGGGGCGATGGCGATCGTCAGCGTCGATCCGATCAGCCTGGGGGTCCTCCGCCGCCCCGGCGATTATGGCGCCGACGTCGTGGTCGCCGAGGGGCAGGGCCTCGGCAATCCGATGGCGTACGGCGGCCCGTACCTGGGCATCCTGGCGTGTCGCGAGGAGTTCGTCCGCAAGATGCCCGGCCGGGTCGTCGGCCAGACGGTCGACCGCCACGGCAAGCGCTGCTGGGTCCTCACGTTGCAGACCCGCGAGCAGCACATCCGCCGCGAGAAAGCGACGTCGAACATCTGCACCAACCAGGGGTTGCTCGCCCTCCGCGCCAGCATCTACCTCGCCGCGGTCGGGCCGACCGGGCTCCGGCAGGTCGCCGAGCGCTCGACGCGGCAGGCGCATCGCGCGGCCGAGCGACTGGCCGAGGTCCCCGGGCTCTCGCCCGCCTTCGAGGGGCCCTTCTTCAAGGAATTCGCGGTCCGCTGCGACAAGGATCCCGCCCGGGTCCTGGCCGAGGTCGGCCGCCTCGGCTACCACGGCGGGGTCGCGCTGGCCCGCCTGTTCCCCGACCTGGCCGACGTCATCCTCATCGCCGAGGTCGACGGCCTGGTCCGTGCCTACACCCGGGCGATCGAGGCGTGCTGAGTCGAGGATCGAACGACCCGATGGACCTTCCAGATGGGGCCGGACGCTTCCCGTGCCGGCGCCTCACTCCGGGGCTGAAACGATCACATGTATAAGCTCGACCCTCCCAGACTCCTGTTCGAGACCAGCCGTCCCGGTCGCGCCACGGCGATCTTGCCCGACCCTGGAGGGGCACCCGAGCCCCTCGACGCGCTCATCCCCGCCGAGCACCTGGCGACGTCGCCCCCGCCCCTGCCCGAGCTCGGCGAACTCGACGTGGTCCGGCACTATACGAACCTCTCCACGCTGAACATGTCGATCGACTCGAACTTCTATCCGCTCGGGTCGTGCACGATGAAGTACAACCCGAAGCGGAACGAACGCCTGGCCGCGCTGCCGGGCCTCGGCGCCCAACATCCTTATCAGGACGAGAGTACGCTCCAGGGCCTGCTCGCCATCCTGCACGAGTTGCAGGAGATGCTCGCCGAGATCGCCGGGCTGCACGCCGTCAGCCTGCAACCTGCGGCCGGGGCGCAGGGAGAACTCGCCGCCCTGCTGGTCGCCGCCGCGTTCTTCCGAGACAAGGGAGAGCGACGGACGAAGGTCCTGATCCCCGACAGCGCCCACGGCACCAACCCCGCGTCGGCACACCTCGCCGGTTTCGAGGCCGTCACGATCAGGAGCGACGCGCGGGGGCTGGTCGACCTGGCCGACTTCCGGGCCAAGCTCGACGACCAGGCCGCCGTGTTCATGATCACCAACCCGAACACGGTCGGGTTGTTCGACCCGCAGGTGGGCGACATCGCCCGCCTCCTCCACGATTGTGGGGCTCTGCTCTACCTCGACGGCGCCAACATGAATGCCATCCTGGGCGCGGTCCGCCCGGGCGACATGGGGGCCGACCTCATGCACTTCAACCCGCACAAGACCTTCTCCGGGCCGCACGGGGGCGGCGGACCCGGGGCCGGCCCGATCGCCGTCCGCAAGCACCTCGCCCCCTACCTGCCCGCCCCACTCGTCGCCCGCGACGACGACGGGACCTATCGCCTCGACCACGACCGGCCCAAGTCGATCGGCAGGGTCCGCTCGTTCTTCGGTAACGTCGGCGTGCTCTTCCGCGCCTACTGCTACATCCGGAGCCAGGGGCCCGACGGCCTGAAGTCGGTCTCCGAGCATGCGGTCCTGAATGCCAACTACCTGATGGCCCTGCTCCGCCACGCCTATCCCGTCCCCTTCGGCGAGCGGTGCATGCACGAATTCGTCGCCACGGCGCGGGCGATGGCACGCGATCGCGGCGTCCGCGCCATGGACGTCGGCAAACGCCTGATCGACTTCAACATCCATGCTCCCACGGTCTACTTTCCCCTGATCGTCCCCGAAGCCCTGATGATCGAGCCCACCGAGACGGAGAGCCGCGAGACGCTTGACGCCTTCGCCAGGACGATGTTGGCGATCGCGGCGGAAGATCCCGAGACCTTGCGAGAGGCCCCCGTGAGCACGCCGGTCAGCCGCCCCGATGAGGTCCGGGCCGTCCGTGCCCTGGTCCTGAAGTGGACCCCGGACGCCGATGGTGCCTCGGACGAGTCATGACGACCGCTTGCCGGGTCCTGCCCTTCGCGATCGCCGATGGGCCGGCGAACATGGCACTCGACGAGGCGCTGCTCGATGAGGTGGCCGCGGACCCGTCGCACGCGGTGCTGCGGACGTACGGCTGGTCGGCCCCGACGCTGAGCCTGGGCTATTTCCAGGAGGTGGCCGACGCCGAGGCGGACCCCCGCTGGCGCGTGGCCCCGATCGTGCGCCGGCCGACCGGAGGCGGGGCGATCTGGCATCATCACGAGATTACCTACGCGATGGTCGTCCCCGGCGACCACCCCCTGGCCCGGCACGCCGGCGACCTCTACCGCGCCACGCACGCCGCCATCGCCGCCGTCCTCGGCACGCAGGGGCTCGCGGCCGTCCGGCGGGGAGAATCGCCGGCGTCCTCCACGCGGAATCGTCCGTTTTTATGCTTTACCGATCGCAATCCCGAGGATATCGTGTTCGATGGCTCCAAGCTCGTCGGGAGTTCACAACGACGACGTCCGGGCGCCCTGCTCCAGCACGGTTCGGTGCTCCTGGCGCGCTCGGAGGTGATCCCCGGAGTCTCGGGCGTGGGCGACTTGACCCCCGTCACGAAGGACGTGCACTTCTGGTCGAGCCTGCTGCTCGGGAGTATCCCCGCGGCCCTGGGATTCCTCGCCGAACCCTCCGCCGTCCCCGGCACGACTCGCCGCCGCGCGGAGCTCCTGGAGCGGGAAGTCTACCGAGATCCCTCCTGGACACGACGACGCTGAGCCTCCCCAAGTGCCGCACAACGACTCAACCGCCGATGGAATTCCGCCGATGGTTAAATTGCTAGGACTCGCGGCCTGGAGTCTTGGTTTCGGCGGGAATCGGGTTAGAATGCTTGGTGAGGTCCTCCGCGGCCGGGTCCTTCCCTTCCACTTCATCGGGACATCTTCTCCAATGCGATCCATCCCGCGACCCGCGCCGGGTCTCGGGCGGTCCCCATGTGGAGCGATTTTGCACTTCAACGGGCCACCGTTCCTCTTGCGCGTGTCGGTGTTGTAGGCATTTCGTAAACCCCTCGCCCCTTTCGCCGTAGACCTTCAAGGTTGGGACGGTTCTCTATGAAAGTGCAACTCGTCGTTGTTCAAGGCAAGCCCGAAGGGAAGATCATCCCCCTGCTGGGCCCCGTCTTCAAGATCGGCCGCGGAGAGAACTGTCACCTGCGGCCTAATAGCGAGATGGTCAGCCGCGAGCATGCGGAATTCACCATCGGGGCGGACTCGGTCTCGGTCAAAGACCTCGGTAGCCGCAACGGCACGCTCGTGAACGGCAAGGCGGTGGCCGAGTCGTGCCCGTTGAAGGACCGTGACCTGGTGCAGGTCGGCAACCTGACGTTCGCCGTCTCGATCCAAGGTGCGCCGGCCGTGACGGCCAAGTCGCCGACGGTCGAGGGCGACATCGCATCGAAGGCGAAGTCTGCGCCGGGCACCGCACCTACGGCGGCCAAGAAGCCGTCCGGCTCCGGCGGCGAGGACGACATGATCGAATCGTGGCTGGTCGCCGACGGCGGCAAGCCCACGCCCGATCGTGCTTCGGGCGTTTATGGGGGTGAAACGGTCTCGATCAGCACGGTCAAGACCCCCGCCGCCGGGGCCAAGACGCCCGCCGCGACCAAGCCCGCCACCCCCGCCCTCGCCCCTGCCGCGCCTAATGCCGCCACCCCCGCCCTTGCCCCTGCCGCGCCTACGGCCGCCGCCCCTGCTCCTACCCCCGCCCCCGCCCCCGCCGCGACCAAGCCCACCGCCCCTGCATCGGCCCCGGCCTCGGCCGAAGAATACGACGAAGTCTACGAGCAGCTCCCCGAGGGGACGGGAGACCCCGAGAACGAACACGATGCGAGCAACGACACCGTGGACGGCGAGATGATCCCCGAGGAGTTCATCGACGAGTCGAATCCGTTCTTCGTGAAGAAGACGGCCGCCGACAGCAAGCCCGCATACAAGGATACGAGCGACGCCGCCTCGGACATCTTGAAGAAGATGATGGAACGGCGGCGCAAGCCCACGTAATTCCGGCTCCGATCTCCGCGACGGCGAACCATCTCCTCTCCCGACATTCGAGCAGCCCCGCCGGCCCGGTCGTCGCGACCCGGCCGGCGCCTGGCGGGGATCAGCGACCCATGCCCGTCGATGGTCCTCCCTCCCCTCTCCCCGATGCAGGCCGACGCCTTCGCGAACTGGTCGACCGCCTCGAGACGGCCGTCGTCGGCCAGCGCCCCCTGCTCGAGCGCCTGGTCATCGCAATGTTGTCGGGGGGCCATGTCCTGATCGAAGGGGTGCCCGGGCTGGCCAAGACCCGGGCAGTCCGCGCCCTGGCGAGGGCGCTCGACCTGCCCTTTCGACGCATCCAGTTCACCCCCGACCTGCTCCCGGCCGACCTGACCGGGACCCAGATCTACCGGCCCGCGACGGGGCACTTCGACGTCCGCCCCGGGCCGATCGTGACCAGCGTCCTGCTCGCCGACGAGATCAACCGCGCCCCGGCCAAGGTCCAGAGCGCCTTGCTCGAAGCCATGCAGGAAGGGCAGGTCACCATCGGCGATGAGACGGTGATCCTCCCCGAGACCTTCTGGGTCCTGGCCACGCAGAACCCGATCGAGCACGAGGGGACGTACCCGCTCCCCGAGGCGCAGCTCGACCGGTTCCTGATGAAATTGACGGTCGGATATCCCGACCGCGCGGCCGAACTCGCCATGCTCGACCTGCCGAGCGTGGCCGAATCGTCGCATCCGGACGCCGGCCCCGAGGGGCCTCCCCCGCTCTTGGGCCCGGAGGACGTGCTCGCCCTACGTGCCCAGGCCGCGGCGATCCGGGTCGCCCCCGCGATCAAGGAATACGTCGTCGACCTGGTGCGCTCCACCCGCGACCCGGCCCGGTACGGCCTCGACCTCTCACCCCTGCTGGAGCTGGGGGCGAGCCCACGCGCCACGATCGCCCTCGTGCGCGCCGCCAGGAGCCATGCCCTGCTCTCGGGCCGGGACTATGTGACCCCCCACGACGTCAAGAGCCTGGCGCGCGACGTCCTCCGCCACCGGATCATCGTCAGCTACGAGGCCGACGCCGAGGGCCTGGGCGCGGACGACATCCTAAGCCGAATCCTCGACCACCTGCAAATCCCCTGACGTTTAAGGGGAGGGGGAGGATTCCCCGCAGTTCCGTCAGCGGCCCGTCGCGGCGCCCGCCAGGGCATCCGCGGGGACGTGATCCGTCGGATTGTCGGCGTGACGCACGGCGGGCGCCCGCCAGAGTCGGAACCAGAAGAGGAGCCCCCCCGCCAGGAGGGCGAGGCTGATGTTCTGCGAGATCGTCAGGCCGGCGAAGAAGACCCCCTCGTCGTTGCGCAGGTGCTCGATCAGGAAGCGCGTGATCGGATAGGCGACCATCAGCAGGCCCATCACCTCGCCGTCACGCCTGCGGAGCGGATAATACGCCGTGAGCAAGAGGAGCAGGATCAGGCCATCGATCGTCGAGTAGAGCTGCGTCGGGTGCAATCGGAGCGACCACATCGCACCGGCCCCGATCAGCCCCGCGGCGTGCTGAGACTCCCAGGGGGGCGAGTGCTTCGGGAACGCCACCGCCCACGGCAAGTCGCACGTGTCGCCGTAACAGCAGCCGTTCAGGAAACAGCCCAGCCTTCCCAGGGCGAT
>JAABUN010006667.1_pt1 | contig 13091 bp, 12 predicted proteins | sample 5559311 | NCBI WGS metagenome assembly JAABUN01 (sample SAMN10711877, study PRJNA513370) | rock metagenome | isolation source: Antarctica rocks | place: Antarctica: Victoria Land, Siegfried Peak sud | reverse complement strand
GGCGGCATCGGTTCGGCGATGTTCACCGTCTCGGCCTTCACGCTGCTGCTGACCTCGGTCGAGCCGTCCCTGCGGGGCCGGGCGGCGGGGTTCTTCCAGGGCGGCTTCCTGATCGGCGGGATGACCGGTCCGGCCATCGGCGGCCTGCTGTCGGCTATCTCACTGACGGCGCCGTTCTTCTTCTACGCCGCCACCCTCGCTGTGGCGGGCACCGTGGGTCTGATCCTGCTCCGGACGCGCGGCGAACGACCCGTGGGCGCCGACGCCGAACCGATCCCGCTGCGGCAGGTGCTGCGCGACGTCCGTTACCAAGCGGCGTGCTTCACCAACTTCGCCCAGGGATGGACCTCGTTCGGGGTCCGCTCCTCGCTGGTCCCGGTGCTGGTGGTCGAGGGGCTGAACCGCCCGACCTCGTGGACCGGGATCGCCTTCGCCGTCGCCGCCGTCGCTCAGACCATCGCCGTCGGGCCCGCCGGCCGGTTCGTCGACACGATCGGCCGGCGCCCGGCGATGATCGCCGGCTCGGTGCTGGCCGGTCTGTCGATCGCCGCCGTGCCTTTCGCACCCAACATCTGGTTCCTCATCGTCGCCCTCAGCCTGTTCGGGGTGGCGGCCGCTTTCCTGGGCACCGCACCGGCCGCGTCGGTCGGGGATGCGGCCGGCGGCCGCGGGGGTACGGCCGTGGCCATCTTCTCGATGTGCTCCGACATCGGGGCCATCATCGGGCCGCTGGTGGCCGGGTTCCTCGCCGACCGCTTCTCCTACCCCGTGGCCTTCGGGGTCGGCGCGGCCCTGATGCTGGTGGCGGCCGCCCTCTCCACCCGGATGCCCCGGGGCCGGATCGACGCTCCGGCGAAGGACCAGCATGAGCCCACCGACCTCACCTGAGCTGCTGCGCGCCGACTGGGCGGCTGCGCTGGAACCGGTGTCCCCGACGCTCGCGGAGCTGGGTAACTTCCTCAGTGCCGAGCTGGCGGCCGGGCGCACCTACCTTCCGCACGACAGCCAGGTGCTGCGCGCCTTCAGCCGGCCGATGAGTGAGGTCAAGGTGCTGATCGTGGGTCAGGATCCCTACCCCACCCCGGGCCACCCGGTCGGGTTGTCGTTCTCGGTGGCCCCCGACGTACGCCCGATCCCCCGGTCGCTGGTCAACATCTACGCCGAGCTGCGCGACGACCTGGGCGTCCCGCCGGCCCCGCACGGCGACCTGACGCCCTGGTTCGCCCAGGGGGTGCTGCTGCTCAACCGGGTGCTGACCGTCGAGCCGGGCTGCTCCGGGTCCCACCGGGGCCACGGCTGGGAGCAGGTCACCCACCGGGCCATCGAGGCCCTGGTGGAGCGAGGCGGGCCCCTGGTCGCCATCCTCTGGGGCCGCGACGCCCGGGCCCTGGCTCCGATGCTGGGCGACGTGCCGTACGTCGAGAGCGCCCACCCGTCGCCCCTGTCCGCCCGGTCGGGCTTCTTCGGCTCCCGCCCCTTCAGCCGGGCCAACGAGTCGCTCGTGGCGCAAGGCAGTCAACCGATCGACTGGCGCCTCCCTCCGAGCGTCCGGTAGGTCGGATCCCGCCGACGCCTCCTCCGAGCGTCGGGTAGGTCGGATCCCGCTGACGTCTGGACGAGTGAGGAGGACGACAACGCTTCTCCGTCGTCCGCTCGAGCGAGGAAGACGCCAGGCTCGGGATCCGACCGGGCGCGAGGAGGAAAACTAGCCCAGGGCTTGCTCCAGGTCGGCGATGATGTCGTTGACGTCCTCGATGCCCACGCTGATCCGCAGCAGGTCCGGCGGCACCTCCAGGGGCGTGCCGGCGACCGAGGCGTGGGTCATCCGGCCGGGGTGCTCGATCAGGGACTCGACCCCGCCGAGGGACTCACCCAGGATGACGACCGTGGTCCGGCCGCAAGCGTCGACGGCCGCCTGCTCGCCGCCGGCCACCCGGAAGCTCACCATCCCCCCGAAGCGCCGCATCTGCCGCTTGGCCAGGTCGTGGCCGGGATGGGAGTCCAGTCCGGGGTAGAGCACTTCGGTCACCGCCGGGTGCTGGTCGAGGTAGGCCGCGACCTGCTCGGCGTTGTCGCAGTGCCGCTCCATTCGCACCGACAACGTACGCAACCCACGCAGCACCAGCCAGGAGTCGAAGGCCCCCGCCACCCCACCCATGGCGTTCTGGTGGAAGGAGAGCTTCTCGGCCAGCGCGTCGTCGTTGCACACCAGGGCGCCGCCGACCACGTCGGAGTGGCCCCCGCAGTACTTGGTGGTGGAGTGCACCACGACGTCGGCCCCCAGCGACAGCGGCTGCTGCAGGTAGGGGCTGGCGAAGGTGTTGTCCACCACGACCAACGCGCCGGCGGCGTGGGCCAGCTCGGCGATGGCGGCGATGTCGGCCACCGAGAGGAGCGGGTTGGTCGGGGTCTCGACCCAGACCGCGGTGGTCTCCCCCGGCCTGATCGCGGCCTCGACGGCGGCCAGGTCCGTCAGGGGGGTCGGGGACGCCGTCATCCCCCAGGGCTGGTGCACCTTGGCGAACAGGCGGAAGGTGCCGCCGTACGCGTCGTGCGGGATCACCACGTGGCTGCCCGGCGACCCGATGGAGCGCAGCAGGGTGTCCTCGGCGGCCAATCCGCTGGCGAAGGCGAAGCCGTGCCGGCCACCCTCCAGCGCGGCCAGGCACTCCTGCAGCGCAGTCCTCGTCGGGTTGGCCGACCGGGAGTACTCGTAGCCGTTGCGCAGCCCGCCGACCCCGTCCTGGGCGTAGGTCGAGGTCGCGTAGATCGGCGGGACCACGGCGCCCGTCGTGGGGTCCGGCGCCTGACCGGCATGGATCGCGCGGGTGGAGAAGCCTGGGGTGTCACTCATGCGTCGAGACTAACGACCGGTTCAGAGCCGGTTCACCCGCGCGGTGGCCGGGAACAACCACCACACCGCCCAGCGTTTCGACGGGGACACGCTGTTTTCTGCAGCGTCACAGAAAGGCAGACTGACAGCATGTTCTTCTCACGTACGAAAAGCACCCTGGTCGAGCCGGAGCAGGCCCTGCGCGGTCGCGGCGCGTCGGTGCTGACCAACCCGACCTTCCACGACATCTTCGGGATCCCGGTCCAGCAGGTCCCGGCTGGCTCCGAGGTCGCCTACGTCGCCCTCGGCTGCTTCTGGGGGGCCGAGAAGCTGTACTGGAACACCCCCGGGGTGACCAACACCGCGGCCGGTTACGCCGGTGGCTTCACCCCCAACCCGACCTACGACGAGGTCTGCAGCGCGCGTACGGGCCACACCGAGATCGTCAAGTTGGCCTACGACCCGGCGAAGACCAGCTTCGAGGCCCTGCTCAAGGTCTTCTTCGAGAACCACGACCCCACCCAGGGCATGCGGCAGGGCAACGACGTCGGCACCCAGTACCGCTCGGCGATCTACACCACCACGCCCGAGCAGCTGACCACGGCCGAGCGGGTGCGCGAGGAGTTCCAGACCGAGTTCACCCGCTCCGGGTTCGGCCGCATCACCAGCGAGATCAAGCCGGTGCCGGACTTCTTCTACGCCGAGGACTACCACCAGCAGTACCTCGACAAGAACCCGCGGGGTTACTGCCCTATCCACTCGACCGGGGTCACCTGCAACTGAGCCGACTGGTCGGCCACGGACCGGCGGCGCGGCGGCCGACCGTCGGTTAGGCTCACGAGACGGTCAGCCCAGCGAAGGACCACCAGTGACGACCACGATCCCGGAGCCTCGGCCCGCTGCCCTGTCCGAGGCGGCGCTCGAAGGTGACTCGGGACCGTGGGGGGCCCGTCGGTTCGAGCGCACCGTCGCAATCCTGGCCGTCGTCCTCGTCGCGCTGCAGCGCATCACCGTCGGCCCCGACCTCATGCCGCGGCACGCGGTGGCCATCGCCCTGCTGCCCGTCTGGTTGTTCGCCCTCCGCGAGTGGCGGGGGGCACGGTTGCTGTTCGGCATCGGGTTGGTCTCGGTCGGGGCCGGGCTCGTGCTGACCTTGAGCGCCGGAGCCGATCTGGACGTCAGCACCACCGCGGTGCTCAAGCAGGTCAACCTGGTCGGCGGGGTGATCACCGGGATCGGGGTCATCCTGTGGACCCGGCGGATCCTCGGTGTGCGGTCGGTCGCCCTCTACTTCGCTCTCGGCCTGCTCCTCAACGGCCTGATCAGTGTCGGTGCGCTGGGAGCGGCGAACCCCTTCAAGTTCGCTTTCGCACTGCCGATAGCCATCGGTCTGCTGACCCTGCTCAGCCACCGGCCGAGGGGTCTGCAGCTGCTGGTTCTGCTCGGCCTGAGTGGCCTGGCCAGCATCAGCGACGCCCGCTCGCTGTTCGGCATCTGCCTCGCGGCCGCCGCGGTGGTCGCTTGGCAGATGCGGCCCATCACGAGTAGCCGGGCGGGGTCCTGGTGGTCGACGGCCATCGTGGTCGCCGTGATAGGTGGCGTGCTCTACAACGTCGTCAGCGCCCTGCTGGTCGGCGGGTTCCTGGGGGCGGAGGCGCAGCAACGTTCCTCGGCCCAGCTGGGAGCCGCCGGCTCGCTGATCCTCGGGGGCCGGCCCGAGATCGCGGCGACGGCCGCCTTGATGCGGATGCACCCCTTCGGGTTCGGCTACGGAGTCAGCGTCGGTCACTCGGAGCTGCAGGCGGCCAAGTCCGGGATGGCCGCGATCAACTACAACCCCGACAACGGCTACGTCGAGCGCTACATGTTCGGCAACAACGTGATCGAGCTGCACTCCGTCCTGGGTGACCTCTGGGCCGCCTCGGGGCTGGTCGGCATTGCCCTGGCCCTGCTGATGCTCTGGCAGGTTGGACGCAACATCTCCCAGCAGATCGCCGCGCGGACCGCGAACGGTCTGGTGTTGTTCCTTGCCGCCCTGACCGCGTGGAACATGTTCTTCAGCCCGCTCTACTCCGCAGCCCCCTCGCTCATCCTGGCCTTCGGTCTGCTCCTGCCCGACCGACTCGCCGCGACAGCCGGGGCCGGGAACCAACGGCCAGCCTCGACGTTGGCACAGCCATGACCATCGACCCGTCCGAACGCACTCCCACCCACGAACGCGCCGGCGACCAAGCTGAGGGTGGGCGTACGGCACTCCGTGGTCGGGGCCACCGGCATCGCCGGTTCAACCCTGGTCGACCAGCTGCTGGAGCAGGGCTGGGCGGTCCTCGGACTCGCCCGTCGGTCCGGTCCCGACCGGGAGGGTCTGCGCTGGGTGACGGCTGACCTGACCTGCGCCGACGACCTGGCCCGGGTGCTGGCCGACGAACGCGTGACCCACGCCTACTTCACCGCCTGGCTCCGGCAGGACACCGAGCAGCAGAACATCGACGTGAACGCGGGCACGGTGCGCAACCTGCTGGCCGCTCTGCAGCCGTCCCCGTTGGTGCACGTGGCCCTGATGACCGGGCTCAAGCACTACCTCGGCCCGTTCGAGGCGTACGGGCAGGGCACGATGCCGGACACGCCTTTCCGGGAGGAGGAGCCGCGGCTGGACGTGGCCAACTTCTACTACGCCCAGGAGGACGAGCTCTTCGCCGCGGCCCCGGCGCAGGGGTTCCACTGGTCCGTGCACCGGTCGCACACCGTGATCGGGCACGCGGTCGGCAACGCCAGGAACATGGGCCTGACCCTCGCCGTCCAGGCCGCGATCTGCCGGCACCGCGGCCCGGATCGACCGCGCAGCCGGTGAGCTGGCCGCGCTGCTCGCGGGCCAGCCGGTCGCCCCACGGAACCACCCGAGCCCGCCCGACGACGAGGTCACGCCGTTCGCGGACCTGCTGGCTCGATGACAGGCTGGCGTACGTGGATCTGATCATCAGCGACGAACCCGACCAGCAGCGCTACGTCGCCCGCCGAGACGGTGAGCTCGTCGGGCTGATCGCCTACCAGGTCGACGGCACGGTGATCACCATGGTCCACACCGAGGTGCTGCCGGCGTACGAGGGTCAGGGCGTCGCCGGTCGGCTGGCCCGCTACGCCCTCGACGACACCCGGCAGCGCGGGCGTCACGTGCGCCCGGTGTGCCCGTACGTCGACGCCTGGATCAAGCGGCACCCGGACTACGCCGACCTGGTCGAGGCTCAGCGGTGACGTCGGCGTTCACCGTCGTACCCACCCCGGACGATGGTGTGCGGTTGAGCGCTCACCGGTTGTGGGACGAGGCGGAGCGACCGACCGGTCCACCACTGGATCCGGCCCGGACCTATCCGCCCCGGGACCTCGCCTCCGGCCAGCAGCTGGTCGACATCCACAACCACCTGCGCTCCGAGCTGACCGAGATCCGCGCACTCGTCGGCCAGGTGGTGGACGGCTCCGGGGATCCGGGACAAGTCCGTTCCGCCATCGCCGAGATGACCCTGCGCCAGAACAGCTGGACGGTGGGGGCCTACTGCGCGGCGTACTGCCGGATGCTCACCACACACCACACCATCGAGGACCAGGCCATGTTCCCCCGGCTGCGGCAGTCCGACCCACGCGTGAGCGAGGTGGTCGACCGGCTCGAGGTCGAGCACACCGTCATCCACGGCGTCCTCGAGGACCTCGACCGGGCCCTGGTCGGTTTCGTCGGTCCAGAGGGTGACGGGACGGCCCTGACCCACGCGGTCGACGTGCTCACCGACACGTTGCTGTCGCACCTGTCCTACGAGGAGCGCGAGCTGGTCGAGCCGCTCGCCCGCCTGCGCATCCTGGTCTGAGCGGTCCGCGTACGAGGTCCGCGGCACCCGGGATCGCCGCAACACCCTCGAAACACCGACGCAATGTCCTGTGCGTGCGCTTAGGAAATGCTGAGGTTCGGGGCCGACGGCCCCGTGCGTCCGCACCGGCGGCGTGACCAGAGGAGACCGCGATGACCCAGAGCACCACCCCAGGAGTTGCGGCAGCGCCCGACCACACCGCCGAACCGCCCGGACTGCACCCGACGACCGCGACCAAGGAGACCCTGGAGGACTACACCCTCCGGTTCGCTCCCCGGCACTACCGCAAGTGGTCGACCGGGGTGGTCGCCATCACCGCCCTCGGCGGCATCGCCTACCTCGCCGACTTCGCCATCGGGGCCAGCATCGGGATCTCGTACGGCACCACCAACGCCCTGTGGGGCATCGCGGTGTTCACCGTGGTCATCTTCCTGACCGGCTTCCCGCTGGCCTACTACGCCGCCCGCTATAACATCGACCTCGACCTGATCACCCGGGGCAGCGGCTTCGGCTACTACGGGTCGGTGGTCAGCAATGTGATCTTCGCGACCTTCACCTTCATCTTCTTCGCCCTCGAGGGCTCGATCATGGCCCAGGGCCTGCTGCTCGGACTCGGGGTGCCGCTGTGGGCCGGCTACGCCGTCTCGACGTTGATCATCTTCCCGCTGGTCATCTACGGCATGGAGGTGCTGTCCAAGCTGCAGCTGTGGACCACCCCACTGTGGCTGATCCTGATGGTCATCCCGTTCGTCTACCTGCTGGTCAGCCACCCCGACTCGGTCACCTCGTTCTTCGCCTACCAGGGCGAGAATGGCGAGGGAGCGACCAACCTCGGCTCGATCATGCTCGCCGCCGGCGTCTGCCTGTCCTTGATCGCCCAGATCGCCGAGCAGATCGACTACCTGCGCTTCATGCCGCACAAGACCCCGGAGAACAACGCCAAGTGGTGGCGGGCCATGATCATCGCCGGGCCGGGCTGGGTCATCTTCGGTGCGCTGAAGCAGATCATCGGCCTGTTCCTGGCGGTCTACCTGATCGCCAACGTCGCCGACGGTGCCACGGTGGCTAACCAGCCGGTGCACCAGTTCCTGGAGATCTACTCCGACATCATGCCGGTCGGTGTCGCCCTCATCCTGGCCGTCATCCTGGTGGTGATCAGCCAGGTCAAGATCAACGTGACCAACGCCTACTCGGGCTCGCTGGCCTGGACCAACTCCTTCACCCGGATCACCAAGCACTACCCGGGCCGGCTGGTCTTCCTGGCCTTCAACCTGCTCGTCGCGCTGGTGCTGATGGAGGCGAACATGTTCGACTTCCTCAACACCATCCTCGGCTTCTACGCCAACTGCGGGATGGCCTGGATCGTCACCGTGGCCTCGGACATCGTGTTCAACAAGTATGTGCTGAAGCTGTCGCCCAAGGCGCCCGAGTTCCGCCGCGGGATGCTCTTCTCGTTCAACCCGGTGGGCTTCGGCTCACTGATCGTGTCCGCCGGGGTCTCGATCGGAGTCTTCTTCGGGGCCTTCGGTGAGGGCATCCAGCCCTTCTCCCCGCTGGTCGCTATCGCTCTCGCTCTGGTGCTGCCCCCGGTCCTCGCCGTCGCAACCAAGGGCAAGTACTACCTGCGCCGGACCGACGACGGTATCGACCTGCCGATGTACGACGAGAACGGCAACCCGTCCGACGCCGTGCTGAGCTGCCACGTCTGCGGCCAGGACTACGAGCGCCCCGACATGGCGGCCTGCCCGACCCACGGCGCGTACGTCTGCTCGCTCTGCCTGAGCACCGACAAGGTGCAGGACCACGTGCTGCCCGCGCAGGTCTGAGACTCCGCCTGAGCATGAGGGCACGCTCGACTCGCCGCTCGACCCTTCGCGATGTGTATAGAATGCGGAACCCTACACACGAAGGGGCGTGACGTGCGCACGAACATTGACATCGACGACCAACTCCTAGCCGAAGCCCAGACGGTCAGCGGATCATCGACCAAGAAGCAGACGGTCGAGCGGGCGTTGACGCTGCTGGTCGAGCTCGGTCGTCAAGCGGAGATCCGGCGGCTGCGCGGCCGGCTGAGCTGGTCGGGAGACCTCGAGGAGATGCGCCGGGACGAGACGTGATCGTCGTCGACTCCAGCGTCTGGATCGACTACTTCAACGGCACCATCAACGCCACGTCGCACCGTCTCGACCAGCTCCTCGGCGCGCAGCCGATCCTGGTGGGTGACCTGATCTTGACCGAGGTGCTGCAGGGCTTCCGAAGCGATGCGGACCATCGTGCGGCCCACCAGGCGATGACCTCGTTCCCGGTGGAATCCATGGTGGGACCGGTCCGAGCGGTCCGGGCTGCGGACAACTACCGGTTGCTCCGCTCTCGAGGGGTCACCGTTCGCAAGACGATCGACGTCCTGATCGGAACCTTCTGCCTGGAGGAGTCACACCAGCTACTGTTCAGCGATCGTGACTTCGAACCGCTGGTCGAACACCTCGGGCTACAGCGAGCGTAATCACCCCACTCCCGCGGCCCTCAGACGATCGTCGAGATCGGCTGCGCCAGGATCGCCCGTGCCCCCGCCGGATCGGACAGCCGGCGTTCCAGCGTCGCCCGCGCCAGCTCGGGCGGCAGCAGGTCGGAGAACTTCAGCTGCTTGAGGGCCCGCTCGGTCACGAAGGGGGTCACCGAGGTCAGGTCGGAGCGGAGTTGGTCTCCCACCGCGTGCACGGCCCGTCGCAGCTCAGCGGCCCCCACGTGGGTACGCAAACCGATCTGCCGGTTGTCGTAGATGTGCTCGTCGTCGATCAATGAGCTGTCGACCGACTCCAGGGCGGCCGTGAGCACGGCGTTCGCCCGTCCACCAGCCCAGGTCCACCACCGCGTACGGCCTTCCACGGTCGACACCACCGTGCATACCTCATCCACTCGCTCAAGGTGCTCAGCCCGAGCCACGGGCAGGCGCTCTGCCGCCCGGGCGCTCACGGTCAGCGCGGACGGCTCCAACCCCAGCACCACCCGTCGCTCGGCCTGGACCAGGGCGAAGGCCACCGGCGGGCTCAGACTCACCCAGCGCGCCGCCCCACGGATGTCCGACGGCTCCACGTACGCGCGTCGCCGCGACCAGTCGACCGTGGTCACCAACCAGCCCTGACCGGCCAGGGCAAGGACCCGCGGCCCCTCGACCTTGCGGATCAACACGTACGGATCCACCTGGCCGATCTCGCGGCGCCCGTGCACGATGGTGAACTGCGGCGAGGACGTGAACACCGACAGCACCTCCATGAAGTGCCGGTAACCATAGACCCGTTCGGCCTCGGGCCCGACGAAGAGCATCCCGCTGTCCTCGTCGAGATGACCCCGGCGCAGCATCCACGCCGCGATGTCGCTCGTCTCCTCGGCCGTGGCCATGGAGAGGGCGGCGAGGGGCTCGGCCCAGGTGCGCTGGCCCACCCGGCCGTTCTGCAGGGCCAGCGCCAGCAGCTGTTGGGCCAGGACGTGCCGGGGCTGGGGTGGCGGCTGAACGGGCTCGACGAAGCCTTCGCCCCACAGCAGCAGCAGCGCCGCCGCCCGGAGCAGCTCCGCGTCGGAGGTGGCCAGGAACAGCAGGCTCCGCGTCGTCCCGGCTCGTCGTCCCGTCCGACCCAGCCGCTGCAACAGCGAGGACACCGTGGACGGGGCACCGATCTGGATCACCCGGTCGAGGTCGCCCACGTCGATGCCGAGCTCTAACGTGGAGGTCGAGACGATCACGCAGTTGCGCGCCTCTGCGAAGGCCAGCTCCGCCCGACGCCGTTCCGGGGCCGCCAGCGACGAGTGGGAGACGTAGGTCTCGGTCCCGAGGGCCCGCAGGTGGGACGCCAGCTCCTCCACCGTGGACCGGTTGTCGACGAAGACCAGCCGCTTCTCGCCAAGATGAAGGGCGGCGATGACCTTGGCCGCGTTCGCCGTCGACCCGACGTAGTCGAGCTGCAGATCGGGTGCCGTCACGCTGCCGATGGGTGGGCTCACGACCCGGCCGGGTCGTGAGCCACGTCCGCTGCCCTGGAACCACTCCAGCAGCTCGTCGGCGTTGCCCACCGTGGCCGACAGACCGATCCGTTGCAATGGGCGACCGGCGAGCTGGGCCACCCGTTCCAGCACGGCCAGCAGGTGCCAGCCGCGGTCGTCCCCGGCGAAGGCGTGGATCTCGTCCACGACCACCGCCCGTACGTCGGCCAGCAGCATCCGGGGGTCGATGGTCGCCGAGACCAGCATGGCCTCGAGCGACTCCGGGGTGGTCAGCAGCACGTCCGGATGCTCGATGGCGATCCGCTGCCGCTCGGACCGCCCGGTGTCGCCGTGCCGCAGGCCGGTGGATCGGCCCAGCCACGCCGTGTAGGCCGCGATCCGCGGTTCCAGGTTGTTCAACAGGGCCCGGAGCGGGCAGACGTACAGCACCGAGGTCCCGCGCCACCCGTGCTCAGCCATCCGGCTGAGCAGGGGGAAGAGGGCCGCCTCCGTCTTGCCGCCCGCGGTCGGAGCCAGCAGCAGCGCGTCCTCCCCGTTGAGCAGCGGCTGGACGGCTGACTCCTGCAGGGGCCTGAGCTCCGACCAGCCCAGGGAGTTGACGATGTGGTGCTGGATCACCGGATGGAGCAGATCAAAACCCTCAGGCATGGCCACGCACAGCGCCCGAGGTCACAGCTGCAGATCGATGTCGTCGGCTCGACTCAGGTTGCGCTCCACCTCGGTCAGCTCCGACGAGGACACCGTCAACGCATAGTGCTGGCGCGGGTCGAAGTCGGCGAACTGGTCCACCCGGTCGAGGACGTCCCCGACGAGCTTCTTGAGGAAGATGCGGGGGGCCACCCCCACCTTGCCCCCGAGCGACCCGGCAACCGCCCGGGCGAGACTGGCGACGTACGCGTCGTCGACCAGGCTCCGAACGCGATCGGCGGCGGTGGCACCGGTGGCGTACAGGTCGCGCACCCTGCCCCCCAGCTCGACCAGCGCGTCCTGGGTGAATCCGGGCAGTCTGACCTGCACGGCGCGCGGGTTGTCGAACCGGCGGTCGGTGGAGAAGTCGACGTGCAGACGCTGAGCCAGGGGCGGCAGCCGGGCGAGTCCGGACGGTCCCTCGAAGAAGGCCGGGGTCCCGGTCACCATCAGGTAGAGACCCGGGAACCGGCCGGCGTCGACCTCGTCGATGAGCTGGCGCAGCGCGTTGAGCGCCTTGTCGCGGACGTCGCCCCGGACCCGTTGCAGGGTCTCCACCTCGTCGAGCACCACGAGCAGTCCGGGGTGGCCGGCGTCGCGGAGCACCAGCAGCAGACCCTGCAGCGCTCCCATGGCGCCGAAGTGGTCGAGATCGCCCTTGATCCCGGCCGTCCGTTTGGCGGCTGCGGCCACGTGCGGCTGCCCGCCCAGCCAGGCCACCAGCGAGTCCGACTGGGCCCCGTCACCCGCCTCGACCGCCGTCCGGTAGGCCCGCAGCACCTGGGCGAAGGCCGGCATCGTCGTGTTGATGGCGCTAAGGCGTTCGTCGAGCACCCGGTCGACGGCGCTCGGACCCTCACCCGCCTGGGCGACGTCATCCTCGAGGGTGAACAGCCAGGCGTCGAGCACCGAGCGGAAGGCGCTCGGCGGGACCGACGCCGTGCGCAGCGACTCGGTCACCCGCCGATAAACGGTCTCCAGCCGGTGCAGCGGCGTCTCGGTCTCGGAGATCTGTACCTCAGCCGTGGCGAAGCCCCGTCGCTGGGCCCGCTCCGCCAGGTGGCGGGTGAAGAAGGTCTTGCCCGATCCGTACTCGCCCCGCACCGCCTTGAACACGGCTCCACCGCCCGCGACGGTGTCGAGCTCGGCGTCCAGCGTCGCGTCGAACGGCTGCAAGCCGACGGCCAGCAGATCGAGCCCGTGGGAGGGCACCGTGCCGCGACGCAGCGCATCGATCACCTCACGGCGACGGCGGGGGGACACGGTGGTCATGGCGACACCACTATCGCGTCAGGTCGAACTGCTCGCGCAGCAGGTCCGCGTCGATCACCACGGCTCCCGTGCCCGGGTCACGGGTGATCACGGGGTAGCCCTCGACGTTGAGGAGCTTCCGGACCTGCTCGAAGGCCCCCGCCAGCCGAGCCGCGGGCACCTGCAGGGCCTGCGCCGCCTGGGGCACGCCGAGGCGGCCCTGCCCCGAGCCGACCAGCTCGTCGATCAGTCGCGCCACCTGGTCGTCGGTGACCGACACCCGCCCGGCCAGCGCCCGTTGGGTGGTGAGCACGGCGGACCCCAGCACCGCGGTGCCCCTGCTCATCCGCGCGGCCGTCGGCAGATTCGGCGCCTCGTCAAACAGGGTGGGTAGCTGGTTGACGTCGGCGGGTGCGAGCTCGACCACGTCTGTCGTCAGGTCCGGGGGTTGCCGGCCCCACCAC
>JAABUN010006665.1_pt1 | contig 13095 bp, 14 predicted proteins | sample 5559311 | NCBI WGS metagenome assembly JAABUN01 (sample SAMN10711877, study PRJNA513370) | rock metagenome | isolation source: Antarctica rocks | place: Antarctica: Victoria Land, Siegfried Peak sud | reverse complement strand
GCCGACTCGAGCACCTGCGCGGGTTGGCCTTGGGCTTTCGCAACCTCACCCACTACATCGCCAGATCACTACTAGAAACCGGCGGATTCAGACCTCAACTACACCCTGGATTGTGATGAGCCCCTTTATCCAGCGAATCACAGTGAACGTGGGAACCGTCTCGATTCTGGCCCGCCGCCGCGTGTCCAGCGCGGAAGTCGGGCTGGGTCCACCGTCGACCGATCGGGTCGAGACGGGGCGGAGCCGCCGTAGTACTCCGAGCCAGGGAAAGCCTGTGCACATGGGGAAGGGCGGCAGCAGTTTCGAGAAGGGATGGAGGCTGTAATGCCGAAAGAGGCACCACCGAATGGTGATGCTCCTGCGGCTGGGGTCCTGATGGGGCCGCGCCGGAGGGTATCGGAGATGCCAGCCAAACTTCACCGTTGGGCGGCGGCCGATCCTGGCCGCAGGTTCGATGACCTGTTCAACTTAGTGCACGACCCGGCGACGTTGATCGTGGCGTTCGACCGGGTCGCGGGCGACACCGGTTCCCGTACTGCTGGCGTGGACGGCCTCACGGTCGCCGATGTCGAGGAGCCGGTCGGGAGGCCGGGGTTCCTGGAGGACCTACGAGCCCAACTCAAGGCGGGCACGTCTGGGCCATTGCCGGTGCGGGAACGCAAGATCCCCAAACCGGGCGGGTCGGGAAAGCTCAGGAAACTCGGCATCCCGACCGTGGCTGACCGGGTCGTCCAGGCTGCGCTGAAGCTGGTACTGGAACCCATCTTCGAGGCCGACTTTGTGCCGGTCTCCTACGGGTTCCGGCCACGGCGGCGAGCCCACGACGCGATCGCCGAGATCCACCACTACGGCACCCACGGTTACCGCTGGGTGTTGGATGCGGATATTGAGGCGTGCTTTGACTCGATCGACCATGTGGCCCTGGTGGACCGCGTGCGTCACCGGGTCAAAGACAAGCGCGTGCTGCCCTGGTCAAGGCGTTCCTCAAAGCCGGTGTCCTCACTGAGGGCGGCGACCGCAAGGGCACCCTGACCGGGACGCCGCAAGGCGGCATCCTTTCCCCGTTGTTGGCTAACATCGCGTTGTCGGTGCTCGATGAGCACCTGCATGCGCCCTGGCGGCCCGGCGGGACGATGTCGACGGCCTATCTGCGCAGTCGACGCCGCGTCCATGGCCTGTCGAGATGGCGAATCGTCCGCTACGCGGACGACTTCGTCGTCCTCGTGCACGGCGACCGGGCGCACGTCGAGGCCCTGCGCGAAAACGTCACAAACGTGCTCCAATCCATGGGTCTTCGGCTCTCAGAAGCGAAGACCCATGGTGGTGCACATGAGCGACGGGTTCGACTTCCTCGGCTTCCACATCCAGTGGAAACGTAAGAGGGGCACGAACAAGTGGCACGTCTACACCTTCATCGCTGACCGGCCAGTCCGGTCATTGAAGGCAAAGATCCGTGCCCTGACTCGCAGGAAGTCACAGCAGGACCCCAGGACCGTGCTGATTCGGCTCAACCAGATCATGCGCGGCTGGGCCAACTAATTCAAACATGCAGCCTGCAAACGCACCCTGAGTCGCCTGTCCCACTTCGTGTGGTGGCGCGTGATCCGGTGGCTGCGCCGGTTGCATCGCTGGAGATGGAAGGACGTCCACCGCCGGTTCACCACACCCTCTGGGCGATGGAAACCGATCACGGCGGACGGGGTCGAGTTGTTCGACCTGGCAACGGTTCCGGTCACCCGCTACCGCTACCGGGGAAACACGATCCCAACCCCTGGACCCTGCCCGACCGCGCCATAACGGCAGAAACCGTGGAGAGCCCGGTGCGGTGAAAGTCGCACGCCGGGTTCGGCGAGCGGCCTGGGAAAACGGACCGGGAGCAACCCCGGCACCGCGCCAGACCGACTCAACCAGAGAACGCGGTCGTACTCTGGTTGATGAAAAATCTCAGATTCAAGCGTTGGATCGCACCGCACCGATCCTGCCCCTGCAGCCCGGACTAGCCGAGCGCCGTTCCCATGACTACGTCCGGCACGGGACCTCGACGTTGTTCGCCGCGCTAGAGATCGCGACCGGAAAGGTCACCGGTGCGTGCAAACCCAGGCACCGCCACCAAGAGTTCCTGGCCTTCCTCAAACAGGTCGCCCGCGCCTACCCCGACGTGGAACTGCACCTGATGATGGACAACTACGCCGCGCACAAACACACCGCCGTCAAAGCGTGGCTGCAGGCGAACCCCCGGGTTCACGTGCACTTCACCTGCACCCACGCCTCGTGGATGGACCTGGTCGAGGTTTGGTTCTCCCTGATCGAACGACAAGCCATCCACTGCGGCAGCTTCGGATCGGTCAAAGACCTCAACGCCAAGATCCGCGCCTTCATCACCAGCTGGAACGACCGAGCCCACCCCTTCGTCTGGACCAAAACCGCCGACCAAATCCTCAAGAAAGCCAACCGTAAACAAACCTCAAACGCAGAGCACTAGGTCAAGAACCAGCCCTGACCCTGCAAAAACTATCGCACCATGTCCAGGACTCCCGACATGGCGCAGGAGTCCTGGTTACTCGACAGCGTCCATGCCAGCAGGGGTAACGACCTGCCGCCACTGCGACGAGACAGCTCGGCGCCCTGTAAAACGGCCACGCTGCGAGCCGCCGATGAACATGCCGCGACACAAATTCTCATAGGACTTCGCGACCTGGTCCCAGTCGTAGTCGCGAGCGGCGCGCTTCGATAGCATCGCTCCCCTCGCCGCAGTCTCGGTCGGGTCCTCCTCTGCGGCCTCTAGCGCCCGTGCGACCTGCTCTGCGGAGCGCACGAACGAGGCATCCGTGCCAGTCACCTCGCGATTGAAGATGACGTCGTAGGCAATCGTGTACGTCCCGCCCCGCATGGCTCGCAGCAAAGAAGGATTTGTTCCCCCTACCGAGTGGCCATGGAGGTAGGTCAAAGCACCGGCGTAAAGCTGATCAAGAAGGTCCTGGTCCCATACCCCGCCCAGCATCTTGATCTGGGCCGACCCCTGTGCCGTTTCGTCCAATTGCTGTGAGTACTCCGTCGGATACGTCGCAGACCCGACGACCACCAGCGGCATCTGGGCGGAGCTTTCCAAGTACCCCTTCATCATCAAATGAACGTGGTTCTCGGGTTCGAAGCGCGCAACGATAAGGTGAAACTCCCCCGCCTTCACGTCCACCTCTGACAATCTGTCATTCCCCACGTGATCCATGACTGGTACCCCATAGGGAATCATCGCGCTCGTTGCCCCAAACTCTTCGCGGTAATACGATTCGATACCGCATGCATCGGCAATGAGAGCGTCCGCCCATCGAACGGCCAACGACTCCGCCACCCGATAATAGGCTTTTCCGACGGCATTCCACTTGCTCCTCGCCCACTCCAACCCATCGACGTGAACCGCCGTCGGGACATTGGCCGCATGAAGGAACGGCAAAACCACCGAGTTGGCGGCGTTGCACAACACCACGACGTCGACGTCACCACGATGTCGGAGAAGATGCCACACAGACAAGAAGGTATGGGACAACGTCTCCGCCGCAGGGAGTCTCATCGCCGTGAGATGCACCAGGTGCATCCCTAGGTACTCGTCGGGGTCAGAACCGGTACGGCTGTTCCCATTGCGACAATAGACGGTCACTTGATGCCCACGATCCACGAGTCGGCTACCGATCTCTTCCATGGCTGTCTCGAAACCTCCATAGCGTGCGGGCACACCTCGGGTCCCCATTAACACAATTCGCATGGGTCGTTCATTCTTACTGGACATTCTTTCCTCACCACAGGGATCGATGAGCTCCGCGATAGGATCTCGCAGGGAGCCACTCGAGTATGAACAAAATTGCCACGCCCAAGACTAATGGCACGATGAAGAGTTTCCAATGCGAAATGATGGGGTTAACCGTCACCGCCCGAGTGCCCAACGGGATCACGTCAGTGCGATCCCCCGTCGCGCGTTCCACAGCCCCCTGCAATTGCTCAACAATATCGTCCGTCGCGTCGAGGGCTTGCTCGGTAGTATCCGCCTGGGCCGTTACCTGAAGGACTGTGGTGCCCTCTTTGGCGTACACGCTGACCCGCGCCTGACCGTCATCCGTCCCGGCATCACGAGGCATCGTGCCGCCCCACTCCTGAGCCAGGGCAGTCAGGGTCGAGGTCACGCTCAAATCCGCAAACCAAGCGTCATATTGCGGCACTGCCGATACTGCCGAGTCGGACTCCACCGCCACGGTGGTGCGCGCTTCCACACGCTCATTCGCGGTGAGCGGCAACAAGTTCGCCACCACCACAGCCACCCCCACGACCGACACCGTCACTGGTTGCGGCGGTGTCCACCGCTCCTCGACAGAATCGCCGAGGACATCGCTGGCAGACCGCGTGGAAAACAGTCCCACTGCCAAGCCGAGCGTCGCAAAGCCGGTGGACCGAGCACTGAGCTCAAAGGTAGATTCCGTCAGCATCGGAACCACAGCTCCGGCAATAAGACTTAGACCGATAAGCGCCTCACCACTCATCCTGCCGCGGCCTCGTCTCAACAGGGAGGCAAGCGCCCATACCCAGCAGACCAGGCCGACAGCGCCGGCACTAGCCAGGATATGAGAAACCTGCCCATGGTCTGAATCTAGATACCCGTCAAAAGCGACACTCACCGTATCCCAAGGCACTCCATACAAAAGAGAGGGCCCATCCAACGCGGCTCGATTGGCGGCGTACACCCCACCGCGACCCGTCAGTGTCGCAGGGTCCGACAGTAGGAAGAGCAAAAGCGAAGCGCCGGTAGCGCCAAGCGGGGCTGCCCGGAGCAGCCAGTGCGCGTGGACCTGCGCGGAGTTGCCTCGAAGTTGCCAGCGCACGTAGAGGGCGACTAAAAGGGCGACCAACGTGCTGGCGACGCCCGTGCGGCTGCCCGAGGCTAGTGCCACAGCCATACCTAGGCTCATGGCAACGACAAAACGGGGACGACTGGAGGTTGCCGCCAACGGCAGCAACAAAGAGATGACGTTGGTCGCCGAGTTCTCTTGCGTGAAGAATCCCGTGTGCATGGTCCCGAAAATTCCGCACTTGTCGGGGCGACAGGGCACTTGGGCATTGACAGGGTCAAGAAAGGAATAGATGAACTGTGCCGCCGCGAAGGTGTCGCGCAAGACATTGACACGTCGAACAGTGAGCATCGTCGGTGGGTATGTCACCACGACCACGATGATGAAGACCGCGCCGAGAATTGTCAGATCCGCCAACTCAAATCGGGGCGTCCGTGGGATTGCGATGGTCAGCACGACCCACCAGAGCACCAACAACTGGATCATAAAGGCAAACCAGGTGAACTGTCCGGAGCTGCGCCTACTGGTCAGCAGCGACCACACTGACAGGAGGACCGCCAGCCCAAAGAACGCCACTCCAAACAACGTGCTCGCGCTGCCATCACTGACTGAAACCGTCCGGCCAGCGAGGTCTTGCGACAAACGGCCGTTGTCGAGCAGCCGGAAAACGACGTGATAGCCGAAGGCACCCACGAGCAGCAAGAGCAGCACGATTCCCCCCCAACTGTCGGATGAGGTTTCCGGTCTCCGAGCACGGGGCGCGTCCGGCGGGTTAAGGCTCTCCCGCGAGTACATCCGCATCGACCGCCTCCCGACGCACTCGGAGGGCGTGGCGGGCAACGACAATGAGCAATCCAACGAGCGCCCCGCCCATCAGGCCAATCGGGACCAAGACAAGCAATTGTGGTTCTTCTGGATCCTCCGGGATGCCCTCCTTGTCGATGACTTGAATGTCTACCGCGCTTCCTTGTTCGCTGCGGGTTTCAAGGTCAACGATCTTTTCGATGGATGCCTCGGCGACGGCGTCAACGATCGCGGCGGCATCTTCGCCTGAAGGCGCCTCCGCCGTAAGCACCATTAGGGTGGAGTCGACGGGAACCTCCGCACTCACACGGGAGGACAGGTTGCTGGTGTCGATATCGCCCAGGGTGGCTGATGCCGCGTCGAGAACATCTACGGATGTCACTAATAGCGGATAGGTCTTGATCTGCCCCTGAACAAACGAGGTCCCTTGGCTGTAGTCGTCAAGGGTATTGGCCTCAGCGACGCTCACATACAAAGAAGCGCTCGAGGAATAAGTACGCGGCAGCCACAGGAATGCCCATAGCCCAGCCAACAGGCCTACCAGCACTGCGGCCGCAAACCAAGACAGCCCATTTCGCAGTGCTGCCATCAACTCATTGAAAGGCATTCCTTTGCGTCCTCGTCATCTAGACGAGCACACCAGTGCCCGTAGGTTTGGGTTGAGGTGAAGCCTATACGACCCCACCAACCTCGGAGAATACCACTCATAACTCCGATTGCTATTCAGGCTGGCTCAACGCGGCGCCCTATCCGCCCGGGGTCACGATGCTTCGCTGCCACAGATTGTGCAGGGCGATTGTGAACGCCGACGCCACAGCCCAGCCCAACAACACAACATCGGGATCGGCACGGCCCAAGAGCGCAAAGGGGGCCAGACAGGCGACAAACCTGAGCACAGTCCAGGCGAATTGGGCGTTCACCCTGCCTTGAAGGATGAGGGTTTGCGACAACGGAAGCCAAACAAACAAACTCGTGAAGAAGATGCACGCAGGCACGAGTGTGTTTCGGGCTATGCCCCATTCAGCGCCCAGGGCAGGGATGAACCACTCAATGCACACGAAGATCCCGATCAGAACCGGTACTCCAGCGACAAGGAGGCCCACCATCCACTTCATGTGAAAAGTTCGAAAGCTCTCGTATTCTTTGGCCCGGTAGTAGGAGGCAGCACGACCGTAGTACACCGGGGTCAGCACGACTTGGGCTAAATTCACCACGGGCAATAGGAATCGAGAGGCCAACGCCCACGCACCGGCCAGCGCGATGGCGCCCCCCAGTGGCAAGAACAAGAGCGGAAAGGAGCCCGTCGAGGAGACCAACAGATTCGACACTGGTTGCCATTTCACTTCGCTGATCAAGCTTCGAAAGTCATCCCGAGTGGCGGTTCTGAATGCCATCGACCACCCCACCACCCCACGGGCGATCACCGCGTCGCCGAGAGCCAACGACACCAGCCACGCAAGTCCCAGTGCCACCTCACCGTTCATGGGCGTAAGGAGCAAGACGACGATGAGCAAGGCGTTCGAGAGGCCTTGGACCAAGCGGCTGCGCGCCAGCAGTTCTTGCTTCTCTTCGCGAAGGACAATTCCACTGAGGAGTTGCTGTAAACCTACGAGGAAGCTACAGCCGCCGATGAAGAGCCCGACGACGACCCAATCTTGGCCGACCGGTAGCGTCATCAGGCTGCCGATGACTATCAGCAGTGCAAACGCTGCGCAGGCGGTGCTTCCGGCACGAGTAATTGCCTCTGCCTGCGCACCTGAGACAACCGTCGCCCGGGTCTCTGCGGCCAGCGTGTTGACGCTGGCGATGACCCCGGTTCCAGCCATGATCATCCCGAAGCGCGCGAAGTCGTCGGGCGTTGTTTGATTGGCCGCGAAAGCCAGCGAAACCAAACTCGCCAGTTGAGCAATGAGCCCGGAGGTCAACAGTTTCCGTCCCAGGACGAAGGAATTACTGCGCGCCACGTGATCTCATGATTCCGCGCCGAACCGCGAATGCGGATTCCACCGCTAGCGCGGGCATGAATGTCCATCCCCTCGGTCTTTGCGCTGCCTGCCAAGCGACATTGAAGGCGGCCACGGCCTGACCAGCGCGGGCGGCTTCACGACCATGAATGCTGACCAACTCCACAGCAGCGGCGCCCGGATAGATTCCATCGATGTCGGCGAACCGCCGCTCGGCGATCTCAGAGGTGCCACGTGTAGAGAGGCGTTGTTGAGACTGATTCACCACTACACCGCTGTCTGGACTGTGAATCACCTGCGAGCCTCGGTCGCGGTGCCGGATGAGCAGCTACCAGGTGTGCTCGTTCTTCCGGCGCGAAGCTCGTTTGGGAACTGGGTCAACGCCCGCCCAAAAACCAGCGAGGGGGTGAAAAATTGCCGGAAGCGACTTAACCACGATGCCCATCCCAAGAAATGTCGCGGGACGGTTTGATCGCCAAGCAACACAGCTGATTCAACCTCGCCCTCGCGATGCTCACCCAGAATTAGACCACGGCTGGCATAGAGATCCGCTGCGGGCTTAGCGCTCAAGTGCTCCAGTACATCGCGCAGATGCCCAAGCAGCCGCATGCGATCGTCGTCCAAGAGCGCACCAGCCGGGCCGATCCGGCCAGATTTAGCCACGACCTTGATCCCAAACCCCTCGACGAGAGAGGCGTGATCAATGCCCTCACCGGAGTCATCGACCACGGGGATCTGAAGGTCAGCAGTCTGCGCTACGGCGGATGCGACGGCTTGTCGAGGGGCAGGATGCCCGATCGACGGGATCACAACTGAAACTGTGAGGCGGGACATTGGGATCTCTCGGAACAATGGTTGGTCAGGGAACGGTAACTCTGGGCACGGCACCGACCGCAGACCCCGGTGGCACAGCAGTGATTACCCCTGTTGTGCCACGATCTTTGCACTTAGTCGATGAAACATGGGGCGCGTGGGACGCGAAGGAGGAACGGCAGTGCCGCGTTGATTCTGCGCCGTGTCATAGGCGCGCGAAAGGCTGTCCAGGTGATCCTCCTCGGTCGTCGCTCGTGCGATCACTGCTTCACGCAGTGCCCGAGCGCCCGGACGGGCGTGGTCGATCGCCGTGCTGAGCCCTTCGGCCCATGCCACGTCGCTGTCATGTGGCACGACCCATCCCGTCTCTGGTCCGACCATGTCGGGCATCCCACCGACATCGGAGACTAGAGCGGGAACCCCGGCCATGAGACTCTCTCGCACGGCATACGGCGAATTCTCGTGGCATTGAGACGGGTGGACACTCAGCAACGCCCGAGACAACTCAGCTCGAACGGTCTGCGGCGAGACTTGCCCCAGGAAAGTCACTTGGGGCAAGGCCGAAGCACGAGCCACCAAGCCAGGCCCGTCAGCGCCGTCTCCCAAGATGCGTAGTTCCACATCCGGGTGGCGAGAATGGATCTGCTCCCACGCGTTGAGCAGTCGGTGCACCCCTTTGAGCGCCACTAAGCGTCCGAGAAAGACCACCGTGTTCCGCTCGGTGTCTGGGCACTGGACGCTCAGCCCGGCTGGGCACCACGGCAGGTCCAAGTATTCGATTCTGCCGGGAGGCCAGCCGTCCTCAATCAAGGCGCGCCGCATAAACTTCGAGGGCGCCAGCACCACCGGATCTACATGCCGCCAGGTAAAGTCGGAGATGAGACCTTCTGCGGCCCCGAGGGCAGTGACAAGTCGCGAGCCCTTCATGCAGTTGCGCGAGAGCGGCTCGGTCACCTTGCTAAACCGGGATGCGCCGATGCACGCAGTGCAGATGTCGGCGGCCACGTCGTCATACAGCGTCTGATTTGCGCATGCCAACTTGTACTCGTGCGCCGTCAGGACAGCGGGGACGCCACGGTTCGCCGCAGCCTTCGCCACGGCTGGCGTCAACTGGTAGCAGGTCCCGTGAAAGTGGATCAGATCTGGCCGAAAGTCTGTGATGGCTGTCTCCATCACCTCGCCAGCCTCACGAGACCACATCGAGGTCATTGCGCTTCGGAGGCGCTGCGGCGAGCCCTTCTCATAGGACCGAGTCTTCGTCGTCCACCGTGGCAGCGCCGCCAACTCTTGCATCAAATGATGGCCGACTGGCGGTTGCATCCCAACGATGGCGACGTCGTGGCCCTGGGCTTGCTGACGTGGCGCGAGCCAACGAAAGTAGGTTTCCACTCCTCCTACGTAGTGCAAGAACTTACTTACCTGCAGAATCCGCACTCGAGTGTTCCTCTCTCGTCACCTGGGTCACCGACAGTCGGCGTAGCCAGCTGCGAACCCGGCTACCCACACCAGAGAGGAGTTCCAATTGATGGCAATCTCATTAGTGGCATAGGACTCCACGTCATCTACGTAGCAGGTTTGCTCGACGCAATCTTGCAACTGGTCGATGGCCGCCGGGTCGCCGAAGAGAGCCGCCAGGCTGTTCGCCCCCCCGGCCATCGTTCCAGCTGGGGGCTCAGGCAGGGTTGGATCTATGTCGTGTGCGTATAGATGACTGTGCTGATTGCGAGAGTACCTTTCGCCATACCCAGTCACATATGAGCGGTTCAGTGCGTTGCGACCGAGCACATAATCCAACCCCTGGACCGCCGCATCGCCATATGCCCGATCGCCAGTGAGGTCGTATGCCGTGCCAAGCACCTGCACGTTGTTTAGCACTTGGCTGTTAGAGCCCCATTCGTAGCCGCCCTGTGGGATCATGTACGGCTGGCCGAACATCGTGTGCTGCTGCTGGTCGAGATACCGATCAGCGGCTGCCACCACGCTGCGGGTCGCTGCCTCCCGTTCGGGAAATTCAGAAGGCGCAGTCGCCAATTCCAGTCGCCCGAGGGCAGCGACCTCACCCCACCCGAAGCCGCGGTCAGGGAAGATCCGCGTCTCCTCGTCTTCACTTCCACTTGCATGATGAGGGGAGTTGCTCACCGCGCTCTTGTAGTGCAACTCCCCGGTTGCCAAATAGAGCTCGATTGCGGCCCAATAGAATTCATCGGTCATTTCACTATCATCGAAGGCCCCGCTACCGGGGTTCGGATCCACTTGCGGGTCTTCTGCGGGGGCCATTAGGTCCGGTGTCTCGATAGCGGCGTCGTACGCACTGCGCGCTGTTTGCAACAGCGAATCAGCGAACCGTTCGTCATAGGGACGAAACACTCTGGCACCCTGAGCGGTGGCGGCGGCCAAACTCAGCGTTGCGGCGGTGGAGGGTCGATGCAGCACGCGCAGCAGGTCGTCATCGGCTGGATCAACGGCCAATGGCTGCCAGTCCACGTTGGCGACCTTATGGAAGGCCATCCCCCCGTACTCGTTCCCCGTTGGGACCTGCATACGTTGCATCCACTCAAGCTCCCAGCGCGCCTCATCCAGAGCGTCCGGGGCATCCCTGGAATCTACGGGCACCGCCAGCGAGCCGTCAGCATACCTAGTGGGGTCTCGCTCGAAGGCCATCATCATCTGAGCGACGGCGACCGCGGCGCTGACCATGTACTTGCCCTGGTCACCCGCGTCATACCAACCCCCGGACACATCGAACGTTGCCCCGCAGGTCCACGGACTATCATACAACTGCTGACCGGGATCAGATTCCGGCAGGCAACTTACACTCACGTCACCACGGTTGGGATCAATGCCGACGTGCCCGGCCCGGCGGCCGTAACCCGGCAAGACAGCATCCGCGATTTCGACACCGCTGCGGTTGGCGTAAAAGAAGGCCATGCTGTCTCTGGCTAAACCGGAATAGAGATCGTCGCGAATGTCGAAGGGCGCACTGACGGCATCATCGACTTGTAGCCTCATCTCCGTGCCATCTATGCCTTCGGCTGCTGAGGTGAAATCAATGGTCTGTACCGACATATTGGCACTGGGATCTAACCCGCGGGGCACGGTCGCTCCAGTGGCAAGCATGTCGCCGGCAGAGTCCACCAACTTCCACGTTTTAGGTTCGACAGCATCTGTCACCACGGTGGCATGTTTGGGTCCGCCCGAGAGGTAACCCACCTGATTGACCCGAACCGGCGAGCCGGACTGCCCTGACGCGTTCGCGGGTTGCACGGGGAGCAAGGAGACGTCATCAACGCAGAGAGTCCCGCTCTCACTGGGGCCGCTGTCTTGGAGGAGGTGAATCTTCGGATCCGACGAGGCTGCCCCCGGAGTCACCGTGAAGCGCAACTCTCTTCGGTCATAGCCCACTGGCACGATCACCGGTTCTATGAACGAGGTATGCCCCGCACCCGGAGAGTCCTCGAGCCTCACCTTCATCGGCCCGGGGGGGTCCATCGTGGCGACCAGTGATAGCTCGTAGGTCTGACCACCTTCAAGAGTGACCTGTTGCGACAGGCTCTGGTCCTCACCCCACAGCGCGCCGGGGAGGCATCCCCTGCCGTCCTCGACGACGGCCGCAGACGGAGCGTCCCATCCCTGTAGGCCCTCGAGAAATTGACCGTTTTTGATGCGCTCCGCGCGGACCTCGCCGCTCGGTGCCGCAACGAAAGCAAGGGACAAAGCACCTACGACCACCAGACCTGCGACCCGCGCCCTTCCAGCCCGGGGACTGGGCGCTGCCTTTCGTGGTGCCATCTTCATGCCTTCCCGCTGTCCTCAAGATCAGAGTGCTGCCATTCCGCCTGACGGTCCCGGCACGCCGACTTTACGCGAACAAGCCAGACGGCAATGTCCGGGATCCATTATCCATTCGGCGCTGCGCCTCTTTTGCGTGAGCAACTCTCCGGACGTCCTCCTCCATCTGACCCTACAGCGAGGGTCATCCGACGGGCGAGGGCCAAAGGTCTCCTCAACCAGCGCAATCTTGGCAACCAGGCTCAGTACCAAAGAGACGTTGTCGGCGTAGGCGTGCCTCGACCGGCGGCCAATCTTATGGTACTGCATCCTCTAATTGAGCGAAGTTCGTGATGTAGGCAAACCGGGAGATGACGATCCCGAACACGAAAGTGGGTACCTCTTTGGTGGTCCTGTCCGTGGAGCCGAAGGGGTCTATGACGATGACGCCCCAGGGGGCGATGCCAGCGATACAGCTGAACCAGAACGGCAGAACCGTGGTCCCAGAACGGCAGAACCGTGGTCTTGGAACGGCCCGGCGAGTCATCACTTCCTGCAACCATCCGACCAGAATCACCGCAACATTGGCCCCGATCACCACGATCTCGGTGATCCCCGTCAGCCCATTGTAGAAGTCGATGAGCAATGCCCCGGCCTACTGGTCCACCAAAGTTGCATCAACGATCCTTACTTACTCTTGACTAATTCGGGGTGAATGCCTGACACTGCGACCACCCGCAGCGAGCTGTCATCCGATTCTGCCGGGACTTTCTGATCGGGGCGGGAAGGATCGTGAATCGGTTGTTCGTCCCTAGCAGATCGACAGACATGCGTCGAGTGAGTCCACCCTCGACGCCGCGCTCACGGCTCCTTGCTCCTGTGGGGAGGCTACGCATCCTCATTCTCTCGTT
>JAABUN010006664.1_pt1 | contig 13096 bp, 10 predicted proteins | sample 5559311 | NCBI WGS metagenome assembly JAABUN01 (sample SAMN10711877, study PRJNA513370) | rock metagenome | isolation source: Antarctica rocks | place: Antarctica: Victoria Land, Siegfried Peak sud | reverse complement strand
GGCGCTGAGCGCGTTCAAGCACGGGCCGACTTTGAAGGACCGACCATCAGCGCCGTCGGTACCGCGTGCCGCCGACGGCGAGTGGAGCGGCACGACCGGCGCGGCCGTATAGCGCTGCCAGAACCGCCAACTACCGCTGACAAGTCACACTCTGGGGGAGCGGGGTGTTCCCGCAGAGGGTTCGGCAGGTGGGACGCATCCACGGTGATGTTCTGAAAGGCTGGTTCACGTGACGACGAATGCGCCGCGGATAATCGGGATGCTTGGTGGCATGAGCTGGGAGTCCAGCGCGCAGTACTACCGGCTGGCCAACGAGCTGGTGCGCGAGCGGCTCGGTGGTCTGCACTCGGCGCGGATCGTGTTGGCGTCAATGGACTTCGCCGACGTGGAGGCACTGCAGGTCGCCGGTCGGTGGGACGAGGCCGCGCAGCTGCTCGCCGAGGCGGCCAAGGGAATCGAGGCCGCCGGCGCCGAGATGCTGCTGATCTGCACCAACACGATGCACAAGGTCGCCGACCAGGTCCAAGCCGCTGTCAAGATCCCGCTGCTGCACCTGGGCGACGCCACCGCGCAGGCGGTCACGCGGGCCGGACTGGAGACGGTCGGACTGCTGGGCACCGCGTTCACCATGGAGCAGGACTTCTACCGCGACCGGCTCAGCAGCCACGGCCTTCGGGTGCTCATCCCATCACCGGAGGACCGCACCGAGGTGCACCGCATCATCTACGACGAGCTCTGTCGGGGGGTGGTCCGAGAAGAGTCCCGGCAGGCCTACCGCGACGCCATCATTCGCCTCGTCCAGGCCGGCGCTGAAGGTGTCATCCTCGGCTGCACCGAGATCGAGCTGTTGATCTCTGACGCGGACAGCCCGGTGCCCGTCTTCCCCACCACCCGCCTGCACGTTGAAGCGGCTGTTGACGCGTCCCTGGACGCATCCGCAAGCATCTAACGCCCCGCAAGACGATCGGTGGATCCAAGCGGTCAATGCAACAGCGATCCGATCTGTTCGATCGGCTTCTTGGACCCTAAACGTTTGCGTGGTCGGTCGTTGAGCTCGGCGGCGACCCAGTCGAGGTCTTGGGCGCTGTGCAGGGAGAGGTCGCTGCCTTTCGGGAAATATTGGCGCAGCAAGCCGTTCGTGTTTTCGTTGGTGGCCCGCTGCCAGGGGGCGTGGGGGTCGCAGAAATAGATGTTGATGTCGGCATCTACAGATACTTGTTTTCCACTTGCCCATCTCCGGGCCTTGGTCCCAGGTCAGCGAAGCGCGGAGCACTTCGGGCAGGGTTTGGATCTTCGCCGTCAACGCGTCCCGGACGAGTTCGGGGGTGTAGCCGTCGGGCAGGTGGAGCAGCATCGTGTAGTTGGTGGTCCGCTCGACCAGGGTGCCGATCGCCGACAGGTTCCTCCGTCCGATGATCAAGTCTCCCTCCCATGCCCAGGCACGGCCCGGTCGTCGGCCTCAGCGGGACGTTCGGACACGTTGATCATGTTCGGGATCCGGTTCTTGCGTTGCCCGACCTTCCGCGACGGCCGACGGACCGCCCGCCGGTGCGTAAGCACCTGGTCAGATCGTGTTTCAGGGCGCCGCGGGACTGCACATACAGCGACTGGTAGATGGTCTCGGTGGACACCTGCATCTCCGGCTGTTCGGGAAAGTCGACCTTCAACCGTCCCGCGATCTGCTCCGGGGAGTACTTCATGGCCAGGCCGTCCTCCACGATGCCACGCAGCCTCAGGTTGGTGACCAGCTTCGCCGGCTTCGACCGCGACGCCCGCGCAGACGCCAACGCGTGCGCGCTGGTGGCACGGTAGACGCCCAGCCCGTCGGTGTTGCCGCGCAGCTCCCGCGACACCGTTGACGGGGACCGGCCGATGGCCGCCGCGATCGAGCGGACCGACTCAATCCGGGCCCGGCCGAGAGCGATCTCCTCCCGCTGCGCCAACGTCAAACACCGACCTTTCAGGTCGCGGCCGCGCCGCGGCCGCACCCCACCGGCCGCGAACAGCCAACGGGTGCCCTGCTTGCGATACGTGCCGGCCTCGGCGGCGGCGTCGGTGATGAACTCCCCACGCGCCATCGCAGCCCAGAACACCTGATAGACCTCTGGAACCATCCGACAAGAAAAGCGCATCGATGCACAACCTTCCCGACCAGGAGTGTTGCGATCACCGCACGAACCCGGGGATCCCCATATGGGGACGGCTTGCTTCCCGTCGTCGGACACGCCTTATGACTTGCAGCGGCTGACAATGGGGGCCGAGCAGCCGTAAGCGGCCGGCAGGGCGACCGCGATCGTGTCCGGTCGCCGAAGGTTCATTCAGTGGCTCTCTACACGTCCCACGCAAGCGCGATGCTCAAACCGCTGACTATTTTCGCACAAGCACATCACTGGCGAATCTTCTTTTTAACCACCGCAGCATGTGGCGCCATTGCACTGGCAATCGCCCGAGTGCCATTACCTCAGGTGGGTCTGGGACTTGGAGACATTACTCGCGCGGTCGGATTCTTTCTCACGCCGCTGCTGCCTATGCCCGCCCTCAGCTTCGTTTTGGGAGGACTTCGACCTTATGAGCGCCATGCGGCCCGCTCACTCGCGGGTCCTCGATTGCTACTGGCTGTTTTCGCATCAGCGTGGGTTTTTTCGGCGCTACTACCTGCCGCCCTCACCGGTCCCACCCCCAACGCCGTCGAGGTGCTAACCGAGAATTTTTCTGCTGTACTCGGCCTGACCCTGCTGCTGGCTGCTGGCTCGACCCGCGCTGGTCATGGATTCCCGTCTTCGCGCTGACTCTCATCGGGGTCAGCGGCCCAGACTACGGCTGGATGAGCAAGATAGCTTTTGTCGATCGGACCGCGAGCCCAGCCGACTTGGCCGGCGGATGTGGTCTCCTCGCCATCAGTATCGGCCTCTACGCATTCCACGGCCCCCCACGACGATGAGGTTCCTCACGTCGTGAGGGGCGGCCCGACTGGTTCGACAGCAACGACGCGTCAGCGGACCGCGGCGAGCGCCTGGGCCAGGTCTGACCACAGGTCTTCGACGTGCTCGATCCCCACCGACAGCCGGACCAGACCTTCGGCCACGGTGGGGGACTCGCCGGGCCAGCGCCGGCGGCGCTCGAAGGTCGACTCCACCCCTCCGAGGCTGGTGGCGAAGACCCAGAGCCGGGCGGCGTCGATGAACCGCTCCGCCGTCTCGGCGTCGACCAGCTCGATCGCGATCAACGACCCGAAACCCGCCATGGTCCGGGCCGCGACCTGGTGCCCGGGGTCGTCCGGCAGACCGGGGTAGCGCACCAGTGACACGCCCGGGTGGGCCCCGAGCCGCTCCGCGAGGACGCCGGCGTTGGCCTGGGCCCGCTCCAGCCGCAGCGGCAGCGTACGCAGTCCCCGCAGGCTCAGGTAGGCCTCCATGGTCCCGGGGGTCGAGCCGTGACTGCTCCGGATGCTGCTCAGGGTCCGCAGCCGCTCGCTGTCGGTGTCGGCCACGACGAGCGCCCCGAGCAGGGCGTCGGAATGTCCGGCGATGAACTTGGTCGCCGCGTGCAGCACGATGTCGAAGCCCGAGCGCAGCGGCTGTTGCAGCAGCGGGGTGGCGAAGGTGCTGTCCACGACCAGAGTGGTCTGCCCGGCCAGGGCCGCACCGATGGCGGGCAGGTCGGCCACCTGGATGGTGGGGTTGGTCGGCGACTCGAGCCACACCAGGTCAGCACCATCGGCCGCGGCCAGGACGGCGGCGGTGTCGGCAACGTCCACCTCGCGTACGGTCCAGCCGAGCTTGGCCGCCCGCTCACGGACGGCGGCGGCGACCCCGAGGTAGCAGTTGCCCGGGATCACAATCACCGCTGACGTTCCGAGCAGCTCGAGGACGGCCTGGGCGGCGGCCATCCCGGAGGCGTACGTCACCGCCTGGCCCCCCTCCAGGGCGCCGATCGCGGCCTCCAGGGCCTGCCAGGTGGGGTTCCCGGTTCGGCCGTAGCCCAGCTCGCCCTGCCCGGTCTGGTGTGCTCCGATGTAGGTCGACGCGAACACCACGGGCGGGTTCAGGGGTGCGTCGACCACCCGCTCGGGCCGACCGGCCGTCACGGCCAGGGTATCGGTCCGCAGCGTGGACGGGGGCTCGGGGAGCGGGTCGAGGGGATCGACACGGAGCGGGGTCATGCGCTCCAGTCTTGCGCGTCGGCCCGGCCGGGCGGGTCTGCCCCGGTAGGGTCGGACCTCGACCAGTGACTCGAGGTGAGGCAGACCCATGCGTGAGAGCCAGGCCGATGCCCCCCGTACGCGGGTGGCGGTGGTGTTCGGCGGCACCAGCAGCGAGCACGGGGTGTCCTGCCTGACCGCCGCCGGAGTCCTCGGCGCCCTGGACCCGGAACACTACGAGGTGGTGGGGATCGGCATCACCCGGTCGGGTCGCTGGATCACCATGGGCTCGGAGGCCATCGCCGCCCTCCAGGTGCGCGACGGGCGGCTGCCGGAGCTCAGCGAGGACGCCACCGACGCCGTCCTGGTCCGCGTCGCCGACGGCGCCGAGCTGGCCGTGCGTCAGCAGTCGGCCCTGTCGCAGATGGTTCCGGTCGACGTGGCGATGTCGCTGCTGCACGGTCCGTTCGGCGAGGACGGGACCATCCAGGGACTCTTCGAGATGATGGGCACGCGGTATGTGGGCGCGGGGGTGCTGGCCAGCGCGGTCGGGATGGACAAGCACTACATGAAGCTCGTCCTCGCCGCCACCGGTCTGCCGGTCGGGCCCTTCGTGGTGATCACCCCGGCCGACTGGGCCCGGGACCGGACCGGCAGGCTCGAGACGGTCTCCGCCTTGGCCTTCCCGGTCTTCGTGAAGCCGGCCCGCGGCGGCTCGAGTCTGGGCATCAGCAAGGTCGACGACCCGACCGGGCTCGAGGCGGCGGTCACCGCGGCCCAGGCGTACGACCCGAAGGTGATCGTCGAGCAGGGCTTCGTCGGCGCCCGGGAGCTGGAGTGCGGGGTGCTGGCGTCAGCTGACGGGGGCCGTCCAACGGCCAGCGAGGTCGCCGAGATCCGGGTGCACAGCGTCTCCGGCTTCTACGACTTCGAGGCCAAGTACCTTCCTGAGGAGCAGGTCTCCCTGGACGTGCCGGCGGACGTCGCCGCCGCGCTGGCGGAGCAGGTGAAGGAGCTGGCCGTCCGCACCTTCGAGGCGCTGGGCTGCGAAGGTCTGGCCAGGGTCGACGTGTTCGTCACCGCTGACCAGCAGGTGGTGGTGAACGAGATCAACACCATGCCCGGCTTCACCCCGCACTCCATGTTCCCCCGGATGTGGGCGGCCAGCGGGGTCTCCTATCCCGACTTGCTCGACCGGCTGATCCGGCTGGCCCTCGACCGGCCCGTCGGGTTGCGTTGACCCTCGGCTCACACGCAGGGGGTCTGCAGGGGGTCGTGGGCGCTGACCGTCGTGGCCACGTCGACCAGGGCGTTGGCCTCCGGCGCGTAGCCGCTCGGGACGGCCAGCTCGACGTACGCCGTCCGGCCGATGGTGGTGAACAGATACCCCCCGTCCGCGGCTTCGGCGAACCAGCCGACGCCGTTCACCTCGAAGCACTGGCTGGACGGGGTCAGGGCAGCCGGTTTGTCCACCCCGCACCGCAAGGTGATGGCCGGGGAGCCCCAGGCGGCGCTGAGCCCGCCGGGAGCGACCTGACGCCGCTCACTGTCGAGCACCAGGGTCGGCAGGTCCGCCAGCAGCGCCGAGCACACCGTTCGGGCGGGCGCCGGCGGGTCCGGGTCGGGGATGGCCACGGTCGCAGCGCAGCCCGTCAGCAGCAGGCAGCCGACAAGCCCGGCGGTGGCGCGGCGGATGCTTGGCCTCAGCCGGTGCTCAGATGTGGACGACGGGGCAGGTGACGGTGCGGGTGATGCCCGGCACGCTCTGCACCCGGGCCACGACCAGCTGACCGAGCTCGTCGACGCTGGACGCTTCGGCGCGGACGATCACGTCGTACGGTCCGGTCACGTCCTCGGCCAGGGTGACGCCGGAGATGGCGCCGATCTCTGTGGCCACCTCGGCTGCCTTGCCGACGTTGGTCTGCACCAAGATATAGGCCTGTACGACCATCGGTTCGATCCTCCTTGCGCTTTGTTCAGGACATGGCTGTGGCGGCGTCGCGTCGACCTGGCTGGGGACCGCGTACGCTCGCCGGTGTGCGTCACGCTACATCCTCGGGCGGGGTCAAGGCAGGTGCTCAGCCGTTCGCACTCCGCGGGGGTCGGACCGCTCGACCATGATCGAACCAGGAGCAACCCTGGGTGACCTCGGGGAGTTCTCGTTGATCGCTGCGATCACCGAAGGCCTGGTCCTCGGCGCCGATGTGCTGCTCGGGCCGGGCGACGACGCGGCGGTGCTGGCCGTGGACGGTGCCGTGGCCACCTCCGTCGACGTCCTCGTCGAAGGGGTCCATTTCCGCCGCGACTGGTCGAGCGCCCGCGACGTCGGTCGCAAGGCGGTCGCCGTCAACGTCTCCGACCTCGAGGCCATGGGTGCTCAGGCACGGGGGTTGGTGGTCGGTTTCTCGGCCCCGCCGGAACTGCCGGTCGACTGGGCCCTGGAGTTCGCCGCCGGTTTGGCCGAGGAGTGCGCGAGCGCCGGAGTCAGTCTGCTCGGCGGTGACGTCACCCGGGCCCGCGACATCACCATCTCGGTCATGGTCCTTGGCGGGTTCGCCGGCCGCGAGCCCGTACGCCGGTCCGGTGCCCGCCCCGGCGACGTGGTGGCGGTGAGCGGTCAGCTCGGGCTGGCCGCGGCCGGGTGGAAGGTGCTCAGCCGGGGCTTCCGTTCCCCCCGGGCTGCGGTGGAGCGGCAGCGGGTCCCACAGCTGAGCTACGGGGCAGGAGTGGTGGCGGCCGAGGCGGGCGCCACCGCGATGATCGACGTCTCCGACGGCTTGCTGGCTGACCTCGCTCACGTCGCGACCGCCTCCGGAGTCTCCCTCGAGCTGCGGAGTGACGCCTTCGAGGTGGTCGAGACCCTCCGGGTGGTCGCAGTCGCCACCGGCGCCGATCCCTACACCATGATCTTGACCGGCGGCGAGGACCACGTGCTGGCCGCTACCTTCACCGACCCGGCGGCCGTGCCGCAGGGGTGGACCGTGGTCGGTACGGTCACCGAGCCCGGGGAGACACCGGTGCTGGTCGACGGCGCGGTCTGGGAGGACCCGGGCGGCTACGACCACTTCCGGTCCCGTCGTTGAGTCCGTCCGGTTGCTCGGCGCTCGATTCTGGTTCTGACTCCCCCGTGGCCTCGACTCGCCGCCAGGACGGCGAGCCGAAGCCACGGGGGAGTCAGAACCAGAACTCAGGGTCGGTGCTCCGCGCGGGACCGGCGTGGGACGGTTCCCCGACCGGCTCTATCGCGTAGCCTCGCTCGCATGGCGACCCGCGCGTCTTCCCCACCGCGGCCTCGTAGCAATTCCGGCGCCTCGCGCGCCGGGACGAATCCGCGGTCAGCCGGAAGCAAGAAGACCTCATCCCCCCCTGCCCAGAAAGCCCGTGCCCTCTCGGCGCGCCCAGACGCGCCGTCCGGCAAGAGTGGGGGCAGACCTCCGGCCAAGGGCCGCTCCACGCCGTCATCGCGGCGCCCGTCCGGGTCCTCGGCCTACCGGGCGCAGCAGTCGCGCCGCAAGGCCCAGCGGCGCTCCGCCCTGGCCACGGTCGGTCACGGCATCACCGCGGTCTGGGCAAGCCTGGCCCGCGGGGTCGGCGGTGCGGCGCGTGGGGTCGGGCGTGGTGCGCTCGACACCGACCCGGCGCTGCGACGCGACGGGGTCGGTCTGTTCCTGATCGGCTGCGCCATCGTGCTGGCCGCAGAATTCTGGTGGGGGCTGCCCGGCACCCTTGGCCACGCCATCCACGTCGGGGTGGCCACCGTGATCGGCGTCCTTGCCTACGTGGCCCCCGTCTTGTTGGTGCTGATGGCCTGGCGCACGCTGCGGCACCCCGCTCGCAACGGCCCGGGCGGTCGGCAGGCGGTGGGTTGGACCGCGATCATGCTCGGCCTGCTTGGCTTGATCAACATCTCCCAGGGTCTGCCCCGCACCGACGCGCCCGACCGGCTGCGAGCGGCCGGCGGGGTGATCGGTTACGTCTCCTCCAGCCTGCTGTCCGACCTGTTGTCGGTCTATGTCGCCGTCCCCCTGCTGGTCCTGCTGATGCTGTTCGGGGTGCTGGTCGTGATGGGCATCCCGTTGCACCAGGTCGTCAGCCGGGTGCGCGAGGTCCGGGAGCAGTTGCGCCGCGATCCGGAGGTGGTCGAGGGCGAGGTGCTCCCCGACGAGCTGGAGTACGGGGTCGACGAGGCGTACGACTCCCCGGTGGTCAAGGACGCCCCCCGAGCCAGGCGCAGCAGGCGGGGGGTGCCTGCGCGGCCGGACGAGGAGACGCAGGCAGCCGTTGACCCCGTGGACATCGCGCTCATCGACGAGGAGCCGCGCGATAGCGACGACGAGCGGGCCGAGGAGACCAGACGCCCGGTCACGGCCGGTCTGCCGCCCGGCTTCGCGGTGCACGGTGAAGGGTCCGAGATCGACGCGCCCCCGCACAGTGACGACCTCACGGCTGCGTCGGGGCCGATCTCCCGGCACGCCGAGCAGCTGCAGCTGTCCGGCGATGTGCAGTATCTGCTGCCCGACTCCGAGGCGCTCAAACAGGGCAGTGTGCACAAGGCGCGTACGGAGGCCTCCGACGCGGTGGTGCACCGGCTCACCGAGGTGCTGCGTCAGTTCGAGATCGACGCTCGCGTCACCGGCTACAGCCGCGGTCCGACGGTCACCCGCTACGAGGTGGAGCTCGGCCCGGCGGTCAAGGTCGAGAAGGTCACCGCGCTGAGCAAGAACATCGCGTACGCCGTGGCCAGCGCCGACGTGCGCATCCTGTCGCCGATCCCGGGCAAGTCCGCGATCGGCATCGAGATCCCCAACCTCGACAAGGAGATCGTCTCCCTCGGGGACGTGCTGCGCTCGAGCAAGGCACGCAACGACCACCACCCGATGACCGTCGCGCTGGGCAAGGACGTGGAGGGTGGGTTCGTGGTGGCCAACCTGGCCAAGACCCCGCACCTGCTGGTCGCCGGGGCCACCGGATCCGGCAAGTCGAGCTTCGTCAACTCCATGATCACCTCGATCCTGATGCGGTCCACCCCGGACGAGGTCCGGATGCTGATGGTCGACCCGAAGCGGGTGGAGCTCACCGCGTACGAAGGGGTACCGCACCTGGTCACCCCGATCATCACCAGCGCCAAGAAGGCCGCCGAGGCGCTGCAATGGGTGGTCCGCGAGATGGACATGCGCTACGACGACCTGGCAGCGTTCAACTTCCGGCACATCGACGACTTCAACAAGGCGGTTCGGGCGGGCTCGGTCAAGCCCCTCGAGGGGTCGGAGCGAGCCCTGACGCCCTATCCGTACCTGCTGGTGATCATCGACGAGCTCGCCGACCTGATGATGGTGGCCCCGCGCGATGTGGAGGACTCGATCGTCCGGATCACCCAGCTGGCTCGGGCCGCCGGCATCCACCTGGTGCTGGCCACCCAGCGGCCCAGCACCGACGTGGTGACCGGGTTGATCAAGGCCAACGTGCCCAGTCGGTTGGCCTTCTCGACCTCGTCGATGACCGACTCGCGGGTGATCCTGGACCAGCCGGGCGCGGAGAAGCTGGTCGGTCAGGGTGACGGGTTGTTCCTGCCCATGGGGTCCAGCAAGCCGATCCGGATTCAGGGGGCCTGGGTGAGCGAGGCCGAGGTGCGTACGGTCGTGGCCCACGTCACCGCGCAGCTCAAGCCGGAGTACCGGGAGGACGTCACCGCGGCACCGGAGGGCGTGACCAAGGTCGCCGAGGACATCGGGGACGACCTGGAGCTGGTGCTGCAGGCCGCCGAGCTGGTGGTCAACCTGCAGCTGGGCTCCACCTCGATGCTGCAGCGCAAGCTCCGGGTCGGCTTCGCCAAGGCCGGCCGGCTGATGGACATCCTGGAGACCCGCGGCGTGGTCGGGCCCTCGGAGGGCTCCAAGCCCCGCGAGGTGCTGGTCAAGCCGGACGAGCTGGACGTGGTGGTGGAGAACCTCCGGCTCGGCTGATCCCGCGCTTCGCTGGCTAGAGTGGTGAGGGCGAAGAGCCTACGGCGGCTGGACGGGGTGGTCTGACGTTGCTTCGCACGCGAGGAGGTGCATCCCCGTAGGGCGAAACCCTCACCGTCGGTTGGAGATGACGTGCATCCGTTAGCTGCCGTACGGGCCCGGGCCTACCTGGCGGACTGTGTCCGCTATCTAGGTCTGGCCGCCGTGCTGGTGCCGTTCGGCATGGTGGTCCAGCGCCGCGGTATCCCGTCGCGCGTCGCGGTGGTCGGGCTGAGCGCCCTCCCGCCGGTGGCCGCCACCGTGGTCGCGGCGGTGCAGGAGTCGTACCTCGGCACGCCCGGCCACCGGCGGGCCGGGCTGACGGTCATGGACGACCGGGGGAGGGCGCCCGGCTTGGCTCGCGCCCTGCTGCGCAACACCGTCAAGATCGGCGTGCCGTGGCAGCTGGGTCACCTGGTGGGGGTGGGTGCGGCGTACGGCGGCTTCGAGCGGCGGGACCCCTGGACCCTGGTCCCGACCGTGCTGGTTTATCCCTGGTTCGCCGCTGTGTCGGTCAGTGTTGCGACGGGCTCCGGTCGGGCGCTGCATGACCGGGTAGCGGGCACGCACGTCACCAGCGACGGAGCTGGCTCACCTCGGTGATCCGGACGGCGGCGGCAAACTGAGTCCCAGCTCGGGTTGGTGCCGACCACCGCCGCGGCAAAGAGACCTTGCTATCGAACGCTTGTTCTAATAGTATGGATGCATGACCTCGGGGCTGCTCGAAACGACAACGCCGGTCGACCACGCCCTCACCCAGTTCCGGGCCAGCCTGGACCAGCTCATTGCCGCTGTCGATGACGGCGGCCTGGACCACCACGACGACTTTGAACTGGTCGGCTTCCTCCAAGGGTTCGAGGTCGAGCGGAACCGGATGGCGCTCATCGACCACCAGGCGGTCCGGCAAGCCGAGGCAAGAAGCCTGGCTGAACGGCTCGGGCAGAGTCGGTTGACCACCGTGCTGACCAACGCGTTGCGGATCTCGGCCGGGGAAGCGTCCCGCCGGGCGCGGACCGCAGCGGCGATCGGCGACCGAGTCTCGATGCTCGGTGACGATCTGCCGCCAAGTCGGCCCGTGTTGGCGGTCGCGCAACGGGCGGGGCAGGTGAGTCCGGAGCAGGTGGCGGTGATCGAGCGGGCCCTCGACAAGGTCGACCGTCGCGGGTTCGACCCGGCTGAGGTTGACGCCGCGGAAGCCTTTCTCACCGAGCAGGCGTCGACGTTCGGCCCGAAGGACCTGAAGCAGTTGGCCGACCGGGTCGTCGACCGGATCGACCCCGACGGCACCCTGCCCGATGACGAGCTCAACCAGGACCGGAGGTTCTTCGAGCTCCGACCGGCCAAGGACGGCAGCTACCGGGGTGAGTTCCACCTCACTGGGACGGTTGGGGCGAAGCTGGCCGCGGTGCTGGGGCCACTGGCCCGGGCCCGCGCCGACCTCGACGCCACCCCCGACGGGCACCCGCTCGGCCTGACCGACCTACGGACCTACAGTCAGCGGATGCACGACGCCGTCGAAGAGGTCTGCGACCGGCTGCTCCGCTCCGGACAGCTCCCCGACAGTGGCGGGACACCGGCAACGGTCATCATCACCATCGACCTCGCAGACCTCATCGCCAGAGTCGGCTACGGAGTGACGAGCGACGGCACCCTCATCCCCACCGCGACGGTGCAGCAACTAGCTGATCAGGCCGAGCTGATCCCGACCTTCGTGACGATCTCCGGGGCCGTTCTCGACCAGGGCCGGACCCGGCGGATTGCCACCCCCGCCCAGACCTACGCCCTGATCGCCCGCGACGCCGGATGCTCCTTCCCCAGCTGCACCCACCCGCCGGAGTGGTGCGAGCGGCACCACATCGTCGACTGGGCGTCTGGCGGGCTCACCAACCTCGCGAACCTGACTTTGGTTTGCCGATACCACCACCACAACTTCGCCAAACACGGTTGGACCTGCACACTCAACGCTGACGGACTACCCGAATGGACACCACCCCGATGGGTCGACCCGGCGCAAACACCGTTGGTCAACCACCGCATCCGAGCCCGGCTTGCCCTCCGAAAACCGATCCCAGATGATGCCTGCACACCCGGAACCAAGCGCGGAGACCCACCGACGACCCAGCCTGCGGATGAATCTGCGCAGGCCCGGGGTCCCGCCCGTTTCGATCCGGCGGCATCAGCAGGTTTCAGACCCGGGGGGCAGTTCACCAGGTGCCGAGCTGGCCCACCTCGGTGATCCGGACGACGGCGGTGCCCTCGGCGTCGCTGCGGGTAAGGTCGATCCGGGCACTGATGCCCCAGTCGTGGTCGCCGGCCGGGTCGTCCAAGATCTGCCGGACGGTCCAGAGTCCGTCCCCGGCCTGCTCGTCGATCATCAGCATCGCCGGACCGCGGGCCGCCGCCCCGGTCTGCAGGGTGGTGTGCTCGGCGAAGTAGGGCTGCAGCGCGTCCTGCCAGTTGCCGGCGGACCAACCGGACTCGTGGTCCAGCTCGCCGAGCTCGAAGTAGTTCCGGCGAGCGGCCAGCTCGACCCGGCGGAAGAGGGCGTTGCGGACCAGGACCTTGAAGGCCCGCGCGTTGGCCGTCACCGGCGGAGTCCGGTCGTCCAACGTCGCCGACACCTCCGTCGGCTCCGGGGCCTCGGGGTTGCGCAGCCGTTCCCACTCCTCGAGCAGGCTGGAGTCGACCTGGCGTACGAGCTCGCCGAGCCAGGCGATCAGGTCGGCCACCTCGTCGGTGCGCGCATCCTCGGGCACCGTCTGCCGCAGGGCCTTGAAAGCGTCGGCGAGATAGCGCAGCACGATCCCCTCGGCCCGGGCCAGAGAATAGAAGCTGACGTACTCGGTGAAGGTCATCGAGCGCTCGAACAGGTCCCGGGCCACCGACTTGGGCGCCAGCTCGTGGTCCAGCACCCAGGGGTGGGACGTGGAGAACGCCCCGTACGCCACCCCGA
>JAABUN010006663.1_pt1 | contig 13098 bp, 15 predicted proteins | sample 5559311 | NCBI WGS metagenome assembly JAABUN01 (sample SAMN10711877, study PRJNA513370) | rock metagenome | isolation source: Antarctica rocks | place: Antarctica: Victoria Land, Siegfried Peak sud | reverse complement strand
CTATCCAGGGCCTGTTCGAGCAGGCGCGTGGTGAGCTGCTCACCGTCGCCGCGGTGGGCGCGTTGGTGACCCTGTCTGGAGCCTTTGCGATCGTGATCAATGCACTGAACATCGCCTACGACACCGACGAGCGGCGCTCGTGGCTACGGCGACGGCTCGTCGGCTTGCTCATGGGCGTTGTCACGGTGGTAGTCGTCGCCCTCGCGCTGGCCGTTCTCGTCGTCGGGCCTCTGTTCGGCCAGGGCGAGGCCCTGGCGGAGATGGTCGGGCTCGGTGCGGCCTTCACCTTCGCGTGGGACGTGCTGCGGATGCCGCTCCTGGCCGTGGGCGTCGTCCTGTGGACGGCCACGCTGTTCCACTACGCTCCTGGCAGGCGTACCCGGTGGCGCGCCGCTGTGCCCGGTGCCGTCATGACGACGGTGCTGTGGCTCGTCGCCAGCGCTGGCTTCCACGTCTACCTGCGCATCGCCGCGGGCGGCAACCCGGTGCTAGGCGCCTTCGGCGGCGGCGTCATCATGATGACGTGGGTCTACCTGCTCAGTCTCGCGCTGCTGCTCGGTGGCGAGCTGAACGCAACGCTTCACGACCACCGCCACCTCCGCGACGAATAGGAGAGCTGCGGCGACGGTCAGCGGCTGCTGTCGGACCGGACGTCGGGAGCGGCGGGTGCCTGTTGAGGTGCGTTCGAGGAAGGCTCTTCACTGCTGGGCAGCGCGGGAGGCGTGTAGCGGTTGAGCCGGGCGGCGTTGAGTACGACGCTGATGCTCGACAGCGCCATGGCGGCGGCGGCGATCATCGGTGACAGCAGGGCTCCCGTGACGGGGTAGAGGAGTCCTGCGGCGATGGGTATGGCGGCGGCGTTGTAGCCGAAGGCGAGCAGCAGGTTCTGCCGGATGTTCCGCATCGTCGCCTTGGACAGCGAGATCGCGGTGACCAGGCCGCGAAGGTCCCCGGACATGAGGGTCAGGTCGGCGGCTTGGATGGCGACGTCGGTGCCGGTGCCGATGGCGATGCCGACGTCGGCCTGGGCGAGGGCGGGGCTGTCGTTGATGCCGTCGCCGACCATCGCGACGAGCTTGCCCTCGTCCTGCAGGGTGCGTACCTCAGCGGCCTTCTGGTCCGGCAGCACGTCTGCCAGCACGCGGTCGATCCCGACCTGACGGGCGACCGCGTTCGCGGTGCGTGCGTTGTCCCCGGTGATCATCACCACTTCCAGACCGAGGGCGTGCAGAGCCTTGATGGCCGCGACCGAGTCGTCCTTGATGGTGTCGGCGACGGCGACCAGGCCTGCGGGTCGCCCGTCGATGGCGACGTACATGGGGGTCTTGCCGTCGTCAGCCAGTCGGTCGGCGTGCTGCTCCAGCTCGCTGGTGGCGATGTCCGCGTCACGCAGGAGCCGGGCGTTCCCGATGAGCAGCTCGTGGCCTTCCACGGTCGCCCGCACACCTTTGCCGGTGACGGAGTCGAACGTGCTCACCTGAGCGAGGTGGAGGCCGGAGTCCCGAGCACCGTCGACGATGGCGCCGGCGAGCGGGTGCTCGCTGTCGACCTCGGCGGAGGCGACCAGGCGCAGCAGCTCGGTCTCATCCTGCCCTTCGACCGCGACGACGTCGGTCAGTGCCGGTTTGCCGCGGGTGATCGTGCCTGTCTTGTCCAACACGATGGTGTCCAGCTTGTGCGCGGTCTCCAGGGCCTCGGCGCTCTTGATCAGCACTCCGGCGCCGGCGCCCTTCCCGGTGGCAACCATGATCGACAACGGCGTAGCCAGCCCCAGCGCGCACGGGCAGGCGATGATCAGCACGCTGACGGCCGCGACCACGGCCAGGGTGAGCGCTGGACCGAGGACGAACCACAGGACGAAGGTCGTGATGGCGATGAAGATCGCGGCCGGGACGAAGTAGCTGGCGACGACGTCGACGATGCGCTGGATCGGCGCCTTGGACGACTGCGCCTCCTGGACGAGCTTGATGATCTGGGCGAGCGCGGTGTCGGCGCCAACCCTGGTGGCCCGCATGGTGAAGGCTCCGGTCTGGTTCACCGTCGCACCGATCACCTGGTCGCCGGGACCCTTGGAGACCGGGACGCTCTCGCCGGTGACCATGGACTCGTCGATGGTGGAGGTTCCCTCGACGATCTCGCCGTCGACGGGTACCTTCTCCCCGGGTCGGACGCGCACCTCGTCGCCCACCTGGACCTCGTCGATATCGACTGCGACCTCCCGGCCGTCGCGGAGGACCTGGGCGGTCGCCGGGGTGAGCTCGACCAGGGCTCGGATGGCGTCGCCGGTGCCGGCGCGGGCGCGGGCCTCGACCAGTCGGCCGAGCAGGATGACGGTGACGATGAAGCCGACGACCTCGTAGTAGACCTCCCGCACGTCCTCGGGCAGGACCTGCGGGGCGACGGTCGCGACCAAGCTGTAGGCGAACGCAGCGAACGTGCCGAGGGTGATCAGGCTGTTCATCTCTGCGCTTCGATTGAGCAGGGCCCGCCAGCCGGTGCTGTGGATCGGCCAGCCGATCCACAGGAACACCGGCAGGGTCAGCAGCAGCTGGACGTAAGGGTTCTCGAGCACGTCCGGCACGTACTGCTCACCGACGAAGTGCATGACCATCGCCGCGTACAGCACCGGGAGGGTGAGGAGCGCACCGATCCAGACCCGGATCTTGAGGTCCTTGACCTCGGCGCGGCGGGCCTCGGCCTCGGCGTCGCAGCCCGTCGACGTCGACCAGCGATGGGTCGTACATCAGCACGGCGCGCTCGGCCCCGAAGTTGACCTGGGCGCTGTCGACGCCACCTATGGCGCGCAGCTGCGCCTCGGCGCGGGCGACGTCGGTCGGCAGGCTGCGCAGCGCGCCCTGCAGGAGGAACTCGGCGCGTTCGCACGACGCCCCGCTGTCCAGCTGCGGGCCGACCCCGACAGCCCGGGCCGTCTCGCGGTTCCCCCCGGTGACGCCACGCGCCGCCTCGACGACCTCGTCGCCGCCCTGCTGCGGTGACGCGAGAGCCGTCTGGTGGCGCTCCGCGGTGTCCCGCAGCCCGGGGCCCTTCTCGGCGGTCTGCGCCTCGGCGATGAGCGTGCCGTGCAGCATGTTCATCCCGCACGCCCAGCTGTACTCACCGGGCTCGTCGATGTCGAGGTCGAGGGTCGTGGTGCCGAACGCGGCCAGCGACGCGCTGGTGCGCAGGTCGGGAAACACCACCCGGGCGGTGCAGTCGCTGTTCTCCTGCCGGTCGAAGCGCAGCCGGACCGGCCGCCCTGCCATCACCTTGATGAGGTTCGGTGCGTAGCCGCCCCGCACCACGATGTCCACGACCTGACGGTCGCCCTCGATCTGAGCCTGCGTGGCCTCCCGTGGCGCGAAGAAGTACCAGGCGAGGGCGGCGATCAGCGCGACGCCACCCACGACGACGGCGAGCTCGACAGGGGCCATGGTGCTCCTCAGGTAGCCGGCGCCGGTCCGGATCGGATGAGCCTACCCCCAGGGGGTATCTAAGTCGACTGGGATGAGGCGCGCGACCACCTCGGGTTGCTCGTACGGCAGCCCGTGCGTTCCCTCGCCACGCGCGACATGGACGTTGTCCGGACGGGCAGCACCACGTACCCACCGACGGCCAGGAGCGCGAGGACCAGCCACGAGCCGTTCCCTGCCGGGCAGGTCACCGGTGCTTGAACACCACCCGCATGACCTCGTCGTAGATCATGGGGTCGCCGCCGTTGATCGCGTCCGTCACGCACCGCTCCAAGTAGTTGCGTACTACCACCTTGCTGACTGCCTCCACGGCTGAATTGACGGCGGACAGCTGCTGCAGCACGTCGACGCAGTACCGGTCGTCCTCGACCATCCTCGTGATCCCCTGCACCTGACCGCTCACCTTGCGCAGCCGCAGCAGGACATCTGCGCGTGCCGCATCGCTCATCATCGGCTTCGCGTCCGTTCCGCCGTCCGACGGGGGCGTAGCAGTCACCGCCGTCGCCTTGGCTGTGCGTGTCGGTGACACCGCCGCTGTTCGGGCCCGAGGGGCCATGACGCCTCCTGTCAGATGGGTTCATGTGATCCTGCGTCGAACTTTACCCCCCCGGGGTACGAATGAGAGGCCCGCGCCTGGGAGCGCAACGTCGGTCCCGTGGAATCGTGCGTCCATGTCGGCAAGCGCGTGGCTACTCCCGTGGGGTATCCTCCTTGGACCAGAGACAGGCGGGCCGCGCACCGCATCTACGGCCAAGTCAGGGCTGGCACCACTGGCGTAAGTTCGGCGCCGTCCGCGTGTCGTCGAGATGCGCCGATCTGGCGCCTGACAAGAACTACAACGAGAGGACCACCTGATGATGGACATGGAGATGGGCGGCTTGATGGCCGCCGGGATGGTGCTCTGGACGCTGCTCGCAGTCGCCCTCCTCGTCCTGATGGTCGTCGCAACCATCTGGCTGTTGAAGAACCTGACCTCGCGACACGATCGCAAGGACCACTGGCCGGACGAGGGTCCACGATCCCGCGACATCCCGCGGGGGGACTTGTCGTGACGGCTGCCCTGCAGACCAAGGGCTGTTGACCTGACCAGCGAGCGGCTGCAGCGTTGGGCGCCGACGGAGGCCCATGTAGTCACCACCACCCGCTTCTCAGGTCGAGCATCGGACGCTGGTGCCTCGGGGCCTGGTGGGTCCGACCAGCGTCGTGATCCGTCACGAGAGGCCGAGCTGCTGGACGAGGCCGCCTTCGTCGCCTGACCGAGCTGCGAGCGATCCATCGTCAGTAGGATCACGCGCATGGCAGCGACCCGGTGGCTCAGCAACGAGGAACAGGCTGTCTGGCGGTCCTACCTGGACACGACCCAGCGGCTGTGGGAAACGCTCGACCGCGAGCTCGACGAAGCAGGCGACGTCCCGCTGAGCGAGTACGAGGTCCTGGTCCGGCTCTCGGAGGCCCCCGGCCGCAGGCTGCGGATGTCCCAGCTCGCCGACCAGCTGAGCCACTCGCGCAGCCGGCTCACGCACACGGTGTCCAGGATGGAGAAGCGCGGGCTGGTGGCCCGCACCGCATGTGCCGACGACGGCCGGGGCGTGCTCGCCGAGGTCACCGAGGCCGGGTTGGCGGAGTTGAAGGCGCACGCGGACGTGCACGTGACGGGGGTGCGTGAGCACCTGTTCGACCAGATGGACGCCCAAGAGGTGGACGTCGTCGGTCGGGTGCTCGCGCGGGTCGCGGCGCACCTGCGCGAGCAGAGCGGTCGGGAGCGCGGGACACTGGTGCCGTGAGCCTTCCTTATCCCGGCACCGCCCCCGCGTCCGAGGCGCTCTTCGCGCGTGCCCGGGCGATCTCTCCCGGCGGGGTCAACTCGCCGGTCCGTGCCTTCCGCGCCGTCGGTGGGACCCCTCGGTTCATGGTCAGCGGCTCAGGGCCGTACCTGACCGACGCGGACGGGCGCCGCTACGTGGACCTGGTCTGCTCGTGGGGGCCGATGCTGCTCGGTCACGCGCATCCCGAGGTGGTGGACGCGGTGATGACGGCCGCCTCTCAGGGCTCGTCGTTCGGCACCCCGACTGAGGGCGAGGTCGCGCTGGCCGAGGAGATCGTGACGCGGGTGGCGCCGGTCGAGCAGGTGCGGCTGGTGTCCTCCGGCACCGAGGCCACGATGAGCGCCGTCCGACTGGCTCGCGGGTTCACGGGCCGCTCCGTGGTCGTCAAGTTCGCCGGGCACTACCACGGTCACGTCGACTCGCTGCTGGCCCAGGCCGGCTCTGGCCTGGCCACGCTCGGGCTACCCGACACCCCAGGGGTCACCGGTGCGGCGACGGCGGACACGCTCGTCATCCCCTACAACGACACCGACGCGGTGGACGCGGTGTTCACCGAGTACGGCGACCGGATCGCCTGCGTCATCACCGAGGCCGCAGCCGGCAACATGGGCGTCGTCCCCCCGCTGCCAGGATTCACCGCCTACCTGCGCAACGCCACGGCGATGGCGGGCGCGCTGCTCATCAGCGACGAGGTCATGACAGGCTTTCGCGTGTCCCGCGCCGGCTGGTACGGGTTGGAGGGCGAGCAGGGCGGCTTCACCAGCAGCGCGCCGGACCTCTTCACGTTCGGCAAGGTGATGGGTGGTGGCTTCCCGGCGGCGGCATTCGGCGGCCGCGCGGACATCATGCAGAGGCTCGCACCCGCCGGACCGGTCTACCAGGCAGGGACGCTGAGCGGGAACCCGGTGGCCACGGCGGCCGGTCTGGCCACCCTGAGGCTGGCGGACGACGCCGTGTACGCGCGGGTCGACGAGGTTGCGAACGCCATCTCCTCGATGACGTCGGCCTCGCTGGCCGCGGTGGGCGTGCCCCACACGGTGGGCCGGGCAGGTTCGATGTTCAGCATCTTCTTCGGGCGCTCACCCGACGGTGGTCCCGTCCGGGACTACGCCGACGCCCAGGCGCAGGACACCCTGGCCTTTCGGGCGTTCTTCCACGAGATGCTCGCGCACGGGGTCTACCTGCCGCCCTCCGCCTACGAGTCGTGGTTCGTCTCCTCGGCCCACGACGACGAGGCGATCTCCGTGGTCATGGACGCACTGCCCTCTGCCGCTGCCGCCGCTGCGGCCGCCGTCGAGCAGGGCTGAGACCTTCCGTCGCACTGCCGTCCGGGGCGTGATGCCCGACACAGGACGGGGTGCGCGACACTAGGGACATGGTCACCACCACCGTCCACCTGATGCGTCATGGCGAGGTCTTCAACCCCCACGGCGTGCTGTACGGCAGGCTGCCTGGGTACAACTTGTCAGAGCTCGGCCAGGCCATGGCGCAGAAGGTGGCCGACCACCTCAAGGGTGCCGGTCACGATGTCGTGCACCTGGTGGCCTCGCCGCTGGAGCGGGCCCAGCAGACCGCCGCGCCGATCGCGGAGGTCTTCGGCCTGTCCATCGGAACCGACGAGCGTGTGATCGAGGCGGGGAACCACTTCGAGGGTCTGACCTTCGGGGTCGGTGACGGCGCCCTGCACCACCCCCAGCACTGGTGGCACCTGCGCAACCCGTTGCGACCCTCGTGGGGGGAGCCCTACGAGCAGCAGGCGCGGCGTATGCATGCGGCAGCCGCAGACGCGCGCGATGCGGCGCGGGGCCATGAGGCCGTGGTGGTCAGCCACCAGCTGCCGGTGTGGACGGCACGCCGCCGAGCCGAGGGCAGGCGGCTTTGGCACGACCCGCGCAACCGCCAGTGCGACCTGGCCTCGCTGACCTCGCTGGTCTACGAAGGCGACGTGCTCGTCGACGTGCGCTACGCCGAGCCCGCAGCCGACCTGGTCCCGCGCCGGCCGCAGGTGTCCGGGGCATGACCGCGCGCCCGGGGCGGGGGCTGGTGCGGGTAGGCACCGCACTGCTGGCCTGCGTTCTGGTGTCCGGGTGCACGGCCATGGATTCGGCGCCGAATCAGGCCCGCGCCGGGGACAACAAGAACTACGTGGCCGGAGACGGCAGCTTCGTCGCGCTGGACGTGTCCAACCGCGCTGCGCCGGTGGAGGTCTCGGGCATCACCGCCGAAGGCGAGGCCCTCGACCTGACGGAGCTGCGTGGCGAGGTGGTGGTGATCAACCTCTGGTACGCGGCCTGCGGGCCGTGTCGTGCCGAGGCCGACGAGCTGGCCGCCATCGCACGCGAGACGGAGCCACGAGGCGTGCGGTTCGTCGGACTGAACACCCGCGACGACGCCGACACGGTCCTGGCCTTCCAGCGCACCTTCGACGTCCCCTACCCCTCCGTGGTGGACCGGGAGGGCGCCGCCGTGCTGGCACTGCGGGGGCAGCTGGTCCCGAACGCGGTGCCCACGACGCTGGTGATCGACCGGCAGGGGCGCGTCGCTGCCCGCTACTCGGGCCCGGTGGATGACTCGGTGCTCCGCACGCTGATCGAGGACGCCACGCAGGAGACGGCGTGACGTCGTGAGCTCGAGCAACCTCGGGGCGAGCACTCTTCTCGTCGGCGGCGTGGGCGAGCAGCTCAGCGAGCAGGTGCTGTCCGGACCGCTGCTGGCAGCCCTACCCATCGCGCTGCTGGCGGGGCTGGTCTCGTTCGCCTCGCCGTGCGTGCTGCCGCTCGTACCGGGGTACCTCGGCTACGTCACCGGCCTGAGCGGGGTGGGCCTGCAGGCGCAGCGCCGCTCCCGGGTGGTGATCGGCGCGGTGCTGTTCGTGCTCGGCTTCAGCGTCGTGTTCGTGGTCATCGGCTTCACCGCCGGCAGCCTGGGCGCGGCGCTGTTCCGTTGGAGCGACGTCATCGCCAGGGTGCTCGGCGTCGTGGTCATCGCCATGGGCCTGATGTTCCTGGGGTGGCTGCCGGGCGGTTCGGCGCAGCGGCGGATGTCGTGGCGGCCAGGCGCGGGTCTGGCCGGGGCGCCGCTGCTCGGCTTCGTGTTCGGGATCGGGTGGGCTCCGTGCATCGGACCGGTGTTCAGTGCCGTCGCCCTGCTGAGCCTGCAGAGCGGTGGAGCCGGCCGCGGCGCGGTGCTGGCGCTCGCGTACTGCCTCGGCCTGGGCCTGCCGTTCGTGCTGGTGGCGGCCGGTCTGGGGCGTGGCATGAAGGCTCTGGACGTGCTGAGCCGGCACCGCGCCGCGATCACCCGGTTCGGAGGCGTGATGCTGCTCGTCGTCGGGGTGCTCCTCGTCACCGGCGTCTGGTCGGCCTGGGTCGACGCCGTCCGCGTCTGGATCGAGGGCGACTCAGGCTTCAGGACGGTGATCTGATGCCCGAGGGCCTGGTGGCGGCGCGCGGGGCCACGGCCGCTGACCTCCCGCAACAAGATCCCGAGCTGCCCTCGTTGGGAACGGTAGGGACCCTGCGCTGGGCCTGGCGCCAGCTCACCAGCATGCGCACCGCGCTGTTCCTGCTGATGCTGCTCGCGGTGGGCGCCGTGCCCGGCTCGATCGTGCCCCAGCGGGGCGTGGACGCCTCGGCCGTCGCAGCCTACGAGGCCGAGCACCCCGGGGCCTCGCCGTGGCTGGACCGGCTCGGCCTCTTCGACGTCTACTCCTCGCCGTGGTTCTCCGCGGTGTACCTGCTGCTGTTCGTCTCCCTGATCGGATGCGTCGTACCGCGAACTAGGGTGCACCTGGCCGCGGTTCGTGCCCGACCGCCGCGCACCCCCTCCCGGTTGCACCGGATGCCCGCGCACCACAGGCTCGAGCTGGAGAGCACCGCGGCCCGGGCGCTGGCGGAGACGCAGGCCCTGCTGCGGTCGCGGCGCTACCGGGCCGACGTCCGCGACGAGCCCGGCGGCGGGGGGTCGGTGGCCGCTGAGCGTGGGTACCTGCGCGAGACCGGCAACCTGCTCTTCCACGTCGCGCTCATCGGCCTGCTGGTGGCTGTGGCTGCCGGGAGCCTGTTCGGCTACCGGGGCCAGGTCCTGCTGAGCACGGGCGCGGGGTTCGCGAACACGCTGGGCCAGTACGACACGTTCGAGCCGGGCACCTGGGTCGAGCCCGAGGACCTGCCGCCGTTCCGGTTCACCCTGGAGGACCTCACCGTCCGGTTCGAGACGGCGGCCACCGGCAACCAGTTCGCCGCGCCGCGAGACTTCGAGGCCACCGTGACGGTGGTCGAGGAGCCAGGAGCCGCGCCGCAGCGCAGGACGATCAAGGTGAACCAGCCGTTGAGCGTGCAGGGCGCCAACGTCTACCTGCAGGGCAACGGGTACGCACCGGTGGTCACCGTCCGCGACGCCGAGGGTGTGGTGGTGAAGTCCGGGCCCGTCGTCTTCCTGCCGCAGGACTCCTTCTATCGGTCCACCGGTGTGGTGAAGATCTTGGAGACCGAGCCGCAGATCGGTCTGCAGGGCTACTTCCTGCCTACCTGGGAGATGGACCCCGAACGTGGGCCCGTCTCGGTGTTCCCCGACGCGCTGGACCCGCGGTGGTTCTTCAGCGCCTGGGTCGGCGACTTGGGCCTGGACGACGGCTCCGCGCAGTCCGTGTACCAGCTGGACACCACCGACATGACGCAGCTGACCCTGGCGGACGGGCAGCCGTTCGCTGCGGGCGTGTCGCCGGGGGAGAGCATCGAGCTTCCGGACGGTGCGGGCAGCGTGACCCTGGAGCGGGTGGACCGGTTCGCTGCGTTCCAGGTCCGGCAGGACCCGGCCAAGGGCTGGGCGCTGGCGTTCGCCGTGCTGGCGATGATCGGACTGGTGGCCTCGTTGTTCGTCCCGCGACGCCGGGTGTGGGTGCGGGTGCTCCCTGCGACCGGCACCGCGACCGGCACCGCGGCCGACGCCGACGCGATCCCCGGGCGTATCGTGATCGAGATCGCCGGGCTCGCCCGCAGCGAGGACCCTGGGCTGGCTCGTGAGGTCCAGTTGATGGTCAAGAGCCTTGCCGACAGGCTCGATCGAGCCCCGGACAGCACGGGAGGGAACTGACGTGGCGGTCAACACCACCTTGGCGGAGCTCAGCAACGTGCTCGTCTACTCGAGCATGGCCGCCTACACCGGTGCGCTGGTGGGCTTCGCCGTGGACCTCTCCGGGCGAGGGCGGGTCGCAATCGCGCCGCAGGCGGTGGAACTGCCCGCCAAGCAGCTGGTCGGAGCATCGGCAGAGCGGGAGCCTTCGACCGGGCTCGGGGACCAGGGCGGGACGGTGCCTGCTGGCGCCGCGGGCAGCAGGGGTGCGGCCATCGCCGTGGCGCTGACCTGGCTCGCAGTGGTCCTGCACGGTGCGGCGGTGCTGGCCCGGGGCCTGTCGGCCTCGCGGGTGCCCTGGGGAAACATGTACGAGTTCGCGCTCACCGGTGCGCTCGTGGTCGCAGGCGTCTTCCTGGGACTCGTCGTGTGGCGGCGGGAGCTGCGCTGGCTCGGCGTGTTCGCCATCGGGCCGGTGCTTCTTACCATCGGCCTGGCCCTGACGGTGCTGTACACCGACTCTGCGCAGCTGGTTCCGGCGCTGCAGAGCCCGTTCCTCGTGGTGCACGTCTCCATCGCGTTCATCTCCAGCGCGCTGTTCACGCTGGCCTTCTCGGTGAACGTCCTGCAGCTGGTGCAGGACAAGCGCGAGCAGAGCCGCGAGCGGGGCAGCGCGCCCTTGCGTGGTCGCTTCATGGACCGGCTCCCGGCCGCCGCGGAGCTGGAGGCGCTGGGCTACCGCTTGGTGGCTCTGTCCTTCCCGCTGTGGACGTTCACGCTGGTGGCGGGGGCGATCTGGGCGGAGCAGGCCTGGGGCAGGTACTGGGGCTGGGACCCCAAGGAGGTCTGGACGTTCGTCATCTGGGTCGTCTACGCGGCGTACCTGCACGCCCGGGCCACGCGCGGCTGGGACGGGCGCCGGGCCACCTACCTGTCGATCGCCGGCTTCGTGTGCGTCCTGATCAACTTCGGCATCGTGAACGTGTTCTTCTCGGGGCAGCACTCCTACGCCGGCATCGGCTGATACCGGACTAGGCCGTAGGGGACTCGTCCTCGGGCCGGTTCTCGCGCCGTTTGCGCTTGATGTCGAGCTCGCGCAGGAAGTCCGGGTCGTCGTCCGGGGCCAGCGGCCTGGGCCTGGCGGGGCGCTGCGGTGGCTCCCAGCTGCGGTGACGGCCGGCGAGGATCCAGGCCAGCGGCCCGACGATCCACACCAGCACGATGAGCAGGATCCAGATGATCTTGGGCAGGCCCTTGACCAGCGAGGCATCCGTGCGGATGCAGTCGATGAGGGCGTACAGCAGCAGCGCGAGGGTCGCGATGGCCAGCAGGACGCGGAGCACCCGCCCACTGTACGAGGGCGGGTGCGGGTTGCGCTCACTTCAGCTTCGGCTTCGGCTCGTTGCCGACGCCGTGGGTGCTACGGGCGTCAGCGCGCGACGCGAGTGACGCGACGGGCGTCGCGACGGATGCGCCAGACGGTTGCGGAGCGACGCAGGTCGGCGGCGTGGGTCTGCGCCATCTCGACGGTCGTGGTCATGGGGATCATGGGTACTTCCTCCTTCCAGGAATGAGCAGGGCTGTTGCTTCGATTCTAAGGCAATAACGTCGACACGTCTCCGATTCATGCCCTCTACCGGCTCAACAGAGGATGAATGTGCTGGACCTCACCCCTGGGGCCCTGACATCAGAGGGGATGCCCCAGACTGTGGCCATGGACGAGATCGACGAGGCGCTGGTGCAGGCGCTGCGCGAGAACGGGCGGGCCCCGTTCGCCGAGCTGGGACGCAGGGTCGGGCTGTCTGGCCCCGGCGCCCAGGAGCGGGTCCGACGGCTCGAGGAGCGCGGCGTCATCACCGGGTTCCATGCCAGCGTCGACCCGGCGGCGGTCGGGCTGGCCGTCAGCGCCCTGGTGGGTGTGTACTCCAGCGACAACGCCGAGACCGATGACGTCGCACGGCGGCTGCGCGACGTCGCCGAGATCGAGGACTGCTGGTACGTCGCGGGCGAGGAGGAGTTCGTGGTCCGGGTGAGGGCGCAGGACGTGGCAGCCCTGGAGCACGTGGTGAGCAAGATCCGGCGCCTGCGCGGCGTCGCGCGGACCCGGACCACCGTCGTGCTGTCCACCCGCTGGGAGCGGCGTGCGGGCCCGCTGCCCGGCTCAGTGTGAGCGCGCGCCTACCCTGGACCCGTGAGTCCTTTCCTGCGTTTCACGCTGCTGCGCTTCACCCTGCTGGCAGCCGTCGCCGGTGTGCTCTACGTGCTGGGTGCGCGAGGGGTGCTGTGGCTCGTGCTGACGGCGGTGATCTCGACCGCGCTCTCCTACGTGCTGCTGCGGAACGTCCGTGACCAGCTCGCCCGCTCGGTGGACGACCGGTTGTCGGGACGGGTTCAGCAGCGCTCCAAGCTGCAGCGCGAGCTCGACGACGATGACGCCGCCGAGGATGCGGCTGCCAAGGACTAGGCCGAGCTAGATTCGGATGGTGGCCGGCGCGCGCAGCCTCGGCCTCGAACGCGATCAGAGCCGCGTACTCCAGCGCCCACGACCAAGTTCGAGGAGGTCGGCCTGGATTGCCTGTTAGCAAGGTCATTGCCCCTTGGTTCGAACAGGTGTACGATACAGGTATGACGGTGGTCGACGACGAACCGAACGTGGACGAGCTCCAGGACCGGGCCGCGGTGCTGGCGGGGCGGTTGAACCGGACCCACGCGGACCTGGTCGACCTGAC
>JAABUN010006662.1_pt1 | contig 13100 bp, 14 predicted proteins | sample 5559311 | NCBI WGS metagenome assembly JAABUN01 (sample SAMN10711877, study PRJNA513370) | rock metagenome | isolation source: Antarctica rocks | place: Antarctica: Victoria Land, Siegfried Peak sud | reverse complement strand
AGGAACCAGCACGCCGCTGAGGACGATGTTGAAGATCGCCTCGCGACCCCGGAACTCGTATTTGGCGAGGGCATACCCGCACATCGCGGCGATCAGCGTTCCGATCAGGGCGCCGACACCGGCGTAGAGCAGCGAGTTGAGCAACCAGCGGCCGAAGACACCGTTACCGTAGGAGAAAAGGCTCCCGAGGTTGGCGACAAGTGTTCCGAACGAGTTCGCCGTGAACCACAGGGGAGCCGTGGAGGTTATCTCCCCGCCCGTCTTCGTGGAGGTGGTGAGGAGCCACCAGATCGGCGTCAGGAAATACAGGGTGAAGACACCCATGATGAGCATCGCGGCGCTGCGGGACATGACGTTCTGGCGGGGGCCGCGAGCGCGAGCCTCGGTGTTGTTCGCCCTCGAACTCCCACCGCGCTGGCGTTTGGGGGCGGTGGCTGGTGCTGCCGTCACTGGGTGACCTTCCGCTGGGTCGACTTCAGGAAGAAGAAGGAGAGAATGAAGGTGGCGAGCGCGAGGACCACCGAGAATGCGGCGGCAAGATTATAGTTCGGCACCGATGCTGTGGTGTAGACAGCGAGGTTCGGGGTGAACGTGCTGTTGATCGCCGAGCTGAAGCTGCGGAGCGTCTGCGGTTCGGCCAGGAGCTGGAGCGTCCCGATGATCGAGAACACGGCTGTGAGGATGATGGCCGGGATCACCAGGGGGATCTTGATGCGCCAGGCGATCTGTAGGTTGTTGGCGCCGTCGAGCCGGGCCGCCTCGTAGATCTCCGTGGGAATGGCGAGCAGCGACGAGTAGATGATCAGCATGTTGTACCCGACGTACACCCAGGTCACGATGTTGGCGATCGCCCAGAGAATGAGGTTCCCGGAGAGGAAGTCCACGTTCGAGGTCAGTACACCGAAGGGAGAGAGCGACGGCGAGTAGAGAAAGCCCCACATGATGGCCGCGATGACGCCCGGCACGGCGTACGGCGCGAAGAACGCGAGCCGGAAGAACTTCTTGCCCTTGAGCAGCGGCGAGTCGAGCAGGAGTGCGAACAGCAGGGCCAGGCCGAGCATCACCGGAACCTGCACGACGCCGAACAACAGCACACGTCCCACCGATTGCCAGAATGCGGTGTCCTGGAAGACCTGCTGATACTGGACGAATCCGCCGAACACCTGGCGGGGTACACCGAAGGTTCCCTGGCGCTCGACGGTGAGCAGAGACTGCACGATCGCGTAGACGATCGGGATCGCATAGAAGGCGAGGAAGAGGAGCGCGAACGGCGCGATGAACAGCGTCACGGCGCGGCGCTGTGCCTTCGACGACCGGTTCTTCCTCGCGGCCGCGGGCGCTTTGGGGTTACCGGCCTGGGTGCTAATGACTGACATTGCCTGCATCCTTTCGGCCCTGGGGTGAGCCGCCGGTCTCGGGGGTCTGGAGGGTGGTGCGAACGACGCGGACGGCGCCTGCGGGAACAACGACGACGTCGGCCACGGCCTCGGACGTCAACAGTTCCATACCGCTGACCCGGTGCTTGCGGTCCTCGGTGGAGTGATTGATCAGGAAGACGTACTCGTGTCCGTTGCCTCGGCGCGTCACGGACTCGAGGCCGGACTGCACGTCGGGGATGTGGACTCCCGCGGTGACCGCCGCACGCAGCAGGAGGTCCTTGAGGACTCCGCCGTCGAGCACGGTTCCGGCGTACCACGCCTCACCGGCGCCGAAGCGGTTGCGCGTGACGGCGGGGGAACCCACGTGGTAACCGGTGGCGAAGCTCAGCATGGCCTCTGCCGTCGTGAGGCGGATGGACTCGGACCAGAGCGAGGCAGGTGAACCGTTGTCGAGCGTGAGCGGTAGCGCGGGGTCGAGGGGGAAGAACTCCTCCGACCGGATACCGAGCAGCTCGCGGAAGGCTCCGGGGTAGCCGCCGGGGCGGACCCTTTCGTTCTCGTCGACGATGCCGGTGAAGAACGTGATGAAGACGGATCCGCCACCGGCGACGAAGTCGCTGATGACGGCTGCGTGCTCGTCACGGACGAGGTAGAGGTTCGGCACCACGGCAAGCCTGTAGGCCGAGAGGTCCGCCCCGGGCGCCACGATGTCGACGGTGAGGCCGGCGTCCCACAGCGCCTTGTGCGCGGCCTGCACCTGCTCGATGTAGCGGACGTCGCCCGAGGGGTGCGATTCCTGGTCGTGCGCCCACCAGGCTTCCCAGCTGAAGACGAGAGCGACATCGGCATGCACCGTCGTACCAGCTATCTCACGCAGCTTGCCGAGCGAGGAGCCGAGTTCGACGACGTCGCGCCAGATCTGCGAATCGGTGCCAGCGTGCGGGATCATGGCCGAGTGGAACTTCTCGCTGCCCTGCAGCGATGCGCGCCACTGGAAAAAGCAGAGACCGTCCGCGCCGCGGGCGAGATGTGTGAGCGAAGTGCGGAGCATCTCGCCGGGACCCTTGGCGATATTGCGCGGCTGCCAGTTAACAGCACCGGTGGAGTGCTCCATGAGCAGCCACGGCCGGCCCTGTGCGAGCCCGCGCGTCGTGTCCGCTGCAAAGGCCAGCTCGGTCAAGGGAGAGTTCAGGCGGTGGTCAACATAGTGGTCATTCGCGATGACGTCCATCTCCGGCGCCCAGGTCCAGTAGTCCTGGTTGCGGATGTGGGCGGAGACCATCAAGTTGGTGGTGACGGGCGCGTCGCTGTTCCGGCGGAGCACTGCTTCCTCGGCGGAGTAGTGCGCCAGCAGTTCGTCGGAGCTGAAGCGGTTGAAGTCCAGCGTCTGCGTCGGGTTGGTGGCGGAGAGGGTGAGCCTCGGCGGGAGGATCTGCTCCCAGGCCGAGTAGCGCTGGCTCCAGAAGGCTGTGCCCCAGGCTGTGTTCAGGGCGTCGAGGGTCTCGTAACGGGCGCGGAGCCAGCCACGGAAGGCCTCGGCGGAGACGTCGCAGTAGCACAGTGAGTTGTGGCAGCCGATCTCGTTCGAGACGTGCCAGAGGCGCAGGGCCGGATGGCTACCGTAGCGAACCGACACCTGCTCTACCAGCGCGACTGCGCGCTCGCGGTAGATGGGGGAGCTGGGGCAGAAGGCCTGGCGACCGCCGGGCCACCGGTTGGTACCGTCCGCCATCCGGGGGAGTATCTCGGGGTGCGCCGTGGTGAGCCAGGCGGGGGTCGACGACGTCCCGGTGCCGAGGTTCACGCCGATACCGTTCTCGGCGAGGAGGTCCATGACGGTGTCGAGGGTGTCGAAGCGGAAGACGCCTTCCTCGGGCTCGAGCTCGGCCCAGCCGAAGACGTTGACCGCAACGAGGTTGACGCCGGCTTCCTTCATGAGGCGGACGTCCTCGTCCCACACGGAAGCGTCCCACTGCTCCGGGTTGTAGTCACACCCGTATACGAGCTGCCCCGTGCCGGACAGACCTGCGACAGTGGTTGAGTGTGCCAAGCCTGCTCCTCGAAGCTGCGGTGCCGATTCTCCGGCAATCGCCTGGAGAGGACCGCCTGGAGACTGTGAACGCTCCCACAAGTCGGCAGTTGTGCTCTCCATCGAGAATCTGTGAACGTTCCCAGAGTAACTGGGGTCACAGGGGCTGTCAATGCGTCGGGCTCGGGATCATGCTGTCCAGGACGCGTCGTCGTGCACGGCTTTCCCTGCAAATGTCCCCGATAACCGGCGTGTCTTCGTGCGACACGCAGTCAGGCAACTAAAACCCGTGCACGACGCCGCGGATCCCGCCTGAGCCCGGCATGACGCTACGGATCCGGCCTGAGCCCGGGCACGACGCCGCGGATCCGGCCTGAGCCCGGGCACGACGCCGCGGATCCGGCCTGCTCGGTGTAGCGCTGGCCGGCGTCACCCCTGGGTGCTGATCCGCTCTCGGAGCAGCGGCACGCCCGGCCCGTCGAGCTCCTCGAGGTAGGCAGGCCGCCCGGCCAGACACATCACCAGCCCGAGCAGACTGCCGCGCACCTCCGGCCCTTCGCCACTCGCAAACGGAGCATCGGTCGCAGCCAGCCGTAGACCGGCGCTATTGCGGCGGCTCGGAACGGCGAAGTTCCTTGCGGCGAAGAATCTCGCCACCGGCAGCAGCGCCTCGATACTCGGAGGTGGGGATGCCGAGGGGTCGGCGAATGTCCTGAGCGTGCACCACGACCTCCCCGAGGTAGGCCGCGACATGCGATGACGGCGCCACCGACAGGCCGATTACGGCCCGGAACCGGTCGAGGGTCTCGGCGGGGCTCGACCCGAGGTGCTCCGCGAGTCGACGTTGATTGTGCACCTTCGGCCGGAAGCCGGCGAGCACCATGCTCCGCATCCATCGCGCACCAGCCACTGAGGCGGCGGCCGAGAGGTGAGCGGTGGTCTCCTCGACGGTCCAGTCCCCACAAAGGGTGGGATTCCTCCACGCCTCCTCAGGAAGGGCGGCGAGATCCTGGGCCAAGGCGGCGCGCTCCGCATGGACGGATCGCCAGAGTATGGACGTGCCGGTTCTCACGCGCCCTCCTCTCCCGTGCAGTCGGCGATCAGGCAAACTGCTGGTCGCCGTACTTCGCCTGCACGGCTTCCCAATCGCCGGTCTGGGCAATGAGGTCCAGCCACATGACTTCCCAGATGTGCCCGTCGGGATCGGTGAAGGAGCGCGAACGCATGAAGCCGAGCTCCTGGGACTTTCCCTCGCTGGCTCCGGCCGCGACGGCCTGCTCCACAAGGGTGTCGATCTGGCCCGGGTCGTCGACGCTGATCGCATTGATGACGGCCGAGGTGGCAACGGTGTCGGCAATCGGCTTGTCGGTGAACCGGGTCCAGTGCTGGTGGCTGAGGATCATCAGGTGGATGGTTTCACTGATGGTGACGGACCCGGCGTCGTCGTTGGAGAAGTCGGGGTTGAGCGTCCAGCCGAAGCTGGTGTAGAAGTCCTTTGACTTCGCGAGGTTACTGACGGGTAGGTTGATGAAAACCTTCGTAGCCATGGCCGTTCTCCTGTTCCGGAATGTTCGTTCGGCACTGCTGGTGCGGTCCGAGCTGGACCCTTGTACCCGTTAGACGCAGGGTCGCTCCGAAAATCATCGAGCGGCGGGGACCTTCCCAGCAGGAAATTGCTGCGTGCCCGACGGCGGGAAGCGGGTGCGTGGGTTTGTCCAGTACCGCGCCACGACCGGAATTGTGGTGCCGGCCCCTTGCCAAGCGGGGTGACGAGGGCCACAGTGAGGTGGAAAACCACAGGGAAGGCCGTTCATGAGTACTTCTGCCGAGCAAGCGTCCGACGCATCCGCGACGAGCGGCGAGCCTGAACTCAAACGGGTTCTCGGGCCGAAATTACTCCTCCTGTTCATCGTCGGCGACATCCTCGGGGCCGGTGTCTACGCGGTCACCGGCACGATGGCCGGGACAGTGGGTGGGCTGGTGTGGCTCCCATTCCTGCTGGCCTTCATCGTGGCTACCATGACCGCGTTCTCCTACCTGGAACTCGTGACCCAGTATCCGCAGGCGGCCGGTGCCGCGCTCTACGCCCACAAGGCCTTCGGCATCCACTTCGTCACCTTCCTGGTGGCGTTCGCTGTCGTCTGTTCCGGTATCACCAGCGCCGCCACGTCCGCCAATGTCCTCGCGCAGAACTTCTTCGGTGGCCTCGAGGTCAACGGCTGGATGGCTATGCCCGGGCAGGGCGTCATCACCGCCGTCGCACTCGGGTTCATGCTCCTGCTGGCCGTGATCAACCTTCGCGGAGTCGGCGAGAGCGTGAAGTTCAACGTCGTCCTCACCCTCGTCGAGGTCGCAGCGCTGTGCATCGTGATCGGCGTCGGGTTCCTTGTCATGGCGCAGGGCAACGGCAACGTGGGTCAAATCTTCGTGTTCACGGACTACCAGGACAAGGGTCTGTTCCTCGCGGTGACGGCGGCCACCTCGATCGCCTTCTTCGCGATGGTGGGCTTCGAGGATTCGGTGAACATGGTCGAGGAGACCCAGAACCCCGAACGGATTTTTCCGCGCACCATGCTGACCGGTCTCGGAATCGCCGTCATCGTCTACATGCTCGTGGCCGTCTCGGTCGTCACGGTGCTCAGCCCCACGGAGCTCGAGGGTATCAGGGAGGCCGAGGGCGCGGCTCTGCTCGAGGTGGTTGGTAAGGGGTCCCCGGACTTCCCGATCGACAGGATCTTTCCGTTCCTCGCGGTGTTCGCCGTTGCCAACACCGCCCTCATCAACATGCTGATGGCGAGCCGTCTGATCTACGGTATGGCGCGGCAGGGCGTCCTGCCCCGTCCGCTCGGGAAAGTGCTCCCCGTCCGCTGCACGCCCTGGGCCGGAATCGCCTTCTCCACGGTCCTTGCCCTCGGTCTGATTCTCTACGTGACCAGTGACCCTGACAGCAATGTCGTCGCCAATCTCTCGGGCACCACGGCCTTCCTGCTCCTGTGCGTATTCACCGTGGTCAACATCGCCTGCGTGGTGCTGCGGCGCAAGCGGGACGTCAACCGGAAGGTGTTCTTCACGTCCCCCGGGCCACTTCCCATCGTGGCGGCGCTGCTGTGCGCGTTCCTCGCCGGTCCCTGGGTGGGGCGCGACGTCGTTCAGTACCAGATCGCCGGGGGGCTCATGGTCATCGGCGTCGTGCTGTGGCTCGTCACGTGGCTGATCAATCGCAAGACCAACACCCGGGCCGGTGACCTGACCGAGATCGACGGCTGACGCGGGAATTCCTGAATCAGGTGGACTGACGGTTTAGGGCGGAGCAGTCCGGATCAGCGAGTAGACGGCGAGGTCGCAGCGCGCGCCGCCGATCTCGAGGTAGCTGCGCAGCAGCCCCTCGTGGGCGAAGCCTACCCTGTCGGCGACGGTTGTAGACGCCGTGTTCCACGGCTCGATGTGCAGTTCCACCCGATGCAGGCCCGGGAGTGTCCACGCGAACACGATGAGCGCGCGCAGGGCGTCCGCCGCTGCGCCTCGGCCGCGGGCGGCCGGTGCGACGGCGTAGCCGGCCTGCGCACGGCCGAGAGGATAATCCCGCAACCACAACCCCATCAGGCCCAGCGCCTCGTCGGTCCTGGCGTCGGCGATGGCGAAGGAGAATCCGGTGCCGTCGGCATGCCGCTGGCGCTGACGCGCAATGTAGGCGAGGGCATCCTCGTCGCCGCATCGGGCAGGGAGAGTGCCGATCAGTGGGACATAGGGATCCGAGGCCAGATCCCTGACCATGGCGGAGTCTCCGTCCTCGAAGCGGCGCAACGATATTCCGCCCCAGGTGGGTCGGACCTCCGGCCACCCCGGCAGGAGGGAGAGCCCGTGTGGTGTCATGGCCGATAACCGAAGGCGGCGAGACCGAGGTCCGGGTGGGGGCGGAAGCCCATCGAGCGGTAGAACGGGTGGGACAGAGCGGCGTCGGCCGTGCCGTCGGCATCGGTGCTCAGCGCGATGAACATGCAGTGCCGGTAGCGCGACTGCACCTCCTGCACCAGCGCACGGCCCACGCCACGGCGCCGCTCCCCGGGGTGCACGAGGATGTCCTGGAGGTAGCAGATGGACTCCCCGTCCGAGACGGTGCGGGCGAGGCCGAGCAGGGCGCCGTCGTCGTCGCGCATGGTGAGGACCAGGTGGGACGCCGTCAGGCTGCGCTGCAGGCGATCAGGGTCTTGTGTATAGGCGGTCCAGCCGACGGCGCTGTAGAGGGCGAGCGATTCCGCGAGCGGTGGGACGTCCCCGGCGATGAGCTTCACGCCGCCCACCCTATCGGTTGGCGACGATCGCGCTACCTGCCGGCGATGGGAGCGACCAGCGCATCCGTCGCAGTCATCAGAGCCGCCGGTGTGAGCTCGATGTCCAGCCCCCGCTGGCCGCCGGAGACGAAGACCGTGCGGTGATCGAGGGCCGACCTGTCGACGACGACGGGGGATCGCTGTCGCTGCCCGATGGGGGAGATGCCGCCGAGCACGTAGCCGGTGCGACGCCGCGCGTCGTCGGGGTCGGCCATCACCGCCTTCCGCTTGCCGAGCGCGGCGGCGAGCGCTTTCAGGTCCAGTGACCCGCTGACCGGGACGACGGCGGCCACGAGGGCGCCGTCCACGCTCGCCATCAGCGTCTTGAAGACGCGGCGCGGCTCTACGCCGAGTGCTGCGGCGGCTTCGAGCCCGTAGGAGGGTGCGCCCTCCTCATGCGTATACGGCCGGGCGGTGAAGGGAATATTCGCAGCCACCAGGGCTGCCATGGCGGTGGTGCTGGGTGGCCCTGTCGATTTCCTGCCCACGCGTGTCCCCCGGACCTTACGAAGCGGTGGCTACCTCAGGCGCTGATGCGAGTTCGTGTACGAAGGGGATGCCCCAGGCGCCGGAGAACTCGCACGAGAGAATGAAGTCCGTCACGAGGCTGCCGGTCAGGACGAGTCCTTCGACGTAATCCATGCCCTCGTGGCTCGTTGTCTCCACACCCTGCGACCGGAGGACGGCGACGACGTCGGACGTCTCGGCGGCTTCCTGGTCGTTGAGGGAGCACCAGTACACGTAGAGGCCTTCGAGTTCGTCAATGGAGACCAGCGAGCCATCGACGGTGACGGTGGTGGTGGCGCGGAGGAAGTGTTCGATGTGCTGCGTCATGGGGTGGTCCTTTGCAGTCGGGATGCAGGCGCCGAGGGATAACCCGGCGGGGTCGCTCGCTCGAGGCGGCGTCGGTGCGGGAGGAGTGCGGTCGCGCCTCTACCGCGTCAGGGTGCGACGGTAGGGGGTGATGCGCTGAACGGGTACGGAGCGGGCCGGCTACTGGCGGAGGCTCCGGAGCGGGACCGGGTACGAAGAACTGACCCGGTCGCGAGCGGGTGTGGAAGAAGGGCTTCCTGATTGTTCACTGATGCAGGCCCCTATCGGGGAAGGTCCTCTGCTGAAGGGTGCCCGGCGTGCTGGCCAGGGCAACAAAGAGAATGACTGAAGACAGCCGCCTTCTTCTAGACAACTTGTGTCAGCCTACTCCTCCTTCGCGCAGATCGCCTATGAAGGCTCGGCTAAAGTACACGTATGCCCCCGACCCGCACCCGGAACCGCCGGGCGACCATCAACGACGTCGCGACCGCTGCCGGGCTCTCACGGGGTACGGTCTCGCGGGTTGTCAACGGGGAGCGGTACGTCTCGGATGAGGCCCGCGTCGCTGTCGAGGAAGCCATCGCCCGGGTCGGCTACGTGCGTAATTCTGCTGCCAGGAATCTGGTCACCCAGGAGTCCGGAGCTATTGCCCTGATCATCCACGAGCCCCACTCGCTCCTCTTCGAGGATCCGAACATCGGGTCGATCCTGCTCGGCGCCAACGAGGTGCTCTCGAAGGCGGACTACCAGCTCGTCTCACTCATCATCGACTCCGATCGGGACAGCCGCCGGGTGGCGGACTATCTCCGTGGTGGGCTCGTCGACGGCGCGGTGATCGTCTCCGCGCGTGCCTCCGATCCCATCGCCTCCGCGGTGCGGGACATAGGAGTGCCTGCAGCGTTCGTCGGACATCCGCCCGGTACGCCGGACCTGCCGTACGTCGCCATCGACAACGCCGCTGCGGCGCGTGCCATCACGCAGCGGCTGGTCGGGACAGGGCGGAGACGCATCGGCATGATCGCCAGCGGTATGGATCGCGATTCCGGGCATGACCGCTTCACCGGTTTCCGGGATGCGCTCGGTGACCGCTTCGACGCCTCGCTGGTGGTCGAATACCCGCTCTACACGTACGCAGCCGGCCTCGAGGGCATGCAGGAGCTCCTGCGCCGCTGCCCCGGGATCGACGGCGTCTTCGCCGCGTCCGACGCCGTCGCGGCGGGTGCGATGACCGCCCTGCAGGAGTCCGGCCGGAAAGTGCCCGACGACGTCGGGATCGTCGGCTTCGATGACAGCAGCTGGGCCCTGCGGACCCGCCCGCAGCTGTCCACCGTCAAGCAGCCGGCGGACCTCCTCGGCAGCACCGCCGCGGAGCTCGTCCTGGCCCAGATCCGGGGGCTGCCGAGCCCCGTCCAGGTCCTGGACACGACCGTTGTCTGGCGCGACTCGGCCTGACGCTGGCGCGCGGGGCTGGGCTGACGTGCCGGATGGCGACTCAGGACTCTGTGCCGGATGGCGACGACGTCGCGAGCTGGTGGAGTGCGCCGTCGTCGAACGCGTCGAGCAGCGCCCGGATGTCCTTGTAGACCTCGACGGCGCCGGCGTCACGCAGTTCGGCCTCGCTGGTCCCGCCGGAGGCGAGGGCGATGGTGGGGATCTTCAGTTCCGACGCGGCGATGACGTCCCAGACCGCATCACCGACGAAGACGGCGTTCCGCGCCTCCAGCCCGCCGGCGTCGAGGGCTGCCTGCAGGATGTCCGGCGAGGGCTTGCTGTTCTCTGCGTCGCCCGAGCTCGTGGCGGCGCTGATGGCGTCGTCGGCGTCGACGATCCCGCGGAGCACGCCGAGCTCCTGCTGCGAGGCAGAGGAGGCGAGGACGACGATCAGGCCGTCGTCAGCGCATCGGCGCACCAGTTCACCCGCTCCCTCGAAGGCACGCAGCCCCGGCCAATAGGTCGAGAACACGGCGCCGTGTGTCGAATCGAGCTCTGCATCCTGGTCCGTGTCACGGTCCTCACCGAGCAGGTGCGCCACGAGCTTGTCCCCGCCCATGCCGATGGCCCGGTGGATCTCCGCCAGCGGGACGTCGTGCCCGAACCGGCGGAACGCCTGCCACCACGCGATGGTGTGCTGATAGTTCGAGTCGACGAGCGTGCCGTCCATGTCGAACAGCACCCCGTGACGTACGCCTGAATCCCGTGTGTCGCCCGCCATGTGGTCCACCTTCCATTCGTCTCAGATAGTTCCCCCACCCGAGTCTAGGAAGACCTGAACGCACGGGGTGGCGTATAAGGGGTGGTTGCGGGCAGGAGGAAAGTGTGGCTCGATCAGGCGGCAGGAACGGGTTCGACGACGATCACCATCCGCTCCTCACCGATGCGGGTCAGGACGAGCGTGGCCTTCTTCCGGCCCTTCGCCGAACCCGTCAGGAGCTGCCTGCGGACTTCCTCAGGGGTGACGGACGTGCCGCGTTTCTTGATGTCGAGCACCCCGATCCCCTCCGCGCGGACCCAGCTCTTCAGGGCCTTCACGTTGTAGGGCCGGACGTCGAGGACCCTGTACGCGCGGGCAAAGGGTGTGTCCGTGTGGGAGGGCGCGCAGATGTAGGCGATCATCGGATCGAGCAGGTGCCCGCCGAGCTGCTCAGCGAGGTCCGCCACGAGTTCGGCGCGGATGACGGCGCCGTCGGGCTCGTAGAGATAGCCTCCCGGTTCGCCGATCGTGGCCCTGGGGCCGTCGCCGAACTCCGCCTGCGATACCATTTCCGCCGCGCCCCCGGGTCCGATGACGAGGGCGGCCCGGCGGACCCCCTCGCGCCTCAGCGCGTTGAACCAGAGCGCCACCTCGGTGACGTCGCCGTCCACGGACACCCACTGCGCTTCGCACGACGAGGGGATGGACCCGTGCGGAATGCCGGGACCCAACTTCACGCCCACCGGCTTCCCGCCGTCCGCGAGCTCCTGCACGAAGGACAGCGGAGGGGAGAACGCTTCGGGATCGAAGAGGCGGGAGGTGCCCGACGTCGTCGTCGTCCTGCGCGCCGGATCCAGCCACACGCCGTCGTACTCCGCGGTGTCGACGAAGGACGCGTCCGCGTTCACGACGCGGGCGTTCGGGAAGGGCATGAGGTTCATGGTCGCTGCGGCGGCGGTCGTCTCGTCGAGCTCCACGGCGGTGACCTCACGGTCGAGTGTGGCCAGGGCCATGCTGTCCGCGCCGAGTCCGCACCCGAGATCCACCACCTTCCTGAGGCCGGCACTCACGAAGCGCTGGGCGTGCCGCGCAGCGACCGTCAGGCGCGTGGCCTGCTCCAGCCCCGCCGTCGTGAACACCATGTGCTCGGCGAAGGGACCGAACTTGGCGGAGGCCTTCGCCCGGAGCCGTGACTGCGTGAGGGCGGCAGCGACGACACCGGGGGAGTGGCCGGCCTTCCGGAGCTGATCGGTGAGGCGAAGGCTGTCGGCTTCGGTATAGGGGCCGAGCGAGTTCAGCAGCTCCCAGCCCTCGGGGGTCAGGATATCCGCGATGTTCTCCGAAGCCATGCAGCCAGCCTAGCGAAGCGGACGCCGATCCTGTTGCTCCGGATCCGCCCTGCCCGGGCTCCCGGCGTCGCGATCTCCGCCCGGGTGCCCTGGTAAGTGGGAGCGCCTGCTCGCGTTCTCCAACGCCGGGATCGGAGGGGAAGACCGCCAGGACTGGCACTCGCCTTGACCGAGTGCTAACCGTTGCATACAGTCGGAGTTGGCACTCACTCCCTGTGGGTGCCAATCCCGAGGGAAGCGTTCGCCGGCACCGCGACGACGGTTCACGCCCAGCCCGACGGCCTTCATTCCATTGGTATCGAACGCAAAGGAGAGCCCGAGTGTCGGTCTCTATTAAGCCTCTTGAGGATCGCATTGTTGTCCGCCCCCTCGAAGCCGAGCAGACCACTGCTTCCGGCCTCGTCATCCCGGATACGGCCAAGGAGAAGCCCCAGGAGGGCGAAGTTGTAGCAGTTGGACCGGGTCGCATCGACGACAACGGCAACCGCGTCCCCGTAGATGTCGCCGAGGGCGACATCGTCATCTACTCGAAGTACGGCGGAACCGAGGTCAAGCACGGTGGCGAGGAGTACCTGGTGCTCTCCGCCCGCGACGTCCTCGCAGTCGTCGTCAAGTAGCACCCATTCGAGAAACCCCGGCCCGCAGTGGCCGGGGTTTTTCTCGCTGCACCAGCCTGAAAGGAATCAATAATGGCAAAGCAGTTGGAATTCAACGACGCCGCCCGCCGTGCCCTCGAGGCCGGCGTGGACAAGCTCGCGGACACCGTCAAGGTGACGCTGGGCCCCCGCGGACGCAACGTCGTGCTCGACAAGAAGTGGGGTGCCCCCACCATCACGAATGACGGCGTCACGATCGCCCGTGAGATCGAACTCGACGACCCGTACGAGAACCTCGGCGCTCAGCTGGCCAAGGAAGTCGCCACCAAGACCAACGACGTCGCCGGTGACGGCACGACCACCGCTACCGTCCTGGCCCAGGCGCTCGTCAAGGAGGGCCTCCGCAACGTGG
>JAABUN010006661.1_pt1 | contig 13101 bp, 14 predicted proteins | sample 5559311 | NCBI WGS metagenome assembly JAABUN01 (sample SAMN10711877, study PRJNA513370) | rock metagenome | isolation source: Antarctica rocks | place: Antarctica: Victoria Land, Siegfried Peak sud | reverse complement strand
TGCCGGCGGGGGCGCTGCTGGCATCGGCGGGCAGCACGAATCGCCAGCCCGACCTGAGCCAGTGGTCCGCGGTCAGTGCGCCCCCGTCGTCCTGGGCGATGTCGTAGTTGAGCTGGGCGATCTCGCGGTAGCGCGCTCCGTCGCCCAGCTGCTCGGCGGCGATCTGCCACAGGCTGTCGCCGGGCTGCACCGTGTAGGAGACGGTCGCGGCCGGGGGGCGCTCAGCGCCGGTCGCTTGGGTCGTCACAGTCGCTACGGGAGGAACGGTGGTGGACCCCGACTGCGCTGGGGTGGCCGTCGGGGTCGACGGCGCGGCGGCCGGGGCGGCCAGCGCGGCGGGGGCGGTCAGGAGCGGGGCGGTCAGGAGCAGCATCGTTGTGCCGACGAGCGCCGCGGCCAGGCGTTGCTGCGGGCCCAGTGCCGGCAGGTGCGGGCTCGGCAGGCCGCGCAGCTGAGCGAGCGTCTCGGTGGCGATGCTGACCGCGAAGCTGGCCCAGCCGGCCCAGGCAAGCCAGGTGAGGGCGCCGAGGAACAGCGACCCGTCGTCGGGTCGGGTCAGCGCGTCGAGCACCCCGGCCCCATCCAGGCCGGCGCCGGGAAGCGGGTTGCCGCGCAGCGCGATCAGCGCGGCCGGGATGGCGGCCAGCAACACCAGGATCACCAGCAGCGAGAGCAGACCGCGGAGCCGGTCGGCAGAGCTGCGGCGGGTACGACTCATCAGGGCTGCTCCTGTTCCACGCCTCGGGCAAGGCGCGCGTCGGCGGCTCCGGTGACCGTCTGGGTTCCGAGCCCGATCAGGCTCAGGAAGGTTGGTGTGAAGCCGGTGCTGGTGGTGACCTGGACCCGGTCACCGGTGATGCGCACCGAGCCGGCGACCCCGGCGGTGGCCAGGTAGTTCTGGGCTGCTTGGACGGCGGCGGCGGTGTCGATCCGGGGGCGCAGGCCGCGCACGGTGTTGCCGGGCTGGACCGATTGGACCGCGGCGCGGGCGGCCTCGGCGGCGGCGTCGTCGGCGCGTTGGGTGGCGCGGAGCTTCTGGCCTCCGTCGACCACCAGGCCGACCGCGATCATCACGCCCAGGACCATCACCGCGAGCATCAGCGACACCGAACCGTCGTCGCCGCGGGAGCGCCGCCGCCCGGCCGGGCCGTTCATGAGCGTTCCCGGAAGGTGTCCAGGCTGGAGACGGCGGTGTGGGTGACCGTGCGGGTGCCGGGCAGCCCGGGGATCGCCAGATCCGACAGCCGGACCGGGCAGGTCACGGTGGCTGAGACGGTGGCGGGCTGGCCGGGGCGGACCGCGAAGCCTGAGGTGTTCACCGCGACGGTCGTACTGACGCACTGCAGGCGCTGCCCAGCCAGGGTCGCGCTGGCGGTGCTGCGGGCCGTTGAGGTCGCGGTGGAGGGGCTGCGGGCGACGGAGGCGGTGCGGGCGGCGTCGGTCGCGGCCTGCTCGACGGCCGCGTTGGCGCTGTTGACCCGACCGGCCACGATCAGCAGTGCGATGAGCAGGAGCAGCCCGGGAGCCCAGACGACCAGCTCCAGCGTCGTCGAGCCCGCGTCGCGGACGGCATAGGGAGCGCCGCGCGCCCGGCGGCTCATGGGTTCGCCTGGCTGGTGAAGCGTTCCCGGGGTCCGGAGGCGGTCTGGCTGACGTGCGGACCGGGGATGCCCGGGAGCAGGCTGACCGTGCGGGCAGTGACGGTCACCTGCACCTCGGTGGCGGTGACCGCCGGGGTGATGGTCAGCTCGTTCAGGTTCGCCAGCTCGCCGGTGTCGAGAAGGAACTGCCGGGTGTGGGTGGTGGCGATGCTGGCCGGGGAGGGCTGGCCGTCGCTGCGAGCGGCCCGTACTCCTTGCTCGGCGGCGGCGAGCGCGACGTTGCGGCCGTGGAAGAACAACGCCCCCTGGATCAGAGCGAAGATCAGCAGCAGCAGGACGGGGAACAGCACGACCAGCTCGAGGGTGACGAAGCCGCGATCGGCGCTGCCCGGTCGGGCATCGCTGAGCGGGCCGTGCCGCCGGGGCGGAACGGCCGACGCGGGCAGCAGCTGCGGCATCGGGGTGAAGGGTCGGCTCAGTTGATGAGGTTGAGCCGGCTGTTGGTCGCGGTGGTGAGCGCCAGGACTGCGGCGCCGGCCAGCAGGAACAGCCCGAGCGCGATCACCGCGATCTCCAGCGTCGACAGCCCGGCCTCGCCGTCCCCGCAGTGCAGGCGACGCTGCGCGCCATCGCGGGCCTGGTCGGTGGCCGACAGCAGCAGCAGGTGCAGGGCGATCAGGTGGGACATGGTGCTCCTTGGGGGTGAGTGAGGGAAACTGCGTCGGTCAGTTGCTTCAGGAAGGTGCGGCGCCGGGGGGTCTGTGACATCCGGGGCTCAAGATCTTTTGGTGGTCACAGGATGCGGATGATCGCTGGGGCGCCGAGGATGACCAGGAAGATCAGGCCGAGCAGCGCGACGGGGATGACCATGCGTTCGCTGTCCTCGTTGGCGCGGGTCTGCTCCTTGTTCAGCAGCGCCACCCGCAGGCCGCGGCTGCGGGCCCGGAGCGTCTCGGCGACCGCGGCGCCCTGCTCACCGGACAGCCGCATGATGTCGGCCAGGTCAGACAGCTCGGGCAGGGCGAGCTCTTCGGCCAGGTCGTGCAGACCGTTCCACGGCGGCACGCCAGCAAGGCGGGCCCGGACCAGTTGCTCGCGCAGCCGGATGAACACCCAGCTGTCACCGACGGTCGCGGCCTGCTCGAGCGCTTGCGTCGCGCCGGCACCGGCGGCGCGCTCCAGCGCGGTCAGGTCGATGTAGGCCGACGTCGCCCGAGCGAACTCCTCCCGGGCCCGCGCGGCCTTGCGCCGCACGTCCAGATCGGGCAGCAGGAACAGCAGCGCGGCCAGCGCCAGGCTCCCGAGCGCCGGCACTGCCAGTGGCAGCACGTAGCCCATCGCGGCGGCCATGGCGGTGAACAGCACCGGGAACAGCAGGCCCAGCAACGCCAGCAGGACCTTCTGGCCGACGAAGGCGGCGACCGGCAGGCGCAGCAGCAGCAGCTCACGGGTCGGGATCGGCACGAGCGGGGTGCCGGCGAGGTAGCGCTGAGCGCGCAGGCCGACCCGGGTCTCTAGCGCGCTGGTGCTGGCTGGCGGGCCGCCGGTGCCTGCCGGGCCTTGCAGCGGCGCGGCGGTCGGCAGCGTCGAGGTCAGCCGCGGCGGCGCCAGCCGGTCCAGCGCGGCCGCCAGCTGAGGTTGTCGAGGAAGCAGCTCCCGCACGATCAGGGTCACGCCCAGGCCGGCGGTCGCGCCGGCGATCACGGCGGCGCTGAGCGCGGCGCTGGACATCAGCGGGCTCCGGCGTTCTCGTCGGCGGGCATCGTCAGCGGCGAGGCGACCGGGGCGGCGGTGCGGGCGGCCAGGAAGCGGGGGTTTGGCTCAGCCAACGTCATCTGGCGCATCCACAGCAGCGCGCCGACGTAGGCCGTCAACAGCATTGCGAGCAGCGCCTGACCGAACGGGCTGGTGTAGGGCTCGACGTAGGTGCGGTTCAGCGCCAGCAGCACCAGCACGCCGAGGGTGATGAAGGTGACCGCCCGGGCGGTGCTGCGTGGCTTGGCCCGGTCGGTCTCGATCGCCCGGCGGGTCCGCACGTCCTCCGCGACGCTCGCCGCCAGTCCCTCCAGCACGGCGACCAGGCCGGCGCCGCGGCGCTTGGCCGACAGGATCAGGCTGGCCGCGACCAGGTCGCCGGTCGCGTCGTCGAGCTCGTCGGCGAACGCCCGCAACGCCTCGTCGGTCGGCCAGCGCGCCGCGAGCCGGGCGACCAGCGTTGCGATCTGCGGCCGGATCGGGTCGGGCGCCGAACGCAGGCTGGCCGTGATCGCCTGCTCCAGGCCGATTCCGACCGCCAGCACCCCGGCGAGGTTGCGGGTCCACTCCTCGAGCGCTTCGAGCCGGTCGATGCTGGCGGCATTGGCCGGCGGGCCGAGCAGCCGGGGCAGCCCGAGCACCGCGATCGGGATCGCCAAGACCATCAGCGCCAGGCCGGTCACCAAGAAGGCCAACAGCCCACCGAGGAGCGCGAGCAGCAGCAGCAGCTGGCGGCGGCGGCCGGCCGGGCCGGCCGGCCCGGTCGGTGACCCCAGCCGGCGGCGCCACTGGGCCGCCCGCGCCGAGGTGGGACGACCGGCGGGCGGGGCGGCCGGACGTCGCTGCAGCCCCAGGGCGGTCAGCAGCAGCCCGCTGAGCAGCGCGCCGGCGGCCAGAGCCGCCAGGAGCGGAGTCACGAGGCGCCCCAGGTGCCGTCGCGTAGATCGAGCCAGGCCGGATCGAACCCGACCTGCTGCAGGTCGGCGAGGAACGACGGGCGGGTCCGCGGAACAGCCCGGCCGTCAGCACCGGAGGCGAACACCTGGCTGGTCGCCGGTCGGCCGCCCTCGCCGCGCTCGACCTCCAGGACCTCACTGACATAGCGGTGCTTGCGCCCGCCGTACCGGGTGCGGTCATCGACGCCGATGTGCACGATCACGTCGATGTGGCTCGCGACCTGCAGGTAGGCGTACTCCTGCGTGATGTGCGGCCCGGCCTCCAGCGCGCAGGTCACCAGGCGTTCGATCGCGGCCTGTGCGCCGTGCGCGTGGGTGGTGCTGAGCGAGCCGGCGCCGGCCTGCATCGCCTTGAACATCGGGATGATCTCGCGGCCGCGGACCTCACCGACGATGATCCGGGACAGGTTCTCGCGCAGCGCCGAGTACAGCAGGTCATCCATGGTGATCTCACCGGCGGCCCGCCCGTTCGCTGCCCGTTCCCCGGTTCCAGGCCGCGCCTCGTGTGCGGCGACCCGGCGGTGCCGCTCCGGCAGTTCGTGCAGGTGCAGCTCGTACTCGGTCTCGATCGTGCCGATCCGCTCCCAGGGGTCCATCTCGTTGCACAGCGCCCGGACCAGCGTGGTCTTGCCGGCGCCCTGCGCGCCGGACACCACGATCGTCTTGTTCGCCGCCACCGCCGCGGACAAGAACGCCGCCAGGACGGTGTCGACCATGCCGAGCCGGGTTAGGTCGCTCAGGTCGACGTCGGTCAGCCGGTGCCGGCGGATCACCACCACCGGGCGGGGGGTGATCCAGGCGCGGGCGGCCAAGCGGGAGCCGCCGTGCAGGGTCAGGTCCAGGATGGGGTTGGCGGAGGTGAAGGCCCGTTCGTTGCCGCCGGTCCGGGCCGCTAGGAACGCCAGCGTTTCGATCAGTTCCTCGTCGCTGTCGGCGACCGGCGGGGCGATCTCGATCCGGCCGTCGGCGTAGACCAGGTACACCTGGTCGAAGCCGGTGATCTCGATGTTCTCGACGTCGGGGTCATCGACCAGGCTCTGCAGCCGGCCCAGCCCGAACAGCGCGTCGAAGATCGCGCCGGCCAGGGCGTGCTCCTCTGCGGGGGTCGGTGGTTGCCCTCCCTCAGCCAGCAGGGTGTCGGCGTGGTCGCGCAGCATCGCGACGATCAGCGACCGGCCGATCTCCCGGCGGGCCGGCTCGTCCAGCCCCGGCCGGTCACGCAACTGCGCGGTCAGCAGCTCGGCGGCCGACTGCCGGAACGCCCGGACCTGAGCCCAGTCGACCTCACTGGTCCCTCGGCGGGCAGCAGCCGCGGGCCCTGCGTCAGCCGACGCTGCCCAAGGTCGGGGAAGGTCAGCCGGGCCGACCGGGCCGACCGGGCCGACCGGGCCGACCGGGCCGGCCGGGGCGCCGCGGCCGGCGAGGGGCCCCAGGGGCCGGGCCGGAGCAGGTGCTGGTGGGCGGCGGACACTGCCCGGCGCGGCGGCGCCGGCCGGCACCGGTGAGGACTCGACGTCCGGCGGCACGGCCCGCAACGTCGGGACGGTCGGCGCTGCGAACAGCGGCAGGTCGCTGAGCCGGTTCGGCTCGGGAGCCGTCTGGTCCTGGGTCGGGTCAAGCGTCATGGGCGGCCTCCCGAGTCACCAGGGGCTCGCTGCGCTGCGGCCGGGCGAACCGGTCCCGCCGCTCGCTGATCAGCTCGCTGCTCGCGCCGATCGCGGCGCGGACGCTGCGGACCAGCGGGCTGGTCTCGAACCGGCGGCCCGGTGCCATCCCGGCCGCCAGGACCTGCGCGCTGGCCGGGTCCCACGCCACGCTGGCCGCGACCGGCAGGCCGAGCGCCCCAGCGATCTCCTTGGACGTGTAGGGGCGCCCTTCACCGACCAGCAGTAGCGCCAGCCCGGACGAGGAGCCGGTGACGTTCTCGGTCAGCGACAGGGCGTCGCGCAGCACCGCCAGGCGGGCCTTGGCGGCCGCGACCGCCGGCAGGCTGGTCCCGGTCACCAGCAGGACCAGGTCCGCCTGCTGCAACACCGGGGTGGGGGCGTGCGCAGCGCCGAGCCGCCCGGCGTCGACCAGCACGTCGGTCCCGGCGCGTTCCAAGCTGGCCAGCAACGACCCGAGCGGCCCCCACAGCGACGCGGTTCCGGGGGCCTGCGCCGCATCCGACAGAGCCGGCAACAGCCAGCGGTCAGCCGGGCCAGCCTCACCGGCGATCCCACCGGGCAGCGGGACGGTCTGCGACCACAATGTCTGCTCGAGCTCGTCCCGTCGGTGGGCCAGCGCCAACGCCAGCAGCCCACGGGAGTGGTCGACGGTGCCGCGCAGGTAGCCCGCCAGCACGCTGCTGCCACCCGCCGGATCGCACTCGGCCAGCAACGCCGCCCGCGGCCACAGCAGCGTCATCGCCAACGCTGTCGTGCTCACCCCCGGGGCGCCCTTGGCGCTGGCCAGCGCCACGACCGCCATCAGCGCTCCCGACTGTCAAGGATCAGGGCGACCCGACCCGTCGCGACCCGGGCGGCGAGATCGGCGGCCTGGTTGACCGGCACCGTGACGTTCACGACGCTCAGGCCGGTCTCGTCCGGGCCGACCGACGACACCACCTCACCGGCGATCGTCGCGGGGGTGGTGGCCGGCGGCTCACCCTGAGCCGCGGGGGTGTCGACGATCCGGACCTTGTCGCCAGCGCGCAGCAGCTCCGCCGGCAGCTGCGCCAGGGTCAACGCCACCCCGACCATCGACCGGCCGGTCGGGGGCAGCACCACGTCGGTGACGGCCTGCTCGGTGAGCAACGAGCCCGCCGGCAGCGCCACCGCCGCCCGGCGGCCGACCAGCGAATCCAGCTTCGAGGCCGGCACCGGGGACAAGGCCGGGTCGCTGTTGACATCGGCGACAGCCAGGTCCGTGCGCTCGAGCACTTCCCCGGCGGCGACGTCCCGGGCCACCGCAACGACCGGCACGGTGTCCCCGACGCGCTGCATCAGCAGGGCTGCGGCCAACGAACCGAGCGCGACCAGCGACACCCCCGCTGCGAGCACTCCGGTACGACGGCGGGTGCGAGGCGGCGCAACGACCGGCGGCCGACCGGCACGACGGCCCGAAGCCGGCGGCACCAAGCCGGCGGCCTGCTCCGAGCCGGGCCGGGCGTGGCGGTCAGCTCGCGTAGTGGCGTTGACGGTCATCGGACCTCGCAGGTCAAGGAGCGGTCAGCGTAGAGGTGGTCTGCACGCATCTGTGGGAGCCCGTTCCTATCGCGACCAAGGGCCCCCTGGCGAGGCCGCCTAGCGACCTGTGGACAGAACTCGCCATCCACAGGGATGGGCGCATCAGGCGGCGACAAGGACGGCTCCGCCCCGGACCGGAGCGCTACCAGCGAAGCCGGCGTGCACCGCCGCCTGCCCCAGCCGGCGGGCCAGCCGGTGACAGCGCTGGCGCAGCGCCGCCTCGGTCACCCCGAGGTCGGCTGCGATCGCGGTTCTGTCGCCCCCGCCGCCGTCGACGGCGTACACCCGGGCCAGCAACCGAGCCTGCTCGAGACTGAGGACGCGGCTGCGCACACTCCAGGCCAGCAGGCTCAACAGCTCGGCGTCGGCCGGGCCTGCGGTTTCGTCTGGATCTGGATCGTCGTGGTGCGGGACGGAACCCAGGACGGTCACGTCGCCCAGCGACTGCTCAGGAAAGGTCCGGGCGAAGTGACTGCTGCCGGTATGGCCGCGCTGGACCAGCGCCAGGGTGTCCATCACGAGGTTGGCCACCACCCGGCGCGGCCGGGCCTGCAGCGGGTAAGTGCTGATGACCTGCCACAGCGCCGCGATCGCCGTGGACTGGGCCTCGTCCCGGTCGCCCAGCACGTCCGGGCGCCGGACGATCGAGCTTGCCAGGCGCACTGCGGCGCCGAGCATGGCCTGCAGCACGACTCGCCCGGCCAGTCGGTCGCCGGCCTGCGCCAGTTCCAGCAGGGCCAGCAGCGTGGGGTCGGGACTGTTCGGGCCGCGCTGGATTACCCGCAGCAGCGCCGGCAGGTCCTCGTGCCCGGTCAGAGCCGGGTGCGTGCTCGACCAGTGGGCCAGCGCGCGTGCTGCCTGCGGCTGGTCGCACAGCCGCTGCCAGTCGCTGTTGAGCTGGCTGGGAAGGCTATGCGCCGACCAATGGGTAGGCGGCGGAACGGCGCCGTCGGCGGGCGCGGATGAGGCGGCGAGCGAGGTCGAACGCACAGCGAGCTCCTTGGGCAGCAGGTGCTCGCCACGCTGCTCACCGACCCTTGCCCGATGTCTTGCCCGATCGGCCGGTCAATCGGATCTGGTCTTGCCCGTTCCGGCGGGCGGTCTTGCCCGCTGCGGCGCTGACCCTTGCCCGCGAGCCTGGACGAGCCGCCCGGTAGGCGCGAGCGCGCGTCGCGAGCGCGGTCTAGAAAGTCGGCCGGGCGATGTCACAAGCCCTAGATCGAGCGCACCTTCCACGGTCATGGGACCTCTTGAAGAAGCACCGACACAGCGAGCCTCAGTGATGCCCGGCGGTGGCCACGTGCGGGCTGACGGCGGTCCGGCGACTGCGGCGGCGGGCTACCCTGAGTTGCGCGCGCAACGAGTCGCAGGTGTTCCGGGGCCAGCCCGCGACCGGCGGACAGACGGGGAGACCAGCTGTGCCCGAGACCGCCAGCGGCGGACGCCACCACAGTCCGCGCTACCCCCGACGCCTGACGCTGGACCTGTCCGAAGACGACCACGACGCGCTGCTCGGCGCTCGCTACGCCGACCGGGTGGTGATGGCCGACCGGATCCGAGCGCTGGTCAGTCTGTGGCGCGAGGACCCCGCGCTCGCCGAAGCGGTCAGCCTGCGGGCGCAGCAGCTGTTGCAGCAGCAACGCCCACCCTCGACCGACCTGAGCCCCGAGCCTGGCGCCGCAGGCGGTTCCTCAGCTTCCTGACCGCGGTCGGTCTGCTCGCGACCGGCCTGTCCGGCTGCACCGCGACGACCGGCGCAGAGGCACGCGAGAACGCGCCGTCGTCACCCGAGCGGCCGCCGCAGGCCGCGACCCAGCCGACCCGCCCGCCCGGCCAACATGCGCTGTCGGTATGCCTGGCCTACGCCCGGACCGCCTCGAGCTTTCACGCAGGCAGCAACAGCATCGGACAAGCCCGCCGGGAGGCGGCCCAGCGCTACGGCACCCCAGCCCTGCAGGCCCGCTACCTCGCTGGCTCAGGCGGTCGTGACCGGCAGCTGGAGCTGTGGCAGCAGCGAGACGCGCAGGTGTCCGGGCGGGCCGTCCCGCTGCAAGACATCCACGACGAACCCCACGAGGACGCGACGGGCACCGAGTCGTCAGAGGCCAGCGTCACCGTCCAGGTGACCGCCCAGGCCGCCGGCGGCTGGACCGACCAGGCCCCGCCCTACCGGTTGGACTGCCGGCTGCTCCCCGACCCGTCGGCCGGCTGGCTCGTTGACGACGTCGCGATCGAGCCGCTTCCCTCGGCGCCAGGCAGCAGCTGATGGCAGCGCCCCTGCTCGTCACCTCGGCCGCCAGCAACGCAGTCCGGTCCCCAGCGCTTTGCTGGCTGCTGCTGGCCGTCGTCAGTTTCCCGGTGCTGCTCGTCGTGCTGCTGGTGGTGCTGCTCAGCGCGGGACAGGCCGCCCAGGCCGCTCTGAGCATCGGGGCCCCAGACGCGCTGCGCCATGGAGCGGTGCCAGCCGCCTACGAAGCCTTGGTGCGGCAGGCCGGCCAGACCTGCCCGGGCATCACCGCACCGCTGCTGGCCGCGCAGCTCGAGGCCGAAAGCGGCTGGGACCCGCAGGCGGTCAGCCCGGTCGGGGCGCAGGGGCTCGCGCAGTTCATGCCTGGCACCTGGGCCGGTGAAGGTCTTGACGGCAACAACGACGGGCGCCGGGACCCGTTCGATCCAGCCGACGCGATCGCCAGCCAGGCCAGCTTCATGTGCAAGCTGCTCGCTGCCGTCAGGACAGACCGTCGCCTCAGCGGCGACCCGCTCGACTTGGCGCTCGCCGCATACAACGCCGGCCTGGGAGCTGTCCAGCAGCACCGTGCGGGCCCGCCCTACCCGGAGACCCAGAACTACGTCCGGCGGATCCGCACCCTGATGGCGACCTACGCCGACCCGAACGGAAGCGCGCCCGGAGCCGGACCGCCCGGCAGCTGGACACGGCCGATCACAGGCGCGCCGATCACCTCCGGCTTCGGGACGCGCTGGGGACGGCTGCACGCCGGCGTGGACTTCGGCGCCCCGATCGGCACCCCGGTCTACGCCGCCAGCAACGGCACCGTCCTGGCCGTCGGGCCCGCCTCCGGATACGGCCAGTGGGTCAAGCTCGGCCACCCCGGCGGGATCACCACCGTCTACGGGCACATCAGCAGCTGGAGCGTCACCGTCGGCCAAGCTGTCCAGACCGGCCAGCCCATCGCGCTCAGCGGCAACGAGGGCCGCTCCACCGGGCCGCACCTGCACTTCGAGGTACGGCCAGGCGACCAAGCCGTCGATCCGATCGCCTTCTACGCCGCGCACGGGGTTCGCCTCAGTTGACTACGGGACGCACCGCGGAGTACGTGCGCCTGACGTAGGTCGAGTCGCTCGGCACACCTCGACGACCTGGCAAGACCGTGGGCAAGACCGTGGGCAAGACCGGTGGGCAACAGGGCAAGACTTTTTGGCGAACGGGCAAGACTGCGGGCAAGAGTCAGCATCCGCATTCAGGCCCACGCTGCGGTTGTGACAAGCGACGAGCTCCGCAGCCCTCAAGCGCGACGCTGTGAGGGAGAGCCGGTACGGGCCTTCGCCCCTGCCAACCTGGCGGTTCGGCTCACGGACCTGCTCACTCGGGCCGCAACTGCGAACGCCGCAGCTGCCGGACTGGGGCCTTGCCCTGAGAACCAGCCCGCCCTCGGACCGAGCGGTACGGGTGAACTGGAGTGAGCCAACACGAACCACGCTGCGAGACCCGTGAGGACGCCCGCGTCGGCGCGGGCGGACGGAGCGACTCAGACCAGCACGCCGGTCCGCTGTTCGTCGTAGACGAGGCATGCATGGCGTGGCTGCTCGAGGCGCTCAGGCACGCGCCTGCCTTGACGGATGAGCAGCGACACCGCACTCGGTGCCGGCTTGCTCAACCCTGAACCCACACGGCTGAGATGCGATCCGGCGTGAACGGTGCTCCTTTCCTGACAGCCGGTCTGATCAGGACTGCCGACAGTAGGTCGCGAACTTGCTCCCGTCGTTGGTCAAGACTCCAGGCGTGCCATGCCGTCGTCACGTCGGAGGGTGCTGCGGCGGACCGGAACTCTGCCCGCCGGTGCTCGGCTCGGTCGGCCGCCAACTGATCAATGCGAGCGCTCAGGGACTCGGCCGCTGGAAATGCCGCCTCAGCCCTGAGGCCCCCGCTTGCGAAGGCCGACATGATCTGTGCCCGTCTGCCCTTGAGCTCGGCCAGCTCCCCAGCGCCGTCCCACTCTGTCGGCGCCGGTAGGACGGACTCCTCGCTCAAGCGAGTCAGCACCAAGCTCGAGATCAGGGCATCCACCGGTGGACCGGTGATAGCGACCTTGCCGCAACCTCCGGGGCTGCCAGTCGGTATGGGGCAGGTGTAGTTGTGCCGGTGACCCTTCTTGTACCAGGCGCCGTACATGGGTGTTGAGCAAAGGCCGCAGGTCACGAGTCCGCTCAGCAGGTAGCGCCGGGCGCCGACGTGGTTTCTGGGATCGCCCGTCCTCTTCGGGTCACGGAGGACAGCGGTCAAGGCCTCCCATGTGTCATCAGTGAGAATCGGTGTCCACGCCCCTCGCACACGAGCCCCCTGTGGATCTGTTGCGATTCCTCCCCTGTAGACACGCCAACCAGCCAGCCTGGGAGACATCAGCACCCGCTTGAGGATGGACTTGTCCCAAGTGTTGCCTCGAGGCGTCACCAGGCCTTGCGCGTTCCACTGGGCAGCAACGGTGTGCAAGGCGGTGCCGTTGATCACGTCGCCTGCGGCCTTGGAGAGAGCATCCGCCTCCGCCGGCTCAAGGGTGCGCTTGTCCCTCTTCCAACCGAAGGGTCGAGTACCGCCGACTGGCTCGCCGGCTTGAGCCAGCTCCAAGTGCTTGCGCGCGGTGCGGCGCGAGGTGTCCATGCTGCTCTTATTGGCGAAGGCGATCAGGACTCTCGCCATGGTGCGCCCGTCCGACGACATGAGATCCAGGTCGCCCTGCACCGTCGCGAAGCGCAAACTCGGACGCGAATCGAAGATGCTCAATATGCGCTCCAAATCCGCAGGTTGCCTCGCAAGTCGATCCAAGTCGTAGACAACGAGACCATCCAACAGTCCGGCTTTGAGGTCTTGCAACATCCGCTCGAATGCCGGTCGGCGTACCTGCGCCTTGAAGGCGGACAAATCATTGTCGATGTACGGCTCAGCCACGGTCCAGCGACGCACGGCCGCGATCGCTCGGCAGTCATCCGTCTGCCGAGCCACGCCGAGCGCCCGCTCGTCATCGTCCTTACTGATGCGTGCGTAGACGGCGACTGACACCTTCTCAGTCTACTAGGTGACGTGACCTAATCCCTTGACGAAGCGCCGGAGTTCAGCGCCCGTGCGCTCGACGCGCTGCGGCAGCCGCTCGAGAGCGGCCGGCTGTCGATCACGCGGGTCGGCGGCACGGCGGTCTACCCGGCTCGCTTCACCCTGGTGCTGGCGGCCAACCACTGCCCGTGCGCCCAGCCGGACGACCGCTGCTCCTGCGCTCCGGACGCCCGGCGCCGCTACCTCGCCCGGCTGTCGGGACCGCTTCTCGACCG
>JAABUN010006660.1_pt1 | contig 13101 bp, 9 predicted proteins | sample 5559311 | NCBI WGS metagenome assembly JAABUN01 (sample SAMN10711877, study PRJNA513370) | rock metagenome | isolation source: Antarctica rocks | place: Antarctica: Victoria Land, Siegfried Peak sud | reverse complement strand
GTCTGACAGCAGGTTACGAAATAATAAATTACTACGCAATTGTTCTTTCCACCTCATAACAGTTGTTTTAAAAGTAATAATTAGTTTAGGATAAAATTAAGCAGGAAAAGAAAAGTATGAAATTTATAAATGGTAAGAAATTGAAAAAATCGTAATGATTTATAAATTAAAAGAAATAGGAGTAAGGCTTGTTTTTACTTGGAAATTACTTGGAAATAAAAAAGCACCTACAAAAATAAGATTTATAAGTGCTTGATTCAGTGACCGCGTTAGGATTCAAACCTAAAACCTTCTGATCCGTAGTCAGATGCTCTATTCAATTGAGCTACGCAGCCAATTCCTTTTAGGGCAGCAAATATAAGAGTTATTTTTTGTGTACCAGTAACTTGCATAAAATTATATAGGGGCAGTGATAAAACAGTAAAGTGGGAACAACAAGAACAGAAATATTTACAACAAAACAGAACATGCTGGCACCAATGATGAAAGCTCTGGTACTTCCTGCAAAGATTGCTATTCTCCAATACTTTTGTAAAAGCAAGGCATGTATGTGCGGCATCTCATGAAGGTTTAAAAAGAAAAGGCCCTTGTAGTTCCTGATGATATATTAGCAGCTTATCTTTTTAATGAGAAGATACTACTTTTATGAAATCTGGTATAGGAATATTCAGCATAACTGTTTATGCTCAAAAATCAACAGAATGTTGTGATGATAATTACATAAGTATTTAGAGTTGCTGAAATTGTTTATTTATATGTAGGTTAGCAGTATGATAAAAGCAAATGAATTTAGAATAGGAAATTTGGTTAAGTATAAAATAAAAGACAAATTGGAATGGGAAGTGGTTACTATTAATGCAATTGATTTTCCTTATTTACAATTAGCAGAAAAAAATAATGCTGTAGAAGAGCATTATACGTCTATACCACTTAAAATGGAATTATTGGAAAACGTAGGATTTAAAAGACCCATAGTTAATGGAGAACCTATACCATTCTACAAAAAATCGCGCTACACTATTTTTGAACTAACGCCGGGAATATTTGAATTTACTATTGACGCAGCTATTCTTTTTAAAAAGATGCAATACCTGCATCAACTTCAGAACGTTTATTATTTTTTAATTGGGGAAGAGTTGGCGGTTGATGTAAACAGCATACAACTGTCATAAATTGAATTTTCTTCTTAGTTTAAGGTGCTGAATATCTAACACTATTTTTTCACCTTGCTTATTTGTTTCCTCTTCGGGAAGTATTTCACAATTATCCCATAACCCTGTGTTTAGTGTTTTTGCATAAGCTTCGGGCAGTTTGTTATTAGCCATTAAAGCACTTGCAATTTTGTGATCATATCTAAGAGGGTGAAACTGAAACACAGCTTTGCCATCATCATCGTGCATTGTTACAAACCAAACTCTCGTCGTTCCATCATTAGCAGGCATTCCTATTGCACCCGTATTTATCCAGGTGCAATTGTTTCTGCTATCAGCAAACGGAAGCCCGCTGTGTCCTCCAATTATAACATCAGATTTTGTTGCTTCAAAGTTTTCCTGTTTCTTACTCCATGGGGTAGATTTAAAAATATATTCAGAGGTATGAAACCATGAGCCATGTACCAGGGTAATATTTCTGCCCGCATAAGAAAATTGAATATTATCGGGTGTAGTATGTAACCAGTCTTTTATGCTATCGTCAATCTTTGATTTTGTATAAGCGTACCATGTGCGTGAAAACAGATCACACCTTCCGCCACTATTAAAATCGCAGCCACAATCATCTTCATCATTTCTAATTTGTAGTTCTACGTTGCCAGCAATTATATTAATATCCCATTGCTGCAATAGTTTTATACTTTCTGCAGGTTGTGCACAATACCCTAAAATATCTCCTGTACAAAAAATGTTTTCATTACAATAGTTATTTTCATCGGCCCATTTTTTAAGTTTTTTAAGGGCTTGCAAGTTACCATAAACACCCCCGAACATTAATAGCTTTCCTTTTAATTTTCCTAAGTTTTTAATTACTCTTGCTGCTTTCATAAACGTTCTTCGAATCTATTAAACCTGCGTTTAAAGTATTAATGTTTTCTTTACCGTTACTTGCTTTAAACCCGTTTCTTTTTTTTAGCAGTAATGGTAGAAAAAATAAGCTGAAACATAATATACTTCCCCATAAATTAAGAGAAAGCAAATCTCCATATTTCCCCTCAAACCAAATGAGAGCTGCCGGTGTTTTGCCCGAAGCTAAAAGCACACCAACAGCAACACCAGTCCAAACCGATAATTGAAAAGATATTTTTGGCATTGATATATTCCAGAACAAAAACACCGGTGCCAATCCAATAACCATTGTGCCGCTTATGGTAGTTGCAGATAAAATGTCGGCATCTAAAAATACAGGGATGGTTCCCAGTGTTGCAACTACTATCATTGCTAATCTTCCTTTGCCGATACTTTTTATTGGTTGTTTGTCTAAATCAACTACTACCAATTTTGAGAATGAAGAAAAGGTTGAGTCAATTGCTGAAGATGCAGAAGTGATCATAATCAAATTCATCATAAGCATAACCGCAACGCCTAAAAGTTTGCTAACCTCAACAGTTGCTTGTCCTTGAAGTCCTTTAAACTTTGCAAAAATGCCTATCAGGCTAAATAATAATATTGCAAGAAAACCTACAATAGTTGCCCATATATAACTCTTACGTGTAACCTTAGGAGAACTAATAAATCCTCTATCCGTAAGAACCGGATCGTGAAACGGGTAGCTAAAGATTTGTATGAAAACGGTAAATAATAAGCTTAATCCGCCTGTCATTGTCCACTGTCCCGACTTTAAATAATCAGCAGGTGAAGCATTACTTTCAGGCAAAATAAAAACCAGCAGTATAAAAAGCAAAGCTGCAAAAAATAACATCTGTATAGAATCGGTGATAAGGGAAGTGCGCATCCCTCCTTTAAGCGTATAAGCAAGCGTAAGAAAAGTAAAAACCAGTACTGAAGCATTGTAACTTAAAGAACCATGTGTGCCAAAAAAACTGCCAATTACCATCGTGTTCGACCAAACTTCATTAAACAACCTGAACGCTATTAAAAGTGAGAATACTGTTACTGCAGACCGGCCATATTTAGTTCTTAAGAAGTGATGAATACTTTCAAACTTACCATTAACCCTCATCTTATAAATTACAAGTCCGCCCACCAAAAACGAAAGATAATAGGCGGCATAAGATAGCCCACCAACAATGCCAAAAGCAAGGCCGAGGTTTGCCGCATTTACTATTGATTTTGCAAATATCCATGCTATTACGAGGCTGCTTGTAAGAAGATATACATTTGGTTCTTTACCCTTACCTGACTTTGCTTTAAAAAATTCTGCAGCTGTTTTTGCCTTTGGTGCAACAATTAAAAATATTACACCAAAGGCTATCATTATTGTCCACTGAAGAATAGTTATATCCATGTATATCTATACAATTTAGTTGCGTTATTAATTTTCCCACCAGCCTTTACTATTATAATTATCGCCACCAATACGCATTGCAGCGTCAGAATAGTTTTGTTTGTTAGCAGCCTGCTCAATATCAGGATAGCGGAAACGAACGGGGTATTTATCTGCATTCAAATTGTCTTTAGGAATAGTTACTTCAGGAAAACCGGTCCTTCTTATGTCAAACCATGCTTCATAACCATTCATAAAATTGGAGATCCACTTTTGTGTGAGGATCTTTTTTAAATTATCTGTTCCATTAAGTACTACATCAGGTTTAGTTAAGTAACCTGCAGGCAAAGCAACTTTATAATAATCGTGAGAAGCCTGGACGCCTGCATTATAATAAGTGGTGGCAGGCTCATTTATAAAACCTCTTTGAGCTGCTTCTGCCAATAAAAATTGTAATTCAGCATATGTCATTAAAGGCGCATTTACACCTTGCGGCTCATCTCTAAACAATCTTCCTATAAGAGAAATGTCGTTAAAGTTATAAGCGTTCTGACTTGCACGACTTAAGCCATTGGGCAAACCTTTATACAGAGGCGCGGTGGTAGTAGCTGAATTGACAGTAGGTTTAAAGTACACGCCTAGTCTTGCATCATTTAATCCTACCAAAATGTTTTCACTTGTTTTGCTCATACGAACATCTGCATATCTTCCTTCTCTTTCATTAACCAGGAACCATTGATTAGGCGCGGATGATAGAAATGGGATAACCGCATTATCGGTATTATTTCTCATTAAGTTGTTCTGACCTATTAAAGATTGTAAAGCAGGCGATACATTTACTTTCTTACTTATCCGTATGAGGTAACGAACTTTTAAAGAGCTTGCAAAACGTACCCACTTATTTAAATCACCTTTATATAAAATATCTCCATTCAATTTGTCTTTAGTAGTATTAAGAATGGCAATAGCTTTATCAAGATTATCAACGATACCTTTAGGAGCAGTATAAATGTCCTGTTGTTTGTCATACACAGGAGAGAAGTTACCTTCGCCTGCACCTTTAATTGCATTGAAATACGGGACATCATTCCAGAGGTCGGTTAGCAGAGAACCTAAGTATGATCTTAATACAAGTGAAACTCCTTTATAAGCTTCGTTAGTTGCAGGTGATGTTTCAATTGCATATACATCATTCAATAATCTATAAGTTGCATTCCATAGTTCGGTATTGGTGCCTACATCATACCTGTCTACCGGAAAAAATTCAATGTTGCTTGTATGCTGTGCTAACAGGTTGCCATTCTTCCATGCTTCTTCTGCATTGTTTTTAGCAGCCTGGTATAGCACATTAGAAAGTAAAAACTGCGGATCTGCTTTTTCAGGTGCATTTGGGTTTTTATTAACCTGCGCAAGATCTTTTTTACAGGCCGTAAAAAATCCTATAATAAGAGCCAGTATAATGAGCGATGTATTTTTCATGATTAGAGTTATTGATCAATTAAAATCTTACATTAAGGTTGAAGCCATAAGAGCGGCTTGAAGGAAGAGACATATCTTCTACACCAGATACATATTTTCTTCCCTGTACAGCATTTAGCTCGGGATCAACATTTGGATTTTCTGTAAAGAGTAATACATTATTTAATATGATCCCTAATTTTATAGAACTTGCTTTTAACCTTGAAGAGATGCTTCCCGGGAAAGTATAGGATAATGCAACCTGCCTCAGCTTTAAATAAGTAGCGTTATAAATGGAGGTTGCTTCATTTGCACGTGCATAATATTGACCATAATAATCGCTTGCAGCAATAGAGGTAGTGTTGGCAACATACTTAGGGCTTGCAGTTGTACCCACATTTGTAACTCCTTCGCCAACAATCCCGTTTTCTCTTCCCGGTAATGTCGATTCGAGCACACCTGAAGTGGAGCCCACCGCTTGTGTTCTTGATAAGATCACTCCGCCTTTCCTCCAATCCCACAAGAAATTAAGGTTAATGTTTTTGTATGAAAGTTCATTGCCAAAGCCAATAATAAAATCAGGATTGTAATTACCGAGGTTACGGAGATTAGGGTCTCTTACCGGAAAGCCTTTAGCATCATATACTTTTTTGCCATCTGCTTCTAATATACCTGTACCATACATATCACCTACACGGCCACCGTTATTAGGTGTAGCTATAAAAAATACAGTATTATCGGTACTTGCATAAATACTTTCAACACCAGTTACATATTGACCAACTCCATCGGGCAGTGTAAGAACCCTGCTAATGTTTGTTGAATAATTGATGAAAGTGTTCCATTTAAAATTTCTACCAATTACAGGTGTAGCTTTCAATATAGCTTCAACACCAGTACTTCTTACTTTACCACCGTTAACTAACCTGCTTATGTAACCGCTCGATGATGAAGTAGGCAAGCTTATGATTTGATTAGTGCTGGTGTTTTGATAAACAGAAGCATCAATTCCTACCCTGTTTTTCAGAAAATAAAATTCAGCACCGGCCTCTAATGCGTCTAATTTTTCAGGAGTTAAACCAGGGTTTAATAAACGTGTGCTGCTGGTTAAAAGTGGCGTTGAACCATAATTTTGATTAAATGCAAAAGTGTTGTTCAATTGATAGGGATCAGTATCGGCACCTACACGTGCAGCACTTAACCTCACTTTAGCATAACTGATGAGGGTAGGTATTTTTACAACTTCAGACAGCAGTAAAGCAAGCGACGCCGAATAATAAGGATAGGAATTATTGTTCTGCGGCAATGTGCTCGACCAATCATTGCGGAAAGTAATATCAGCAAATAAGTAATCCTTAAAAGCAAAGTTGCCAAATGCATAAAGACTGTTTATTTGTTTCTCTGAAAGCTCCTGGTTAGATACAAGCGGAATTTTAGAATTGCCAAAATTATAAATGTTGGGAACAGATAGCTGTCCGGCAGTTGTGTTCTTGTAGTTCGATTTTTGCTGCAATATATTTCCACCGGCCGATAAGGTCATTTTAAAATCAGTAGTTACTGTTTTTATATATGTAAGTAATACATCAGTGTTTAACTCACTAAAGTCAATTTCATCTTCACGGTAAGCACCGTTTGCAAATCTCTTTGTGCTAAAAGATCTTCTTGAAGTGCGTAAGTCATGGTAGTAATCTACACCCGAACGAAATCTTACACTTAGATCTTTAGTTATATCATAGTTAATAGAGGCATTACTAAAAACTCTCTTTTTATTAAAACCATTCGTGTTTTCGTAAGCCTGGAAATAGGGATTATCCAGCCACAAATAATTAGAGTTAAACTGGTTGAAATCTTCTTTACCTGTCTGCCAGTAATTTTTCAAATCATGTATATCTACCTGTCTTCCCATCCATATAAAGCTATACATTGGGTTTTCACTTCCATAACCTAAAGCAGGGCGGTTAGTGCTTGATGAACTGATGAAATTTATAAAGGCTTTTGCAGATAATTTATCCGTTAGTTGACTGTTACCGGAGAAGGCAAAGCTGTTCCTGGTGAGATCAGTATTAGGCATGATGCCTTTGTTATTGAGATTAGTGTATGATAGCCTTAACCCCGACCTGTCTGTTCCGCCACTAAAAGAAATATTATTGATATAAGTTACCCCTGTTTGAAAGTAATCTTTCACGTTATTGGGATGGGTAATAAAAGGGGTAGGCTGGATGGGACTACCATTGCGGGCAATAATATCAGCTCCTCTAACAGGGGTTCCATTTAAATCAGTTGATGGACCATTAAATTGTTTGATGAGCTGACCATCCATCCTGGGACCAAAGCTTGTTAATCCACCATCATTTGAGCCTGCACCAAAACCATTTTCATAAAAAAACTTTCCGCCTGCTCCTGCGCCATAAACATTTTGGTACTGGGGTAATCGTAAAGGGTTTTCGAAAGTAACAGAACTATTTAAACTAATGCCTCTTCCCTGTGTATTGCTGCCCTCTTTGGTTTTAATTACAATTACTCCCGAGGCCGCCCTACTTCCATATAACGCTGCTGCCCCGGCGCCTTTTAAAACAGTAATAGACTCTATATCATCAGGGCTTAAATCAGCAGCGCCGTTACCATAATCTACTTCCTGAAAACCGGTTTCATTATTTTCAGTATTGTTTGTAATTACATTATTCGAAATAGGTACGCCATCTACAACGAACAAAGGTTGATTATTTCCTGTTAAAGAATTTTCGCCTCTTATAACTATTCGTGATGAAGAACCAACGCCTGATGAGCCATTTGTTACCTGTACGCCTGCAACTCTTCCTGCCAATGCATTCACTAAATTTGTTTGCCGTACTTCAGTAATATCTTTTAATTTAATGGTTTGAACCGCATATCCTAATTCTCTTTTATCTCGTTGTATGCCCAACGCTGTTACAACCACTTCGTTCAATACATTAACAGTAGAAGAAAGCGAAATATTTATTGCAGTATTATTATTCACTTTAACCTCCTGCATGTTATAGCCCTGGTAACTGAATACAAGCGAAGAAAAATTGTTTTTTACAGTGATCGAATATGCACCATCAATGTTAGAAGTTGTTCCGTTAGCGGTGCCTTTTTCTATAATGCTTACACCTTGTATTGAAGCGCCATTTGTTGCGTCTTTTATAGTGCCTGTTATTGATCGTTTTTGTGAATAACAGCTAAGGGATAACCACAATAAAAAGAAAGTAAGAACTGGTCTCATGTTATTTGTTTCCTTTTGTGAGTTGATAAATAATTTGTACTGTAAATAATTTTTACAGAATGAAGATAAAAAGTGAGTACTCTACTGAATTATACCGCTAATTGTGGAGGGCCTCTTAAACTGACTTTTGTAAATACTGCATCTTCAATGAAAGCACAGTATGAAAGGACTTGGTGCAATTTTTTAAAACTGCTGAGAATAGAGTTAAAAACTACAGATAGAAAATCGGTAGAATGATGTTGAAGCCAATTGTATAAAGCCGGGATGTTATCTATATCGTCTCCATAAACTTCCTTAATTGATGGAGTTTTTAATAGCAGGAAGTATTGTGTAAGTGCATCAAAAACCTGGTCGGTCAACCACGGGATGTCAATAAATAAATTTCTTTGGTATGCTTGCTTTGTTAAGCCAATAAGGTAAACACCGCCATCGTTGGTTGGTGCAATTACAGCGTTTTGTTTTTGAAGGTTATGTACAGCTCTGCTGATAATGTTTGCCGTAATAGCAGGAGAGTCTCCTCCAATAATAATCAGGTTCGATACTCCATCAGAAAAAACTTTTTCAATGGCGTTTGCTAAACGTTCTCCAAACGAGCCGCCGTGTTGTTTATTAGTATAAAAAGTATATACAGGAAGGCCTGTTGCTTTTGCCTGGTTAAGCGTATGATCTATAAGTTGACCAGCGATTTCAACAGCTTGTTTGCTGCTAACATAGTTATTGTACTTTTTCTCGTTTGCTTCTTCATTAGCATTACGGGAAAAAACAAGAATTGCAGTTTCATTAAGACTGGTCAATCTAAATGTATTGGTTGGGTGAATTAAAAATGAACACGATACGTATTTTTAATATAACAGCAAAACAATTTCTCAAAAAAGAATAAATAACATACGTCTTATCCTTTTGTTTAGTTTTTTACAAAGTTATGTTTTATTCTTCCACCCTGATTATATGCAATATTTAGAAGTATAAGCTTTCTTTTGCTTTTTGTGAAGAATAAAAATCTCTGCTATGCGAATTTTGGTTTTATGTACAGGCAACAGTTGCAGAAGCCAAATTGCGGAGGGCTATTTAAGACATTTTTCTAAAAGCAAGGCTTGGGTATATCGTGCAGGTGTGGAAACTCATGGTGTAAATCCAAGAGCCATTGCAATAATGAAGGAAGACGGAATTGATATATCTAACCATCATCAAACAAAATTGAAGAGTATAGAAATATTGACTTTGATTTTGTGATCACGGTTTGTGACAATGCTAAAGAGAGGTGCCCGTTCTTTCCTTCTAATGCAAAGAAATTTCACCGCAATTTTCCTGACTCTGCAAAAGCAAAAGGCACAGAAGAGAAGATAATGCAACAATTTAGAGAAGTGAGGGAGATGATTAAAAATTATTGCCGGCAATTTATCGAAGAAAACATAGTGTAGCTAATACATGCATTTTATGTAATAACAATGTTTTAAGAGAAAGTTTATTTTCAGTAAGAAACTTAATCAAACCTTTGGACATCGAAATAAATGAAATGAAAACCGAAGCTGCTAAGAAGATCTGTTATTTCCAATGTGTTCTTAGGAAGCATATAAAAACTTTAGCGTTAAGCGCATTTTGTTTGGCAGCCGTCTTATGTACACTCACATCTTCTGCCCAGGAAAGATATACAATCAGCGGAACCATCACATCACAAAGAACAGGTGAGCGGCTTATAAATGCATCCGTAAGAGTATCGGGTAAATCTATTGGTACGATAAGTAACGAATACGGTTTCTTTTCTCTTTCGCTGAGTAAAGGCACTTATACCTTTGAAATAAGTGCAATCGGTTTGGAGGAAAAAGCAGTTGAAGTTGCATTGGATAAGAACATTAGACTGGATGTTAGCCTGCCTGATAAAGAGCAAAAGCTGCAGGACGTGGTAGTAACATCTACAACCGGCGGACGCAGTTTAAGCAGCCCACAAATGAGTGTAGAGCGATTGAACGTTCAGGATATAAAAAATATCCCGGTGTTGTTTGGCGAAAGAGATGTGATGAAAACCATTCAGTTGCTTCCGGGTATAAAGGCAGCAAGCGAAGGCAACAGCGGCTTTTTTGTTCGTGGTGGGGCAGCCGATCAAAACCTCATTTTGTTAGATGAGGCTCCTGTTTATAATGCATCTCACCTGCTTGGTTTTTTTTCCACCTTTAATTCGGATGCTATTAAAGATATAACCGTTTACAAGGGCGGCATGCCTGCCCAATATGGTGGAAGGCTTTCGTCGGTGCTGGATATAAAAATGAATGATGGCAATAATAAAGATTATGCAGTAAGCGGCGGGGCAGGACTTATTTCAGCAAAACTAAATGTTGAAGGGCCTATTGTAAAAGATAAATCTTCTTTTTTAATTTCTGCAAGAAGAACTTATGCAGATATATTTCTTGGGCTTTCTAAAGACACTGCTATTAATAAAAGCAAGCTATATTTTTACGACCTAAATACAAAGCTCAATTACACGCTTGGCGATAAAGATCGTTTATATCTTTCCGGTTATTTTGGTCGCGACGACTTAGGTCTAAGAAACAAGTTTGGCATTAACTGGGGCAACGGAACCGGCACTTTGCGCTGGAACCATATTTACAGCAGCAAGCTTTTTTCTAACACATCCCTTATTTTCAGCAACTTTAATTTTAATATCAACATAAAAAACGAGGCTAACGATTTTAATATCTTCTCTCAAATACGAAACTGGAACGTTAAGCAGGAGTTTCAGTTGTATTCCAATAACCGCAATACCATTCGCTTTGGTATCAATAGTATTTATCATACTCTACGGCCGGGAGAAATTACATCTTCAGCAACCTCGGGCATTTTCAACTTCTTTTTGCAAAGAAGATATTCGTGGGAGAATGCCGGTTTCATTAGCAATACATGGAAGGCTTCAGATAACTTCAACCTTTCTTATGGCTTACGCTTAACGGCTTTTAGTATTTTAGGAAAAGGAAACTTTTACAATTTAGATGCAACAGGAAAGGTAACCGATACCTTAAGTTATGCTTCGGGGCAGGTTGTAAAAACGTATCTTAATCCTGAGCCACGGGTTGCTGCCAGCTACCAGTTAAATAATACAACTTCGATAAAAGCATCTTATGTGCGTAATGTTCAAAACCTTCACCTTATATCAAATTCTACCACTACAAACCCGACAGATAAATGGGTTGCCAGTACCAACATTATTAAACCTGAAATAGCAGATCAGGCTTCGATAGGTTATTATAAGAACCTTGCAGATAATAAAGTTGAGTTAACAGTAGAGGCTTATTACAAAGCAATGCAAAGCCAGATTGATTACCGCAACGGCGCCGATGTATATAACAACGACGCTATAGAATCGCAATTGCTTTTTGGTAAGGGAAGAGCTTACGGAATAGAATGGCTGCTGCGAAAAAGAGAAGGGAAATTTACAGGTTGGTTAAGTTATACCTTATCGAAAACCGAACGTAAAATAGTTGGGATCAGCAATAACAACTGGTACAATGCACGGCAGGATCGCACACACGATATTGCGATTGTTGGCTCTTACAGGTTTAACAAGAAGTGGACAGTTTCTGCCAACTGGATCTATTATACCGGTGATGCAGTTACCTTTCCGGCAGGTAAATACAATATAAATAACCGCGTGGTTTTTTATTATACCGAACGTAATGGTTACCGCCTGCCCGATTATCACCGCCTCGATCTTGGCGCTACACTTCAATTGAGGCAGAAGAAGAAATATTCTTCTGAGCTGGCTTTCAGTGTATATAATGCGTACGCAAGAGAAAATCCTTACACCATTACTTTCCGCCAGAGTAAGGATGACCCAAATAAGACAGAAGCGGTGCAAACAGCTTTATTTAAAATTGTTCCTTCAATATCTTATAACTTCAAATTCTGATGAACACGAAATATATAGCTTACATTTTTATTCTTTTGGCAGTTAATTTCTTAGCATCATGCGAGAAGGTAATTGATGTAAAGGTTGATGATGCAGCAAAAAAATATGTTATAGAAGGCGTGTTAACAGATCAGCCAGGGTCTTGCATGGTAATGATAACACAAACGAAAGGTTTTAATGAAGACAATGATTTTTCAGGTGTTAATAATGCAAAGGTTACCATTACAGATGATGCAGGTGTGGTAAGTAATCTTACACAAACAGGTGCAGGTTTATATGAAAGTAGTCTTAAAGGTGTTCCCGCTAAAACCTATACTTTGCAGGTAAATATTGGCGGAGAAGTATCTACTGGTGTTTCAAAAATGCCTTTACCTGTTTCATTAGACTCTTTGTATATAACTGAAGTATCTTTTTTTAGCACAACAAGCAAATTGGTAAATGTTCAATATTCTGATCCTATAACTTCGGGCAATAATTATCGCTTTGTAAAATTTGTAAACAGGATAAAGAACAAAGGGATTTATGTTCAGAACGACGATTTATCTAACGGACGTGTTTCTACCGCAACATTATTTAGCAGGGATAGCGATATTAGTAAAGGAGATACTGTAAAAGTAGAGATGCAATGCATTGATCCTGTTATTTATAAATACTGGTTTAGTTTGAGCCAGAGTGCAACGGGCGAAACAGAAAGCGCTTCGCCTGCAAATCCTGTTTCGAATATTACCGGCGGCGCTTTAGGATATTTTAGTGCGCATACAGTAATAACAAAAAGTATAATTGCCAAATAGAGTTTTAAGAAGAATTATGTAGTTAACAATAATACTTTTAATAATTTGCTGAGTTTACGTAAAGTTCACGAACCTTTGAATAAATTATTAACCACAGAGAAAAACAAGAGTTGATCACAAAGTACACAGGGCTCACTTTGTACTCCTTGTGTTTATTTCTTTGTAATCCTTGTGGTAAAATTTCTTGACTTGTGATGGCTGAAACTAACATAACCGGCTAACCCCAATAACTAATAGAAAATGACGAAATATTTATCTGCTATAATTAT
>JAABUN010006659.1_pt1 | contig 13103 bp, 11 predicted proteins | sample 5559311 | NCBI WGS metagenome assembly JAABUN01 (sample SAMN10711877, study PRJNA513370) | rock metagenome | isolation source: Antarctica rocks | place: Antarctica: Victoria Land, Siegfried Peak sud | reverse complement strand
ATCACGAGCTCGACGTCATCCTCGTAGGAGGTGTCAATCAGGACATCGGCGAGATCCTCGCCGGGTTTCATGGGGCGCACCTGCGTGGGAACACCGGAAGCGCGGGCACGTTGGAGAATTTCCGCAAGTTCGCTCTTTGCAGTATCGGTGTCGTCGGTGACAGTGGGCCCCAACACCAGCAGTTCACTGCTCCGGAGGACGGCCTCGTTCACGGCGGTGTCGATCGCCGCCCGGCCTTCATCGGTTGGCACGTAACCTACAACAATGCGCATTTTTACTCCTTTGGGTACCTGAAAGGGCGGACGGTCAGGTCACGGGTGTCTCGAGGGTTCCCTCGGCTAGGAACTTCCGGAGGTTGGCCAGTGTCAGTGCTGCCATGGCTGCGCGGGTTTCGTGCGTCGCACTGGCGACATGGGGAAGAAGGACAACGTTGTCCAGTCGCAGCAGCTCGGCCGGGACCGCGGGCTCCTCGGCGAAGACGTCCAGCCCGGCGCCGGCGATGGTGCCGGACATCAGGGCATCGATGAGGGCCGCCTGGTCGACGAGGCTGCCCCGGGCCACATTGACGAGGTAGCCCTTAGGCCCGAGCTGTTCGAGGACGGCGGCATTGATGAGCTGCCGTGACCCGTCACCGCCTGCAGCCACGACGATCAGCACGTCCGAACCCCGCGCGAGCTCCTGAAGCGAGGACACGTACTTGTAGGGGGAGCCCTCCACTTCGGAACGGTTATGGTAGGTGATGGTGCAGTTGAAGGCTTCTAGCCGACGGGCGATGACCGTGCCGATCCGGCCTAGCCCCACGATGCCGACGGCCCGGTTGCTGGTCTGCCTGGTGAGGGGGAAATTGCCCTTCGCCTCCCAATCCCCCCGGCGCACGTAGCGGTCCGCCGCACTGATGCCGCGCAGTACGTCGAGGTACAGGGCGATCGCGGTGTCCGCTACGCAATCATTGAGAACGTCGGGGGTGTTGCTCACGCCGATACCCCGCTCCACTGCCTGCTCCACGTCCGTGGTGTCGTAGCCGACGCCGAAGTTGACCACGGCGCGCAGGTTCGGCAGTGCCCGCATGACCCCGGTTCCGACGCCGACGCGCCCGGAGGTGACCGCGACGGTGAAGTCTGCACCGCGCTCCGCGAGGAAGCGCGCTTGTTCGGCGGCACCCGCCGGCAGTTGGACGGCGTCATGGTCCTGGCAGATCGTGTCCTGCACGACGGGCATCAGCGGCCCGACCTGCAACACCGTATTCGTCGTTGTCATACCAGCGAGCGTAGTTTTTGAACCGATGCACTAGCAACACGAAAGTGGCATTGATCGATTCAGGCAGGGTATCAATCTGGTGATCGGAGCAGAAAATCCGCAGACCGGTGCGGGTTTGTGGTCTCCGTCACGTCTCAGTTGCAGACTGAAAGTCTTGTTTGGCGGTCAGTGCCAGAGCTCCCCTTCTTGACGGGTTCGAAGCCCCTCGCCATGCTTCTAGGACCAGCACGGCCGCGCAGCCATCTGCGGAACAAGCACCGCAATTCCCTGATCCAAAAGGCCTGCCTACCCCCGAGGAAACCAATGAAGCCTTCTTCCACACCCCGTCCCGGCGGGATGAACAGTATCCGGCTCTCCGCGATCGCCGTGGGCAGCACCCTTCTCGTCAGCGGCTGCACCGTTGCCAATTCGGAGCAGTCCGGAGGGCCCTCCGGAGCCGCCTCGGACACCATCCGCGTTGTCCTGAGTCAGGAGCCACCCACGCTCGAGGCGTGTGAGGCCAACTTGACCTCCACCGGCGTCGTGATGCGCTCGAACGTGACCGAGCCCCTTGTCGAGCGGAATCCGACGACGGGCGACCTCGAGCCGCTCCTGGCCACCGAGTGGGAGGCGACCTCCGACACCGAGTGGACCTTCACCCTGCGCGATGACGTCACCTTCCATGACGGGACGCCCTTCAACGCCGAAGCCGCAGCATTTACCATCGACCGCGCCGTCAACGACGACCTCGCCTGCAACGTCGAGGGCTATGTCTTCGGGGATGACGACCTCGTCGTGGAAGCAGTGGACGAGACCACCCTTACTGTCACCACGGTGGAACCTGACCCCATCCTGCCGCTGCGCCTGTCCTTCGTGGAGATTGTGCCGACCTCGACGAGCACTACGGAGAAGGTCCGCGAACCTATCGGGACCGGTCCGTATCAGATAGGCCAGTGGGATGCCGGGCAACGCCTCATGCTCTCTGCCTACAGCGACTACTGGGGCGACCAGCCCGCCTATCAGAATGCCGAGTACCAGTGGAGGTCGGAGGGCACGGTCCGCGCGGCGATGATCACCAGCGGCGAGGCAGACATCGCAATGGGCCTTGGCCCGGACGACGGAGCAGGTGAGCTCGGTGTGAACTACCCCAACAACGAGACAGTAGCGCTGCGTCTGTCCGGTGACATCGCGCCACTGAACGACATCCGTGTCCGCGAAGCCATCAACTACGCGATCGACAAGGAAGGGATTGTGTCCAGTCTTTATCAGGATGCCGACAAGGTGGCTGCCCAGCTGATCCCAGAGGGCATTGTGGGGCACAACGAAAACCTCGATCCGTGGCCTTTTGACCTGGACCGCGCCAAGGAGCTGGTGGCCGAGGCTGCCGCTGACGGCGTTCCCGTAGATACGAAGATTACGCTTGTGGCCCGCAACGCGCAGTTCCCCAAGGTCGCCGAGCTGTCCCAGGTACTTCAGGAGCAGCTCAGTCAGGCCGGCCTGACTGTGGAGCTGAAGACCGCGGAGACTGCGGAGCACCTCCAGTACCAGCTACGGCCGTTCGTCACCGATGAAGGACCCATCGCCCTGCTCATCCAGCACGGTAACCAGGCCGGCGACGCCGCCTTCACCGTGGAGCAGTACATGCTCAGCGACGGTGCCCAGAGCGCGTTCGGCACCCCTGAATTCGACGCCCAGATCCAGGCTGCAGGCAGCACCTCCGGGGAGGACCGCCAGGGGGCCTACGAGGAGGTCTTCACGTACCAGAACGAGAACATCGTCCAGTTTGCACCGATCTCCCACCAGACCGGAATCATCGGGAAGTCCGCAGACGTGAACTACGAGCCGAACTCCTCCTCGGGCGACGAACTCCGGTTGTCCGAAATGACGCCGGCAAGCTGATCGTCAACATCAGCGGAAAAGGGATGGAACCATGCTCGTCTACCTGAGAAAGCGTATCCTCTCGAGTGCGCTGCCGCTGATCGTCGTCGTCATTGGAGTTTTCGTCCTGGCGAGGCTGACCGGCGACCCCGCCAACCTCTACCTTCCGCTCAACGCGACGGAACAGATGCGAGCCGATTTCACCGCCCGCCAGGGGCTGGACCAGCCCCTGCTGGTCCAGATGGTGGACTACTTCGGGGGAGTGCTCACGCTGGACTTCGGTGAATCCTTGAGGACGGGGGAGTCCGCAGCGGCCATGGCGCTGCGGGCTTTCCCCGCTACCCTGCAACTAGCGGTCACCACTATGGTTCTCGCCATCTTCCTCGCCGTGCTGGTGGGGTGTTGGGCCGCGCTCAAGCCCAACGGTATCGCCGACCGCATCTCCAGTTTCGTGTCGATGGCGGCGGCATCCATTCCCGACTTCTGGCTCGCGATCGTAGGCATCTGGATCTTCGCCATCACGCTCGGATGGCTGCCGACCTCGGGCGTCAACGGCACTTCGGCGTGGATCCTGCCGATCGCTACCCTGCTGCTGCGGCCCTTCGGCGTTCTCGTGCAGATTGTGCGCGGGGCCATGGTCTCCGCACTCTCCGAGCCCTACATCAAACTGGCCCGCAGCAAGGGCGCGAGCGAGATGCGGGTAGTGACGCACCATGCGCTCCGCAATGCCGCGGCACCGGCGCTGACCGTCGCGGGCGACCTCGCCGTCGGCCTCGTCAACGGCGCCGTAGTGGTCGAAACCATCTTCGGCTGGCCGGGCATCGGCAAGCTCATGATCGATTCGATCCTGCAGCGGGACTTCGCCGTGTTGCAGGCTGCGGTCCTGCTGACCGCCATCGCGATCTTCATTCTGAACATCCTCATCGACCTGGGATATGCGCTGCTCGACGCCCGTGTCCGACCCACTGTGAAGGCCTAGGAGGAATCATGGCTACGCCACTGCTGCAGCCCGAAGGTCACCAGCATCCCGAAACAAACCATCCAACCGACACCGCTTCCGGGCAGGGCGGACCTCAAGGTCCGGTTCCCGCCGTGGATCTCGGTGACAAGAAGCTCTCCCTGTTCCGGCTGTTGCTTCGCGACAAGTTCGCGACACTGGCCGCGCTTGTGCTCGTATTCGTCGGGCTGACCGCCCTGTTCGGGCCGATGCTCGTGGGAAACCTCGCCACGGAGCAGAACCTGCAGGCGGCAAACCGGGCGCCCTTCACGCTCGACGAAGGATGGGCCTTTTTCCTCGGCAGCGATTCGCTCGGCCGGAGCGTCCTTGCCCGGCTCGTCGTGGCTACCCGGACCACCATCTCCGTGGCGCTTCCTGCCGTCGGCCTCGCCCTCGTCATCGGGTCCCTCTGGGGCGTCTGGGCGGGCTACCACCGCGGCTGGCGGGAAACCGTGTCCATGCGTATCGCCGACGTCATCATGAGCTTCCCCTCGCTCCTGCTCGCCGTCGTCGTGCTCTACGTCTTCAACCCGAGCATCGCGAACATCGTGCTGATCCTGACGATTACCCGAATTCCCATCTACCTGCGCACCGCCCGGGCGGAATCCGCAGAGCTGCAGAGCCGCACCTTCGTTGACGCGGCCCGGACCTTCGGGGCAAAACCGAACGCGATCATCGGACGCCACGTGGTGCCGATCGTCCTGCCCACCCTGCTGACCCTGGCCACACTGGAGTTCTGCTATGTCATGCTCGCCGAATCATCCCTGAGCTTCCTCGGTATCGGCATCCAACCGCCCGACGTCAGCTGGGGCCTGATGGTTTCCCAGGGCAGGCAGTACCTTCAGACCGCCTGGTGGCTGTCCATCTTTCCTGGCCTGGCCATAGTTCTCACCACCATCGCAGCCAACGTCCTGGCGGCGTGGCTGCGGATCGCCACCGATCCTGCCCAGCGCTGGCGCCTGGCACTCCCGCGCAGCCGCGGAGCCCGCAGGTTCGGCAAGGTCATTTCTGGAGGCACAAAATGAGCACCGTAGCAGAAGCCCCACGTCCGGAAGCACACGGGGCCGCTCAACCAGTCCTGAGTGTGAGCGGACTGTCAGTCACACTCCGCACACCGCGCGGGACTGTCCGCGCGGTGAACAATATCGCCTTCGAGGCGCGCGCCGGTGAGACCCTCGCGCTGCTGGGAGAGTCCGGCTGCGGGAAGTCCATGACTGCCAAGGCCATCGCAGGTCTTCTCGATCCGGTGGCGGAGGTGGACGGCGGGGAGGTTCTCCTCAATGGCAAGGACCTCACCCGCATGAGTTCCCGCCAACGGCGCAAGATCGCCGGGCCGGAGCTCGGCATCGTTTTTCAGGACGCCCTGACCGCCCTCAACCCTGTGTACAAGGTTGGAACCCAACTCGGGGAGGCTTTCCGTATTCACCAGAAGCTCTCGGCGAAGAAGTCCCGCGCGAAGGCGATCGAACTGATGGCCCGCGTCGGCATTCCCGAACCCGAATCGCGGGTGGATGCCTACCCACACCAGTTTTCCGGGGGCATGCGCCAGCGCATCCTCATCGCCATGGCGGTGGCCCTGAATCCGAAACTGCTGATCGCCGACGAGCCGACCACGGCATTGGATGTGACTATCCAGGCCCAGATCATGGCACTGCTCAAGAGCCTGCGTGAGGAGAACAACCTCGCGGTAGTGCTGATCACCCACGACCTCGCGGTGGTGGCTGAGGAGGCGGACACAGTGGCGGTCATGTACGCCGGGAACGTGGTGGAGACAGGGCGGGTAGCAGACGTCTTCTCGCGGCCTCGCCACCCCTACACCAAGGGCCTTCTTGAATCTGTGCCGGTCGACGCCGAACGTGGTTCCCGGCTGACATCCATTCCCGGCAGCCCGCCGGAACTGCACAAGATTCCCCCGGGTTGTGTCTACCAGTCCCGCTGCCCGCTGGTGCAGGACATCTGCCGCGCCGAACGCCCTGAGCTGCTGCCGGTCTCTCCCGCGCCCGACGCTGCCGTGTCCGCCGGAGCCGAACGCGGCGGAGGCCTGATCCAGGCCTCCGCGTGCCACTTCAGCGAGGAGCTGAGCAATGTCTGACACCGCCACTGATTTCCCCGCCCGACACAGGGGCGATACCACTCCACTGCTCGAGGTCAACGACGTCACCAAGACGTTCCACGTGCCCAAGGGTCCTTCCGGCAACAACCGGCTGCGCGCCCTCGACGGCGTCAGCCTCACGCTTGGCCGCGGTGAGACCCTCGGGCTCGTCGGCGAATCGGGCTGCGGAAAGTCCACCCTCGCCAGGACGCTCATGATGCTCGAGCAACCCGACGCGGGTACCGTTCTGTTCAACGGAGCGGACCCTTTCGGTATGCGGGGCAAGGAACTCCTCGCATGGCGCAGACGCGTGCAGATGGTGTTCCAGGACCCCTTTGCGTCACTCAATGCGCGGATGACCGCAGGCGAAATCATTGCGGAGCCCTGGACGGCGCACCGGGACATGTACCGGACGTCAAAGGACCGCGAAGCGAGGGTGCACGAGCTGCTGCATCTGGTGGGCATGCGCCCCTCGGACGCCAGGAAGTCGCCCCAGGAGTTTTCCGGCGGCCAGCGGCAACGCATCGGTATCGCCCGCGCCCTGGCCCTGAACCCTGACGTGATCATTCTGGATGAGCCGGTTTCCGCCCTTGATCTCTCCGTCCAGGCCCAGGTCCTCAACCTTCTCAACGACCTTCAGGCCCGGCTTGGAGTTGCCTACATCTTCATCTCCCATGACCTGTCGGTGGTCCGTTTTGTCGCGGACCGGGTAGCCGTCATGTATCTGGGGAGGATCATCGAGACCGGTACGGCCGAGGAGGTTTTCGATTCGCCACGCCACCCCTACGCGGCCGCGCTCATCTCTGCCTCACCCCGGCTCGACGTCACGAAGACCGGCAGGGACCGGATCATCCTCCGCGGTGAGATCCCGTCCCCGCTCGATCCGCCGTCGGGTTGCCGCTTCCGTACCCGGTGCTGGCAGGCACAGGATATCTGCGCCCAGCAGGCACCCCCGGCCGAGCCTTCCCCAGGCCATCCCCTGCATCTGGCCGAGTGCCATTTCCCCCTCGAGACCATCCGCGTCCGGAGCGGGGAACTGACCCCGGCGCCTTGAAGGTCCTATTCCGCATCACGATTGCTTGAAAGAACATGAGACGGGTATTGCCTGATTATCGGCTTGACTGCCTCCGAGGTGAGTGCGCGATCGAATGGAGTTGCTATGAACCCCCGGTACCGTTACGGCCTGACCTGTAAGAACCGAACCGTAAGCGTCCTGTTCGATAGCCAAGGACCGTTGGATGGGTGTAGCCCACAGCACCATCAGCCCAAAGGCGGGCCTTACCACTTACAGCGCCCCATCCGGGTCTATTCATCCTGAACGATACTGCAGGAGGGCCATCCCGTCGCGCTCCTAAGCCAGGCAGCACTCCGCCGAGCGAGCGGCGTCAAGCAGTGCACCTGCTTTATGCGAAGCAGTAGTTACAGGATGGTCTGCCCTTTTTCACAGGCGAAGTCGCCGACAGAAGCTTTTGATTACGCTCCGTTGCGCGTATGTTGGTATACGGTATACCAATCGGCGCTGCGTCCGCAGCCCTGGAAGGAAGTCTCCAAGTGTCACTCAACGTAGCGCAACACCAGCAGGAGAGTTCTGAACAGCAGAGCTCGAATTTGCCCCTAAGTGCGGAGGCAAGACACGCGCTGGGAAAAGTGAGTACTGCAACGATCACCACGCAGCTTCTCGCGAGGGGGTTTCGCAACACGTTTCTGGAAGGCCTGACATTCTCAAACCCATCGAGACAGAGGTTGATTGGCGAGGCATTCACGATGCGGTGCATACCATCCAGAGAGGACATCGATGTGCCGTCCATTTTTCAGGATTATGACCACCCCCAACGCAAAGGTGTCGAGTCGGTGGGTCCAGGCCAGGTCCTGGTAATCGACTCCCGTGGGAAGAAACGCGCAGCTTCACTTGGCCATATTCTGGCGACACGCTTGAGACAGCGAGGTGCTGGAGGAATCGTCACTGACGGATCGCTTCGCGACATGGCGGGATTCGAGGAACTGGATTTGCCCACCTTTTCTGCAGGGGCATCGCCAACAACCAACTTGGCCCAACACCATGTGGTTGACTTCCAACTGCCCATTGCATGCGCAGAAGTTCCCGTATACCCCGGGGACATCGTGGTAGGTGACCGGGATGGGGTGATCTGCATTCCTAGGCATTTAGCCGAAGCGGTGGCCCACGACGCATGGGAACAAGAGAAACTTGAAGAGTTTATCCTCATGAAGGTCGAATCTGGCAGTCCGCTGCGAGGGACCTACCCCCCTAATGAACAAATGCTGCAGGCATACCAAGAAACGCTACGCCGGAAGCCGTAATGCTACGCCTATTCGGGATTACGTTCGATCTGCGTGACTCTGTCGATAGAGGCAGAGATGTGCTTCCGCATGAGTTCGGCCGCGACATCGGCGTTACCGGCGCGAGCCGCGTCATAGATCGCTTGGTGTTCGGTGGCTTCTATCTCCCATTCTGGCCAACGTTCCCACAACACTCCCGCGACAGCGAGGGCTGTGAGGTCCTGGAGACTGTCCAACGCGCGAATGATGAAGCTGTTTTCACTACTTGCGTACATCCCGCGATGAAATCGGCGGTTGGCCAAAGCCCTCGCAGCGTTGTCACCCGCAATACGGTGCTGCTTTGCATCGGTCAAGGCCGTACCTGCAGCCACGAATTGTTTGTCGAAGCGAGCCGCGTCAAGGATGGCCCAAGGTTCCAGGAGCACACGCTCTTCATAGACATGACGGATGTCGGTGAAGCTCAGCTTGCGGACCGCGATACTTCGGCTTTCAAGGGCCAACAGCCCCGAGCGCTCAAGAATGATCAACGCTTCACGGACCGGTGTCTTGGATACGCCAAGCTGCTCGGCGATCTTCCGCTCAACCAGGACTTGGCCAGGCGTGAGTTGCCCAGCAAGGATAGCAGACTTGAGAGCATCAACAATGGAGTCGGTACGAGTCGGGGCAGCAGCACCCAGCAGAGGCAAAGGGGAGGCAAATGCGGAGTCCGACAGGTGGGCCATGACCGCCAGCATAGGTCATATCGCCAGCACGACCTTGCGGAGCCGGGGATATCCAAGCCATCACAACAATACGACAGCACCATGTTTCATTTCCTAGATTCACCCTTTCGGAGGAACCAATGATGTCTTCTTCAACTACAGCTAAAGCCCTGCTAACCAGGCTACCTTCGTCCATAGCACTCCTTGCAGGCTCGACGTTACTGCTTAGCGCTTGCAGTGTTGCTAATTCAGAACCACCCTCAGCGGACGCCTCCGGTACGCTTCGCATCGTTCTGCCCTTGGAACCCACGACGCTGGAAGCATGTGACTCGACGTTGGCCTCGACCGGCGTCCTGGTCCGATCGAATGTCACCGAGCCCCTCATCGAGAGGGATCCGACGACGGGTGACCTCGAGCCGCTCCTGGCTACTGAATGGGAGGCGACTTCCGACACGGAGTGGACCTTCACCCTGCGAGATGATGTCACTTTCCAGGATGGCGCACTTTTCAACGCCGAGGCAGCCGCAAATGCAATTCATCGCGCCGTCAACTCGGATCTCGGCTGCGATGTCGAGGGACAGATATTTGGCGATCCAGAACTTGCCCTCACCGTTGTTGATGAGACAACCCTGGTAGTGACAACCGAAGAGCCGGACCCTGTATTGCCTCTTCGCCTCTCCTTCATTGAGATTTCGGCACCCAGTGAAGAGATTGGGAAGGTTCGTGAACCGATCGGAACCGGACCGTACGAGATCGAAAATTGGGACGCCGGCGTCAAGATCAACCTGGTACGCAACGACGACTATTGGGCTGAGACGCCAGCTTATTCTGCAGCCGAGTATCAGTGGCGTTCCGAGGGGACTGTACGGGCCGCGATGGTAACAAACGGCGAAGCCGACATCGCGATGAGCTTGAGCGCTGAAGATGGAGCGGGTGATCTTGGTCTGACCTATCCGAACAATGAGACCGTGGCCCTGCGGTTTTCCGGTGATATCGCACCGCTGGATGACATCCGCATCCGACAGGCCATCAACTATGCAATCGACAGAGCGGGCATTACTGATTCCTTGTACAAGGAAGAAAGTGTTCCCGCCGCACAAATAGTCCCGGCAGGGGTCGGAGGCTTCAATCCGGATCTGGAACCATGGGAATACGACTTGGACCGTGCCAAGGAGTTGGTGGCTGAGGCTAAGGCGGACGGGGTCCCAGTCGATGAGAAAATCACCATAGTCGCCCGAAACGACCAGTTCCCGAGAATCGCTCAGCTGACAGAGGTGCTGCAGGAGCAGCTGAACCAGGCCGGGTTGAACGTCGAAGCAAAGGTGGCTGAGACGTCAGTTGGGCTGCAGTATCAGGTCCGCCCGTTTGTCAGGGATGAAGGCGCAATCGCGATGTTGATCCAGCACGGTAACCAGGCTGGTGATGCCTCGTTCAGCGTTGATTCCTATATGACTTCCAACGCCGCGATGAGCATGTTCGGGACCGCGGATTTCGACTCCATACTTGAAGAGGCGTCAGTGAAGACGGGTGATGACCGCCAGCAGGCCTACGCGGATGCGTTTGCCTATGAGCGGGAAGAGGTCGTGCAGTTCGCCTTCATCGCTCACATGACAGGCATGATCGCCAAATCTGCGGCGGTGAATTATGAGCCGAACTCTGCATCGGGCGACGAACTGCGGTTGTCTGAAATGACGCCGGCGAGCTGATCGTCAATACCAGCAGGAAAGGGATGGAATAATGCTCGTCTACCTGAAGAAGCGCATCCTCTCAAGGGCGGTGCCGCTGCAATGTGGTGGAGACAGGCCGGGTAGCAGACGTCTTCTCCCGGCCCCGCCACCCCTACACCAAGGGTTTGCTCGAATCCGTTCCAGTCGCCGCCTCGACACCATCAAAGTATGGAGCGGGGAAGTCACCCCGGCGCCTTGAGTTTCGCTGACTACGCCGTCATCGCAGCGGCGATCTTCGCGGCGTCGGCCCTTCAGGCATCGATCGGATTCGGCATGGGGATGCTCGCAGCACCGGTGGTCGCGCTGATTGATCCTGCACTCCTACCCGGCACCATTATCCTGCTTGCTCTGCTGGTGACGATTTTGGTGACGGTGCGCGAACGCGTCGATCTGGATCTGCATGGCGCCGGATGGGCATTGGTGGGCCGAGTCCCCGGCAGTGTGGTGGGCGCACTCCTCGTGGTCGCATTGCCCGGCGATAGCCTCGCCCTGCTGGTGGCAACCGCTGTCCTGATCGGAGTGGGACTCGCCCTTTTCGGTTGGGCGCCAGTGCCCGGAAGAGTCAGTCTCATGACTGCGGGTGCCGCCTCGGGTGTGATGGGCACCGCGACCTCCATAGGTGGGGCCCCTATGGCACTAATCTGGCAAAACCTGGACGGCGCCCGGCTCCGGGGCACGATGAGTGCGTTCTTCATGGTTGGTTCTGCCGTATCCCTCGTCGTCCTTGCCGCCGCTGGGGCGATCACCCCGGCGATTCTCCTGCTTGTTGCGTGGATGGCTCCGGCCGCCGTGGGAGGGTACGTGGTTTCGCGCTACCTCAACCGGTTTCTGGACCGCGCACGATTACGCCTCGTGGCCCTCACGGTATCCGGACTTGGAGCCGTGCTGCTCCTGGGGCAACTACTGTTTGGCTGAGTTGGTGAAGGGGCCCCGGACGATGTTGACGAGCGGTTCCCCCGAGGCCAAGCGGGCTATGTTGGCGGCGATATCACCCGCCCGGCGTTCGAAGGTCACGAGGGCGTGACCTGAGTAGTGCGGGGTGAGAATCACGTTGTCGAGGGAGCCGAAGTCGAATTGCGACGGCGGCATCCGGCCGGCCGCAGGCGGCTCCCACCACACATCAATACCAGCTCCGGCGATCGATCCCTCCCGCAGTGCGGTGAACAGTGCTTCCTCATCCACGACTGCGCCCCGCGCCACATTGATGAGGACAGCGTCATCCTTCATGGCGCTCAATTCTGGCCAGCCGATCAGGCCCCGTGTGGCGTCATTGAGCGGTACCGTCACGACAACCACGTCGGAGGATTTCAGAAGTTCGGGAAGATCGGAGGTGGCACCCACCCATTCCGGGCGCAGGCCATTCGGCAGCGGCAGTGCCGGATCGTTGCGAACGGCGCGCACCCGCATGCCTAGGGCCGACGCGAGGCGCGCAACCTCGGTGCCGATACTGCCAAGGCCTACGAGTCCCAGCACCATGCCGTCGAGCGAGTGATGGAAGGGGACCTCCGGGGCGGTCGCAATAGTGCGCCACACTCCTGCCCGGACTTCCCGGTCCACGGGCAACACCCTGCGGGTGAGCATGAGGGCCACCATCACCACATGCTCAGCGATCGGGCGCGCATGGTGGTACGTGTTGGCGACGGCGGCACCGGGTGGCAGGGAGTCCAGGGCGATCTTCTCGAAGCCGGCACCTGTCACGTGGACCAGGCGCACCCGTCCCGCGGTGGCCGCCAGATCGGGCGGAAGGGATGAGCAGACCACCACGTCCGCGTGGGCGATCGCACGTCGCTGATCGTCCCGGCTCCATGCGGCCGCCATCGTCCACCGGTGCCCGCCATCGCCCCGGAGTAGACCCTCGAACCGGCTGATGATCGGGTCCGTAACCACGATGTCCAGGGCGGCGCCGTTTGTTCCGCTCACCAGCGCGGGCTCTTCAGCTCGTACCCGGGCTGCACCCGCTGCATGTAGCCGGTGTCGTCCCGGGTGCGCAGCCTGCACTCCAGGTACTGGCGGTGCAGCCGCTCAAGGCCTTCCGGGTCCAGTTCGAGGCCGAGCCCGGGTAGTACCGGGACCTCTACCAAGCCATCCGCAAGGGCGAGCGCTCCCGGACGGATGACGTCCTCATCCGGGTCCTTCCATGGCCAATGGGTGTCGCAGGCGTAGTCGAGGTTAGG
>JAABUN010006657.1_pt1 | contig 13104 bp, 7 predicted proteins | sample 5559311 | NCBI WGS metagenome assembly JAABUN01 (sample SAMN10711877, study PRJNA513370) | rock metagenome | isolation source: Antarctica rocks | place: Antarctica: Victoria Land, Siegfried Peak sud | reverse complement strand
TCGAGGTTCATGGCGGCGGTGCGGGCCGCGATCGTGGCGGCCTTCTCCGGGCCGCTCGTCTCACCGAGGTCCTCGAAGGGGTCGCCCGACGAGATGGTGAGGAAGTACATCAGCGTGGTCGCCGCGAGCATGATGAAAAACGAAATGATGGTTCGTTTGACGATGAAATAGAACACGAAGGGGCTCCTAGGAAACGGTGCAGGCTGGTGCAGGGCCGGGCGCAGGGACGGGCAGGCCCGAGGGCCTGCCCGTCCTCATGCGTTATCCGGCGAAGGTGATCAGGCCTGCTTCGTCCAGTCGTAGGCATTCCAGGTGATGCCGGTCTGCGTCGGGTTCATCTCCACGCCCTCGAGCTTGGAAGAGTATCCGATGATGTCGGCGTTCGCGTAGAGCACCACGTTGTACTGCGTCTCCGCGAGGCGCTGCTCGAGCTCGGTCTTCAGCGGGACGACCTTTTCGGCGTCCGTGTTGGTCACGATCTCGCTCCAGATACGGTCGACTTCCTCATCGGCGTAGCCGCCGAAGTTCTGCTCTCCGTCGGAGACGTAGATCGACTCGCCGGAGGCCACCAGGCCGGATCCGGCCCAGCCGAAGACCACGGCATCCCAGGCTCCGGGCTGCGAGAGCTTCGCGGCCCACTCGGCCTCGGGCTGCGGGATGATCTCGAAGCCCGCCTTGTCGCAGGAGTCCTTGACCAGCGCGACCATGTCGGCGCGCAGCTGGCTGGTCGAAGCAAACATCAGCGAGACCTTGACGGGCTCGGTCTTGCCGGCCTCGGCGAGCAGTGCCTTGGCGCCCTCGATGTCGGCGGCACCGTCGCTCTGTGCTGCAGGAGCACCCTCGAGGACGGTGTCGTAGTCGGGCTGTCCCGGCTGGTACTCGCGCAGGTTCATCACGCTTCCGTCAGGATCGATCGGTGTGACGAACTTGTCGACCATGTCCGCGCGCGGCACGCAGGCCTGGAAGGCCTGTCGCACCTTGAGGTCTTCGAACACAGCGCCGGGGCGCTGGTCGAGGTCGATGTGCGAGAAGGTCAGCGACGTTCCCGTATCGACGGAGACGGTCTCGCCGATCTGCTCGAGCGCTGCCTTCGTGTCGACGGTCGGGCTGGAGGGATCGATGACGTCGACATCGCCGTTCTCGAGTGCCTGGACGGCTTCCTCGTCGACGACGGTGTTGAAGACGAGCATGTCGGTCTGGCCGGCGCGCTCCTCACCCCAGTACTGGTCGTTCTTGACCAGCGTCAGGGTGCCGTCAACGGCGTTGTCCAGCTTGTAGGGGCCGGACGAAGGCAGGATCGCGGTGTCCGGCAGGGTCGGCAGGTCAACCTCGTAGTCCCAGCCGGAATTCCAGAACTCGGCGACCGGGGTGAGGGTCTCGATGTCCTTGGCCTTGATGGCCTCGACGAGCTCGGCGCCGTCGCCCTCGGCGGACAGTCCGCCCTGCTCGGCAGCAATGTGCGCGGGCATGAACCCACCGGTGGTGAATAGCGCTTCCCAGTCGGCGTAGGGCTCGGTGAAGACGGCCTCGAACTCCTTGTCCCCGGGCTCTCCCTCGATCATCTCCATCTGGCCGAAGCCGTTGGTGGAGGACGCCAGGAAGAGGTCGGCCTCCGCATCCGTCTCGGGATCCTTCTCACCGGTCGGGTGCGTGCCGGACGCAGTAGCCCAGCTCAGCAGGACGTCGTCGTAGTCGATCGGCGTACCGTCGGACCAGACAGCATCTTCGTTGATGGTGTACTTGACGGTCAGCGGATCGTCGCTGATCTTCTCGTAAGTGCCGAAGTCAGTGTTGGGCTCGAGTTCTCCGGCAGCCGTGAAGGCGGCGAAACCACTCGAGGTCAGATTGTCGACGTAGGTGTTGTAGACCGAGTTGGTGGCGGCGGTGTTGCCGTTGTAGCCGGTCGGTGCCTGGCTGATCGCGATATTGATCGACGATGCCAGGTTTTCCTCGGCGCTTTCCGATGCCGGTGAGTCGGCGGTGCCGCCCGCGGATCCACAGGCGCTCAGGGCGAGCGCTCCGATGGACAGTGCGGCGAGCGTCATAGTGCGCTTATTACGCATTCGATAGTCCTTACTGTGCTTGGCGCGAGGGACGCAGGCAGGTCCCCAGAGGCGGATTGCGGCAGTGACGGCAATCACACTCGGCCAGCATAGCGAACGATCGTTGCCTTCGAGCACTCAGTGAACCATTGATAACTCATTTGTTACCTGGGGAAACACATGGGGCCCTGCGAACAACAAAAGCCCCGTGGACAGCGTGTCCCCGGGGCTTCCTGCTGATCGTATGTGTTAGTCCGGTACCGGCAGGTCCAGCCACTGGAACCAGCCGCGGTGGAGGACCAGCCAGGCCATCAGTCCGTACCCGGCCTGCCCGGGGGCGCCGCCGTTGGCCGCGAGGTCGTGCCGCCACTGCTCGTGTGCGAGCAGGGGGGTGAAAGTGTCCACGAAGACGTGCTTGCGCCGGGTCGTGACGTCACCGAAGGCCGCGGAGAGGTCTGCGAGGCGCCGGTTGCGTTCCGCGTCGAGTCCGGGCGGCGGTCCGACGACGAGCGCCTTGACGCTCAGGTGGGCAGCGCCGTCGAGGATGTTCGCAAGATTCAGCCGGCTCCTCGCCGTCGACAGTTCGAGATCGAGGTCGCGATCGGACAGGCCGATGACGAGCCGGTTGTCGGACCCTTCCCCGAAACGGCGACCGACCTCCTGCAGCCAGCGGTTTGCCAGGGCTTCGGTGCCTTCCTCGGGAGCGGCAAGGCTGTACGCCTCGACGGATGCGTTGTCCGGGCGGGTCCGGGCCATCACCCGTCCCAGCCAGCCGAGCGCCCGCGGATCACCGAGCCCCGCGAGGAGTTCGTCGCCCACTGCTGCTAATCGGATTGTGCGTTGTTCCACTGGTCCCTCGGTGTGCTGATCGTCGGATGGAGTAGATCGGCTGGCTTTCTACTCGCGGCCGAAGGCCTTCTTGATGAGGAGTTCCTGTTCCACCGCGTGGTTCTTGGCAGACCCGGTGGCCGTCGAAGCGGATGCCGGACGCGACGCGAGACGCAGGGGCCGTTCGAGCTCCTGCGGCAGGTTCAGCCCGATGAAGGGCCACGGCCCCTGGTTGGCCGGTTCGTCCTGCGCCCACACGACCTCCGCATGGGGGTACGCGGCCAGGGCGGAGGTGATCCCGTCCAGCGGCAGCGGGTAGAGCTGCTCCACCCGGACGATGGCCGTCCTGCCGTCCTCGAGCTTCTGGCGCGCGGCGAGGAGATCGTAGTAGAGCCGCCCGGACACCAGGATGAGGCGCTCGACCTCGTTGCCCGGTGTCTCCAGCGTGTCCGGAATGACGGGCTGGAAGGTGCCCTGGGTGAAATCCTCCACGGAACTGGCCGCGGCCTTCAGCCGGAGCAGCTGTTTCGGCGTGAAGATGACCAGCGGCTTCCGGGGGCGCGTGTAGGCGTGCCGGCGCAGCAGGTGGAAGTGCGACGCCGCGGTGCTCGGGTTCGCGACGACCATGTTCTCCTCCGCGCACATCTGCAGGAAGCGCTCGATGCGTGCCGAGGAGTGGTCCGGGCCCTGGCCCTCGTAGCCGTGCGGGAGCATCAGGACGAGCGAGGACCGCTGTCCCCACTTCTGCTCGGCCGAGCTGATGAATTCGTCGATGATCGTCTGTGCGCCGTTGACGAAGTCACCGAACTGCGCTTCCCAGATGACGAGAGCGTCCGGCCGCTCGACGGAATACCCGTACTCGAAGCCCATGGCCGCGTATTCGCTCAGCAACGAATCATAGATCCAGAACTTGGTCTGGTCCTTGCTGAGGTCATCGAGCGGCAGCCACTCGTGCCCGGTTGCGCGGTCGTGGAACACCGCGTGGCGCTGCACGAAGGTGCCGCGCCGCGAGTCCTGGCCGGCGAGGCGCACCGGCACACCCTCCATGAGGAGGGAACCGAAGGCCGCGATCTCACCGAAGCCCCAGTCGATGCCGCCCTCGCGGGACATCTGCTCGCGCTTGTCCAGCAGGGCCTTGAGCTTCGGATGCACCGTGAAGCTCTCCGGAATCGACGTGTGCGCCGACCCGATATGTGCCAGTGTCTCGGCGCTGATCGCCGTCTGCGGGATGTCGCCCTCACTGCTGTCGGACTGCTGTGCGTACGGCCGTTCGATGTTCGAGACCGCCTGCGGATCCCTGGTGACGATCGGGATGGGCGAGGTCTGGGCCGCGTGGGTCTCGGCGAAAACCCGCTCGAGGCGTTCCTGGTAGTCGCGCAGTGCCTGCTCGGCTTCCTCCTGCGTGATATCGCCGCGGCCGATCAGCGCCTCGGTGTAGAGCTTCCGGACGGAGCGCTTCGCCTCGATGAGGTTGTACATCATGGGCTGCGTCATCGACGGGTCGTCGCCCTCATTGTGCCCGCGCCGGCGGTAGCAGACCATGTCGATGACGACATCCTTGTTGAACCGCTGGCGGAACTGGTAGGCCATTTGGGCCACGCGCACCACCGCCTCGGGATCGTCGCCGTTGACGTGGAAGACGGGTGCCTGCACCATCTTCGCGACGTCGGTGGAGTACACCGAGGAGCGCGACGCCGTCGGGCTCGTGGTGAAGCCGACCTGATTGTTCACGATCACGTGAATGGTGCCGCCGGTGCGGTAGCCGCGCAGTTGGGAGAGATTCATCGTCTCTGCCACGACCCCCTGGCCGGCGAATGCGGCGTCCCCGTGGATGAGGATCGGCAGCACGGGGAAGGAGTCGCCCCGGTCCAGGAGATCCTGCTTGGCGCGCACGATGCCCTCGAGCACGGGATCCACGGCCTCAAGGTGGGACGGATTGGCGGCGAGGTAGACCTTGGTCTCGTTGCCGGCGTCGGAGGTGAAGGTGCCCTCGGTGCCGAGGTGGTACTTCACGTCGCCGGATCCCTGGACGGAGCGCGGATCCTGCGTGCCCTCGAACTCGCGGAAGACCTGCGCGTAGGTCTTGCCGGCGATGTTCGTGAGGACGTTCAGGCGGCCACGGTGTGCCATGCCCATCGCGACCTCGTCGAGGCCGTCGTCGGCGGCTCCCGAGATCACGGCGTCGAGCAGGGGTATCAGGGATTCGCCGCCCTCGAGCGAGAAGCGCTTCTGGCCGACGAATTTGGTCTGCAGGAACGTCTCGAAGGCCTCGGCGGAGTTCAGCTTGTGCAGGATGCGCAGCTGTTCCTCCCGGCTCGGCTTGGAGTAGGGGTGCTCCAGCTCGTCCTGGAACCACTGCCGTTCGGCCGGGTCCTGCAGGTGCATGTATTCAATGCCGGTGGTGCGGCAGTAGGCGTCGCGGAGCACGCCGAGCATGTCCCGGAACTTGAGCATCGGCTGGCCGCCGAAACCGCCGGTGGGCCACTCGCGGTCGAGGTCCCACAGGGTGAGCCCGTGGGTGCGGATGTCGAGGTCGGCGTGCTTGCGCTGGACGTACTCGAGCGGATTGGTGTCCGCCATGAGGTGACCGCGCACGCGGTAGGCATGGATGAGCTGCTGGATCCGGGCCACCTTGTTGATCTGGTCCAGCGGATCCACCTGGATGTCGGCGCTCCAGCGCACGGGCTCGTAGGGGATGCGCAGCGACTCGAAGATCTCGTCGTAGAAGCCCTGCTCGCCCAGCAGGAGCTGGTGGATGATCCGGAGGAACTCGCCGCTGCCCGCACCCTGGATGACGCGGTGGTCGTAGGTGGAGGTCAGGGTGATGGTCTTGCTGATCGCGTGCTTGGCGAGGGTCTTGTCACTCGAGCCCTGGAACTCGGCGGGATATTCGAGCGCGCCCGCACCGATAATGCACGCCTGGCCCTTGGACAGGCGCGGGACCGAGTGGACCGTGCCGATGCCACCGGGGTTGGTGAGGGACACCGTGGTGCCGGCGTAGTCGTCCGCGCCGAGCTTGCCCGCCCTCGCCTTCTTGACCAGTTCCTCGTACGCGTGCCAGAACTCCGAGAAGTTCATCGTCTCGGCCATCTTGATGTTCGGCACCACGAGTGAGCGCGTGCCATCCGGCTTCGGCATGTCGATGGCCAGACCGAAGTTGACGTGCGCGGGCTGGATGGCCGAAGGCTTGCCGTCGACGACGTCGTAGTAGACGTTCTGCGAGGGGAACTGGGCGAGCGCGCGGATGATGGCGTAGCCGATGAGGTGGGTGAAGGACACCTTGCCGCCGCGGGCGCGGGCCAGGTTGCTGTTGATGACCAGGCGGTTGTCGATCAGCAGCTTCGCCGGAATGGCGCGCACGCTCGTGGCGGTCGGAACACTCAGGCTGGCTTCCATGTTGGTGGAGATGGCCTTGGCCGGTCCACGCAGCACGCTGACCGTGTTCTCCTCCATGTCTCCATTGCGATCGGAGGCGGGGAGCTGCGCGGGGATGGGGGTAGTGTCCGGCTTCTCTTCCCGCGAGGTCTCGGACTTCTTCGCCGGTTCGTTCGGGACGGGCGGCTTGCCGCTCTGCTGGGTGCTGGCCGGCGACTCACCGGAGGCCTTGGGCGCCGGCTCCTCGGCCTTCACGACCGGCAGTTCCTTTGTCGGGGGATGGCGCTCGGTGGAGGGGGCACTGGAGGAAGGGGTGCCGGGCGCAGAAGCCGGGTCCGGCGTGTCCGCAGCGTGCCTGCCGTTCTCCGCCGGTGTGGTGTCCTCGTTGAACGAGTCGAACAGGTCCCACCATTTCTTGTCGACCGAGTGACGGTCCTTCTGGAACTGCTCGTAGAGTTCGTCAACAAGCCACTCGTTTCCGCCGAATTCTTCAGGTAAACGGTGGCTAGGTTGTTCTGGCACGTGGGTGTTCGCCTCTTCCGTAGATTGCCCTGAGCGCGGTGCGGGCGGCAAGAACGACGCCAAGCCGTGTCCGGACCCTGTCCAAGTGTAGTGACTGGGGTTACCAACAATCCAATCAGTGGTGCGCGCCGCACTAGACTCTTTGCGGCCGTCAATCCAGGGAGAACCATGCGTTTCATCAATCCGCCCACCACCGATCTCACCTACTCGGACGTCTTCCTCGTTCCCTCCGCATCCGAGGTCACCTCCCGCTTCGACGTCGATCTCTCGTCCGACGACGGCACCGGAACCACGATCCCGCTGGTCGTGGCCAACATGACGGCGGTCACCGGGCGGCGCATGGTCGAGACGGTGGCCCGCCGCGGAGGGATCGGCGTCCTTCCGCAGGACGTCCCGGTGGAGGTGATCGCCGAAGTCACGGCCTGGGTGAAGAGCCGCCACCCGGTGTTCGAGACGCCGCTCAAGCTGCAGCCGGAGAACCTGGTGATCGACGCGCTGCACCTCATGCACAAGCGGGCACACGGCGCCGTGCTCGTCGTCACCGATGCCGGGGCCTGCGTCGGCGTGGTCAACGCGGCCGACTGTGAGGAGGTGGACCGCTTCGCCTCGCTCGAGTCGGTGATGCGGCCCGCGCCGGCTGCCTTCGAGGCCTCCGTGTTCGACGACGATCGCGCCGCCGCGCTGCAGAAGGCCTTCGAAGGCCTCGACGGCGCCCGGATCTCACTGGCCCCCGTAGTGCGCGACGGCGTGCTGCAGGGCGTCATCACGCGCACGGGCGCGCTCCGCTCCACGATCTACGATCCCGCCGTCGACGCCGCGGGCAGGCTCCGCGTCGCCGCCGCCGTCGGCATCAACGGCGATGTCGGAGCCAAGGCCGCCGCGCTGCTCGAGGCAGGAGTGGACGTCCTCGTCGTCGATACCGCCCACGGTCACCAGCGCAGGATGCTGGACGCACTCGCCGTCGTCCGCGGCCTCGATCCCGCGGTGCCGATCGTCGCGGGCAACGTGGTCAGCGCGAAGGGCGTCCACGACCTCGTCGCCGCGGGCGCGGACATCGTCAAGGTCGGCATCGGGCCGGGTGCCATGTGCACGACGCGCATGATGACCGCCGTCGGGCGCCCGCAGTTCTCCGCCGTGCACGAGTGCGCAGCGGCGGCCGCGGAACTTGGCGCCCACGTCTGGGCCGACGGCGGCGTGCGGTACCCGCGCGACGTCGCCCTCGCCCTCGCGGCGGGTGCGAGCCAGGTCATGGTCGGCTCGTGGTTCGCCGGGACCTACGAAAGCCCGGGCGACCTGCAGACCGACAGCAACGGTCGCCGTTACAAGGAGAGCTTCGGCATGGCCTCGTCCCGCGCCGTGCAGAACAGGACCCGTCGCGACGACGTCTTCGCCCGAGCCCGGAAAGGCCTCTTCGAGGAGGGCATCTCCACGTCGAAGATGTACCTCGACCCGGCGCGTCCCGGTGTCGAGGATCTCCTGGACCTGATCACAGCCGGCGTCCGCAGCTCGATGACCTATGCTGGAGCGTCCTCACTGGCGGAGTTCCGCGAACGCGCGCTCGTCGGAGTGCAGTCGGCAGCAGGTTACGAGGAGGGGCGGCCCCTGCAGCAGAGCTGGTAGCCCGGTGGGTCCGGCTTCCGCGAATTTCGTGTGGCGGCCGCCGCACAAGCCGGTAAACTGATCTCCTTATGGACAGTTCCTCCAGGGGCCGGCCCGACGCCGGCATCCCCTCTCCTTGTGCCCATCCGCTGCCCGAGCCCATCGCGGCATCCCCGGTCGACACCGATTCCAGCCAGAGCGCGGCGACCCTCGCGTCCGACGCTGCGGACCCCCTCAGACCCGGACCGCTGCCACCCCGACCCGGTGTGACCGAGAAGGGGAGGTAGGCGGTGGAATGGCTCTATCTGGCCGCAGGACTCCTCCTCATCCTCGGCACCGGATTCTTCGTCGCGGTCGAATTCGCGCTTGTCGCGCTCGACCAGACGTATGTGCAGCGTGCGGTCGATGACGGTGATAAGCGGGCAGAACCGCTGCTGCGTTGCCTGAAATCGCTGTCCACCCAGCTTTCCAGCTGTCAGCTGGGCATCACGATCACGACGCTGCTCACCGGATATGTGATGGAGCCGTCCGTGGGACGGCTCCTCCAGACACCCTTGGGAGACCTCGGGCTCTCGGACGCGGTCGTCGCCTCCGCGTCGATCATTATCGCGCTGACCCTCGCGACGCTCCTGTCGATGCTCATCGGTGAACTCGTGCCGAAGAACCTCTCTATCGCCCTGCCGTTTGCGGTGGGGAAGGCGCTCGCGCGTCCGCAACTGGTGTTCACGGCGGTCTTCAGACCCGCCATCGTCGTGCTCAACGGATTCTCCAACCGGGTCCTCAACATCTTCGGCCTCGAGGCCAAGGAGGAGATCTCGGGTGCGAGGAGCCCGTCCGAGCTCTCGTCCCTCGTCCGGCGCTCGGCGGCGATGGGCACGCTGGACCAGGGCACGGCGAACTTCCTGGCGCGGACCTTCAGCTTCTCCGAGCGGACCGCAGCCGACGTGATGACCCCGCGCATCGGCATGGAGGTCATCGACTCGGACCAGACAGTGGCGGACGTCGTCGAAGCCGCCCGGCGCACCGGCTACTCCCGCTTCCCTCTGATCGGGGACTCCGCCGACGACATCCGGGGAGTGGTCCACGTCAAGAAAGCGGTCGCGGTTCCCCGGCACAAGCGCGCCGAACTGCCCGCGGGCACGATCATGACCGAGGTGCTGCGCGTACCCGAGACGGTGCACCTCGACTCGCTGCTGAGTGAACTGCGCGAGGCGAACCTGCAGCTCGTCGTCGTACTCGACGAGTACGGCGGAACCGCCGGGGTTGCGACGCTCGAGGACCTGGTCGAGGAGATCGTCGGCGAGGTCGCCGATGAGCACGACAAGCTGAAGCCGGGTGTGCTGCAGAGCGCAGCGGGGGACTGGTACTTCCCGGGCCTCATGCGCCCCGATGAGGTGACCGTGCAGATTCCCGATCTCGTGGTGCCCGACGAAGCCGGGTACGAGACCGTGGCCGGGTTCATCATGGCCGAACTCGGCCGGGTGGCCGCACCGGGGGACGCGGTCGAGGTCCCGGCCGGAACCCTCACGGTGGAGCGGATGGACGGACGCCGGATCGACCGAGTCCAGTTCCGGCCGGTGCAGCCGCCCCTCGGCGAGGGCGACGGCGCGGACGGGGCCCGCAGCGGGTTTCAGGATGGTACTCCGGACGACGCCGTCGTGCCCGAGCACCAGCTGGTCCCGCACGACCGCGGACCCCATCATGGCCGCACCGCCCTCGCCGGCAGCACCGCCGTCCGGAGGGGAGGCCGATGAGCGACTGGGCAGGAATCCTCTGGCTCGTCATCCTCCTGGCGGGCAACGCCTTCTTCGTGGGCGCGGAGTTCGCGGTCATGTCCGCGCGCCGGAGCCAGATCGAGCCGCTGGCGGACGCGGGGTCGAAGCGGGCGAGGACGACCATCTGGGCGATGGAGCATGTGTCCCTGATGCTGGCCTGCGCCCAATTGGGCATCACCGTGTGTTCCCTGCTGATCCTCCAGGTCGCGGAGCCGGCGATCCACCACCTGTTCGAGGTGCCGCTCGAGGCGCTGGGCATTCCGGCGGGTCTTGCGGGTGGTGTTGCGTTCGCGCTGGCCCTGATCCTGGTCACCTTCCTCCATGTGACTTTCGGTGAGATGGTGCCGAAGAACATTTCGGTCTCCGTCGCCGACCGGGCTGCGCTGGTTCTCGCGCCGCCGCTCGTCATGATCGCCCGCGTGGTCAATCCCGTGATCTCCTCGCTGAACTGGGCCGCGAACCACATCCTGCGCGCGCTGAAGGTGGAACCGAAGGACGAAGTATCCTCCACCTACACGCTCGAGGAGGTCCAGTCGATCGTCGAGGAGTCCAGGCGGAGCGGTCTCGTGGACGATGAATCCGGCCTGATCACCGGTGCCCTCGAGTTCTCCGGCCAGACGGCGGAAACCTCGATGGTGCCGCTCGGGGAGCTCGTGACCGTGCGGCCGGATGCGACGCCGGAGGACTTCGAGCGCGCCGTCGGGCGAACCGGATTCTCGCGCTTCGTGATGATGGACGACGCCGGCAACCTCACGGGCTATATGCATCTGAAGGACATCATGTCCATGCCGCAGGCCATGTACCGGCGGCCCATCACGGAGAACAAGGTGCGGACGTTGGCCAATCTCTCGCTGCACGACGAGATCGAGGATGCGCTCGCCGTCATGCAGCGCACCGGCTCGCACCTGGCCCGCGTGCTCGGCCCGGACGGCTCGACCCGCGGCGTCCTGTTCCTCGAGGACGTCATCGAGCAACTCATCGGTGAGATCCGGGACGTCACGCAGAACCAGGGGGCGCGGCGGACGGGTGAGGGAGTGAACGGCAACGACAATCCGGTCTCCTGAGCCGCGATGGCAGACATGCGAACGATTCGCGTTTGAGCTATGCTCTGAGGGCTAACGTACATTATTCTCAGTAGTCTGATCGAGGTTCCGATGTCCTTTTCCCGCCGTCTTGCCGTGCCTACCCTCCTTGCCGTATCCCTGCTGACCCTGACCGCCTGCGGGGAGGGTGAGACGGGATCGGATCCGGCGTCGGAATCACCTGCGGCCTCCGAACGTGGTGCGCTGTCCATCGTCACCTCCACCAACGTCTACGGGGAGATAGCCTCGGCCGTCGGCGGGGAGGATGTCGAGGTCACCTCGATCGTCAACAGCCTGAGCCAGGATCCACACTCGTACGAGGCGACGGTGCAGGACAAGCTCGCTGTATCGGAAGCCGATCTCGTCATCGAGAACGGTGGCGGCTATGACGTCTTCCTCGAGCGCCTCGCCGAGGAAACGGGCGTGACGACGGTGCTGAGCGCCGTCGAGCTTTCCGGACTCGAAGGGGCCGAAGAGGCGACCGACGAGCATGCCGGGGAAGAGGAGCACGCCGAGGAGAGCGAGCATGCCGGGGAAGAGGAGCACGCCGATGAGAGCGAGCATGCCGAGGAGGAGGGCCACGGCCACGGATCCTTCAATGAGCACGTCTGGTACGACCTGGCCTCCATGATGACGCTCGCGGATTCCATTGCCGAGGAGCTCGCCGGTCTGGACGAGGCCAACGCCGAGGCATACCGCGAGCGCGCCGCAGCCTTCACCGAGGACCTGCAGCCGATCCAGGATCGGCTGGACACCCTCGCCGCGGAGGGACCCGGCGGCAATGTCGCGGTCACCGAGCCGGTGCCCGGTTATCTGCTCGAGGATGCCGGTTTCGAGAATGTGACTCCGGAGGAGTTCATCGAGGCCATCGAGGAGGAGAGTGATGTTCCGGTCGCGGCCCTGGAGGAGATGACGACGCTGGTCTCGGATGGCAGTCTTGCTTTCCTTGCCTACAATGGTCAGACCGAAGGACCTCAGACGGAGGCCGTCCGTGAGGCTGCGGACGAGGCCGGGTTGCCGATCGTGGACTTCACCGAGACCGTGCCGGACGGCGAGGAGTACGTGTCGTGGATGGAATCGAACCTGGACAACATCGAGGCCGCCCTCGGTTCCTGAGTCACCCCGGCGCCGCACAGCTGCGCGCCATGAGACCGCATCACGACAGACTGGAAGCCGGACCGCATGACCTCAACGATTTCCCGGCGGGCCCACACCGCTGGTGGGAATGCTGGTCGACCGGCGATCAGCCTGAGCGGAGCGGCGCTCTCCTTCGGAAACCGCACGCTGTGGACGGGCCTCGATCTGGACATCATGCCCGGGGAGTTCTTCGCCGTCCTCGGACCCAATGGCTCGGGCAAGACCAGCTTCCTCAGGGTGCTCCTGGGCCTGCAGCGACTCGACGCGGGGACGGCGAGCATCAACGGGCGGGCGGTTACCCGCGGCAGCAGGACCCTGGGATATATCCCACAGCAGAAATCCTTCCCGCCGGAGACTCCGTTGCGTGCGCGGGACGTCGTGGGTCTCGGCGTCGACGGCCATCGCTGGGGTCTGCGTGTTCGCCGCCGGAGCTACAGCGGCCGGGTCGAAGAGCTCCTGGCCGAGGTCGGTGCGCAGTCCTACTCGGACCAGCCGGTGGGTGTTCTCTCGGGGGGCGAACAACAGCGGCTCCGGGCGGCCCAGGCACTTGCGACAGATCCCTCGGTGCTCCTGTGCGATGAACCCCTGCTGTCGCTCGACCTGAACCACCAGCAGGCGGTGAGTTCGCTCATCAATCGGCAGTGTCGGGAGAAGAACAGCGCGGTGGTCTTCGTGACCCACGAGATCAATCCCGTCATCGACTATGTCGACCGCGTGCTCTACTTCGCCGACGGCAGGTTCCGC
>JAABUN010006656.1_pt1 | contig 13105 bp, 10 predicted proteins | sample 5559311 | NCBI WGS metagenome assembly JAABUN01 (sample SAMN10711877, study PRJNA513370) | rock metagenome | isolation source: Antarctica rocks | place: Antarctica: Victoria Land, Siegfried Peak sud | reverse complement strand
CTGCATACGTGTTCGCGGTGACGACGATCGTCGTATGCCCGAGCAGATCGGCCACCACGCGCAGCGGGACGCCGCTCGTGAGCAGCGCCGTTGCGCACGAGTGACGCAGCCCGTGAAATGGGATCCACGGCAGCCCAGCCGCCGTGAGCAGCTCATGAAACGCACGGCTCACGTTGTAGCCGCGCAGCGAGCGCCCCACCTCGTCCGTGAAGGCCAAATCATCGCCGTTCTGCCACGCGGAGCCAACGGCCGCGGCGGCGGCGTCCTGCCACGCGCGCTGCCGCCGGAAGGCGTCGACCGCTGCGGTCGGCAGGTTGACTACGCGCCGCGATCGGGCGGTCTTAGGCTCGGCCAGCGACCATCCAGCTGCGTCATACGACCGGGCCAGCGAGCGGCGGACGGTGAGGCTCGGCGTGACATCGAGTCGCACATCCGCCCATGAGAGCCCAAGTAGCTCGCCCTGCCGCAGCCCGGTCAACGCGGCGACTACCACCAGCGGACCGACGCGCCACCTACCCGCCGCGTCGATCATTCGTCGCAGGTCGGGCAGGTCCATGTAGTCGCGGCCGGCCACCAGGTCACGGACCGGCACGCGCGGCGGCCGGGCGAGGGCGGCAACATTGCGAGTGACCAGCCCGTCTCTTAGCGCATCGCCTAGCGCCCGACGCAGCGTGATACGGGCCGCCGCTGCGGTTCGTGGCGACTTGCCAGCATCGACAAGCCGGGCCGTCATCCTCTCGACGTCCATGGGTACGAGGTGTGCCAGGCCGATGTGGCCGATTGCCGGTTGGATATACGAACGGACGTGTTGGTCACGCTGGCGCCATGACGACGCGCGGACTCGAGCCCGTTCGGTCAGCAGCCATCCGGTCAGGTAGTCGGTGACGGTCACGCCGGTCGGCAGCGCCCCGGACGCCGCGCTGTGCTTCAGTGCGTCCAGCCGACGCACGGCCTCGGCCTTCGATCGGCCCGACACGGTACGTCGATTGGGTCGCCCGGTCCGCGGATCGTTGACGATCAGAGAGGCGCGCCAGCGTCCCTCGGCGGTGAGGTAGACGGAGCCTTCGCCCCGAGAGCGGCGACTATACGACGATGGCATGAGCGGTCCTCCAGATCAGGACTGCTACCGGCGCCCCGCCTTCCTAATGGGTGGGGCGCCTCAGTCTTTCCGCCAGTATACGCCGATGCTGCCGATATGCTACCGGCCGTGGTACCGGAGCCGAGATTTGAACTCGGACGCCCTTGCGGGCGGCGGATTTTAAGTCCGCTGCGTCTGCCAGTTCCGCCACTCCGGCCAGGCCTACAGCGTAACCGGCCGGCTTCAGCCTGGTCGGCACTCCACGGCAGCGCCGCGAGCCGCGTCCCACAATGCCGCGTGCGCCGCCTCGATCTCATCGAGGTTGACGAAGGCCGACCCGGAGACCTCGCGCGCCACGTTCACGCGGATCTCTCCAGCCAGGGCCCGGGCCCAGCGCCGACCGACCCAGCCGGCGTGCAGGCCAAGTAGCCGGGCGATCAGGTAACCGGCCAGGAGCGACACCACGAGCGCGACGAACGGCGCCGGGACACGGCCCAGGACGGGCACGGCGAGCAGGTCCGTCGGGAACCGGACGAGCACCCACAGGGCGACCCAGATCGCACTCGCCACGAGGGCCAGTGTCGCCAGGCTCTGCGCAAGTCCGATGACCGACCACAGGCTGCTCGTGGGTACCTCGCTTCCGCGATGGGCGATGGCTCGGTCCACCGCAGACGCAAGGCCGCGCGTCAGTCGTTCCGGGTCGGCGGTCTGGGCGAGCTTCGGGCGGAGGGCGGGTGCGGCCGTGCGGAGCGGGCGCACCAGGACCTGCCGGACCGCCTCGGAGGCCGGAGCCAGGGCTCCACGCTCGCGCCACCGGGCAAGGAAGGCCGCGGGGTCCGCGACGCGGGACTGGCGACCGGACCAGCGGTAGATCCGGGAGGTCACCGCGCCAAGCGGGCCGGCCCCCCTCGCTCGGGCTCGAGCCCGGGTCGCGGCCACGGCCTGGGCCTCCAGGGCGCGCAGGTGGACGACGCGCAGCAGGGCATCCGTCGCCCGCGCCGCCGCCTCGTCTCGATCCGCATCGGCGAGGAACGGTCGGAGCGGGGCTGATGGATCAAGGCCCGCGTCCCGGGCCAGACCGCGGATGGCGTCGGCGGTGGTCGTCCTCAGCCGGCCCCGGACCACCCGCTTGGCATCCACACGCTCCCGGAGCCAGTCTCGCAATCCCTCGATATCGGCCGTCTGGGCCGAGACGGCCATGAGATCGATTGACGCTTCCTCGGGCCCGCGCATCCCGGCAAGATCCGCACGCAGCTGGGCGAGGAGCTGCGAAGCGTCCGATGCCGAGAGCCGATCCGACTTGTTGACGAGGACCAGTTGCCGATCGAGTCGCGGCACCCACACCCGCAGGTAGCGGTCGTGCAGCAGGGCGTCCCGGTACTTCTCCGGGTCCGTCACCCAGACCACGGCATCGACCCGCGGCAGGATCGCCTCCACCCGGGCCCGATGCGTCGGCTCGATCGAATCGAGATCCGGCAGGTCCAGGATCGCGACCCCGTCGAGGCCATTCGCATCGTGCTGGCGCACGCCGTCGGCGGGCACCTCCAGCCATCGAAGCAACCCGGCCAGCTCGGCATGGAGGCTCCGCGGCACCCAGGCCACCGGTGTGGCCGTCGTGGGGCGCCGGACGGACGCGGGGCTGACCGATGCGCCGGCCAGCACGTTCAACAGGCTGGATTTGCCGACTCCGGTACCACCGACGAGCGCCACGACGTAGGCGTCGGAAGGGAATCCCAGGCGCTGGGCGGCCTCGTCTCGCGTGCGGGCGGCCTCGGTCGTGCGAAGGCCCAGGGTGTCCGCGGCGGTGATGGCCGTCTCGAGCCTGGCAAGGCATGAGCCCAGGACGCCTGGGCCGCCGAGGGCTTCGAGCCAGTCTGGGGTCGTGGCGGCGGCCGTGACCGCAGGCCCGTTCGCGGCTGCGATCCCAGGGAACGTCCGACTCAAGGGTTGCCCGGCATGGGTTCGCCGACGAGGCGTGCTCCCCGCACCTCGTCGGCGGCGGCGTGCAGTTCCCGCGCGAGATCGTCGAGGGCCACCGGCGTGGACACCAGGCGGTCGAACCTGGCGCGTTCTTCATCGAACGTCTCGGTCAGCGCTGCGGTCAGCCGGGCCCGGGTTCGATCGATCAGCTCCACCATGGCCGCCTCTCCGAAGAGCGCGCTGAGCAGCTTCTGATTGACGAACGCCGTCGCGGCGGCGACACCGACTTCCGCCCCGGTCAGGCCGGCCGTGTGGATGAACGTCGCGAGCATGACCCCGACCCCGACCGCATTCACGCCGATCGACGCGCCCCGCGCCAGCCGTCGCTTGGCGTCGCCTGTCTCGCTGATGTCCTGGGCGATCGACGCGATCCAGCGGTCCAGGCGCTCGCGCAGGCGTTCATCGAATCCGGATGACGGCTCCCACAGGCTCGGATCGGCCACGAGGGCGTCGGCGACTTCCGGACGCTCGGACCAGGCCGAGGCGGTGCGCCGCGCCGCCTCGGCGGCATGGGAGCGGGCCAGGGCGAGCAGGTCATCCGTCGTCGCGTCGCGCAACTCCGCGACCGGCGCGCGGGTCGGTCGCAGGATCGCGGTGATCGCACCACGGATCGCCCCGATGCCCTTCGAGAAGAAGCGCGTCACATCGTCCGCTCCCACGTAGGACTGCCAGTGCCGCAACGCCTCCTCGCGCAGGAAGGTGCCGCGTCCGAGGCCGGCTCGAAGCTGCTCCAGTTCCCCGGCATGGATCGAGGCCGCGCTGCGCAAGACGGCGGCGCTGTCGATCGCCTCGTGGGCGGCGTCATCGGCGACGGCGTGGATGAGCGGGACGAGCCCGGCCAGCGAGCCCGCAAGGGCCTCCGCGGCGAGTGCCAAGCGCGAATCACGGTCCGACCGAAGATGGTCGATCCGCTTCGCGATCGGCTCGATCGCGGACGCCAGGAGTGCTTCCCGCTGAGGGTCGATCGCCCCTTCGGCGATGCCGAGGATCTCGATCGGGTCCGTCCCGGCCCGGCCCGGGTCCGGGTGGGCCGCCGCGGGTCCGGTCACGGAACTGGCGGCGGTTTCACGACGCACGGCCGCCTCCTCGAACAGTCGTCGGACATCAAGCAGGACGTCGCGTCGATCGTCCTCGCCCGGCGGCAATCGATTGACCACGACGGTCAGCGGCAGACCGCGCTCCTGGACCCGGCCCAGGATCTGCCACGGGACCTGGTCGGCGTAGCGCGTGGCGGTCGTGACGAACAGGCACAGGTCGGCGACCTCGACCAGGCGCTCGGCCAGTTCGCGGTTGGCCGTCTCGACCGAGTCGATGTCCGGCGCGTCAACGAGCGCGAGACCCCGAGCCACCTCCGCATCCGCCAGGAATCGCAGACGTTCGCTGTCGAGTCCAGCGAGCGAGCCTTCGCGCAGGACCTCGATATCGTCCGGATGGGCCAGCACGATCGCGGTTCGCGTCGTCGGTCGGAGGACGCTGGTCGGGCTGGCGGCCCGGCCGACGAGGGTGTTGAAGAGCGTGCTCTTGCCGGCACCCGTCGGACCCAGCAGGAGGACGACCAGCGGCGTCTCCAGGCTTCGGGCGCGAACCCGGACATGGCCCGCCAGGTGGTCACGCAGCTGGATCGCACGGGTCCTGGCCGCCGCTCCCAGCGTTCCGCCCGAGAGACGCCGAGCTGCCAGCCCCTCCATCCGACCCACGAGCTGCCGCAGGGCGCGAGGATCGGCTGACCCGGGGGCATGGTCCGTCATCGTGTCATCTTGCCCCTGATGTCGGCCGAATGCGGCTTTCTCGATCCTGGTCCGGCTATCGAGTGTCTCGCAAACCGCGTCCACGCTCGGCCCATTGCGCCGCGCTACCGGAGGGTATCTTGCTCCGATGCGCGAAACGCTCCGCGGTCAGTGCGTCCTGCTTCGGCCGGCGCTGCCGGCTGACCTCGATCCGCTCGCGGCGATCCTCGTCACGGAGCCGGTCGCCCGGTGGTGGCCGAACTACGACCGGGAGCGGGTCGAGGCCGAATTCCTCTCAGCCGAACCGGACGAGCGGATCTACGTGATCGAGGTCGACGGGCGGCCGGCGGGTGCCATCCTTGCGACCGAGGAGCCCGAACCGGAATTCCGGCACGCCTCGATCGACCTGTTCCTGGATCCTGCCCTTCATGGCCAGGGGCTCGGGCCAGACGCGATCCGGACCGTCGCCGCCGAGCTGATCGATGTCGATGGTCACCACCGCCTGACGATCGATCCCGCTGCGGACAACGCCGTCGCGATCCGCGCGTACGAGAAGGTCGGCTTCCGACCGGTCGGCCGACTTCGACGCTATCAACGGATGGCGGACGGTACGTGGGCCGACGGACTGCTCATGGAGATGCTGGCGAACGAACTGGTCCGTTGACGCGCGGGTCGGCGGAACAGGCACGATCCCAAGGGCTTGACCTTCAAGCGACTCGAAGGTTTAGGCTTCCGTCGTGAGCGTCACGTCATGAGGATCGCCGAGCTGGCCGAACGGGCGGGCGTGGCCGCGTCCGCGGTCCGCTGGTACGAGAGCCAGGGGGTCGTGCCCAGCGCACCGCGCCGATCCAACGGCTTCCGCGATTACAGCGAGGGTGATCTCGCCCGACTCCGTCTGGTCGTGTCCCTGCGGCGACTCGGTCTCGCCCCGGCGGATGCCGGCGGCTTGCTGCGCGATGCGTCGAGCAGGAAGGGCGGGGTCTCGATCTTGCCCCGCTGCTCGCCCGACAACGTCATGCCATCGGCGAACAACGAGCCGACCTCGACCGCCTGGAGGCCGAGCTGCTCGATCTCGAGATGACCATCGCGGCCGGCGGCCGTGCCCGCCCGAAGGAGCGTTCCGTGTCCGACTCACCCATTCGAGTCCTGTTCGTGTGCACCCACAACTCGGCTCGCAGCCAGATCGCTGAGGCGCTCCTGGGGCGCTACGGGGGCGCCGATTTCGAAGTCCACTCGGCGGGCACGGAGGCGACCGGGGTCAACCCGTACGCGGTCCGCGTCCTGGGCGAGCGCGGGATCGACTGGGGCGAGGCCAGGAGCAAGCTGATCAGCAAGTTCCTCGATGAGCGATTCGATTACGTGGTCACGGTCTGCGACCGAGCGCGCGCCACGTGCCCGGTCTTTCCAGGCTCGAGCAACTCGCTGCATTGGGGCCTGGACGACCCGTCCCAGGTGGAAGGCACGGACGCGGAGCGAATGGCCGCCTTCCGCCGGACCCAGGTGGAGGTCTCCGCGCGGCTCCGACCCTTCATCGAGGTCGCCCTGCGGGCCGCCGGCAGGCGCCGGCGCGCGGCCGTCGCGGACTAGGCGCACACCGGTTGCGGGCGCACCTGGCGGAGGCCATCGGGACGTTCGCCCTGGTCTTCTTCGGTTGTGGCGCGATCGCCAACGGCCTGCCGCCGACGGCGGTGGCGCTCGCCTTCGGGCTGGTCATCGCCGTGATGATCTACGCCCTGGGGCACGTCTCGGGCGCTCACTTCAACCCGGCGGTGTCCGTGGGATTCGCGGTCGGGCGCCACTTCCCATGGTCGCGGGTCGGGACCTACGCAGCGGCCCAGGTCGCCGGCGGCGTCGCGGGGGCGCTGGCCCTGCGCCTGACCATCGGCACCGAGGCGGATCTGGGCGTCACGCGTCCGGCTGGCCCGGAGCTGCAGGCCTTCGTGTGGGAGGCGATCCTGACGTTCTTCCTGACCCTGGTCATCACCGCGGTCGCGACGGATATCCGGGCGGTCGGCCAGGGAGCCGCCCTGGCGATCGGCGGAACGGTGGCCCTCGGGGCGCTGGTCGGCGGACCGATCTCGGGTGCTTCGATGAACCCGGCACGCTCACTCGGCCCCGCACTCGTGTCAGGGGACCTGGGCGCGATCTGGATCTACCTGGCTGGGCCTGTCATGGGCGCGATCGCCGCTGCGTGGCTCCACCGGCTCCTGCGCGAACCCGGACGGTCGTCGGCAAGCCACCCGGAGCCCGAGTCGAGGAGTGGAGGCGACGGCCGGATTTGAACCGGCGAATAACTCTTTTGCAGAGAGCCGCGTTAGGCCACTTCGCCACGTCGCCAGAGAGGGTTGCTCCGGGCCCGGCCCGGTGGATGGCTGCCCCTCGAGGATTCGAACCTCGGTTCACGGATCCAAAGTCCGCTGTCCTACCGCTAGACGAAGGGGCAGCGGGACCTTCGGGCAGGATAGATGGAGCGGAAGACGGGATTCGAACCCGCGACCCTCACCTTGGCAAGGTGATGCTCTACCACTGAGCCACTTCCGCTCGAGATGTTCGACCACCGACGAAGGTGGTGCCGAGAGCCAGGATCGAACTGGCGACACCGCGATTTTCAGTCGCGTGCTCTACCGACTGAGCTATCTCGGCCCGATGACCAACCAGGCACTGGCTGCCCGCCGGCGGTCCGCAGGATACCACGGAGTCGCCCTGCCTCTCAACGAGCGGGGTCGGGCTCGTCACGGTCGGACTCGGCACCCACGTTCCGTCCAGGGAGGCCCGGCACGAACGCGGCCGTGCGCCCACGAACTCCTCTACTCCAGCCCCGCCAGGTACGCGGACTCCGACGCGTCGAGCGACGGTTCGCCGGACAGTTCGCGCAGTCGATTGATCCGGTCAAGGGCCCCCGGATGGGTCGACATCAGGTTGGACGAGCGCTCCTCGAACTTCTTGATCGGGTTCGTGAAGTACATGTGCTGGGTGCCCCGATTGGCGACCTCCAGCACCTCCGGATCACCCGAGATCTTGGCGAGGGCCCGTTCCAGCCCGTACGGGTTGCGAGTCAGCTGCACGGACGAGGCATCGGCGAGGTACTCCCGCTGCCGGCTGACCGCCAGCTGGATGAACCGGCTGATGAGTGGCGCGAGGATGGCCAGGACGATGGCAACCACGAAGATGATGATCTGGGCCCCACCCCCTCCCCCGCCGTCGCGGTCGTTACGTCGATTGCCTCCACCCCAGAAGGTGAAGCGCAGGAAGAAGTCGGCCAGGATCGCGATCGCGCCGACCATCACCCCGACGACGAGCGAGAACCGGATGTCGAGGTTCCGTACGTGTGACAGCTCATGCCCGAGCACGCCCTGCAGCTCCTCTCGATCGAGCTTCTCAAGAAGCCCGGTCGTCACCGCCACGGACGCGTGGGCCGGGTCACGTCCGGTCGCGAACGCATTCGGTGCGCTGTCGTCGATCACGTACACCGCCGGCATCGGCACATTGGCCGCGACGGCCATCTCGCGCACGACGTTGAGCAGCTGCGGCGCGGTTCCCTCGTCGACTCGCCTCGCCCCGCTCACCGACAGCACGAGCGAATCGCCCCCGAAGTACGTACCCACCCCGGCCAGGCCGCCGAGAGCGACGGCCAGCCCGGTGGCCACGATCCCGCCGCGCGGGTCGCCCAGCACCGCCCAGCCGATCGTGAACCCCAGCAGCGCGAGCAGCGCGATGACGAAGGCCGCCATCAGGAGCGAATTCCGCTTGTTGGCGGCGATCTGATCGTAGAACGTGTTGCCGGCCACGGTCAGCTCGGCGGCCGGGCGATCAGCTCAGGCTGAGGTCGACGTTCGGGACGTTCGCCGCCTCGGGCTCCGCGTCGAAGAAGTCACGCTTGGTGAAGCCGAGCGGGCCGGCCAGCAGGACGCTGGGGAACGTGGCGATGGCCGTGTTGTAGTCACGCACGGTTGCGTTGTAGTGCTGGCGCGAGAACGAGACCTGATTCTCCGTGGTGGTAAGCTGCTCCTGCAGTTCCAGCACGTTCTGGTTCGCCTTGAGCTCCGGGTAGTTCTCCACGACGGCGAACAGCGAGCGCAGCGTGCCAGTCAGCGCGTTCTCCGCGGCGGCCTGCTGGACGGGGCCCTGGGCGCCGGCCGAGACCGCGGCGGCGCGAGCATTCGTGACGTCGGTCAGGACCTTCTGCTCAAAGCCCATGTAGCCCTTGACCGCATTCACGAGGTTCGGGATCAGGTCGTGCCGGCGCTTGAGCTGGACCTCGATCTGGGCGAAGGCCTCGTCGATCCGCAGTCGCCGCTGGATCAGGCCGTTGTAGATCCCGATCAACAGGACGGCCAGGACGACGATGACCCCGATGACGATGATGAGCGTGAGGTCCATGCCTCTCCCCAAAGCGACCGACCCATCGCGGCCCGGCGAGCTGCCAGTCTAGCAGCGACGTGGTGGGCGGTGAGGGACTCGAACCCCCGACATCCTCGGTGTAAACGAGGCGCTCTGACCGGACTGAGCTAACCGCCCTCGCTCACACAGCATAGCGACGAGCGAGAATCGCAACGACCGCCCCGAAGGCGGCCGTCCAGACGTGCGTGAGAGATGGTGCCCAGGCCGGGACTTGAACCCGGATGAGTTGCCTCATACGCCCCTCAAACGTACGCGTATACCAATTCCGCCACCTGGGCCCAGGTGTTGCCGCTCAGCGATCCGAGAGGAATGGTACCGAGGGAGGGACTCGAACCCACACGACCTTGCGGCCACTGGTACCTGAAACCAGCGCGTCTGCCATTCCGCCACCTCGGCACGGACCCGCTGTGACCGCTACCGGTCGACGGCGAGGCGCCATGTTAGCACATCCCAAAATCGATCCGAGGGGTCGGCGACAGGTCGAACGGCGAGTCCTTCAAGCGTGTTTCGGACCACCATGCCCTCATCCGGGAAGGCAAGCGGCAAGAGGTACCTGCCCTTCGCGAGTCGCACCTGCAACGCCCGATAGGCCGCCCGGCGCTGGTCCGTGGTGCCCGGTGAACGAGCCGCCACCAGGAGCGCATCGAGGACGGGATCCTGCAGTCCGGCGACGTTCGAGCCACCGCTGACCGTCTGGCTGAACGCAAGCAGCGGATAGAGATCGGGGTCCAGCCCGACCGCGATGTCCACCACCGCGACCTGGAACCCGCCCACACCGACGCGCTCGCGGACGAACTCGCCGGGAGGCAGCGCCACGTGCTTCGCCTTCAGCCCGATCGCGGACCAATCCCGGACCACCTCCTTCGCTGCCGCGAACAGCGCCGGGTTGGCGAGCTCGTCCGGACTCAGGACCTCCAGGGTGAGCGCCTTGGTCGACTTCGGCAGGCGCCATGCGCCGCTCTTGGTGGTCCACCCGGCGGCCTTGAGGGCGGCGCGCGCCGCCTTTCGATCGAACCGGACCGGCGGATCGGCCGACCCATCGAACCACGGAGAACCTGCCGGGATCGGACCGTTCGCCGGAGCGGCGGCACCCGCATAGGCCCGACCGATGAGGCCGACACGATCGATGGCCGCAAGGAGCGCCGTCCGCACCCTCGCGTCGCGAAATTCGGGGCGATCGGCCCGAAGGTTCAGCACCACGGCGCTGAGGGTGGTCGCGGGATAGCGCAGCGCTCGGCTGCCAGGCAGCCGGCCAAGTTCGGCGGCCACCTGTGGCGCGACACCAAAGGCACCGTCCAGCGTCCCGTCCCGATAGTCGGCGGCGAGGCGGGCCGGATCGCGATAGAAGCGGAACTCGATGCCAGGGAGATATGGCATGGGCCGCATGGAAGTGGCCGGCTCGAGGGCCGCGGCCTGGTCCGTGAGCGAGACCAGGACGAACGGCCCGGATCCGACCGGCTTGCGTCCGAACGGATGCCCGGCAAGCTGGTCCAACGGCACGTCGGCGAGCAGATGCGCTGGTGCGATCGGCTGGGTCAGTGCCTGGAGGAAGCCGGCCAGCGGGGTGGCCAGCGTGAACGCGACGACCCGAGCGGAGACCGCCCGGACGGCGACCTCACTCCAGGAACCGGCGGCCGGTCCTCGGTAGGCGGGATCCTGGAGGGTCCGGACCGTGAATGCCACATCCGTACTGGTGAGGGGCTCGCCGTCCGCCAGCGGGCATCCTCACGGAGCTCCACGGTCCACGTGCGCCCACTGGCGTCCACGGACCAGCGCGTTGCCATGTCCGGCACGATCGTCCCATTCGGCCCGTTCCGGACCAGGCCGGCGAAGACGAGGGCGACGAGATCGCGATCCGACTGGTTCTGAGCGGTGAGCGGGCTCACGGAGACCGGCGCGCCCATGACGCCTTCGACGTACGGACGCATCTGCGCTGATGGCGACGCCGAGGGTGAACCTGGGGCCGATGGATCCGGCCGGGCGTCGGCGACGGTCTGTGCCTGAAGGGACGGGATGCCGATGGCACCGGCGACGAGAGCCAGCAGCAGGGTCAGGGTCCCGACGACGAAGGAATCGGTTCGGGTCATGCGTCTCCGGGCGGTGTGGCTCGATCTGCGCCCGCGGCCGCGGCTTGCCCGTCAGGCGGGCGTGACAGGAGCCAGCAGGTACGACGCCAGGGAGAAGACGACGAACAGGACGAGCAAGATGACCGTGAACTGCCACAGGCGGCGTTCCACGCCGCGCCGGCTGCGGTAGACGGCCGAATCGCCGCCGAAGGCGCCGGACAGGCCGGTACCGCGGGCCTGCAGCAGGATCGCGGCGATCAGCGCGATGCTGACGATGATCTGGCCGAAAGCCAGGATGGGATTCACGGGTGTCGGTCCTCCGTTCGTGCGGCGGCAGATGCTACCACGGGCCACGACGCCCGAACCTCGAGGAGGGACCCGCCGGTCATCCCGTTCCAGCGTGGCAGTCCGGCCACCTCGAGCAGCGTCGGGGCGACATCGGCCAGGACACCGTCGCGCAGGGTCCGTCCGGCCACAGCCCTCCCCATCAGCAGCAGGGGCACCGGGTTCAACGAATGGGCCGTCAGCGGGCGCCCCGCCGCGTCACGCATCTGATCCGCGTTGCCGTGATCCGCGGTGATCGCGATCAGGGCCCCGGCACCATCCGGTTCGTGCGCCCCGGCAGCCTCGATCGCATCCACGACCCGGCCCAGGCAGGCGTCCATCGCCTCGAGCGCCACGACCGTGGCGTCCCACTTCCCTGTGTGGCCGACCATGTCCGGATTCGCGTAGTTCGCGACGATGAAGTCGTAGCGATCCGACTCGATCGCCTGGACGAGGACGTCGGTCACGCCGGGGGCGGACATCGCCGGCGTCAGATCGTAGGTGGCCACACCGGGGCTCGGGATGAGGCGGCGATCCTCGCCAGGCCAGGCGGCCTCGACGCCGCCGTTGAAGAAGTACGTCACGTGAGCGTACTTCTCGGTCTCGGCGATATGGAACTGGCGCCAGCCGGCCTCGCTGAGTGCCTGCGCCAGGGATCGGGCGGTCTCGGGTGGGAACGCGACCTCGACGGGCAAGCCGGCCTCGTACCCGGTCATCGTCACGACCAGCAGGTCGCCCGGCGGGGGTCGGCCCTCGGGCGAGGCGCGGTCGAAGCCGGCAAAGGCCGGGCCATCCGTGAGGGCGTGGACGAGCTGGCGAGCGCGATCTGCGCGGAAATTCGCGTGGATGAGCGGCTCGCCGTCGAGGATGCCGACATCGACACGCTCGGTGCCGTTGCCGCCGTCAGCACCGTCGATCACGGTCGGGCTCACGAACTCATCGGTCTCGCCGCGCGCCGCGGCGACGTCGATCGCCTCGACGGCGGACGCGGCGTGGGCCCCGGCGCCGTGCACGATGGCGTCGTAGCCGCGCTCCACGCGATCCCAGCGCCCGTCGCGGTCCATCGCGAAGTAGCGGCCTCCGACCGTCGCGATGCGGGCGTCAGGATGAAGCGCCCCGATGCGCGCCTCGAGATCGACCAGGAAGGCCCGGCCGGACGAGGGCGGCGTGTCGCGGCCGTCGAGGAGTGCATGCAGGCGCACCCGGGGCACGCCCCGCCGGGCGGCCATCTCGACGAGACCCAGGAGATGAGCGTCGTGAGCGTGCACCCCGCCCGGCCCGATGAGCCCCACGATGTGCAGCACGCCTCGTCCCGCCAGCGCCCGATCGCAGGCCGCGATGAGGGCCGGTCGCTCGAAGAACGAACCGTCGCCGATGGCCGCGTCGATCCGCGGCAGATCCTGGCGGAGGGGCCGGCCCGCGCCGAGATTGAGGTGACCGACCTCCGAGTTGCCCATCTGCCCGACGGGCAGACCGACGGCCGCCTCGGACGCGCCCAGGACGGCGTGCGGCCATGCGGCAAGGAGCCT
>JAABUN010006654.1_pt1 | contig 13107 bp, 12 predicted proteins | sample 5559311 | NCBI WGS metagenome assembly JAABUN01 (sample SAMN10711877, study PRJNA513370) | rock metagenome | isolation source: Antarctica rocks | place: Antarctica: Victoria Land, Siegfried Peak sud | reverse complement strand
CCCCGGAAGATGCCGCTGATCATGTCGGCCCCGCCGCCGATCGCGAGGAACACGATGGCCAACCACGGGCTGGGCATCAACCCGGCCAAACCGATCGCCGCGCCCCAGCACATCGCGGCCAGGGTCACCGCACGGCCGTGATGGTGCACCCGCGACGTCCAGCCGCTGGTCAGGGTGGCGATGAAGCTCCCGACGGCCTCGGCCGAATAGAGCAGCCCCAGCAGGGCGGGCGTTCCCAGCACGTCGGTGGCGAAGGCGGGGAAGAGGACGATGGGCATGGCCATGAACATGCCCACCATGTCGATCACGTACGTGCCGAGCAGGTCCCGGCGCCCCACGGCGTAGCGGACGCCGGTCACGATGGCGGTGACCGTGGCGGGTTCCTCGGCCGGATCGGATCGCAGCAGCGGATAACGCCTCAGCCGGAGCAGCATCAAGGTGGCGATGCCCAGACCGGCCGTCTCGATCCCGAACGCCACGGCGGGGCCCCACTGGGCGATCACCAGACCACCCAGCGCCGGGCCGACGAGCATCCCGATCTGCATGCCGATCGAGGAGACCGCCACCGCCGCCGGCAGCTCGTCGTGCTTGACGACCCGCGGAATGAGCGCCTCGCGACTCGGCCGCTGCAGCGAGCTGGCCGCCGACATGAGTGCGCCGACGACGTACAGCACCCAGACCTGCGGATGCGGCGTGAGCGCGTTCGCCAGCAGAGCGCTGACCAGCACGGTTTGCGCGGCACCGGTGGCGAGCAGCATCTTCTTCCGGTCGACGCGATCAGCCAGCGCACCGCCGTACAAGCCGAAAACGACCAGCGGTAAGAGCTGGACCGCGCCCATCGCACCGACGGCCAGATTAGAGCCGGTGAGTCGGAACAGCTGGTACGGAATCGCGACGTAGCCGAACATCGACCCGAGATAGAACACGGTGCCGGCCCAGAACAGGGTGCGGAAGTCCGGCGAGGTGCGCAGCGGGGTGAGGTCGATTCTGGCCGCCGCAACGCGGGACCGGAGTGAGCCCCGGCCGGCGGGGTGGGCCGCCGGATTGTCATCCGGCGGATGGTCGTCCGGGTCGGTCACGAGCGGCCTCCTCTTGAGTCTCGCTGGCCTATTGGAGGAACGCTTCCTGCTGGCAGCCGACAAAACGTGGGCCGCATCCCGAGCAGGGGATGCGGCCCACATGGTGGTTGGGGTGAGTAACGGGACTCGAACCCGCGACGTCCTGGACCACAACCAGGTGCTCTACCAACTGAGCTATACCCACCATGCCGGGGTGCTGAGGCCAGGGCTTCAGACCTTGGCCACCGCACCGTGCAGCAGCGTGAAGTGTAGCCGGAGGCGGTGGGAGAGTTGAAATCCTTTGTTAGCTCCGCCGCTGGCAGGCCGCGGCGTCAGCGTCCGCGCCAACCGGCTGCAGAAGTCGCGTCTGGTCGAGATACGCAGCCTCGGGAGCGGGTACGGGCTGCGGAAGTCGCGTGTGGTCGAGAAACGCAGGCTTGGGGAGCGGGTATGGCCCGCGGAAGTCGCGTCTGGTCGAGAAACGCAGGCTTAAGACGTAACGGTGGCGGAGCCAGGTTGGGTCAAGGCACCGGCGTGGCGAGCAGAGATCAGCTTGGCAGTCGCGCTGTCCGGCCCGGGCAGCGGCACGAAGACGGCTTCGCGGTAGTAGCGCAGTTCCTCGATCGACTCTTGGATGTCAGCCAGCGCCCGGTGGTTGCCACTCTTGGCGGGCGATTGGTAGTAGACCCGCGGATACCAGCGGCGGGCCAGCTCCTTGATGCTGGACACGTCGACGTTGCGGTAGTGAACAAAGCTTTCCAACGTCGGCATCTGGCGGGCTAGGAAGGCGCGGTCGGTGCCGATGGTGTTGCCGGCCAGGGGCGCCTTCCGCGACTCGGGAACGAACTCGCGGACGTAGTCGAGCACCCGCTCCTCGGCCTCGGCGATGGTCAGACCAGCGTCCAGGGCGTCCAGCAACCCGGAGCTTTCGTGCATGGTCCGGACGAAGTCACCCATCTGGTCCAGCGCCGCGGAGGCCGGTTTGATCACCACGTCGACGCCGTCACCGAGGACGTTGAGTTCGCCATCGGTCACCAGTGCGGCGACCTCGATCAACTCGTCGTTCACCAGGTCGAGGCCGGTCATCTCGCAGTCAACCCAGACCAGCAGATCATTCACCCGGACACTCTACGGTTCTTCCGTCCGCTCGGTCCGCGCTTGCGCGGTTCGGGCACCGCCCGACGCACCCCGCACCGGCGCATAGACCGGCACCCACTTGGCCAGCCACCCGCTGCCCAGCCAGGTGATCGCACCCATGGCGACGGCCGCCGCCGCGAGCGGGGCCAAAAGGCTCACCGCGCCGATGACGAGCGGACCGAGGGCATTACCCAGGTCAGCGCACAGCCGCCAACCACCCAGGAACTGGGCTCGGGCGTGGGCCGGCGATGCGTCGGCCCCGAGCGTCATCACGACGCCGGCCGAGATGCCGTTGCCGAGTCCCATCAGCGCTGCGACGAGACCGACCGTCACCGAACTGGAGGTGAACGGCAACAGCACGAAGCCCAAGCCCCGCACCAGGGTCGACGGCACGGCGACGAAGACGGCCGAAGCGGTCCATGATCGCGCCGCCGGGGTAGAACAGCAGCATGTCGACGCCGGCGGAGATGCCGAAGAGCACGCTGGTGGTGGCGGCATCGATGCCCTGGGACTCCGCCCACAGCGGCACGATCGACACTCGGGTGGCGCGGCCGGCTGAGATGAACAACACCCCGACCCCCAACGTCATCAGGACCCGCCGATGCCCCGCCAGCACTGACAGCACAGACAGATGCTTGACTCCCGCCTCGATGCTCGTACGTCGGTGTTCGCGAGTGATGTCAGGCAAGAATGCGGTCAGGGTCGCGGCCGCCACGCTCATCAGGGCGGCGAACCCGTACGCCGCGCCGATGTCGTAACGAGTGACGATGGCCGCGCCGATGAAGGGCCCGATGAAGGTGCCGATCCGGAACGTGCCTCCCAGCGTGGACAGTGCGCGGGCCCGCATCCGGGTCGGGATGGCTTCGGTGAGGTACGCCTGACGGGCGAGGCTGAAGACCGCACCGGCGAGACCGGTGACGAAAACCGCCGCGGCCAGCAGGATCAACGATTGGGCCAGAAAGGCACCGACCAGCGCCAGCGCGTCCACGACACAGGCGGCGATCAAGGCCTGCTTCTCGCCGATCCGAGCGGCCAGAGCCCCCGCCGGCAGGTCGCCGACCAGCTGGCCGATGCCGATCAACGCGACGATGAGCGCGGCCACCGCGACACTGGCGCCCAGGGCGCGAGCGGACAGGGCGATCAGTGGCAGGATCGCACCGTACCCGATGGACACCAAGATGGTCGGCCCGTACGCCGGTACGGCCAATTTGCGCCAGCTCACCTGGTCAGGAGCGGCGGATTGCATGACAGCGAACCTACCGAGCGGCCGGCCATGGCCATCAGGTGCCGGATTCGGATGCTCGTCCAGCGGCTGATGGCGATAAAATGCCGGGCGAGCCGCTCGCAGAGATCGGCGCACGGCCCCCGTAGCTCAGAGGATAGAGCAGCAGCCTTCTAATCTGTCGGTCGTAGGTTCGAGTCCTACCGGGGGCGCAGGACTAGTGCTTGACTAGGAACTTTACGAAGTGCCATTGGCCGCCGTAGCTTGCGCTCCCCACATGACTCCCCACATGCGGGTATTGTTGGCCCCATGAGGAACCTGGCGATGGGCCAGTCGGGCGAGGTCACACTGACCGCTCAGTGCAAGGACCCCACCGGCCACTGGGTTGCAGCACCACGGCCGCAGAAGGCAACTCGGTGGAAGGCGCGGGTCTACATCAGGGGTGAGGGCGGGCTGCGACGAGAGATTGTCCGCCATGGCCGCACCCGCCGAGAAGCCGAAGCTGCCATCGAGGCTGCCGTCAACGAAGCGCTGCTCAGCTCCGATGTCCCCATCAGGAAGTCGATGACCCTGATTGATGCTGGTCAGTACTGGCTCAAGCAGATCGCCCGTCCAGACTCCCGTCTCAGTGCCCGTACTATCGCCGACTACACCTGGACCTGGACCACCTACGTTGAGTCGAAAACGTGCTCTCTTCGAGGGCTCACCCTGGACCAAGCCAACGACCCCCAGCGCCTGCGTGTCTTCCTTCAGCGCGTTGCTGAAGCGCACGGCTCGGCCTCGGCCAAGAAGACGAAGAGCGTCCTGAATGGAGTGCTCGGCTTCGCGGTTGACAGCGGCGTACTAGCAAGTAACGCCATGCGCCAGGTGCGAACCGTCACGGCTGCCGCCCCCCGCACGCCCAAGAGAGACCACACCCGAGCCATGACCCGTGCTGAGCGCGATCGGGTTGTTCGCGAGGCCTACGAAGGCGCGCACAAGCCGGACCTGAACCCTCGGAGTCGACGAAAGCGAAGAGCAACGGCCGATCTCGTGGCGTTCCTCGCTGGCACTGGAGTGCGCATCGACGAGGCCCGCAGGTTGCGATGGGACCAGGTGGACCTCGAGCACGGACGCGTGTTCATTCCCGGGACCAAGAGCGAGAGCTCAAGCCGATGGCTCAACCTGCCCGACTGGCTCGTGACCTGCCTGACCGTGCGGGTGGAGATGACGGGTACGAGCGGCTACGTTTTTGCGTCACCCGCACACCTCTACGACCCAGAACGCCTCTGGGATCAGAGCAACAGCTCCACTGCGGTCCGCGCGGTCCTGGACGCCTGTGGTCTTACCTGGGCGATTCCACATACTTTTCGGCGAACTGTGGCGACCCTCCTAGATCAGGCCAACGTGCCGATTGCAAAGATCGCCGATCAGCTCGGCCACGCCGATGTCAGCATGACGGCCCGGGTTTACCTGGGACGGGATTTTAAGGGTGACAAGCGCGAACTCGCCGAGCTACTGTGAGCGGCGCACCTGCACACATGCGTTCGGTCGACTAGGTGCTAGCCGACCGAATGAGGACCTCGATGGCCTCGCGAGGCGTCAAACTGGAACCGCTGCTTGTTCTCTGCACGGTAGCGGCCCGTTCGTAGGCCTCGATGGCTGATCGGCGATACCGCACCCGCCCGGCAATCTTTAGGTAGACCGGTCCCCGTCCCTGCGAACGCTGGTTCGCGAGAGTTCCCCGTGACAGCTGCCACCGCTGCGCCAACTGTGCGTCCGTCAGAAGCTCGGGCTCCGGAGTCTGGTCGTCCTGGATCGGGCCGGCAGCAGCAAGCACATCGCCGTTGCTCGCCCCCCGAATGACACGGGGGAACAGCCGGGTCCCTCGACTGCCCGGCTGAGTAATGGTGAAATCCCTGCGCTCGTTCATCTGCCACCCCGATCGACGCCGTCTGCATCCTCGGGTTCTTAAGGTCATCTCGTGACACCGGCGGTCATCGTCGACGAAGCTGTCTGGCCTAGGGGTACTAAACCCGGGGCTCTCTTGGCGGCGGGTCTGACCTGGGAGTTTTTCATCAGAAAGCTGCTCGTGACCAGGGAGAATGGGTTCTATCTAGGGATCTGTTCAACCTAAGCGGGGAGCACCTTTTAGGTGAAGGACACCGTGTCGGTGGTCAGTCAACCGGGCGGAGTGCTGCTCACCGAGACCGCCCGGGTCAATGGATTGGGCCACAAGCGGTCGGCGGCGTTGGGTCGGTGGCGCACACCGACCGCGGTCCACGACCCGGCCAAGATCGTGCTTTGGACCAACCCGCTGATGGTCCGACCTTCGCGGCGGCGGGTCCACAATCCCATCTCGAGGGCGTCGAGGGCTAGGTCGGTGCGCAGGCTGCGCGATACCTGTCAGCCGACCACGCGACAGGAGAATACTTCGACCGACCACAAAGGGCGGCGTAGACCCAGCCGGCGAACGTCCGGTAGCAGGTGGTGTCGGCCGCACAGCTGGTCCGATGCGGTGGCGGTGAACGACCACTGGATCAGATCGGGGCGGCTGTCCGCGCCACGGTGCAGCGGGCCACCCGATGGCCTCGGGCGTGCTCCCGTGGCGTCCCAGGAGACCGTTCATCACTCGTCCCTGGCCGACTTCACCGGCGACGGCCACGGTGCCATCCACGGTCTTGAGGTGGCCGGGCTGGCGGTCGCAGATGGTGTTTGGGTGACGGACAAGTCGGAGGCTCTAGGTGACGTCGACGTGGAAGTCGCGCAGGTTCGTCAGGTTGGTGACGGCTTTGTGGCCGTCCAGATTCTGCGGATCACCGATGAGCTAGCGCCACAGGAGCCATCGTCGTGTCGTCGATCTGAGGCGGGGCCAGTTTTTCACCGCTCCAGCTTGGCACCCACCACTCGCCCCATACTCAAACCATGGAGGTCGGGAGGCGGCGTTGGTCGTGGTTTGCAGGTGCGCAATGTACGGTGCTTCTCGCCTCGTGCTCAGCGGGAGAGTCGGGCCCAGCCCCGACGGTTACGGTCACCCCGCCTCCGGCGACAGTAACGGTCACCTTGCCGCCACCAGCGACCGAGGTGATCAACGTCAACGCCTTGACCTCCGACGGACGGGTGAGCAACGGCTACGAGCTCGACGACGAAGACCCCGTCCCCGACATCGACTCGGAGAACTGCGACGAACCTTCCGGAGGCGGGGTTTCGCCGGGTACCTACGCGTGCGGCTCCAGCGCGTTCTCCGCAGACGCGTGCTGGCGCGACGCCGATGGTGACCTGGTGTGCATCGACCGGCCTTGGGACCGAAAACTGTACCGGCGCCCGATGGCCGGTGAGCTACCGCAGACGCCGGCGGCGGAGGATCCCCAACCGCTCGGGCTGCAGCTTGAGGACGGCTCGCGCTACCGGCAACGCAACGGGACGGGTGTAGGGGTATCACCCGGGGACCTCAACGACGTCTACTACTGCGTTGAAGGACCGTGCGGCGACGACCCGTCGAAGATCATCGTCGTCTTCGACGCCATCGATGAGCCCACCGTCAACACCACCGACGACGCGTGGACCGTCTTAGTCGGGCAGATGCTGCACGACGGGTCAGACGACCCATCCACGCTCCCCGAACCTAAGACGCGGCGGGTGGTCCGCGCTTGGTTCATCACCGCCAAGTGACGGAAGTGGACTGACCTTGCGCCGGGCGCAGTTGGAGTTCGACAGACCCGATCTGCCCTGACCTCACCCACCCACCCACCCACCCACCCACCCACCCACCCAACATCCCCTCAAGGCGCGCGTCGCCAAACCAGGGATCCCGTCTCGATCACCGGAGAGACGAAAACAGGTTGGCGGGGCCTCGCCGGCAGGCAGCGGCTCGAAACGACTGATAACCCGCCAAGAGGCGGCCAATGGTCCGGGGCGCTAGATGCGGGATGTCACGTAGGCGTTGATGGAGGCCGCGGTGATGAGGGCCCGTCGTCCGATGAGAACTCGGTCGAGGTCGCCGCGTAAGCACATTCGCCAGATGGTGGTGCGGTCGACGCCGAGGAGGCGTGCGGCTTCGAGCTGGGAGACGAGGATGACTTCTCTGGTTGTTTGAGTCATATCGGCGTAGGGCGCTTGTCCGCGTTCGGCGGTCACTGGGCTGGGGCGGGGTTGGGGTTCGACCCTGTCGGTGATCTGGGCTAATGGTCTGAATTAACGGCGTCCGCCGACCGCCTTTTCTGCCCATGCAGCCGCATCTGGCGCTGCGCGACGTACTCCGGGCGGGTCTTGCCGCGAGCGCGCGGACCGGTCAGGGGAACGTGGGGAACATCGCGCTGATCAGGGGCGATGGGAGGTTCCCCGTTCGTTCCTCCTGGGTCTGACTGCTCGTCAGGGTGATGGGTCGGGTGACGTTGCCGGCTGAGTCTCGGTGGTGCAGACGCGCTGAGAGGAGCAGGTCATGGGTGTTGCGGTGCAGCTCGGTTTGGGCCGGGGTTTGGACAGTGAGGTGTTGGTTGGGGCGGCCGGTCGGTGGTCGTCGTGGGTCGGTGAGGTGCCGGTGCTCGGCCGGGTCGGTGGTCTGGGGTTGTTGCCGGGCTGGTTGCGGGCGGCGGAGCCGGCCCGGGCGGATGAGGTGCTGCTGGGTCTGGTCCGGCTGGGGTCTCCGTCGGGGTCGGGGGTGGTGGCGGCGTCGGGGGTAGTGGCGTGGGCGTTGTTGCCGGGGGCGTGCACGTTGGCGCGGCGGCTGCGGCCGGTGTCGGGGCAGGTGGATGTGCTGGTCGCGGCGCAGCTGTGGCTGGAGGTCCGTTCGTTCGAGTGGTGGCGGCTGCGGAAGGTCGCGGCGAACGTTTTGGCCCGGACCCGCTGCCAGGTGCTGGCCGACTGCGGTGTGTCGTCGCAGGTACGCCGTTCGGACCCGACCTGGGCGGCCACCTCGGTGCAGGACCCGCTGTCGGCGAGCTGGGTCCAACGCGTCGACGAAAGCCCCGACCTGTGCAGGGGGTCGGCGGCGGAGCTGCAGACCCTGCTGGCGGACGCGGATGCGCAGGGTCTGGTCAGCCGGTTGGAGCGGCTGGTGCTGGAGCGGCTGCTGGCGCATGCGGACGAGCTGGGCGGAGGAAGGGCGGGCCGCGGTCAGGGCGGGTTGTTGGCGGACCGGTTGGTCAAGGTGGTGGCTGGGGAGGTGGGGGTGTCGCCGGCGACGGTGCGTCGTCGGACCCGGCGGGTGGTGGAGCGGCTCGCTGAGGCGCACCGGGCGGGTCTGGTGGCGGCATGACCAGGGACCACCGTTTCCAGGAGCAGGTGGTGCCGCGGCGGGTTGATGCGGTGTTGCGGGACACGATGGCGTTGCTGGAGCTGGTGCGCCAGGAGGAACAGGTGCTGGTCCGGTTGCGGGGGTGTGTGGTCGAGCTGGAGGCGATCCACCGGGCCCGTTCCGTGCTGGATGACCGGACCGAGTCGGAGGTCGTTGAGGCGGCGCAGGGTCTGACCGCCGGTGAAGTCGGCGCGGCGGTTGGGGGGTGGGGTCGGTGAGCGGGGTCGGTTTGGTGGTGTTGGAGGTGTGTCCGAAGGCGCCGGCTGAGGCGCAGCGGTACGTGGACCAGATCACCGGCTACGTGTTGTGGGGGGTCGGGGTGCTGTTCGTGGTCGCGGTGGTGGTGGCGGTCGGAGCGGTGGTCGCGGGACGGTTGTTCTCGATGCCGCACGCGTCGAAGGCCGGGGTGGTGAGTGTGGTCGTGGTGTTCCTGGCCGCGGTGGCCTACCTGGTGCTGCCCGGGATGCTGGCCGCGATCCTCGGGTCCGGGTGCATCAGATGACCGGCCCCGGGCTGCCGGCAACCGACGAGCCGCGACCGGTTGAAACCGCCGGTCGCTGCGCACCGGCGGGGTTGTCGTGAACCCGGTGCCGTGGGGTCCGTTGTCGGGGCCGGCCGGGGATCTGGCGTTGCAGGTGTGGACGACGGCGATGTTGGGGTTGTGGAGCGCCGGTTTGTGGACGTTGCGGGTGGTGTTGGTGTTGGAGGACGGGTTGCTGACCCCGGACCTGTCGGAGGGTGGGCCGGCGTCGGCGGCCTACCGGGTGACGTTCTGGCTGGCGGGAGCTTTGGCCGGGGTGTTGCTGCTGGTCCAGATCGGGCTGGTGCTGCTGCGGCGGGACGCCCGGAGTCTGGGGGCGGCGTTGTGGGGGTGCGGGAAGTTCGTCGTGGTGTGGGCGGCGTGGCTGACCTACGGGGCGGCGGTCGTCGCCGCCTGCGGCGGGTTGACCCGAGCACTGCTGCGGGAGCTGCTACGGGTGGACCGGTGGTCGGACTGGCAGCCGGGTCTGCAGTTGGACCCGGAGACCGTGGTCGACGCGACAGTGGCCACAGTGTTGGGTCTGTTGGGGTTGGTGTTGTGGCTGGCGGCTTTGGGTCATGTGCTGGTGATGGTGACCCGGGCGGCGACGTTGTTGGTGCTGGCGGCGGTGACGCCGGTGGCGGCGGCTGGTCTGGTGGGGGAGGCGGGCCGGTCGTGGTTTTGGAAGAGCGTCCGCTGGTTCCACGCCGCCGCCCTGACCCCGGTGTTGGTGGCGCTGCTGATCGGGGTCGGGGTGCAGACCACCTCCGGGGTGGCATCCGGGCTGGCGGACGGCCCGGCGCGGGCGGTCGGCACTGCGCTGCCCGGGGTGCTGCTGATCTTGGTGTCCTGCTTCGCGCCGCTGGCCCTGTTCCGGCTGCTGGCGTTCGTCGACCCGGCCACACCGGCCGGGGTCCAGGTCCGGCAGGCCGTCGGCGACCTTCTGCAGGCCCGGTCCCTGCTCAGCCAACCTGGATTCACCCCGCCGGGTGATGCCTCGACGACCGGGACACCCGGTCAGGACCCGGCCGACCAACGGCGCACCGAGGCGCAGGACCAGCTCGACACCACCGTTGGCCAGACCGACCCCTCGGCCACCACCGGCCCGCCGGCAACCAAGCCGTCATCAGCGAGCCAAGGGCAAGGTGCGGCGCCGAGTGCCGGTGCAAGTCCCCCGCCCGGCGGCTCGAGCTCGACACCGTCAGGCACCGCGCCATCGGGAGCGACTTCGTCCGGTCCGTCGAAGACTGATGAGCCGCCACGGTCAGGCGGCGCCGGGGGGAGCCCGAACCCAGGCGCATCGTCGGGTGGTGCGGGTTCCTCTGCCGCCCCGGGTGCTACGGCGACCGGGTCGGTGGCAAGCGAGGCGGCTGCGCTTCCGGTGATCCCGGTCTGAGGGGGTGGTCTGGATGCGGGTGTACGGGGAGTTTCAGCGGGACCGGGTGGGCTGGTTCCTGGGGTTGACGGGGCTGCAGCTGGGGGTGCTGGCGGCGGGTGCCCTACCGGTGGTGTCTGCGGTCCACGGAGGGTTGTGGCGGGTGGCGTTTGTCGGGGTGGTGGGCTGGCTGGTGCTGCTCGGCGTGGTAGTGGTGCCGGTGCAGGGCCGGACCGCCACCGGGTGGGTGGCCGCGGCGGCGGTGTCGCTGCTGGGCCGCCGGACCGGTTGGTCGGCCTACCGGAGCCGTCTCAGTCAGGGCCGTTCTGGTCCGGTGGGGGTGCTGGACCTGCCGGGTGTCCTGTCGGGGCTCCGGGTCCACGACGCGGCCACTGGTGGCGGGCGGCTGGGGGTGGTGCAGCACCTGCCTTCGCGGGTGTGGTCGGTGTCCGCTCGGGTCGCACATCCGGGGATCGGGTGGGCTACGCCGGCGGAGCGGGACCAGCTGGGTGCCGGGTTGTCGGCGGTGCTGGACGGGGTGTGCCGGGCCGGGCTGGTCACTGAGTTTCAGGTGTTGGTGCGGGTGTCCCCGGACGACGGCACCGACCGGGACCGGTGGCTGACCGCCCACCGACCTGAGACGGCCCCGTCGGAGTTGGCGCGGCGGGTCCACGACGGGCTGCGGCGGCACCTGACCCCGGCCGCCAGCCGGACCGAAACGTTCGTGACCCTGATCGTGCCGGAGCGGCGGCTCCGCCGGGCCGCACGGAACAGCTCCGGTGACCTGGGCGGTCGGGCGGCTGTGTTGGCTGACCTGACCGCTGAGGTCAGCGGCCTGCTGACGGGACCGTTGGCCGCTGAGGGGGTGGGGTGGCTGTCCTCGGCCGGCCTGGCCGCGGCCTGCCAGACAGGCTTCGACCCCGGCAGCACCGGTATGTCTAAGGAACTCGCCAGTCCGTCGGCCGACGCGGGCGGGGTGTGGGTGGGGGTGGGTGTGGCGCGGGCTGTGTCGGAGCCGCGTCGGTACGCCCATGGTGGGTTCGTGTCGGTGTCGTCGGCCCTGTTGCTGCCGGCCCGGGGCGCCGCCGTGGGTGCGTTGGGGCCGGTGTTGTCGGGTGGGTCGGTGGGGGAGCGGCGGAGCCTGCTGGTCGGGTTTCCGGTGCTGCCGCCGGATCTGGCCGAGCGACGGACGGCGAGCCGTGAGTGGGCCGCCGACCTGGGTGACGGTTTGCGGGACCGGGCCCGGGTCCGGCCGCGGGCGCGAACCCGGGCGGACAACGCTGCCGCCCGGGCGGTCGACGCGAAGCTGGTCCGCGGCGCCTCGCTGTGCCGGCCCTACGCGGTCGCCACCACCACCGTCCCCGCCGACCAACCCGTCGACGACGCCGCCCGCCGGTTGGACGCGTCGATCCGGCAGGCCGGGTTCACCGGCCAGCGGCTCGACCTCGCCCACGACGTCGGCTTCGCCGCCGGCTGCCTGCCCCTCGGAGTCAGCCTCTCCACCACCAAGGACGGCGCATGACCAGCCACACCAGCCGACGCCGCACCTCTGCCCTCACAGCCGTGGTGGGCTGGTCGTCGGTGCCGCGGCGGGGTGTGGCCCGGTCGGGTCGGGGGTGGGTGGGGGCGTGGCCGGCGGTGCCGGCGTGGCGGATGACGTCGGACCAGGCGCCGGTGCTGTGGCCGTTCCTGACCGCCCCACCCCTCCCAGCGGGTGGGGCCCTGTTGGGCTGGGACCTCGGCTCGGGTGGGCTGTTCCACGCCGACCCGGTGGGCTGGGTGCTGGACCCGCAGGTGCCGGTGGCGAACCCGAACGTGTTCGTGTTCGGCAAACCCGGCCGGGGCAAGTCGGCCACCGTGAAGGCGATGGTGCTGCGGCTCATCGACTGCGGCTACCAGGCTTTGATCCTGGGCGACCCGAAGGACGAGTACACCCCGCTGTGCCGGGCCCTCGGCGTCGAACCCGTCCAGATCGGCCCCGGCCTACCCGGACGGGTCAACCCCCTCGACCACAACACGAGCACCAACCCCGCCAGATCGCCCGGCCGGGCCGGGTGGGACGCCACGGTGGCCCGGTGGACCGGCCTGGTCGGCAGCCTGGTCGGGTCAATCCGTCGGGCCGACCGCCGGGTCCCGTTCGGACCTACCGAGAACACGGTGGTCAGCCACGTCCTCCGCGACCTGACCGGCACCCATACCGGCGCCACCCGGCCGGCACCGGTGACGATCCCGCTGCTGTGGCAGGCGTTGGCCGACCCTCACCCTGACCTGGTGAAGGCGTGCCGGTACGCCTCGACCCGTGACTTCCTCGACCAGACCCGGCTGCTCCGTGACGCGTTGGGTCAGCTCGTCACCGGCAGCCTCGCCGGACTGTTCGACGCCCCCAGTAGCGTCCGTCTCGACCCGGCCGCCCCGATCCAGTCCCTGTCCCTGGCCCGGCTCAGCACCGCCGGAGACGACGCCGTCGGCATCGGTCTGCTGTGCCTCGGTGCGTGGGCGTCCGCCCACCGCGGTCTCCCC
>JAABUN010006653.1_pt1 | contig 13107 bp, 9 predicted proteins | sample 5559311 | NCBI WGS metagenome assembly JAABUN01 (sample SAMN10711877, study PRJNA513370) | rock metagenome | isolation source: Antarctica rocks | place: Antarctica: Victoria Land, Siegfried Peak sud | reverse complement strand
AAAAGTCCCGTAATTGACTCCGACTAATCGGGTAAATTCAGCGGGACGTTTCGATTTGTATTTTTCAAACACGCTCATTCTGTTAAGTTTATCAGAATAAGCACTTATTTAGGAAAGTTGTCTATTGGCGGCTTTGAGTTCGGCGGTTCGCTCGGCGACGCGCTGTTCGAGCGTTTCGTTAAGCTGCCGAATTTTTTCTTCGGCGCGTTTTCGCTCGGTAATATCGCGGATATTGCATTGAATTACCTGACGATTGTCTTCCGTATAGACATTGCTGACGAACTCGACTTCCCATTTTCCGCCGTGTTTATTTTCGAGCGGCAAATCTTCGTAGCGAATGTATTGCTTTTCCTGTAATTCTCTAAACGCGGCGGCGCTGGCTTCTTCGTCTTTAAGCAAGCCGATTTCCCAGAGTTCTTTGCCGACAAATTCCTCGCGCGTGTAATCGAGAAGTTCGCTCATAAACGGGTTGACATCGGTGATTTTTCTGGTTTCCGCGTCGAGAATCAGGATGCCGTCACGGGCAGTTTCAAAAAGTCTGCGGTAGCGAATTTCGGAGATTCGCAGTTCCTCAACAGCATTTATGGTTGGCGTGTTTTCATCTTTACCCGTATTCATTACATCTATTCTCCAACTTTAAACGTTCGGACTTTCTGCTTTTCTATTAAAACATTCCCGAAGTCTTGAGACGGCAGCGGAATTTTATCTGATTTTTCGGTAAAGTATGATAACACCTTTTATTGTCGGTAATATATAAAATAAGGGGTTGTCCTTGATGGGGATTGTAACAGTTAAGGATGAACTTTAAATAATTTCTCACTCGGAATAAAACAGTGGTATCTAAATAAATATTTAGCTTGAAAATTAACTTGAAACGTAGAAAATAGAAAAAGGAGAAAATAATTATGAATCAAACACGCGGTTTAAGCAGTATTTTTGCGATTATCATCGGCGTCTTTTTGTTAATCGAAGGAGTTTGGGGCGAAACGAGCGACACGGTTTTCGGCGTACTGACGACGAACCGCATTCACGCGACGATTCACATTCTGCTCGGAATTGTCGGGATTTACACGGGTTTGAAAGGCGGCGCGCGCGGTTTTCTTATCTTTCTCGGCATTCTGCTGGCGCTCGTCGGCGTCCTTCGATTCGTTCCGGGCATCAGTGATTTGATAGTTTCGATTCTCAATGTCAATTACGCCGTCGCCTATTTCAATATCGCGGTCGGCATCGTGTCGTTGATAATCGCTTTTATGTCGAATCGCTCGACAGTTATGGAAAAATAAGTTGTCGAATTGATTTTTTGGAGTTAAATCTGCGGAAATCAGCGGTCGCGCGGGTGATTTTGTTTCTGTTTCAGTTGTATTTATGAAAATTGCGAAAATTTGTCTGGATGAAAAGCGGCTTTCTTGAAGTTTATCCGGCGTTGTCCGAAGACGTGAAAACGGATTTCGTCGTCATCGGCGGCGGTATTTCGGGCGCGCTCCAAGCCTGGCATTTTGACGCAAAAGGGCGCGTCCGTCGCGCTGGTTGACGGTCGGCACGCGGCGCTGCAATACGACATTGACAGAACACTGCACGAACTAATTGACATTTTCGGCGAGCAAAAAGCCGTCCGCGCTTATGAACTCAGCTTAGACGCTCTTTTGAATCTCGAAGAAATTGCTAAAAAACTTTCAATTGAAAATAATTTTGAACGCCGGTCGTGCGTTTATTTTGCCGAATACGAAAAAGACGTTTCGTTTCTTGAAAAGGAATTTAAAACACGCGAGAAATACGGTTACGCGGTTAAATTATGGGACAGGGAAAAGTCAAAAAACGCTTTCCGTAAATCCTAATCGTTAAAATACATTTCAAGCAGAGCGGTCAGCGATTTGGCGTTAAAAGGTTTTGGCAGAAAGCTGTCGATTATTTTATCTTCCAATAGTTTGTTAAAAGCGGCGGGATTTTCTTCGGCGCTCATCATTATTATCGGTGTATTCCGCAGATGTTCCTGCTCGCGCATCCAGCGCGCAATCTCAGTGCCGGTTACGTGCGGCATAACTTCATCGGTAATTAATAAGTCGATATGCGTTTTTTGCAGAAGTCGATGCGCTTCCTTGCCGTCTCTGGCAGTCGCCGGATTGTAACCGGCACGCCGGACGACGGCGCTGACAATCATAATTATCGACGGGTCGTCATCGGCGATTAAAATATTTCTCGATGTCATATTGTTTTATTAGTTAGGACTTTCTCAAAATGCGGAAACACGCACGTAAGTCGGGTGTGTTTTCTTCGTCGCCGCGCTCTCAACTTTCGTGCGGGCTTCTGCAAAAAGTAAGAAAGTCCTGTTAACGGTATTTCAATTATGCGGAAATGCGCGCGGCAGTCGAGTGTGCAAAGTTTAAGAACACATTCGACTGCCGCGCGCATTTCCGCATTTTGAGAAAGTTCTGTCACATTACGACCGGTTTTTCCTCTTTTCTCTGTTTAAGTTATCGATTAAAGAGTATTTCCGCCGGTCGCACTTTTGTTTAACCCGACCGCGTTCGTCTCTGTCGGTTCAACCGCGCGCCATTGCCGTTCGGCTTCGGTTGCAGTTTTGTTCAAACGAACTTTGTCCGCGTCCACCGTTTCGACCCAATCGACTGGAATCAAGTGATGCTTTCCGTCAGCCGAATCTTTGCGCGTCAGTTTGATTTCGCCGTCTTCGACATTATCGACCGTGCCGATGTGCAGATTGTCCGAGCCGACGACTTCCATTTTTTTCCGAATTTCGGTCGAGCCGGTTTTGGAATCGCTTTTCGGCAGGAGACCGCCGCCGTCGTCTGCTTTCGACTTTTTGGAATTGAAAAGCGCCGCCAGCGCTAAACCGCCGCCGACAAGCAATCCGGCAGTCAGAAGCGGATGAATATTGGCTCGCTGGTATAAACTTTTTTCCATAACGAATCTGTCTCGCGCGCCGCGCTCGCGGAGTTTTGAATTCGTTTCATACAATCCGTCGGGACGATTCGTATCCGCCGGCTCGCCGGAATTCTGCATCGAATCAATCATCGACTCGTTCATTTTGTCGAAAAGATGCGGCGCGTTGAGCGCCATCGAAGAATGCGCTTTCGCCATTCCGCCGACGAAGAAATCGCGTTTCGGATTTTCGGCGCAATACAAAATCGCTTCGGCGACCAGCTCCGGCGCGTAGAGCGGCGGCGGCAATTGCGGTTCATACGGCAGATAATTTTTCGCGTTTTCGGGAAACGGCGTGTGAATCGCGGTCGGTTTTATCAGCGTTACGGAAATCGGTAAATCGTCGGCTTCGAGTTCCATTCGGAGCGCGTCGGAAAAACCTTTGACCGCGTGTTTCGATGACGAATACATTCCCTGAAGCGGCACGGACGCGTCGGACACTTCGCTGCCGAGATTGATAAGCGCGCCGCCGCGACCGCGCAAGTGTTCGACGGCAATCTTTGAACCGTTGACGACGCCCCACACGTTCGTTTCAAAAAGGCGGCGCAAATCCGTCGTCGGCACGTCCGTAATTCTGCCGTAGATTGAACCGCCCGCGTTATTAATCCAGGTGTCGAAACCGCCGAAGTTTTCCTTTGCTTTTTGCGCCGCGCGACGCAGAGTGTTTTCGTCGGCAACGTCTCCGGCTACATAAACCGCCCGCGTTTCTTCGCCCGAATTCAATTCATCGGCAAGTTCCCGCAAAGCGTCTTCGTTTCTGGCTACAAGAACCAGTTTCGCGCCCGTTTCAGCCGCCATTCGCGCCGTCGTCAGCCCGATGCCGCTGGTTGCGCCGGTAATTACAATAGTTTGATTTTCAAGTTTTTTTAATTCTGGTGTCATTTGTTTATCTCCCTCGTTCGTATTGGTTCAGCCCGAAGTTTTGTATTGATTTAAGCCGAAATCGATTATCCGCCGCTCGATTTCACGTTAGATGAAAAGCGGCTTTTCGATATTAATTATTTTATAAAGCAATAAAACCTCTCTTTATAAAAAATTAATATCAACAGTCGCTCCTTATCGATTAAAATGTTTTTAGTTTGCGGAACTGTCGAGAGAGCAAATTCAATGCCATTCTCGAGCGAAAAATCAGACTAATTTATCGAGTCGAGACTCAGCCGCAAAGATTTTTATAGAAGTTACGCTGGTTGAACGCAGAAACACGCACGTAAGTCGAGTGTGTTTCTGCACAATCTAATGCCAACTGCATAATTCATAAATTAAGGTAATCACCGCTGCGAAAAAAGTTTTATAATCAAAACACGCAATAATTTATTTTGAATCGTAGGGAGAGAGAAAATTTAATGTTGAAAAGCGATGAAGGAAAAACCGTTTCCTACTGGGAAGCGAGCGAGGATTTACTGAACAAACCGGCGATTGATAATTCAATCGAGACGGACGTTTGCATAATCGGCGGCGGAATTTCGGGACTGACGACGGCGTATCTTCTGGCGAAAGCCGGACGGCGCGTTATCGTCATCGACGACGGCGCAGTCGGCGGCGGCGAAACTTCGCGGACGACGGCGCATTTATCGAACGCCATTGACGACCGCATTTACCGCGTCGAGAAATGGCACGGCGAAGAAAAAGCGAAACTGGCGGTCGAGGCGCACACGCGGGCAATCGGCGAGATTGAAAGAATCGTCGAAACCGAAAACATCGACTGCGATTTCTCGCGCGTTGACGGCTATTTAATCGAAGCCGAAGACGGCGAAGACGATTTGGACAAGGAACTGGAAGCCGCGCACCGCGCCGGATTCGCCGAAGTCGAATTTGTCGAACGAGCGCCGATTCGAGATTTCGACACGGGCAAGTGCTTAAAATTTCCGCGTCAGGGACAATTTCACGTTCTCAAATATCTTTCCGGTCTGGCGCGAGCCGTCGAGCAGAACGGCGGGCGCATTTTTTCCGATACGAAAGCGGTCGAATGGACGGGCGAAGACGCGCCGCAGGTGAAAACCGCGAGCGGTCAGACAATCGGCGCAAAATCAATCGTTCTGGCAACGAATTATCCGATTATGAGCCGGATGTTCGCCGAGCTTCCCGCGTATCGAACTTACGTTATCGGCGCGCGCGTTCCGAAAGATTCGATTGAAAAATGTTTGATTTGGGACACGGCTGACCCGTATCGCTACGTGCGGACGCAGCCGGAAAACGATTACGACGTTTTGATTGTCGGCGGCGAAGACCACCGCACCGGACAGGCGGAAGATTTCGACGCCCGTTTCGGTCATCTCGTTCAGTGGACGCAGAAGCGTTTTCCGCTTGCGACGGAAATTTTATACAAATGGTCGGGGCAGTATCTGGAAACGCACGACGGACTCGCTTTTATCGGCAGATTTTCAAGCGACGAGCCGAATGTTTATTTGATAACCGGCGATTCGGGAATGGGAATGACGCACGGCACAATCGGCGGAATGCTCGTTTCGGATTTGGTTTTGGGACGCGATAATCCGTGGACGGAAGTTTTCGAGCCGTCGCGTATTTTAACGCAGTCAATCATCGAAGCCGTGCCGGAAATCGTCAACTCGACGCTGCCGTATGTCGATTGGATAACCGGCGGCGATGTTTCTTCTGCCGACGAAATCAAAAACGGCGACGGCGCGATTATCAGCCGCGGCGCGACGAAAATCGCCGCGTATCGGGACGAAAACGGCAAATTATATCAACGCTCCGCCGTCTGCACTCACTTGGGCTGCATTGTCCGGTTTAATTCGCTGGAAAAAACCTGGGACTGCCCGTGCCACGGCTCGCGTTTCGGAGTTGACGGACACGCGATTAACACGCCTGCCGTCAAAGCGCTTGAGGAATTAAAGCAGGAAGCAAAGGATTCCTAAACGCTGCCGGCTTTTATAAAAAGTTCTAATCGGCGCGCGAATAATCCGGCAAACCCGTTTGTTTATTTTCACTAAAAAGAGCCGGACGCCGCAAAAACGTCCGACTCTTTTTACACAGGACTTTCTCAAATTTGAGAAGCGTCATTGTCGGAGCGCGGGCATCCTGCCCGCTCTTGAACGCCCAAGCGTTCGCCCAAAGTTTAGATAAAAATACAACATTGAACTTTATCGGGCTTACATTAGATTGCCCGCGCAATCTTTGCGGGCAGGATGCCCGCGCTCCCGGTCGGGAAAGTCCTGTTATATTGAAAATTAATATCAAACGCTGTCGGTTTACTTTCTGATAAATAAACCGGCGATTGCCAGAACTTCAGTTTTCGTCAAAGGCTCGTCGAATGCCTGCGAAGCAACAACGGCGCTCGGAACGCCGGGCAGGGCGGCGACATTGACGCCGCCCTGCGTGGTGTTGCCTTCACCGTTATAAACCGCCTGCGTCGCGGCTGGCAGCGTTCCGCGCGAATCGCCCGGAATCCACGGTTTTTCGCCGCGTATTCTTCTGACCATCGCCGCGTGGCGCGCTTCGACCGAGTGGATTTGCAGCGCGGTCGTCAGAATTTTATCGTTGCTTCGCAAGTTTCCCGCCTGACCTTTGTAAGCGCGAACGCCCGTGTCTTCCAAAGCCTGCGAGACGGCGAGAAACGTTTGATAATTGCTGAAAACGTCGCCGAAAGCGCCGCCCGCCGTAAAATCGAAATTCGGTTTGGCGACCGCTTTGCCGCCTAAAACCGAACGCAGAAGATTGACGTGCGCGGTTTCGTGTTTGCTGATTTGCCCGAAAACGTCGCGCGTCTCGCCCGGAATTAAATTACCGCTGCCGAGCGCCGTGCGGTAAAATTCGTCTTCGAGAAATTCGAGCGTCAGCGCGAAATTCAGCACATCGACGATTTTTCCGGGCAGTTTGCTGTCCTGACCGTAAGCCGCGCCCGCCAGCGCGCCGAAAGAAATAATCGTCGTGCCGAGCGCGCCCGCCATTGCTTTCGCCTTTTCGACCGGCTCGCGCCGCGCGGTCATTTCGTTGATGTAATCGGGTTCGACCGATTCTAATAGTGGTTTATTATTGTCCATTGTCTTCTCCTTTTACGCTTTCGGCTGCGGCAATCTGTTTGCCGTAATTCTGGTTGTGATATACGGCGCGACGAGCGGCAGAACCTGCGCCGGAAGTCTCGCCGGGTCTAATCCGGTTGCCGGGTCGGTAACGTCGTCGCCCGCGAAATAATCGGACATCGGGCGCAGCAAATCACGCAGAATCGCCGCGTGGCGAGCTTCGACCGACACGATTTTACCGGCAATCAGCAGAAATGCGGGATTTTTCAAAAGCTGTCCCGCGCCGTTATAAGCCGACGTTCCGATATCTTCAAAAGTGTGCGCCGTGTTTAAAACGCTGTTGCGGCTATTGAAGTTGATGCTCGTAAAATTGACCTGCAAATCGGGGATCGCCTTTTTGCCCAATGCGGCTCTGAAAAACTCGCGGTGCGCGATTTCGTTGTCGCGGATGTCGGTTAAAATAGCGCGCTCGTCCGAATTCATTCCCGCATACGGCGTCGCCAGAACCTGCGTGTAAAACGCCGATTCGAGCTGTTCGAGCGCGAAGGCGTAATTTAGAACGCCGAAATCGCCTTTGCCCAAATCGACCGCGCCGGATTTGTCGTCGTCAATCGGCAAACCTAAAAAGGCGGTTCTTGCCGACAGCGATTCCGGGCTGAGCGCGCCGAACGCGAAAGCCGTCAAAGCGGCGGCGCTCGACCACTTTAAAAAATCGCGGCGCGACGTTGAGTCTTCAATATTCGTTAATATTTTGCTTTTTCCTTCTCTCTGCTTAGAAATATTTTTCACAATTTTGCCTCCAAATAAATACAAATCGCTTGTTTGAAAAGCAATCTGTTAAAACGCCGTGTCAGCAACCACCGGCACAATGTAAGCGCGACAGCCAGGCTGATTTTTGTTATTCCAGACGAATTAAAAACCGTCTGAAATTCCGAAGACGCGCTTCTTCTTAGAGCCTGTTTGGAAATTCACAATAAATAATTGAGACGGGAAAATTAACCGCAGATGAACGCCGATGCTCATCTGATAAAATCTGATAAAATCTGATAAAAGCTAATATTTATACGATTTATCTGTTTTTATCCGCGTTCATCTGCGGTTAAATACGACTCTAAAAATCGATAATTTCTAATTTCCAAACAGGCTCTTACAATTAAATTCGATTGGCAGACAGGTTTAGATGCACACAGCCTAAACAATTTCTGCACAAGCATCCGTCGAAACGGTAAGCGCGAATTATTGATAAAACGGAAAATCGTAATTTGTTTTTTCAACTCTCCCGCAATAATTCGCCGATGACATTTTTTCGGTCGATACTTTCAGGCGTTTCATCTATCGTTGAGATTAAAACGCAGTCCGACGCGCGCGAAACGCGGCGCGGCGATTGTGCGCGTCGGCGTCAGACCGATGTCATAGCGGTTATCAAAAATATTTTCGACGGCGGCGAATACTTCGACTTTTTTGTGAACGCGGTATGAGCTGAAAGCGTCGAGCGTGAAATAGGAGCGAAGCCGCAGCGCGTTCAAATCGTCTTCAAACTGCGCGCCGGAGAGCCGCGCCTGCAAGCTCAATGAAATTTTATTTCGCGGGCGATAAAACGTTTGAAAAGTTAATTGCCGTTCGGGAATCTGCGGCAGAAATTTGTCGATTAAATCGGGATTGCCCGGAAAGCTCGTGATGCGCGAATCGACCAGCAGAAAACTTGCCGAAAAACGCAAATCGCGGTGCGGCGCAAATTCCGCATCCAGTTCCAAGCCGCGAGAGCGAGTTTTGCCGACGTTTTGCCGCCGGCGCGTGATTAAATTCGCGGTTGCCGCCGAAGTTACCGAAACAACCGGATTTGAAACTTCCGTTACGAAAACATTCGAGCGCAAACTTAATTTTTGGGCGAATCCGGTGAAATTTACGCCCGCTTCCGTCGTGTCGGCGCGTTCGGCTTTCAGGTTTTCGTTCGCCTGCGTTAAAACATTGCCGACGCGAAATGCGCGGTAAAGCTCGTTCAAAGTCGGCGCTCGAAACGATTTCGAGTATGCGCCGTAAAGGGAAAAATTATGGTCGATTTGATACAGCGCGGCGAGGCGCGGGCTGAAAGCGTTTTGGCGGCGCGCGGTAAAATTTACGATGTTTATTTGATTAGTTGTTAAACTTTTCGTTGAAGAAACTGCGTCGAAATTTTTCCGGTCGTCGAATCTCGCGCCGAAACTGAAATTTAATTTTCGCGTAATGCGCCAGAAATCCTGCGCCAGAAAGCCGAAATCCCGCTCGCGTCCGCCCGCGACGACAAAAGACGCGGCGCGATTGCTCACGAAAACGGTTTCGTTTGTAAAGCCGCGCACGAAGCACGTTTCAACCGAGCCGGAAACCGCGTGATTGCCGAAAACTTTTGACCAGAAAAGATTCGCGCCGGACGCTCTCGAAGGAACGCGCTGGACGCGCGATAAAGTTTCGGTGTTTCTGTCAGGCGAAACCGCCGAAAACGTCTGGTCGTAAACCTGTCTTTCGACAAAAGCGCGAAGCTGAAACGCGCCCGTTTTTTCGTTTCCGAAATCCGCGCCCGAAGCGATTTGACGAAAACGCGTTTGATTAGTTTGCAGGCGCGTTCCGTTCTCACGATTTTCGCCGAATAAATTTCCGCGCAGAAAAACTCGCGCGCCGCTGAAAAATCCGTTTGCCGACGCGGGCGATTCGGATTTGTTGCCGAACTTTCTTTCAATCGTCAAAAATCCGTTTCGATAACGGCTGTTCGCGTTTGAATCAGCCGCGCCGCGTTCGGATTCGGAAACCGGAACGTAGCCGCGAGTTTCAAATGCGTCGAACGAGCCGGAGAAATTCCAGCCGTTTTTGCCGATTGCGCCGAACGCGCTTCCGTTAAATGTGTTCTGCGCGCCGATTGAAGTTTCAACGCGCAGAATCGGATTGTCTTTTTCGGCGTGTTCGGTTGTCAGATTGACCGCGCCGCTGAGCGCTGAACTGCCGTAAAACTGGCTCGCGCCGCCGCGCAGAACTTCGACCTGTTCGACGGCGATTTTCGGCACGCGAGACCAGAAAGTCCAGCCGCCGAAAGCATCATTCAAAGATAAACCGTCGAGCAGAACCGCCGCACGGCTCGCGCCGCTGCCTGAAATGCCGCGCAGATTCGCGCCCTGCGTCGTCGGATTCGTCGTCCTGCTCGAAGAACGCCGAAAGAGCGTGAAACCGGCGACTTGCCGCAGAGCGTCGTCAATACTTTGCGCCGCCGTCGTCTGCAAAGTTTCACGACTTAAAACCGCGACGCTCGCCGGAGTTTCCGACAGACGCGATTCGGTTCGTGTAATTAAAACGGTTACGCCTTCGCTTAGCGATGCGGGCGACAACACGATTTCGAGCGGCGCGGCGTTATCAATTGTCAAAAGTTTCGTAAAATCGGCAAAACCTTTCGCCGAAACGCGCAGCCGTAAATTTTGCCGCTCGCCGCTCGCCGTGAGCGAAAATTTGCCGTCGGCGTCGGTTGCGGTTTGCGCGGCGATTATTGTTTTATTTATTAAAATGACTTCGGCATTTTGAACCGGCGCGTTTTGCGAATCGGTTACCGTGCCTGAAATCGTTTGGGCGGCGATTGGAAAAGCGAAAATAAAGACGAGATAAATTAAACGCGGCAACGCGGCGGCGCGGAACGGCGAATGGAAATTAACGGCGGCAGATACTGTAAACAGAATCTTCTTTGTTTTATCGCTGCCGCTCGTCTTCGGCATTCCCGTAAATATTTTTCCTGTTATTACGCGCTTCATAAATAAAAACGGCACTCCGCCGGGAGCGCGGGCATCCTGACCGCAAAGCGCTCGACGGCGCGAACAAAGTGTTTAATTAAATTCAACACTTTGTTCGCGCTTTGGCGTTTAAGAGCGGGCAGGATGCTCGCGCTCCGACAAATACGCTTTTTACCGGCGGTTTCATTTTTCCGATTTGCCTTTCGGCGGCGGAAAGTCCTGCTTGTCGCGGTAATCGGGTTTGCGCCGGTTTTACACTTCAATATTAAAGCGGAACACTGGTTACAGTTCCGTCGTTATTCAAAACCAGCTTTCGCATCACACCTGTCGGAGATTTCAAAGCTATGCCGTCTGTTGAAAATTGAATGGTGTCGAATCCGGGCATATTTGACGAAACAATCAAATTTCCCGTTACCGGGTCGCGCCCGAACTGCCAGGCAGCCGTGTTGCCGGTCGGAGTTTTGACGCCCATTCTGAAAAACGGGTGATTAACGCCCGGATGAGTCGTCGTATCGACCTCTGTCAACGCTTCGAGCGCGGGACGTAATTTATTGGCGAAGGGCGGCGTCGTGCCGGAATCGATTTCTCCGTTCGGGCTGATGAGTTTTTGAAGAAACTGCGTGTTTCCGGTAAATTTGCTGCGGCGGTTCAGGCGGCTGACGTGCCGGGCGATGAAAGAGCCGCCTGTAAAGACGCCGATATTTTCGGTCAAAACTTCCGGGTCCGCGCCGACGCGGGCTGTAAACTCGTCGTCGTCGGAGTAAAACGCCAGGTTCGCGCCCGCGACGTTGCCTTTGACGTTGCCGCTTCCGTCCCAGACGTATTTATTATTGCGCGAATAAATCGTCGTGTCGGCGGACGGCTGAATTTTCGACTGGATTAAATTTTCTTCCAAGATAAACAAGCCGGCGGCATAATCGTTTATATCGGTTTTCAGGAAGTATTCGACCGATTCGTCCTGGCAGCCTGTGAATTTTATCGCGTTATGAATGCCGGAAGTTTTTATTACCGTCGCGCCCGAATTGGGCAAGCCGCCCGAAGGGTTCGGAACGGAAATGAACAAACATTTATTGGCTTCAAAGCCGCCGGTATATTTAAGGTCGAAAATAATCCCGTTGGAATCGACGTGAAGGCGGCAGTTGGTAAAGAGTTGCGAAGAATTGACCGAATCGCATTTGAAAGCCGTCGTGCCGTCGCCGGTCGCGCAATTCTCGAATTCCCAGCAGATTCCCTCGCCGTGCGTCTGCGCTTCGTGATGAATCGCCGTCTCGACGACCTCGAAAATCATTCGCTTGCACGACAATAAATAAATCTGTCCGGCGTCGGCATTGCCGACGATGCCGCGCAAGCCGGTTTTGCGAATGTTCCGGTAATATCCGTTGATAATGAAATTGTCGAAGTTGACCGCCCGCCGGTTGCCCGCGCCGCTCACGCGAAAAAGGGCGATATTATTTGCCGCCGCGTAAACGCGCGAGCCGCCGACGCCCATCGTCGTCGTGTCGGACGGCACGATATGCCCGCCGGAGCTGAGCCAGCTGCCCGAAGGTATGACGACAAGCCCGCCGCCGTTATTGCCGCAAGATTTATAAGCGTCATTAAAAGCCGCCGTTATATCGGCAAAATCGGCGCGCGGAATCCACCATTGCAGGTTGTAAAACTGCACGGCTTTCGAGCCGAAAAGTTTCTCGCCCAAGCCTGCGAAGATTTGTCTGTTTCCCGGGTCTCTCATCGAACCGACGGTTAGAGTAACGCCCGCCGACACCGTGAACATTCCGGCGTCCTGCATAATCAGGTTGATGTTTGCCGGCACATTTTTATTTGCGGTAATTGAAACCGACCTATTGACGATTAAATCGGTCGGGGCAGTTTTGCCGGCGGCGGTCAGCGCCGCGTCAAAGTCGGCATAATCGGACAGGAATTTCTGCGGACGGTTGAGAATCGCCGACCATTCGGGTCTCGAATTATCCTTTTCGGATTGAGCGTCGTTAACGTCATCGCGGGTTTTTAAAATATCAGAGATTAGAGAATTTGTTAATTTGTCCATAATTCTTACTCGCAAATACGCCGGAAATCTTCGCAGCCAGCCTCGTTCGGCTTTTCACACGGAGAAATGTTTCCGCCGTATCAGTTTATATTCACCGAAAACTTAATTTCTTTAATGCAGATGTTAACGGTTCGCGCCGGAAACATCAAAATTACCCGACCGTCTCGCGGCTGAAAAAATCTTTATTGCCACTTTTCTTCTTATCGATAGTTTTCGGGCAGGTTTCTCAATCGTCGTATAATCACAACATAACAAATCAATATTTGTTATAAACAGGACTTTCTCAAATTTGAAAAGCGTCATTGTCGGAGCGCGGGCATCCTGCCCGCTCTTGAACGCCCAGGCGTCCGCAAAAGTTTAGATAAAAATCAACATTTAACTTTATCGGGCTTACTTTAGA
>JAABUN010006651.1_pt1 | contig 13110 bp, 12 predicted proteins | sample 5559311 | NCBI WGS metagenome assembly JAABUN01 (sample SAMN10711877, study PRJNA513370) | rock metagenome | isolation source: Antarctica rocks | place: Antarctica: Victoria Land, Siegfried Peak sud | reverse complement strand
GGATTTCGGTCGTTAGCCAGAACAGTCCTGCCGTTGAAAACACTGTCCTGTGCCGTTGAATACTCGTCTTCCACTGCAACGGGCGGGTTCGTCGCGCGGTTGATGGCAATTGTTTCCGTGGCTGTGTTGGAAACCGCGCCCGAACGATCAGTGACCTGAAAAGTGAAAGTGTCCAGGCCCGAATTGCGAGCGCCCGGCGTGTAAGAGAACGTGCCGTTGCCGTTGACCGACACCGTCCCCGCCAAAGGCTGGGCCACAAGCGAAAACGTCAGCGTGTTCGTGGCATCATCGTCATCGTCGCCGCGCAGCTGTCCCGTGACGGATGCGTCCTGGTTGGTCGTGACCGTATCGGGATACGCGACGGGCGCGTCGTTGACGGGATCGACCACGATGGTGACAGGAACCGGATCGCCGTCCAGAACCGGCGTGCCCGCATCTTGCGGGCGGTAGACAAAGGTGTCCGTGCCGTTCCAGTTTTTCTCAGGGGTGTAGGTAAAGGAACCGCTGCTATCTAACGACAGGGTGCCGTGCGCTGGATTGGAAACCAGGATCGCGCTCATCTTGTCGTTATCGGGATCCTGGTCGTCGTCGAGCACGCCCGCAACGGTTAGGTCGCCAGCTTTGGCTGTCAGGGGCGTGTCTTCGTTGATCTGATACAGGTTGGCCCGGCCCACCGGCTTGTGGTTGACGTGGTGAACCGTAAAAGTAACGGTGGCCGTGTTGCTGGACAACTTCCCGTCGCTGGCCGTAAAGGTGAGGGAATCCGAGCCGTGGAACAGAGGGTTTGGCGTGTAAACGAGATGCGGGGCATCTCCAGACAAGGTGCCGTTTGCTGGCCCGGTCTTGACCGTGTAGCTCAAAGGATCGCCGTCCACATCACCCGCGCTCAAATTAACGTCGATCTTCCTGTCCTCGTCCAAGTCAAGCGACTGGTTCGATGCCACCGGCGCGTGATTGACGTGAGCCACCGACAACGCGATGGTTGCTGTGTTCGAGACCGCTTGCCCATCGAAAGCGCGAAAGGTGAACGAGTCATCTCCATGGAAAAGCGGTGTCGGCGTGTAAACGAACGAGCCGTCCGCATTCAAAGTCACAGTGCCATGATCGGGGATCGAGACCAGTTGCGCAGTGAGGGCATCCCCATCGACGTCGGTGGCTTTAGACAAAACGCCGGGTTTGGGCGTGGACAGCGAGCCGTCTTCGGAAAGGGAGTAGGCGCTGTCTTTGGCGACGGGCGCATCGTTGACAGGCGTGACCGTCAGGCTCAGGGTCGCGGTGTTGGAATCCAAAGCCGCGTCTTTGACGCGCCAGGTGAACGAGTCCGGGCCATTGTAATCCGGTGCAGGCGTGTAAACGAGGGAGCCACCTGTGATGGCGGAGAGCGTGCCGTGCGTGGGGGCGCTTACCAAGGTGTAGGAGAAAGCACGGACATCCGCCTCGCCATCGATGTCTTCGGCTGGCAGAGGAAGTGAAACCGTGGCATCTTCGGGCACGCTCGCGGAGGAATCGTGGGCCACAGGCGCATCATTAACTGGGGTCACGGACAGGAACACGTTGCCCGTTGTGGTCGCCGTGCCATCGGTCAAGTTGTAGACGAACGAGTCCGGCCCGCTGTAGTTGGAAGCGGGCGTGTAAGAGAACGAGCCGTTTCTTTGAAGCGAAAGCGTGCCATGCGCAGGAGGCGTCAAAACGCCCACCGCCAGGGCATCTCCATCAACATCGGAATCTTTGTCCAAAACGCCCGGAGCGGCAACGAGAAGCGGCGTGTCTTCGGGCGTGGAGTGGGAGTCGTCGCCTGCGACTGGCGGATCGTTGACCGGGTTGACCGTCAAGCGAAAAGTCGCCTCGTTAGAAGACAAAGCCGCGTCTTTGGCGCGCCAGGTGAAGGAATCCTGCCCGTTGAAGTCTTTGCCCGGCGTGTAAGTAAGCGCGTTGCCATCCAGGGCGGACAAAGTGCCGTGCGCTGGTTGATGCACGATTTCGTAAGTGAGAGCGTCTCCTTCGAGGTCGCTCGCGCTCAAGGTCAAGGACTTGGGCGTGTCTTCGTCCAAAGTAGCCGCGTCGTCGTTAGCTTGGGGCGCATCGTTCACCGGCGTGACGGAAATCGAGATTGTCGCGTCTTTGGAGGAAAGAGCGCCATCGGTGGCGGCAAAATCAAAGGAGTCCGGGCCGTTATAGTTGGGCGCGGGCACGTAAGAAACCGCGTTGTTGGGGACGACCGCTCCCACTAGTAGGGGTTCACCAACCTGGGTTTTCAAGACGCCATGAGAGGGGAGGGACTTGACGAGAAAGGACAGGGTGTCGCCGTCCACGTCGCTTCCGCTCAGAGGAATGTCTTTGGAGGTGTCTTCGGGCGTGGAAACCGAGGCGCTCAGAGCCAGAGGCGCGTGGTTGAGGTGCGTGACCGTGATGAGGGCGGTCGCCATGCTCGAAGCTAAAGCCGCGTCATGAACTTTGTAGGAAAAGGAGTCCTCGCCGTGAAAGAGCGGAGTGGGCGTATAAACGAACGAGCCATCCGCCTGGAAGGTCAAGGTGCCGTGCGTCGGCTGAGACACCAACTGCGCGGTGAGGGCATCGCCATCCACATCGCTATCGTCGGCCAGCACGCCTGGCTTGGCGATGGAAAGCGTGCCGTCTTCTGCAACGGTGTAAGCATCATTCACCGCGATGGGCGCATCATTGACTGGCTTCACGGTGATGGCGATGGTGGCCTCATTGGAGTTCAAAGAGGCGTCTTTGGCGCGCCAAGTAAAGGAGTCCGGCCCGTTCCAGTCTTTCGCCGGCGTGTAAGTGAAAGCGCTCCCTTGCAGTGCAACTGTGCCGTGTGCGGGCTGGCGCACCACAGCATAAGTCAGCGTGTCGCCTTCGACATCGGTGGCGTGCAGCACGTCTTGCAGCGACGTGTCCTCGTCGATGGTGAACGAGCCATTCTGAGCAACAGGCGCATCATTGACAGGCGTAACCGAAATCGAAACCGTCGCGGTATTGGAAAAGATCGCGGCGTCTTTGGCGCGCCAGGTGAACGAGTCCGGCCCGTTGTAGTTCGCTGCGGGCGTGTAAGAAAAGGTGCCGTTGGGGTTGAGGGCCAAAATGCCATGTTCTGGCTGCGTGACCGCGCTGTAGGAAAGCGTGTCGCCGTCCACATCGGTGGCAAGCAAGGCGCCGGTTGCGGGTGTGTCTTCGGGCGTTACCAAAGACGACGACTGCGCGACCGGCGCATCGTTGACCGGCCTGACCGTGAAGCGCACCGTGGCCGTGTTGCTGCTTAATGTGCCGCGAACGACCCGGTAGGTGAAGGAGTCTTGACCGTTGAAGTTGGGCTTGGGCGTGTAGGTATAAGAGCCGTCTAAGTTTGCTTCGAGCGCACCATTGGCGGGATCGGTGAGGGTTTCTTCGATGTCGTTGTTGGCATCAAGGTTCAGGTCGTTGAGAAGCAGACCACTTACCGGAATGGTGATTTTGGTGTCCTCATCCAAGGAATAGGCGTCATCAACGGCGGTGGGAGGGGTGCCACTGACTTTGACATTGCCGTGCCGGGTGACGGCTTTGACCAGATCAACGCCTGCGCTACCCGTCGAAGGGTTGAGCGACTTGGCCTTGATCATGGTGTTCATCAATGGCCCGCCCGCGCCGCCGCCAGCCTGGGTGCCCGGCTGCACTTCCACTCGAAACTCACGCGTCTTTCCCACCCCAAGATCCGACACCACCCAGCCCGTTCCATTCACCTGCGTGGTGATCTCTGTTCCACCTGAGGAAGCGTCGAAGTAGCGCACCGTCCAGGCATTGCGCCCACTCGAACCTGTGATTGAGAAGGAATCGGTGCTGGTGCCGTCGTTTTGCAGCTTGAGCAGGTAGATCGCCCCGCCGGTCAGCCGCTGCTGCTTCATCTGCTGCCGACCGTGCGCGTTGTAGATGTTGTCACCTGTGTAGCTCGTCTCGTCCGAGTTGCAGATCATCAAGTCCGCTTGATTGGACGCGGGAGTCGAAGGAGGAGGCGGTGAACTCGTCTGCGCCCACACCACCCAGGTGCCGCCGATGACGACCAAAGCCGTCAAAATCCCCAGCACGCCCAGCTTCACCCGGCCCGCTCGAACGCACCTTCGCTTTGAATGCTGCAAGAGCAATTTCCCGCTCAAGAGCAGAAAACACAAACCGCTCCAAAGGACAGACAAAAGACGAAGTAAAGATTGACGAGAGTAGGAACGCTGGGATGGAGGCATTAAAAGAACGCCAGGCACGACCTTGAGCACTCCACAGCAGAAAACAAAGGCTGTGACTCAAGCAACGTTGAACGGCTGAAAACAGAGGGGATAATTGCCAAAACCCGCGCTTAGGTCTCAAAGATTGACACCGGCACGAATTTGAGACACAATTTAGCGTTATCCCTCACCAATGTAAAGAGGTGTGAAGAAAAAACTCGAGAATTTTTGAGGAACCAGATTTCTGCTTCAGGAGATTTCTGCTGCTCTTCGAGTGGAAGCGCGCGGAGGCATCTCACCATTGCAGGTGCAGGCAAACGAGGAGCGGTTGAACGGTCGAAGAAGCGACTGAGTGCGCTGCTTTGAGGTAGCGAAAATACGTCGCCTGCGAAATACCCAGCGCTGCGCAGATTTCCGGCACGGAAATCTTGTTCTGCGTCATCGCCACAAGCCTTTGGGCTTGCTGCGCGTCGAGCTTACGCTTGACGCCACCATATCGTCCGCGTTTGCGCGCTGCTGCCAACCCGGCTTTAGTGCGCTCGGAGATCAAATCGCGCTCGAACTCGGCCATCGCCGCGAACACGTGGAACACAAGCCGACCTCCGGGTGTGGTCGTGTCCAGATGTTCCTGCAAAGAACGGAACTCCACGCCGCGCTTTTCCAGGTCGCGGATAATGTGGAGCAGATGCGGCATCGAGCGGCCCATGCGGTCTAACTTCCACACCACGAGCGTATCGCCTTTATCCAGCATCGCAAGCGCCCGCGACAGGCCAGGGCGGTCATCGAGCGTTCCCGAAAGCGTGTCGCTCCACACCTTCGTGCAGCCAGCAGCATTCAAAGCGTCGATCTGCAAGTCCAATTTTTGCTCGTCCGTCGAAATTCGTGCGTAGCCAATCAACATGGGAGGGTTTTTAGCGCCGGAGAACGCCTTGTTCACACCATCTGCTCATTGTGGAAGCACACCCTGAAGATTTCTGCCCAAGAACAGGCGCAATGTTGTGTTTCCGACCTCGTTTTGCGCGTAGAAGAAGAGGCCAAGAAAAAATTCAGGCACAAGAAGGGTCTTATGGCTCCTTGGAAGCGCGAATTTCGCGCGGCGATAAGCCGAACTCGCGTTTGAACGCCTGGGCAAAGTGCGAAGCGTTGATGAAGCCGCATCGCTGCGCCACGCGCGAAACCGGCATCTCTTCTTCGAGGAGCAACGCACGGGCACGGCGCAAGCGAGCCGACACCTGCACTTGATGCGGCGACACTTGGAAGATGGCGCGGAACATCCGACGCAAGTGGTCGGCACTCCAGCCGACGTGCGTGGCGACCGCTTCGATGGAAGGCGGCTCGTCTTCTTCGCGCTCCAAAAGGGCGCGAGCGCGCTCGACACGACGCTCGGCATCGGCTCCAACGCCAATCGGCTCCAACGCCAACTTGAGCGGGATGATCAAGCGTCGCCTCGACGTATTGAAGGTAGCCAGGCGTGTGCAGAGGGCAGGAGTGACATATAAAGGGAGGGCTGGGGGGTGCCGCCGCGTCAGAAACGGTGACAAAGGAAGCTGTTGAAACATCCGTCGCCAGAGCGGGATGCTCCAACTGTGCCCACACATCTGGCAGCGTGGTATCCATCGCGCGGCAAATCGCGTCCAACTCGAACACGTCGAGACGACGGTCACCCATCTCGTAGCGGCTGACGTAGTGCTGCGGGAGGCCCAGCCGCGCGGCGAGTTGCGCTTGCGTCAAATGCAACGCCTGGCGTCTGACGCGCAGATGCCGGCGAAGAAGAGCCTGATGGCCGACATAAAGCGACTCACGAGCGACGACGTTTCACCCTTCCCAGCGATGTGTTCATCGGGAAAGGGAGAATAGGGAAGGACTAAACAATCGCCAAAAGCGCGTGAATGCCGAAAATGCAACAACCCACGCCGCTTAAATGGACTTCAAAGGCTCAACGTTTTGATCTGTCCCCTTGACCGCCATCGAGCGATAAAACGTCGCACGGCTGACACCCAGCGTGCGGCAAATTTCCGAAACGCTCAGGTTCGGGTTTTGATGGAGTGCCAGCGCGATCTCTTTCTTCTTGGCATCAAGGGCGGGTTTGCGCCCACCCTTGCGCCCACGCGCTCTTGCCGCCGTCAGCCCGGCGTTGGTGCGCTCGCGTATCAGGTCGCGCTCGAACTCGGCCAAAGCGCCAAACACATGAAAAACCAGCTTGCCACCGGGCGTGGACGTATCAATGCTCTCTTGCAGTGACTTGAGGCCGATGCCCTGCCCTTCAAGTTGCCCGGTGATCTCGATGAGGTTCTTCAAGCTGCGTCCCAGCCGGTCGAGTTTCCACACCACAACTGTATCGCCCCGGCGGGCATAGCTCAAGCACTCGGCCAGGCCGGGCCGTTGCGCTTTCGCGCCGGAGATGGTGTCGGTGTAAATCTTCTCGCAACCCGATTTGTGCAACGCATCCCGTTGAAGATCAAGATTCTGGTCGAGGGTCGAAACGCGGGCATAGCCAATCAACATAAGACGCAGTGTCGCAAAACCCATGTTAGTGGAGGACAAGTGAGACGTTGATTTTGCAACTTCATTTGAGACAGGTAGGGGCCAAAAAGAAGAGGCAAAAATCACTTCGCGGGAACTGTGTCAGAAACGGGCGTTTTTGCGATTGAATAAACTCCGCCAAAGTCGCCAACAGCTTGCGGGTTTTGGCGACATTCGCCCGGCGCGAAGAAGAGACATTTCTATGGCACCCACAACCAACCACCGGCACAAGGAGTTCGAGGAACAATGACCAAACAAGAAGCGGCGACCTTTCTGACTGTGAGCGTGCGCGCGCTGGAACGCTACACCCAGCAGAACCGCCTCGCTGTGCGCTACGAAAAGGGCAAGACGCGCCCGGTGCTGGTCTACGAGCAAAGCGAACTCGAACGCTTCAAAGCCGAATTGGAGCGGGAACGTCATCGCCCTGTTTTGGAGCGCGCCGGGGGAACATCCTTCCACTTCGACCCGAATTCCGCCAAAGACGCCAACACCGCCAGCCTGTTGGCGGTTTTTGGCGACATTCCCCCAGAGGCTTTGATGGGCGCCTTCGGTCACTTCCTGCAATTCGCCGCGCGCAACGCCCCGGCCCTGGCAGGAGTGCCCGGAGCAGAATCTTCTTCATCCTCTTCTTCTCAGGGCGCGCGTGTGCCCACCGCCGACAAAACCCTGCTTTCGCTGGAAGAAGCGGGCGCCATCACCGGGCTGTCACGCCAGTTCTTGAAAGAGGCTGTCGCCGCCGAGCGCCTGAGCGCGCGCAAGATCGGGCGCGCGTGGCGCATCAAACGGCGCGACCTCGACCTGTTCGTGGACAACTTGTAAAGCCTTTTTTGAAAACCGCCAAAAACCGCCAAGTGTGTGGCGACTTTGGCGACATTCGGATAAAATCTTTTTTGCTTCGCTCCCTTACGGTGTAGCCACAGTCACAGCAACGGAACTACAACGTCGCTGTGACCAACGTGTTTTCTGGGATTTTATCAAGCCCTGTCCTGTTTTTTTAAAAGTCGCCAAAAGCCGTCACCCTCATGGCGGGATTGGCGGCTTTTTTTGTTGGGGAGGGTAGGGGAGCGGCCAACAGAGGTTTTTCACGATGATGGCCCTCACCCATGTCGCCGTCGGCACGCTCGCTTTTGCCGGCCTCGCCACGCTCTTTAGTAGCGATGTTTCAGGTGCGGCCCTTGGCGCTGCCGCTTTGGGTTCCCTCCTCCCCGACGTGGACACGCCCTCCAGTCGCGCCGGGTTTTGCGTGTATCCGCTCGCGCTGTGGCTCGAGCGCAAGTTCGGCCATCGCACCGTGACGCACTCGGTCACGGGCATCGCGGTGTGCGCCCTGGTGTTCTCGCCGCTCCTGTTCTTCCCCTGGGGCCATGCCCTGTTCATCGCGCTGGTGTCTGGCTTCGCGTTCCATTTGGCGGGCGACGCTTGCACCAAAGCGGGCGTGCCGATGATGTGGCCGCGCCGGGAGCGGTGGGTGTTTCCGGGCGATGCCAAGTTCCGCTTGACGACGGGCAGCCGGGCGGAGTGGGTTGTGCTTGGCCTGGTCGTGGCGCTGTCGGCGTTGACGCTGCCCGTCGCTCGGATGGGGCCGCGCCGGTGGCTCCACGTCGTGCGCGCTGACCTTGGTTCCGCCGTGCGTGATCAACAAGATTACGCGGGCCGCTTTGCGACCGAGGCCGAGATCGAGGGCTACGACGTTCTCACACACAAAGTCGTGAGCGGGCGCTTTCCCATCGCGGGTTTGCAAGGGGATGATGGGCTTTTAATCGAGCGCGAGGGCGCGCTGTGGATGGTCTCGAAAAGCGCAACTTCTGCCGACCCGTTCCGCATCGAGCCGCGCAAAGTGCGCGTTTATGCGGTGCGGCCACTGCAAATCAAACAGGTCACGCTCCCGGTTTCCAACATGACATTGATGGGTCTGGTGAATCGCACCTTGGACGGCACCAGCGCGCTGCCGCACGAATCGAAAGTGGCCTGGAACGACCATTTCAAGATGGAGGACATCCGCTTTTCGGGCGTGGAGCACTGCTTCCCCTTTGGCAAAGGGCAACGGGCGCCCAAAGACCGACCCGCCACGCCGGGAATTAAAACGGTCGAGGTTTCAGGCTCGGATGTGCTGACGCTGCGCAACGCGAGCTTGCCCGACTTGCAAGCGTGCGGAGAGGTCGCCATCCGCTTCGCGCAGCTTTCACTCACGTTGCCGCGCACCCTGCCCGTTCCCCGGCTGCTGTTTGTGGGCGGTTCGCGCACAGTTGAAGTGCCGCACCTGGGGCGCCACGCTGATTTGCTCGTGGAAGCGGGCCAGATTCTGCGCCGGGGAACGGCGCTTGGAAAGCCCTTCGCCCAAACCCTCAAGCCGCAGATCTCGCCAGAAGACCAACTGCGCGACGCGGCGGCTAAAGCGGCGGGGAAGCAACTCGCGGGCTTGGACGCCGAAGAAGCGGCCATGCGCAAAAGCGAACTGTGGGCGCAGCTCGCTTCTTCGTTTGCGCAGCGCCGGGCCGCTTTGAAGAAAGCCGCGCTCTACCGGGCAACGGAGACCAAACCCGAAAAAGCGCCCGCGCCCGTGCTGTGTCCCGTTCCGGGTGTCGTCGAAGCCATCGAATGGGAAGCGCCGACCATTCCAATGCTTCCCGGCGAAAAGCCCGAACACACGGCGCGCGTGACGCTCGTGGAGGTCACCAACACATGAAAGCTCTTCGCGTGGGATTCGATTTCTACATCAACGCCGACAGCGTGGAAGTGGTGCAGCGATACGGGACGCGGCCAGCGATGCGCGAACTCAAGCGCGCCAGAGAAGCCGCCACGCTCCACAACACCACGCGCGGCAAAGAGGCGCGCTCGCTCATCACGCTCAAAAGCGGCTGGGTCGTGGTTTCGCCCAACGCGCCCGATACCCTCGTGTCGCGCCCGCTCATCGTTCCTCCAACGCGGCCCAGCACCCGCTTTGCGTCGGCCAATCCCCAAGGCGAAGCCTGGGGCGACGACGACTTTTTGAACGACTTTGAAGGGCGCGACGAGGGGCAGAAGTGAGGGCGCCTCTCACTCGCGCCGAGAAGCGGGCGGCTGTGCTTCTCCTTCTTCTTTGTCTTCTTCCTGTGGGAGTGGCCCGGTTCATCGAGCGACGACAAGAGAACCGGCCCGCGCCGATTCGAGTGAGCGCGCAAACCCTCGCCAAATACACCGGCGTCGTTCCCCTGGGCGGCTCCGGTTACGTTCGCATCGGCGACCAAGGGTTTGAAGGTGGCCCGCCCCAAGCGGAACGCTTGAGGGAAGGGGAGTGGGACATTTTTGTGGACGACGCTCACCAGGACATTGAAGCGCACCCGGACACGCCCCAGGGCTGGAAAGTCGAGTTCGTGGAAGAGTTGCCCGACTGGGAAACGAGCGGCGCGGGAACCATCGGCGTGCGCGTGACGATTCCCAGGAGAGCGCGCCAGGCCGTAGCCGATGGCGCGAGGGCGGGCCTCTTCCACACCCGCGATGGAGTGCAGCATTACTTCGCCGAGTCGTTTGGAGTCGCACCGAACAAGACACATGGACAAGCCATTAACAGTCGCGCAGGCCGCGCAGGTTTTGGGGATGAGCGAGCGAACGCTTCGGCGCCGGGTCGCTTCGGGCCAGATCGACGCGGTGAAGGGCACAACGCCCGAAACCGGCGCGGCGTGGTTCATCGAAGCGGCGACCATTGACGCGCTTTCAAGACCTGCGCCCCGACAAGAAGAACAGAAAGAAGTTGAACCTGCGGGAAATCCCGCGCCCATCGAGCCAGAGCCGCCCGCCGAGGTCGTCCAACTGCGCGGCGAGGTGCGAGAGATCAAAGCCTTTCTGGTCGGTCAAGCGAGCGCCGAAAACAGCGAGCAGCACGGCGCGGGTCTGGGCACCGTCATCGCGGGAGCGATACGCAAAGGCATGGCGCCGATGATGGAGCGGATCGAACAACAAAGCGCCGAAAACGCGCTGCTCAAACAGCAAGTGGATCAGGCGCAGAACCTTGTCTCTCAAGCCGAAGCGCGCGAACGCGAAGCCGCCGCCTGGCACCAATCGAAATCGTGGTGGCCGTTCCCTCCACGGCGATAGTAGAAGAACAGGAAGAAGTTGGAGGTCAACCCCAAATGAACATCCCCCTCAAACACCACCTCACCATCAAGATGTTTTCGCCTACAAATATCACATCTTGGTTCATCACGCGGATCACGAGGAGGGCGTTTTTGAGCCGCGTCAGGAGGTTGATGCAGCACCAAGAAGAAGAACAAGAACAGTCCAGTGAGCCGATGCCCATAGCCCTTGCGACCCTGCTCCGGCGAGTGGACGAACTGGCGGCGCCCCATACGAGCCTGGAAGAGTGCATCCGCCAAACCGAGCGCGAGTGGGAATGGCAGGGCCAAAAGAGAAACCGGCGAGAAGAGGTCAAACGCCGCAAGCGCCTGGCCCTGGCGAAGAGGATTTGAACAATGGCAACAGCACCCATCTTTGTGGGCCGCTCCCGGCTCCTGGACAAAGCCCGCCAAGCGATAAGCGGCGGGCTAAACGTGCATTTGACGGGCGAAGCGGGCACGGGCAAAACCACGCTCGCCCGGCGCATCTCGCCGGGCGCGGTGTTCATTGAACATCCCGCGCCGCCCTCCGATGTGTTGGCGACGCTGCTGCTTTATGCGAACCACAAAAGCTGGTGGACGCCGCCTCCGGCGTCGTCGCGCTCGGCGTCTCCTCCACCGGGCGCACCACCACCCAGCCCGCCAGATGATTTAGATGAAGCAGATCTGGTGAAAATCATCCGCAAGATGGGCCAGAAGGCCGCGACCGAAGCTACGGTCGCGGCCTACGCCCTCGCCACGCCGCGCGCCGTCATCGTGTTCGACAACTTCGACGCCGCGCCCGCAGGTGTCGTGCGCTTGGTGCGCGCTCTGGCTGAGTCGGCGACAGTGATCGCGGTGAGTAGCGACACGCCCAAAGCGCACCAGAAGCCGTTTCTCTTTTCCTGCACGCCGGTTGAAGTCAAGCGCCTATCGGCCCGCGAAACCGAAGAGTTGGTGCTGCGCCTCATCGAGCCGCATCCTGTGCGGGCAAGCGAGAAAGCGCGCCTCGTGCGGCACCTTGTGGAAGAATCGCAGGGGCTTCCGGCTGTGGTTCACGAACTGATCAAGCGCGGTGTGGCACGCGGAGATTTGTCGCTGCGCTCGCTCCGGCGTGACGGCGAAATCAACGGACACAAAACCGTCGATATGACGCCGATTTTCGCTCTGTTGATGATGTTCTTGATGATGGCGCGCGGCTTCACGCGCGGCTGGGGAGATTCGGATTTGCGCATCGGCTTCGCGGCTTTTGGTGGCCTGATGATGGTGGCGCGCTTCTTCGCCTTCCGAGCCAGCGCGTCGCGCCGCCGATGACGTGCGGCCACGAAACGGCGGGCGTCCGGCCATTTGAGAGCCTGTCCGCATATACGGCCAAATAAACCCAATTCGGCGCGGGTTGGCCGCACAAACGCGGCCCCTGCGCCCTCGAAGCGCTTGGTTGCGCGTGCTTGGAAGTCCAAATGAACAAAAACACCGTCTATAGATTTTTCGCGCTCGCGTTTTTCTCGCTGTGTGCCCCCCCTTTAGCTCAGTTGAGTTGCAGGGGTGGCGTCGCGTTCGGCCAGTCGAGAGGTGCGGCCAAGTCCCCACGTCCGGCCACGACCTTCAGCCACATTCGCAAATTGTCGCTTGAAGATGTGCGCGCGCTGGCTCTCGAACGCGCGCCCTCCATTGCTCAGGCCAAAGCGAAAATCGAATCGGCCCAGGCCGAAGAGAAGGAACTGAAACGGCGCATCGTTCCCAACTTCGGAGGCGGGATTGATCCGTTCTCCGGGCAGGTGCGCTATTACATGAACTTGGATCTTCAACGACTTCTTCAACTCAACAAGGCCGAGCGCCAGAAAGCAAAGCGCGCCACCGAAGCCGAGCAGATGGGCAAAACCGACGCGCAAAACGGCGCGATTGCGGGCGTCACTGCCGCTTGGTTTGGACTCCAGCGTGCCGAAGCTGGGCACAAGACGGCGCGGCGCAACCTCATCACGGCGAAAGCGATCTTCGTTTCCGCCGATGCGCGATTCCGAGGAGGAACGGGCGAACTCGGTTCGGTGCTTTCGGCGATGAACGCGAAGTCATCGGGCGAAGATGCGGTCACATCGACCCGGCAAAGCCTGTTGCTCGCGTGCCTCACGCTCGCGCAAGCGTGCGGCTATCCAACAGCCGAGGAAATGGAAAGCGCTTTAGGTGCGAACGCAGGGCGACGATTTGGCGCCCTGCCTGCGAATAAAGAATCCCCGCAGCAAGCTACGGGGTATTTGAATGATAAGTAGTTTACGCTCTTTGTCAAGAGCGCCAATGGCGCTCTTGACCGAAGCGCAGCA
>JAABUN010006650.1_pt1 | contig 13111 bp, 9 predicted proteins | sample 5559311 | NCBI WGS metagenome assembly JAABUN01 (sample SAMN10711877, study PRJNA513370) | rock metagenome | isolation source: Antarctica rocks | place: Antarctica: Victoria Land, Siegfried Peak sud | reverse complement strand
GACGGTGGCCGGTCTGCACTTCGTCGCCTTTGCCTGCCTGATGCTCCACCGCGCTCTGCCTCTCTTGCTCGCTGGCCAAAGTACCTAACAGGCTCTAGGCGGGCGCTTCGCCCTCGACCGGCTCTTGCAACCCGCCATCGGTTTTGCTCGTGAGGGCTTCCCGGTCACGACGGCTCTCGCCCAGCGGATTGCCATCGCCAAGCCAGTCCTTGGCGCCTATCCAGCGGTGGCGGCGTTGGTCGCTCCAGGCGGCCGGTTGCCCTCGCCCGGCGACCGCCTCTCGTTCCCTGAGCTGGCAAAGACACTGGAGCGGATCGCCTGCGCCGGACGGGACGCGTTCTATGCGGGACCATTCGCCGATGCCTTCGTCCAGACATCTGACCGGCTGGGTGGCCGCTTCTCGCTCGACGACCTCGGGCGGCACCACGCTGAAGTAGTCGAACCGGTCACGACCTATTACCGAGGCGTCACGGTCGCCGAGCTGCCACCGAACGCTCAGGGCCTAACCGCGCTGCTCGCCCTGAACATGGTCGAGGACCAACCTGTTGCCCCCTGGGGCAGCGCCGGCCACCTTCACCCCTTGATTGAAGCAAAGAAACTCGCGTTCGCGGTACGGGACGAGCAGCTGGCCGACCCGAGCTTCGGACCGATTGACCATGACGGCCTCCTGTCAAAGTCCTTCGCGCGTGACCTCTGGCGGCAGTACGATCCCGGGCGCGCGCTCTCGGCACCCACAACGCGAACCGGAGACACCGTCTATCTCTGCGCGGTCGACCGCGACGGCAATGCGGCGTCGCTGATTCAAAGTCTTTACATGGCATTCGGTTCTGGGATCGTCGTCGCGGGTACCGGTGTCATCCTGCAGAACCGTGGGGCCGCCTTTTCGCTCGATGACGCTCATCCCAACCGACTCGAAGGTGGCAAACGACCTCGCCACACTCTAATGCCCGGGATGCTGCTCGACGGCGACCGGCTTCTGGGGCCGATCGGCTCCCAGGGAGGCGATGCTCAGGCGCAGATCCGGCTCCAGCTCGTGACGGACCTCGTCGACCACGCGTTCGAGCCTCAGGCAGCGATCGATGCCCCTCGCTGGCTCGCGGGCGGTCGTCCCGACGATTCGCCCGTGCTGGTGACCCTCGAAGATCGCTTCCCGGCAGGCACCGACAGCGATCTTCAAGCGCGAGGACACCATGTCCGGCGCACCACCGCCTGGGACCCCGCCTTCGGCCACGCTCAGATGATCCTTCGCGATCCGGACGCGGGACTACTGCGGGGAGCGGCCGATCCTCGCGCCGACGGCCTCGCCCTTGGCTACTGAGTCGCTGAGCCAGCCGCGCGCCGCGGAGGCGCCAGGCTCAGCCCTGTCGCTCCCTTCGCACCATTCAGGTGGTCACGGCTGTTCCCCGTCACGCCCAATCGGCTCGATCACGTCACCAGGGTGCTCCGCGACTCCTGGAAGTCTTGACCACGGCCGACGAGACGATCCGTTTAACCGTCCAACGTTCAGTCTCTGATCGGGCGCGGTTCATCCTACGGAGAGACAATCACGATGGCGATCGAGTGCCGCTAACACATCGGGCGAAGGCGACCTCGTGCCATAATGAAAGTTGCATCGTCGCTCACCGCGGCACGCTTCACTCGACCGTCGGTGGGTGGCACTGCCACCTTTCTACGTGCTCCCGACTTACCCGCCCCCACGAGGAGGTTGACTCTTGGCCGTTGCGGTTGACACGTCGCTTGAAACCCTCGCCATCAACGCCATCCGCACCCTGTCGATCGACGCGGTCCAACAAGCGAACTCCGGCCATCCCGGTCTGCCGCTCGGGGCAGCGCCGATGGCCTATGCGCTCTGGACCGACTTTCTCAAGCACAACCCCCGTGATCCGCAGTGGTTCGATCGGGATCGCTTCGTCCTGTCGGCAGGTCATGGCTCGATGCTTCTCTATTCGCTCCTCTACCTTACCGGCTACGACCTTCCGCTCGACCAGCTGAAAAAGTTCCGTCAACTCGGTTCGATGACCCCCGGGCATCCCGAACGGAACCACACGCCGGGCATCGAAGTCACCACCGGTCCGCTTGGTCAAGGTTTCGCCAATGGGGTTGGTCTCGCGATCGCCGAGGCGTTCCTGGCGGCCCGCTACAACCGGTCAGATCACACGATTATCGATCACTTCACCTATGCCATCGTCTCGGACGGCGACATCATGGAGGGTGTCGCCGCGGAGGCCGCGTCCCTCGCCGGTCACCTCGGACTCGGCAAGCTCATCTATCTCTACGATCAGAACCACATGACCCTTGCGGGCACGGCCGGAGTCAGTTTTTCCGAGGACGTGACGGCACGCTTCGACGCCCTCGGCTGGCACACCCAGACGATCGATGGCATGGACACCAATGCGGTCCGCTCCGCCATCAACCGGGCGCGTCAGGAGGCGACACGTCCATCGCTGATCGCCTGTCAGACCGTGATCGGCTTTGGCTCGCCAAACAAGGCCGGCACCTTCGGCGTCCATGGCTCGCCGCTTGGACCGGATGAGGTCCGCGCCACCAAGGAGCAGCTCGGCTGGCCGGTCGATCCCCCCTTCTTCGTCCCCGACGAGACCCTTGCCTCGTTCCGCGAGGCGATCCCACGCGGCGAGGAAACACAGCGGGCATGGCAGGAGCAATTCGACGCCTACCGCCAGGCATTCCCCACCGAAGCGGCGGAGCTCACCCGCGCAATCAGCGGCGATTTGCCGGACGGCTGGGACGCTGACCTTCCGCACTGGGAAGTCGGCGCCAAGCCGGTCGCCAGCCGGAAGGCGTCAGGTGAGACGATTTCCAAGTTCGCGCCGAAGATCCCGACCTTCATCGGTGGTTCGGCTGATCTCGACCCGTCGACCAACACAGGAATGAAGGGGGCAGGCGATTTCGAGCGCGCCGACAATGCGCCTGATCCGGCGTCCCAGCAGGGCACACTGGGCGGGCCCTGGGGCTTCGGCGGCCGGAACGTCCACTTCGGGATACGTGAGCACGCGATGGGCAGCGGCGTCAACGGCATGGCCGCGCATGGCGGTCTGATTCCGTTCGGCGCCACCTTTCTCGTCTTCTCCGACTACATGCGGCCGGCTGTCCGGCTGGCGGCGCTCTCCAGGCTCAAGTCGATCTTCGTCTTCACCCACGACAGCATCGCCGTCGGCGAGGACGGGCCAACCCATGAGCCGGTCGAGCAGGTCATGGCCCTGCGCCTGATCCCTGGTCTGACGGTCGTGCGGCCGGGCGATCCCAACGAGACGGTCGACGCCTGGCGGATTGCCTTGACCTCCACCGGTCCGACGGCGTTGATACTGTCACGTCAGGATCTCACCGTTCTCGACCGGTCGGGATCGACTGGCGATGTCAGTAAGGGCGGGTACATTCTTGCCGACGCCGACGGGGAGCCGGATGTCGTCCTGATTGGTGCTGGCTCCGAGCTTGAGCTGGCTGTCCTCGCTCGTGATCTACTGGCGGAACACGACATTCAGGCTCGCGTCGTCAGCCTCCCGTCATGGGAGCTATTCGACGCCCAGGGCGCGGCGTACCGGCGTCAGATCTTGGGCAGCGACATCACCCCGCGGGTCTCGGTTGAGGCGGGTACGACGCTGGGCTGGTGCCGATATACGGGCACGAAAGGCGCCAGCGTCGGGATTGACGAGTACGGGGCGTCTGGACCAGGGGCAGAGGTGCTCGCCCACTTCGGCTTCACCAAGGAGCGGGTCGCGGCGACTGCGCTCCGCCTGCTTGGCCGGGACGACCTCGCCGCGGAGATCGACAAGAAGGGAAACGGCGAAACCGCCGGCGAGGAGGCCGAGGGCGCTGAAGGCCACTCGTAACAACAGCATCACACCCCCCACCATAGAGATGGAACAGAGGAGAACATCATGGCATCCACATCAGCAACGAACCCGATCAAGGCGCTGTGCGACCTCGGTCAAAGCGTCTGGCAGGACGACATCAGTCGTCAGATGCTTCAGCAGGGGGATATCGCCCGCGCCATTGCCGACACCGGCATCCGCGGCCTGACCTCGAACCCTTCGATTTTCGAGAAAGCGATCGGGTCGGGGACCGCCTACGACGAGGACGTCCTGCAACTGCTTCGCGACGGCAAGGGCCCGGAGGAAATCTTCGAGGCGGTCGAGGTTGACGACATCCGCCACGCTTGCGACCTCTTCGCGCCGATCTATCAGGAGAGCAACGGCGCTGACGGCTTCGTCTCGATCGAGGTTTCCCCCGGGGCGGCACGCAATGCCGACGGGACGCGCACCGAGGCGCGCCGCCTCTGGAAAACGGTCGACCGTCCCAACCTGATGGTCAAAATCCCCGGGACGGTCGAGGGTGCGGCGGTGATTGAGGAGATGCTCGACGCGGGCGTCAATATTAATATCACGCTGCTCTTCGCGATCGAGAGCTATGAGGCGGTGGCGCTTGCCTACGTCGGCGCGCTTGAGCTCCGTCATGCCCGCGGCGAACCGGTCGACCGGATCGCCTCCGTGGCGTCCTTCTTCGTGAGCCGGGTCGATACCCTGATCGACAAGCTCCTGGAGGAGAAAGCGACCGCTGATCCGGCCAACGCTGATCGGTACCGGGCGCTCATGGGCAAGGCGGCCGTGGCCAACGCCAAGCTCGCCTATGCCAAATTTCAGGAGATCTTCAACGGACCACGGTTCGCTCCACTTCGCGCGGCCGGAGCGCGGGTCCAGCGTCCGCTGTGGGCCAGTACCTCGGTCAAGAACCCCGCATATCGTGATGTCCTCTACGTCGAGGAACTCATCGGCCCAGATACGGTCAACACGATGCCCCGTCCGACGATCGAGGCCTTCCGCGATCATGGCAAGGTCCAGCGGACGGTGGACGTCGGGATCGACGAGGCTCGCCAGCTGATGACCGACCTTGCGGCGGCTGGTATCGACATGACATCGATCACTCGGCAACTTGAGGATGAGGGGATCGCCACCTTCACCAAATCGTACGATGGACTGATCGAGGGCGTTGAAGGCAAACGATCTCAACTCGCCAGCGTCGCCGCCGCCAGCTAGGCAGCTAGGGCGAGTGTCGCCGTAGCGGATTACGAGTCAATTGACGGCGATCGCTCGGGGTCGCCGTCCTGCACCCGGAGTCGTCATGGACGCGTCGCTCGTGTCACCAGTTCGCGTCGCGATTGTTGGCACCGGACACGTCGGCGCGACCTTTGCCTATGCCCTCCTTCTCAGCGGTCTGGCGGCGGAGATCGTCCTGATCAACCGGGACGCCGCTGACGCTGAGGGCGAGGCAATGGATCTGGCGCACGCGACGCCATTGCTTCGACCGGCACGGGTCTGGGCGGGGGATTACTCCGATTGCGCCAGTGCCGCGGTCGTCGTCGTCACGGCCGGCGCCGCCCAGGGTGAGCATGACTCGCGGCTCGATCTGGCGGAGCAAAACGGCGCCATCTTTCGCACGATCATCCCCCAAATCGCGCGCAACACGACGTCGAGCGTCCTCGTGATCGCGACCAACCCAGTCGATGTCCTCACCTACGCGACGATCAAGCTCTCCGGTCTGCCGCCCACCCGCGTGATCGGCTCCGGGACGATCCTCGATACAAGTCGCCTGCAGGCGCTGGTCGGCGAGCGACTGGGGGTCGATCCGCGCTCCGTTCACAGCGACATTATCGGGGAGCATGGCGACAATCAGGTGCCAGTCTGGAGTCTCGCCACCGTCGGGGGCGCACCCGTCCGGGTCGCCGCGGCGTCATTGGGGATCCCGTTTGATGGTTCGACCGAGAAGGAGCTTGCCCGGGCGACTCGTGAGGCAGCGCGTCGCGTCGTCGACCGTAAAGGCGCGACCTACTACGCCGTCGCCACCGGGATCATGCGGATCGTCGAAGCGATCCTGCGCGATCAGCGAACTGTGCTGACGGTCTCCACCCTGGTGGACCATCAGCCCGGCCAAGAAAGCATTTGCTGCAGCATGCCGGCCGTCATCGGCGCCCAGGGAGTCCATCGCGTCGTCCAGCTCCCTCTCAACGCTGACGAGCGCCATGCCTTGCGGCGCTCCACTGATACCCTCCGCAAGGCGACGACGACCTACGATCGATTGTAGGCTGGTAGCCGCGATTGTGGTCGCGCTCCTGACGGTAACTCGACCGTGGCGGTAAACTCCGCGAAACAATGTCTATGCGCCGTCGCCACGTCGATCGCACGGGAGACGACAACGATGCATGACCGAGGGCAACAGACGCGGACGACTACGGCAACCATTACCACGCCGAACGATGGCACCGCGCCGACAGACCGCCATGTTGGGGTGGTAGGTCTCGCCGTGATGGGCGAGAATCTGGCGCTCAATATCGATCGAAATGGTTTCCCGTTGGCGGTCTTCAATCGGACACCCGCGCGCACCGAGACCTTCCTCGCTGAGAAGGCTGGCGGCACGAGCATCGTAGGGGCGTTCGACGTCCGGTCGTTCGTGGCGTCCCTCAGCCGGCCCCGTCGCATCCTGCTGATGGTCATGGCCGGCGCACCGGTCGATGCCACGATCGAGGAGCTAGCGCCTTATCTCGATCCCGGCGACATCATCATCGACGGCGGCAACTCATTTTTCCATGACACTGAGCGTCGTTCAAAAGAGCTGGCCGGCCGAAACCTCAACTTTGTCGGCATGGGTGTATCCGGCGGCGAGGAAGGCGCACTCAAGGGGCCGAGTCTGATGCCCGGCGGTCCGCCCGATGCCTACGCGCAGCTGGAGCCGATGCTGACCGCCATCTCGGCCAAGACCGAGGCGGGACCATGCGTGACCCATATCGGACCCGGCGGCAGCGGCCACTACGTCAAGATGGTCCACAACGGCATCGAGTACGGCGACATGCAGCTTATCGCCGAGACGTATGACGTGATGCGTCGGGCGCTTGGTATGGTCGCGGGCGAGATGAGCGAGGTTTTCACCCGCTGGAACGAGGGAAAGCTCGCCTCCTACCTGATCGAGGTCTCCGCCGCCGTCCTCAAGTTCGTCGACGAGGAGACCGGGAAACCGCTCGTCGATGTCATCCTCGATCAAGCGGAGCAAAAAGGCACCGGTCGCTGGACGAGCCAGAATGCCCTGGAGTTGGGAACCCCGACTCCGACCATCGACGCCGCGGTAGCGGCACGCATCATGTCCTCGAAGAAAGCGCAGCGCACCGAAGCGAGCAAGCTCCTGCGCGGCCCGGAAGCGGCGACGAATGGAGCCGGTCCAATCGACGACCGCGGTCGACTGCTCTCCCACCTCGAAGACGCCCTCTACTTTGCCAAAGTGTCGTCGTATGCCCAGGGCATGGCTCTCTTGCGTACCGCGAGCGACACGTATAGCTACGGTCTCAACCTGTCGGAGATCGCTCGCATCTGGAAGGGCGGCTGCATTATCCGCGCTGCTCTGTTGGATCCCATCCGCGAAGCTTTTTCGGGCGGCGATGCGGTCGACAACCTGTTGTTGGCCCCGCACATCGTCGACACCGTCAACAGCAGCATGACCGGCTGCCGTGAAGTGCTCCAAGTCGCGCGGGCCCGTGGTATTCCCTGCCCGGCGCTGAGCGCGTCGCTTGACTACGTCGATACCTACCGGCAGGAGCGGCTGCCCGCGAATCTGGTCCAGGCGCAGCGCGACTTCTTCGGCGCCCATACCTACAAACGGATCGACCGCGAAGGGACGTTCCATACGATGTGGACCCCGGCTGGTCCCCCCGAGATGGTCGCGTCCCATCCCTCGACCCGGCAACTCTGGGAAGGTGGCCACGGCGAAGGCGAACGCTCCCCGCGAACGGGGGAGCAACCAGCGGGCGCTGGCAGCGATGTTCATGTCACGCGGCCCGAGGATGCCGCTCTCGCCGATCCCGATAGCCGGGGTGATCGCACGCCGGAGTCGACCGATAAGGCGGAATACTGATCAACTATGCATCCGTCCTTCATGCCCCATCACGGGATCGAGGGCGTGACCCTGAAAGTCTGCCTCGCCCCTTACGTCCGCGATTCTGATCGAATGGTATGCCCATGACTGTGACCAAGACCGAGCGCCCGGAGATTGCCGACTCGACAACTCCGGCACAGACCGCCGACCTCCTGACGCCGTTCGACGCGATCGGGTTCGACCCCCTCGCGGTGACCAACCCCCTGCGGGCCGGTCAGCACATGGAGCGGGTGCCCGACCCCTGCGTCATGGTGATCTTCGGCGTCACCGGCGATCTCACGACCCGCAAGCTGATGCCATCCTTGTACGATCTGACACTCGGGTACCCACTGCCTGAAGGGTTCTCGATCGTAGGTGTCTCCCACCGCGATTGGAGCGACGACGATTTCCGCACCGAGATGAGAAAGGCGGTCTCGGAGTCGGCCCGGACGCCGGTCACCGAGGAGGGCTGGAGCTCATTTGCAAAGGGGCTCTTCTACGTTCGGGGCGACTTCAAGGACCCAGCGACCTTTACCGCTCTCGGCGACCGGCTGGAGACGATCGATCGCGAGCGGCGGGCCGGTGGCAACCGGCTCTTCTACCTGGCGACCTCGCCGAGCTTCTACCTCCCAATTATCAGCCACCTCGGCGAGTCGGGCGTCTCCAACCGTCAAGCCAACTACACCGACGACACGGACTATTGGCACCGGATCGTCATCGAGAAGCCGTTCGGTCACGATCTGGCCAGCGCCCGCGAATTGATCGCCGACATGGCCGCCGTCTTCTCTGAGCGCCAGATCTACCGGATCGATCACTATCTCGGCAAAGAGACTGTCCAGAACGTGCTGGCCTTTCGCTTTGCCAACATCCTCTTCGAGCCGGTCTGGAACCGGCAATATGTCGATCACGTTCAGATCACCGCGGCAGAGTCAATTGGGGTCGAAGGCCGAGGTACCTATTACGAGGAGGCCGGCGCCTTGCGTGACATGGTCCAGAGCCACCTCCTCCAGCTCCTCACCGTCGTCGCGATGGAGCCACCCGCCTTCTTCAACGGCAACGCGGTTCGAGACGAAAAGGTCAAAACCCTTCGCTCACTCGTCCCGCCGCAAGGTGCCGCTGTCGCCACCCGTACCGTCCGCGGTCAATACCAGACCGGGTTCAGCGGTGGGAGGCCCGTAATCCCGTACCGGGAGGAGAAGGGAGTCGCCCCGGACAGCCGCACCGATACCTTTGCGGCGATCAAGCTGGAGATCGACAACTGGCGGTGGGGGGGCGTGCCCTTCTACCTTCGTACCGGAAAACGCCTGCCACGCCGCGTCACCGAGGTCGCGATCGAGTTCAAGCAGGTCCCTCACCTGATGTTCCAGAGCGTCGGTGAACTCGATCTCGCGCCGAACGTGCTGACGCTGCGTATTCAACCGGACGAGGGCATCGCCCTCCGCTTCGCCGCCAAAGTCCCCGGCGCCCGCACCCAGCTCCGCACCGTCCGCATGGACTTCCTCTATGGCTCCTCGTTTGGCCAGGCAGGACCGGACGCCTACGAGCGGTTGCTGCTGGATGCCATGCTCGGCGACCCGACCCTCTTTGCCCGGCGCGACGAGGTCGAGGCGGCATGGTCAATCGTTCAGCCGATCATCGACGGCTGGAACGACCCGACGATTCCGACCCATCCCTATGAGGCTGGCAGCTGGGGTCCCGCCAAGGCGGAAGCACTGATCGAGCGCGAAGGCCGGACCTGGCGTCGTCCGTGACAAAGGATGTTGTCGCCAAGAACGTTCCGGGAATCCAGCCTATCGCTAGCGAGGGAGATCGGTGATGGTTACGTCACGAGTCGGGGGTCTCGCTCCCCGGAGGCAGATGGCGCAGCCGTTGCCCGGCGCCACATGGCAGGCCCAGGTGCTCGACACCGCCGCGGTCAGCCGCGAGCTCGACAAGCTCTGGGCCAGGTTCGATGGCGCACGCCACGACGCGGCGAACGCGGCCGTTGAAGCGCATGGTGACCCGATTAGCGTCCAGATGCGCGCAACCACCTTCAATCTGATCGCCGTGGCACGTCGGAAGAGCGACGGCGCGCGGGTCGAACAGGCGATCCTGCACCTCGGCGAACTCTACCCCTCCCGCGCGACGATTCTGATCGCCGACGCGGACCGGGACGCCGCCAGCGAGCCTGGGCTCGGTGTACGCGTGGCGCTCATCGAGCAGCCGCCCGCCAAAGACCATCCGGCCATTCGCTTTGAATGTGTCACCGTGGAGGCGCACGCCGGCGACGACCGCCATCTCGCCAGTATCGCCTCGCCGCTGCTCGTCGCCGACCTGCCTGACTTTCTCTGGTGGCCGGGCGATGCCTTCATTGACAGCGACCTGTTTCGCCATCTAGTCGATGTCACCGATCGCCTGATCGTCGACACGGCGACCCTTCAGAATCCACCGGCTGGCCTTCGCCATCTCACCGAGATGGTCGCTAAATCGCATGGCTGCCCGAACATCAGCGACTTCGCCTGGGCTCGCGCCGCGTCATGGCGGCAACTGGTCGCGCAATTCTTCGACCCACCGCCCGGCCAGGCGTGCCTTGAGGTCCTCGATGAGGTCACGATCACCTATGGTGTCGAGGGCGACAACGTTCCGGGTTTTTCCTCCGCGCTGCTCCTGGCCGGGTGGCTCGGCTCTCGTCTGGGGTGGAAACCGCCCGGCGAGCTGGTGCCGACCGGCGACGGCGGCTGGCGTGCCACCCTCCGTACCACCGGTCGTGGTCGGTTGCGGGAGGTCGTCCTTGCGCTCCGCCCGACGAACGATCCGGTGGCGGCGCGCGGACTCGGCTCGATCACACTGCAGTCTGGCGGCGAGGCGCCAGGTCTCTTCCGAATCGAGCGGATCGACGCGCTGGGACTCTCGACGCGAAGTCAGATCCAGGGTGCTCCGCCAGTCAGCCGGATGGTCTTCACCGCTGAAGCGGACGATGCGACCCTCCTTGCTGAAGAACTGCGGATCTTCGGGCGCGATCTCGTCTACGAGGCCGCCCTGGCGTTCGCCGCCACCCTGGCGCCGACCCCGGCAGAAGTGACGGCATGAAGGCTGGAGATCGTGGAGTGAGAGCGGACCGCGGCGAGATTCGCGTCGTCCCGGATGCGAACGCACTCGCTCGGGCAGCAGCCGATCTCTTCGTCGAGGTGACGACCGAAGCGGTAATGGATCGTGAACACGCCTACGTTGCCCTTTCCGGCGGTACGACCCCTCGCCAGATGGGGCAGTTGCTGCGGGAGCCAGAGCATCGGGAACGGGTGCCGTGGGATTGTCTCGATCTCTTCTGGGGCGACGAGCGGTGGGTACCGGAAAGCAGCCCCGAGAGCAACGCCGGTGTCGCCCGGCGGACATTTCTCGACGCGGTGCCGGTTCCTGCTAGCGCGATTCATCCCTTCCCGACCGATAGTGAAGACCCCGCGAAGGCCGCCAAAACGTATGAGCGAACCCTCCGCCAGGTCGTGGGAGGGGACGGAATACCGCGGTTTGACCTCGTGCTGCTCGGGATGGGCGACGACGGTCACACCGCCTCCCTTTTCCCCGGCACTGCCGCGCTGCATGAGCACGAGGCTCTCGCGCTGGCCAACCACGTCTCCAAATTTGACTCATGGCGTCTGACCCTGACCGTTCCGGTGATCAACGCGGCGCGAACGGTCGCGTTCCTTATCGGCGGTTCTGGAAAGGCCGCCACGCTGGCCGCCGTGTTGGAGGGTGGTCGGCAACCGTACCAGCTACCATCCCAACTCATCGAGCCAGTCGAGGGCCGCCTCCTCTGGTTGATCGACCGGGACGCGGCTGCCGACCTGCAGTCCGCCGGCAATTCATCCGGTGGATGACGCGTCGCGACTGGCCGCGCTCGCCAGCGCAGCGGCCGACCAGGTGACGAGCGGCATGACGCTCGGTCTCGGTTCTGGCTCGACCGCCGAAGCGGTGATCCGCGAACTCGGCACTCGCGTCGCTGACGGTCTCACCATCAGTGGCGTCCCAACATCGGACCGAAGCGCGCGGCTGGCCAGCGAGCATCGGATCCCATTGCTGACACTGGACGAGGTCGACCACCTCGACCTCGGCATCGATGGAGCCGACGAGATCGCCCCATCACTCAACCTCGTCAAAGGTCGCGGCGGGGCCCTGCTTCACGAGAAACTGGTTGCGCTGACGTGCCGGGACTACCTTGTTGTCGCCGCCGCCGAGAAACTCGTGATCCAGTTAGGGACGCGCGTTCCCCTTCCGGTCGAGGTGATTCCCTTCGGCTGGCGTCACACGGCGACGCGCCTCGCCGGGCTCGGCTGCGCAGCAACCCTCCGCCGGCACGCTGTCGGGACGAACGGACCACCAGCAGGGAGCCCCTTTCAATCAGACGGTGGCCATTCCATCCTCGACTGTGTCACCGGCCCCATTGACGACCCCGGATCCTTCGCGGCCCAGATCAAGGCGACCCCGGGTGTCGTCGATCATGGGCTCTTCCTCGGCGTTGCACGTCGCGCTCTGGTGGTTGATGGCGATGGCGCGGTTCGCGAGCTTCACCCAACCCCCTCCCGCTAACCACGCCACGACCGCACGTTGGCACCCGCCGCCACTGCTTGGCACCGCCACGCCATGCGCTAGGACAGGGAGGACAGGGGGAGTAACCGCCGTCCCGCCAACAATGGGATGGACTCGCGATCGTCACAACGCGCACCTGTGGCGCCGGTCGCGTACATGAGACCCATCTCAACGGTTGAGACCCTGGCTCGCCCGTAAGGATGTGGCCGGGGTTTTTGTATGCGCGGCCTCAAGAAATGGGGTTCTCCAACCTCGGGAGCCGCCAGCGGTTCGCTCCGAACGAGCATGCCCACGTATCCCCGCCGCAACAGAACCATTACCCGGGGAGTGCGAACGATCATCACACCCGGTCGCGGCATCAATCGCGGTCACACCTCCCCGGTTCGCCAGAGCTGGCGGCCGGTTTGCTCGGCCGTACATGGCCCTGAAATGGCAGCCAGCATGGATCTGAGGCTTTTGAGCCTTTCGTTCCATCCAATTCGTCGGTCTGAGCGACACACGGGGAGTCGACTAGAGCGTGCAGCATAAGTTCTGACGGTCAGACTGGGTAGCCAGCGGCGCGATAGAAGCCCCGGGCGTCGGCCGGAGTGACGGCCGCCAAGGCCCGCCCGACCGCGTCGATGACCGCCTCGAA
>JAABUN010006649.1_pt1 | contig 13112 bp, 11 predicted proteins | sample 5559311 | NCBI WGS metagenome assembly JAABUN01 (sample SAMN10711877, study PRJNA513370) | rock metagenome | isolation source: Antarctica rocks | place: Antarctica: Victoria Land, Siegfried Peak sud | reverse complement strand
TGCGGACCACGGGTCGCTGTCCTCTACATCGAAGCCTGCTTCAGGAGACCATCGAATGGCCGACGCGGCGCTCGCAGACCACCACACTGACGAGGCGACCGGAGCGGCCGCGCGGATCGCCCGCGTCTACGCCGACGCCCTGATGCGGGCGGCCGCGCAGACCGGCGAGGCCGACGCGGTCGGGGACGAACTCGCTTCGATCGTGTCGTCTGCCCTTACCGGCAAGCCGGCCGTAACCGCGTTCTTCGCGTCGGCCGCCATCCACAAGACGGCCAAGTTGCCGGTCCTGGCCGCGGCGTTCGAGCACGGGTCGAGTGCGACGTTCCGCAAGTTCGTCGGGGTTCTGAACCAGAACGGCCGGCTCGGCATCCTGCCGGCCGTCAACGCCGAGTACCAGAAGCTGCGCGACGCGGCCGCCGGCCGGGTCCGGGTCAGCGTAACGTCGGCGGTGCCGCTCGACCCCGACCAGTTCGCCCGGCTCGAAACGGCCCTGGCCCGGAAGGTCAACGGCACTCCGGTCGTGACCGTGACCGTGGACCCGGCCATCCTCGGCGGCCTCGTCGTCCAGGTCGGCGACACGGTCACCGACACGAGCGTCCGCACCCGCCTGAATAACCTCCGCTCCCACCTGATGACGAGTGGCACCCATGGTTGACAAGATCAACGCCGGCGAGATCGCGTCCATCCTCGAACGGCAGATCGCCGACTTCGGCCGGCAGACGGACGTGCGCGAGACCGGCAAGGTACTCGAGGTCGGCGACGGCATCGCCCGCGTGTATGGCCTCTCCGCCGTCATGGCCGGGGAGTTGATCGACTTCCCCGAGTCGGGCGTCAAGGGGTTGGCGTTCAACCTCGAAGAAAACTCGGTGTCGGTCATCATCCTCGGCGACTACCTGCAGGTTCGGGAGGGGAGCGAGGTCCGCACCACCGGCAAGCTCCTGGAAATCCCGGTCGGCCCGGAGATGGTCGGCCGGGTGGTCGATCCCCTGGGCAACCCGATGGACGGCAAGGGGCCGATCCACGCCAAGCGGTCGCGGCTGGTCGAAAGCCCGGCCCCCGGCATCGTCGACCGCCAGCCGGTCAAGACGCCGCTCCAGACTGGCATCAAGGCCATCGACGCCCTCACGCCCGTGGGCCGCGGCCAGCGCGAACTCATCATCGGCGACCGCAAGACGGGTAAAACCCAGATCGCGCTCGACGCCATCGTCAACCAGAAGGGCGAGGGCGTCGTCTGCGTCTACGTCGCCTGCGGGCAAATGGAGTCGAAGATTTCCGCGGTGGTCGAGCGGCTGCGGTCGCTCGGGGCGATGGACTATACCGTCGTCGTGATCGCGTCGTCGTCCGACTCGGCACCGTTGCAATACATCGCCCCGTATGCCGGCACCGCGATTGCCGAATACTTCATGTACGAGGAAGGCAAGGACACGCTCGTCGTGTACGACGACCTGTCGAAGCAGGCCGCGGCGTACCGGCAACTGTCCCTCCTGGTCCGCCGGCCGCCGGGCCGCGAGGCCTATCCGGGCGACGTGTTCTACGCCCACAGCCGGCTGCTGGAGCGGTCGGCGAAGTTGGCCGAGAAGTACGTGTTGATCCCCGACGACGCCGACGTGATGAAGGCGACGGCCGACTGGGGCATCAACTCCTCGGCCGACCCGACGAAGAAGCGGGCGGTGGGCGAGAAGGGGATGGTCTACGTCGGCCCCGGCGCGGCCCGCGGCAAGGAGCAGGCTGAACACGACCACAAGAACTTCCCCGGCACCAAGCTGGCCAAGATTCCCGGCACCGGCGGCAGCCTGACGGCCCTGCCGATCATCGAGACGCTCGAAGGCGAGGTGTCGGCGTACATCCCGACCAACGTCATCAGCATCACCGACGGGCAGATTTACCTGCAGCCCGAACTCAAGAACGCCGGGGTGCTGCCGGCCGTGGACGTGGGCATCTCGGTCAGCCGGGTCGGCGGCAACGCCCAGATCAAGGCCATGAAGTACAAGTCGGTGGCCGGCGGGTTGAAGTTGGCGCTGGCGTCGTTCCGCGAGTTGGAGGCGTTCGCCCAACTCGGGACCGACCTCGACGCCGACACGCAGAAGTTACTCGACCGCGGCTTCCGTATGGTCGAGATTCTCAAGCAGGGCCAGTACGAGCCGCTCAACGTCATCGACCAGATTCTTATCATCTTCGCCGGCAACACTGGCGGCCTCGACCATGTGCCGCGCAAGGACGTGAAGGCGTGGGAGAAGCAGTTCCTGGCGTACATGCGCGACCAGAAGCCGGAGGTGCGTGGCGAGCTGGCGGCCAAGAAGGAGATCAACGCCGACATCGACGCCAAGCTGCGCGAGAGCATCGTCGGGTTCAATAAGCAGTTCCGCGCCTGACGGCGGGGCGGCTCTTGGCTGTCAGCTCTCAGCTTTCAGCTAAACCGCAGACAAAGAACAATCGCGTGGGTGCGGCCGGTTCGAGTTTAGCTGAAAGCTGACGGCTAATAGCTGACAGCTTCTGAGGACACCATGCCCAACCTGCGCTCGCTGGTCCGCCGCCGCAAGGCGATTCGGAACATCCGCAAAATCACGAAGACGATGGAGTTGATCGCCACCGCGCGCTTCAAGAAGGCGCTCGACCGGGCGACCGAGGCCGACGCTTACACCCGCAAGATCGCCGAGTTGGCGGCCGATTTGAGCCGCAACGCCGGCGAAGTGTCGCACCCGCTGCTCGCGGTGCGGCCGCCGGGGGGGAAGGTGCTGGTACTGGTCGTGACGGCCAACCGCGGCCTGGCCGGCGGGTACAACGGCGGGATTTTGCGCGAGGCGATGACGACCGTCCGCCGCCTGCGCGCGGCCGGCACGACGTTCGACCTGGAGGCGTCCGGCAAGCGCGGGGTGACGTACTTCCGGTTCCAGCAGGTTCCGCTCCTCGAAAGTTACACGCACTTCGAGGACAAGCCGAAGTTCGAGGAGGTCGACGCACTCGCCTCGAAATATATTGATCTGTATACGTCAGGGGCTGTCGATCAGGTCGTCGTGGTGTACCAGAAGTTTCAATCGATCTCGAAGCAATATCCCGTGGCCGAGACCCTGCTGCCGCTGTCGAGCGTGGCTGTCGAGACGAGCCGCAAGGGGAATGCGGCCGAGGCGACCGACGCCGGGGCGGCTGTCGAATACGAGTTCCTGCCGAGTGCCGCGGAGATTCTCGACGAGTTGGTGCCGGTGGCGTTCAAGGTGCGGCTGTTCAAGTGCTTCTTGGACGCGGCCGTCGGCGAGCAGATCGCCCGGCGGGTGGCCATGAAGGCGGCGACCGAGAACGCCGGCGACCTGATCAAGAGTGTCACGCGGCTCTACAACCGGACGCGGCAGGCGAACATCACGAAAGAGATTAGTGAACTGATCGCCGGGTCCGAGGCGCTCAAATAACATGTCACGCCGGACGCTGGTATTTGACAATCTCGACGCGGCCGTCGCCGACGCCCGGCACCTGATGGTGGCCGGGTACACGCGGGCCGGCAACTGGTCGTTGGGGCAAGCGTGCGGCCACCTGGCGGCGTGGGTGAGATACCTGATCGACGGGTTTCCGCCGATCCCGCTGCCGGTGCGGGTCGGCCTGTGGGCGTTGCGGAACACGATCGGCAAGGCTAAAAAGGCGGAGTACCTGGCCGGGAAGATGCCCGCCGGCAAGCCGACGCTGTCAGTAACCGTGCCGCCGGCCGACGCCGACGACGTGGCCGGGGTGACCGAGTATGAGGCGGCCATCGAGCGACTGAAGAAGTTCGGCGGCACCCCGCACCCGTCGCCGCTCTTGGGTCTGGTAACGCGAGACGAACTCGAACGACTAACGTGCGTCCACGCGGCGCACCACCTGAGTTTCTTGATCCCCCCGGACGCGGCCCCCGGCCCGGCCTAATCCTTCGCAAGCGGAGCACTCCCTATGGCTGCCACGGCAACCGCCACCACGGCCGGCCGGATCGTCCAGGTCATCGGCTCGACGTTCGACGTGGAATTCGGCGAGGGGCACCTGCCGGAGATTTATAACGCTCTCAAGATTGATTCCCATGTCAAGGGGGCGGTTAAAGTGGACCTGGTCGGCGAGGTCCAACAGCACCTCGGCGGCAACCGCGTCCGCTGCGTCGCCCTCGGCAGCACCGACGGCCTGGTGCGCGGTCTGGACGCCTTCGACACGGGCAAGCCGGTGTCGGTCCCGGTCGGCATGGAGACGCTGGGCCGGGTGTTCAACCTGCTGGGCCAACCGATCGACGGCGGGCCGCCGATCAAGAATGCCGAGACGCGGGGCATCCACCGCGAGCCGCCGAAGTTCGACGAACTGTCGCCCAAGGCCGAGGTGTTGGCCACCGGCATCAAGGTCATCGATTTGTTGACGCCGCTGGCGCGGGGCGGCAAGGCCGGCCTGTTCGGCGGGGCGGGCCTCGGCAAGACGGTGATTCTGCAGGAACTCATTACCCGGATCGCCAAGGAGTACAAGGGGTATTCGGTGTTCGCCGGGGTCGGCGAGCGGACCCGCGAGGGCAACGACTTGTGGCTCGAAATGCAGGAGACCAAGACCGGGGCGGGGGCCGACGCGAAGTCCGTGATCGAGAACACGGCGATGGTGTTCGGCCAGATGAACGAGCCGCCCGGCGCGCGGATGCGGGTGGCCCTGTCCGCGCTGACGATGGCTGAGTGGTTCCGCGACTCGACCGGGACCGAAACGCTGTTCTTCGTGGACAACATCTTCCGGTTCAGCCAGGCCGGGTCCGAGGTGTCGGCACTGCTCGGCCGGATGCCGTCGGCGGTGGGGTATCAGCCGACGCTCGCCACCGAGATGGGCGAGTTGCAGGAGCGGATCACGTCGACCAAGAAAGGCGCGATCACGTCGGTCCAGGCGGTGTACGTCCCGGCCGACGACCCGACCGACCCGGCCCCGGCCAACACGTTCCAGCACCTCGATGCGTTCATTTACCTCGAACGGTCGATCTCGGAAAAGGGCATCTACCCGGCCATCGACCCGCTGGCGTCGAACTCACGGCTGCTCGACCCGCAGTTCGTGGGCCAGGAACACTTCGAGGTGGCCGACCGGGTCAAGCGTATCTTGCAGCGTTACCGGGAGTTGCAGGACATCATCGCCATCCTGGGCGTCGAAGAATTGTCGGAGGACGACAAGGCCATCGTCAGCCGGGCGCGGCGGATCGAGCGGTTCCTGAGCCAGCCGTTCTACGTGGCCGAGGCGTTCACCGGGAAGTCGGGCAACTTCACGAAGCTCGCGGACACGATCCGCAGCTTCAAGGAACTGTGCGACGGCAAGTGGGACCACCTGCCGGAAAGCGCGTTCATGTACGTCGGCACGATCGAGGAGGCCGAGGAGGCGGCGAAGAAGTCGGCGGGGAAGTAGGAGTGAGTTATTAGTTGGTAGTAGCTGCTGCGTAAAGCCAACGGGGTTAGAATGAGTACGGTTTCTAATCAGTTCGGTACACATGGTGCTGCCGGCTACGTAGTAGCTCAACTCGATGGAGTGCTTCGCACCCAGCAGGAGCTCATTCAATTAGCGCAACAGCGTGTTCCCGAGAAATTATTCGTAAAATCTGGAAAGCCCACTCGGTATCGTGATCAAGACGACGTGCCATGCCCCGCACTCCCGGAGCTTGCCAAAAAAGGCCTAATCCTGCGCGAGGAAGGTCAGGACGGCAGGGTGCGCTATAGTTTGTTGGCACCCATCACGACTGCTTCGCCGGAGGCAGCCGATCTAGAACCCCCGCCCCCGAGTCGGGTACAAGTTACGATATCTCGGACCGTCCGGGATACCGCCCTTGCTAATTCCGTGAAACGTATTCACGAGTTCAACTGCCAGATCTGCGGCAACACGCTCGTCCTCGCCGACGGGTCGAAATACGCCGAGGGGCACCACCTCCAACCGCTCGGTACGCCTCACAACGGGCCGGACGTGAGCGGAAACATCGTCTGCTTGTGTCCTAACCACCACGCCTTGTGCGACTTCGGAGCCGTCCGGCTGTCAGCAGCGGTATTGCTGCAGTCGGCTGGGCATGTGGTAGGTGCTCAATACATCAATTACCATAATCAGTTCGTGTATCGGGGCAACCAAGGGCACACCTAGCCTTGCTTCGTTGGAGTTTCGTACCTGACTCTAATAAGACGTTAATGGGGGCGTGATATGGCCGGCGAAGCGACGGGAACGGGGCCGATTCGCGTCAGCGTAGTAACGCCGGAGCGGGCGGCGCTCGACGTACATGCCGACTTCGTCGTCCTGCCGCTGTACGACGGCGAGATCGGTGTCGGCCGGGGCCACGCGGCGTTCGTCGGGGTTATGGGGCCGGGCGAGTTCCGGTACACCAGCGGCGGGGTGACGCACCGCTACTACGTCGACGGCGGGTTCGCGCAGGTGAGGACCAACGTCGTCACGATGCTGACGGCCCGGGCGACCCCAGCCGCCGGCCTGAGCGTGGCCGCGGCGGACGAGGCCCGGCAGGCGGCCGAGTTGCTGCCGGCGGCGACGAGCGTTGAGCGGACGAACCGCGACAAGGCGGTGGCCCGGGCGGCCGCGATGGGGCGGGTGGCGGCGAAGAACTGAGGCGTCCGATTCTCAAGAGCCGGATGCGTCAGCGTCCGGGTTCTTCTAGCCTGCGTTGAGCGGGTCGAAGAACCCGGACGCTGACGCATCCGGCTCTTGTCGCTTACCCCACCCGCGCCAGCGCATCGACCCACCCCTGCACGGCCGGGTCGAGCCAGACGAACACCAACGACGGCACCACGCCCATCCCGACTACCGGCACTGCGAACAGCAGCAGCCCGGCCGCCTCGCCCGCATCGAGGTCCGGCACCGCCCGCCGGTCCGCCCCCGGTGTGAGTGTTAGCCGACTCCCCAGGTAGAGCCGGTGCATGACGGCCGCCACGGCCACCCCGACGGCCGGGACGCCGAGCCAGGGGCAGTACGACAGGGCGGCCGTCAGGACCCCCAGGTGGCCGATGAACCCGCCGACGCCGGGCAGGGCGACCCCGGCGACGAACGAGACCGCGGCGAGGACCGCGAGCCGGGGCATGGTCCGGCCGAGGCCGCCCAGGATGTCGAGGTCGGCGTGGCCGAACCGGCGCGTCAGGCAGCCGGCGGCGAAGCACGTCCCGGCCGCCCCGAGGCCGTGGGCCGCGAGCAGGAATACGGCCCCGGCCACTCCCGCATCCCAGTCGTCGGCTGCCTTCGCCCACGACCCGACGCCGAGGACTACGGACCCCGCTACCATCAGGCCCGACGCGGCGGCCAAGCCGCATAAACTGTGCGCCCGCAGCGTCAGGACCAGCCCGGCGAGGGTGGCGGCGGTGCCGAGTAGGGCGATGATTCCGGTGAACTCATAGGCTGCCAGCGGGGCGAGCGGGTAGGCGTAACGGATGAAGCCGTAGCCGCCGAGGGGAACGACGGCCCCGGCCAGCATCATCGCCGCACTCGGTGTTAGCCGCAGGTGCGCCGCGGCCCGCCAGCCGTAAAGTGGGAACAGGGCCATCCGCGAAGTAAAGGAGAACATCAACAGGACGAACACGGCCACCTGGAACGGCCGACCCGCCGCCGGCTGGGCATGGAGCCGACTGATCGCTGCGGCCCGGTCGACGCCGGGGGCGAACAACGGCACGGCGTGCGGGTCGTCGCCGGGCAGGGGTAGGTCGGCGGCCGACTTACGCACCGTCAGGCGGTCGGCCTGGCCCGTGGTCACGAGCAGCACGGCCCGGCCGAACTTGCCGAGGGTGACGGGGTCGAACGTGTGGACGGCGATGGTCCCGAGCGTGGCGTCCCGGTCGAGGCGCGGGTCGATTTGTCGTGCCTCGGCCGCCCGGGCGGCCACCACGCCGGGGTCGACGAAGTCGCGCACGTCCGCCGAGTGGAGCATCAGGATCGCCACCAACAGAGCCGCACTCCCGGCCTTGACGGCGACGACGAACCGCCGCGAGACGCCCCGGCCGCCAGCCGCCAGGAGCGCGCCGGCCGGGACGAGCAGGGCTTCGGCGAAGCAGTAGTAGAGCACCAAATCGAGGCTCAGGAGCGCCCCCGTCACCCCGGTCTGGACCAGCAGAATCAGAATCAGCGTCGGCTTCACGCCGTCGGCGACGTACCAGGTGGCGACGACCGCCCCGAGGGTGACGACGCAGGTCACGAGTACCAGGGCCAGGTTCAGGCCGTCGACGCCGAGGGCGAAGTCGATGTCGAGGCGGCCGACCCACGGCCGGCGGGTGACGAGGTCGTCGGAGCGGTACGGTTTGGGCACCGGCCGGGCGGCGTCGCTGGCTTGTTGGTCCGACCGGGCGTCGAGGCGGGCGGCCGGGTGGTACAGGCTCGTCGTCGTCCGGTCGGAGTAGCTGTCGAGGATCGTGTAGTAGTCGATGAGCCGGCAGAGAGCGAGCGTTAGGGTCGCGGCCACGCCGACGAGGGCGACCCAGCGCAGCACCTCCGGCCGGCGGCGCGGAATCAGCAGGAGGACGAGGGCGACGGCGGCCGGGAGGAACACCTGGACGGCCAGGTTGATCATGTCCCGCTCGCGGGCGGCGGGGTCGAGGAGGGGGTCGAACATGCGGCGTCCGTGCGGGAGTGGCAAATACCCACCGGCGATCGTCGGTGGGCTTTCGGGGGGCTATCCCCACGTCACGACGGCCGGCTCGAACCGGGTCGGCAGGTTGGCGTGCTTCGGCAGGACGCGGACGGTGAACCCGAACTGGCCGCTGGCCGGGCACGGCATCGTCCCGGCGAACGTCACCGTCGGCCCGGCCCCGTCCTGAGGTTTCAACTCGGTCGCCACCGGGTCGGCGATCTCGCCCATGCTGTCGAGCAGGCCGTGGCAGACCTCGACCGCGACATCCGATGGGGTCAGGGTGCCGAGGTGGACGTGGGCGGCGACTGCGAACTCGGACCCGACCGTGAGTAAGGCGTCGGTCGGGGCGTCGACCTTCTCGATCTTGACCGCGGCCCACGCTTTCAAGAGGTTTTTGCGCCAGCCGGCCAGGTCGCCGGCGGCCTTCAGGTGGTCGGCGGTCAGGGTGGTGTACCGGCGGTAGCTCGGCAGGTAGCACTTCGCGAGGTAGTCCTCGACCATCCGGTTGGTGTTGAACACCGGGACCAGGGTGGCGATGGCCTGCTTCATCCGCCGGACCCAGTTCCGCGGCAGCCCCTCGGCGTCCCGGTCGTAGTACAAGGGCGTGATGTCCCGCTCGATCAGCTCGTACAACTGCCGGCTCTCGACATCGTCCTGGTACGTCAGGTCGGCGTACTCCTCGCCGGACCCGACCGCCCAGCCGTTGCCGCCGTCGTACCCCTCGACCCACCAGCCGTCCAGGATCGAGCAGTTCAGCCCGCCGTTGACGGCCACCTTCATGCCGCTGGTCCCCGACGCCTCGTGCGGCCGGCGCGGGGTGTTGAGCCACACGTCGACGCCGTGGACCATGTACCGGGCGACGTTCATGTCGTAGTCCTCGAGGAACACGACGTGCTTGACGAACTCCGGCCGGCGGGACTCGTGCACCACGCGGGCGATCAACTCCTTGCCGCCGGTGTCCTTCGGGTGGGCCTTGCCGGCGAAGACGAACTGGACCGGCCGCTTGGCGTCGGCGACGATCTTGGCCAGTCGGTCGGCGTCCCGGAACACCAGGTCGCCCCGCTTGTAGGTGGCGAACCGGCGGGCGAACCCGATCGTCAGGGCGTCCGGGTCGAGGACTTCTTCGGCCGCCCGGACCTCGTGCGGCGGTGCCCCCCGCCGCTGGAGTTGCGAGGTCAGCCGCTGGCGGGCGAAGGCCACGAGTTTCGCCCGGCAGCGGCGGTGCGTCCGCCACAGTTCGGCGTCCGGGATCAGGTCGATCCGCTTCCACAGGTCGAAGTCGGTCGGCTTCGACTCCCAGTTCACGTCCAGGTAGCGGTCGAACAGTTCGTCCATCTCCGGGGCGAGCCAGCTCTGGGTGTGGACGCCGTTGGTGATCGACGTGATCGGCACCTCGGCGGCCGGCAGCCCGGCCCAGATGTCGTTCCACATCTTGCGGGACACCGTCCCGTGCAGCTTGCTGACGCCGTTCGAGGTGTTGGCCAGCTTGAGGGCCAGGACCGTCATGCCGAACGGCTCGCCGGCGTCGTCCGGGTGCTGGCGGCCGAGGGCGTACAGTTGGTTCCGGTCGATGCCGAGCTGGCCCAGATAGCCGCCCAGGTACTGCTCGACCATCGCCGGCGGAAACGCATCGTTGCCGGCCGGGACCGGGGTGTGGGTCGTGAAGCACGTCCCGGCCTTGACGGCCTCGGCGGCGGTGGCGAAGTCGAACCCCTGGTCGGCGATCAGCACCCGGATGCGTTCGAGGGTCACGAACGCCGCGTGCCCCTCGTTCATGTGGCAGACGGCCGGCTCCTTGCCGACGGCCTTGAGCGCCCGGTGGCCGCCGATGCCCAGGACGATCTCCTGCTGGATGCGGGTGTGGGTGTCGCCGCCGTACAACTGCGAGGTGATGTCCCGGTCTTCGAGGCTGTTTTCGGGGATGTTGGCGTCGAGCAGGTACAGCGGCACCCGGCCGACCTGCAGCCGCCAGACGCGGAGCATCACGTCCCGGCCGGGGAGCGGGGCGGCGACGAGGACGGCCTTCCCGTCCGGGGTGGTCTCGGCGATCAGGGGCAGGTTGAAAAAGTCGTTCTCGGGGTAGCGTTCGAGCTGCCAGCCGTCGGAGTTCAGGTACTGGCGGAAGTACCCCTCGCGGAACATGAGGCTGACGCCGACGAGCGGCAGTCCTAAGTCCGAGGCACTTTTCAGGTGGTCGCCGGCCAGTACGCCGAGGCCGCCGGAGTAGACCGGGACGCTCTCGTGGATGCCGAACTCCATCGAGAAGTACGCCACCCGGGCCGCGGCTTCCTGGGGGAACGTCTGGCCGAACCAGGTCGGGGCGTTCATGTACGAGTCGAGGTGGGCGGCGACCCGGTCCAGATCGGCCAGGAACCCGGGGTCGCGGGCCAGTTCGTCGAACCGGGATTGGGCCGTGCTGGTGAGCAGCCGGACCGGGCTGTGGTCGAGCGCCTCAAAGAGATCGGGGTTGATGCGGCGGAACAGGGCGACGGCGTCGGCGTGCCAGCACCACCAGAGGTTGTAGGCGACGCGGTGCAGGGGCTGGAGGCGGTCGGGCAGGTTCGGCAGGACGGTGAACGGGCGGATCGGGCGGCCGGCCATGCGAGACTCCGAGGCAGCGGGGTGCGGAGAGTCGCGGTAGTTTACGGACGCCGGGCGGTCTGGTCAGGGCTTGGGCACGACCACGGGGGCTGCCGGGAGGACAATCGCGGGCGCGGGCATGGGCGGGAGCGGGGCCATATGCAGGGGCGGGAGCGGGGCCGTCGCCGCGGCCCGTTTGAAGTGCATGACGGCGAAGTTCGCGGCCGGTTTGAAGTCCTTCGGGATTTCCTGCCACGAGACGGGAGTCGGGCCGGCGTGCTGCATACAGACCGTGAGCGTGTCGCCGGCCAGTTCGTACATGGCGTACCGGCAAGTGATCGTCCGCTTGCCCGCGGCCGCTGGGGCGTCCCGGTAGAGTACCAACCGGCTGGGGGTCTCGGACGGGTTGGCGGCGAAGTAATATTGCTCGTCCGTCCGCCGCGTCCGGAACCGGGCCTGGTCCCCGTCGAACTCATACGTGACGGCGGCGCGGGCCTCCGCACTGATCGCCTCGCCCGTCGTTTCGACGGCCGTGCAGACCCAGCGGCCGGCCAACTGCTTGCCCGGGTCTGTGAAGGGCGACCGGAGGTGGAGGGTGTCGGCGGCCAGGTCGAGGCGGGCGGCGTGGGTGGTCAGGAAGTCCATGCCGAGGATGCCATCGAACCGCATGGAGCCGGCCGGTTTCGCGGCCGCGACGCCCCTCAGGTCCGCGATGCCGACCATGTGGAAGCCGCCGGTCAGGTCGCCGATGTGGTATCGGCAGAGGTAGGTACAGCCGACGGACAGCGTCTCGCCGATCGCCTCCACGGGACTTCCTTCGCCCACCTGGAGGCCCAGTCGCTCGGCCGCCTCGGTGTGTAGGATCGTGAGGTCGCAGCCAGTGTCGATGAGCATTCTCAACTTGTGGCCGTCTACCGTCATCTCGACGTAGCGGGCGCTGGATTCGTTGAGGCGAGTCATCTTGACGGCGATGTAACCGGACCCCGCAAACGTCGGCAACCCGGCAGGCGGGGCCGGCGTGCGTGCGGGGCCGGTCGGCGTCTCTCCTGCCCCAACGGGGCAGGCCGCGAGCGTGGCCCAGGTCATTGACACCAGGAACGCTCGCGGGATATTCGATGCGTTAGCCATCTGATACTTCCTGTATTGAGATTCGATGCGAACCGGACGCCGGACGGCGTGGTTAGGGCTTGGGCACCGCCACGGGTGCGACCGGCGGTAGGGCGGCGGGCATGGGCAGGAGCGGGGCCGTCGATGCGACTCGCTTGAAGTGCATGACGCACCAGTTCCCGGTCGGCTTGAAGTCTTTCGGGGCGTCGTCCCACGAGGTCGGGGTCGTGCCGGTGTACTGCCATGCCACCGTGAGCGTGTCGCCGGTCAGCTTGTACACGGCGTACAGGTACTTGACGACCCGTTTCCCCGCGGTCACTGGACCGTCCCGGTAGAGCGAAAGCCGGGCGGGGGTGGCGGACGGGTCGGCGACGAAGTAAAACTGCTCGTCCGTCCGCCGCGTCCGCAGCCGGGCTTGGTCCCCGTCGAACTCATACGTGATGGCGTTACGCGCCTCCGCGTCAATCGCTCCGGCCGTCGTCTCCCCGGCCGTACAAACCCAGCGGCCGGCCAACTGCTTGGCCGGGTCGGCGAACGGGCTGCGAAGGTGGAGCGTGTCGGCGGCCAGGTCGAGGCGGGCGGCGTGGGTGGTCAGGAAGTCCATGCCGAGGATGCCATCGAACCGCATGGAGCCGGCCGGTTTCGCGGCCGCGACGCCCCTCAGGTCCGCGACGCCGACCATGTGGAAGCCCCCGGTCAGGTCGCCGACGTGATACCGACAAACGTAGGTTAGGAGTTACGCAGTTGCGGGGTCCGGGAGTCTGATCTGTGGGTCTTTCAGGTAGCGGCGGACGGCCGCCCGGATGATCTGGTGCTTGGCCTCGAACCACGTCCGGCCGGTGGCCCACCGGTGCCA
>JAABUN010006648.1_pt1 | contig 13113 bp, 16 predicted proteins | sample 5559311 | NCBI WGS metagenome assembly JAABUN01 (sample SAMN10711877, study PRJNA513370) | rock metagenome | isolation source: Antarctica rocks | place: Antarctica: Victoria Land, Siegfried Peak sud | reverse complement strand
TTATTAAGTGGTAATTTATTTTCCACTTTTATATTTTTATGGTGGTTTTGCCGGCGGTGTTCACCTCTTCCCATACCGAACAGAGAAGTTAAGCCCGCCATGGCCGATGGTACTGGTACACCAACCGGGAGAGTAGGTAGCTGCCATATCTATTATTAATTAGCCTCACAATTTTGTGGGGCTTTTTGATTTTGTAAATTACATACATAACATCAAATAATCTTTTAAGAGGAGAACCCTAAATGACAATACTCAAGAGAACAATAGTTTGAAAAATAATTTTTTTATCTACATAATGCAGTAGATGCAAAATTATCAATGATAAGATTGATGACTAACTTTATTTGTTAAATATTCTATCACATTTCCCAACTTTATTATAAAAGTACCAGCACAACATTCTCGATTTGCTTTCCCTTTTGCAAAAAACGAAAGCAAATGTTTTAATTTATTTTTAGGTAAGTCATTTGCACAATTTCTAGATAATTGTGTACAAGCAATTCGAACATCAGGTATAATAGAACGTACTGTTTGAACTACTTCTGGCCTGGGGTTAAAATGTTTATTTCGTCCAATTGAAAATATAACTGTGGATGGCTTTGTTAATTTACAAAGAGTAGCTGTAAAAGCGACCACATCATATTCGGCACTTCTTCCCCCATGATGAGGGAAAACCAATAATGGAGATTCCAAAGAAATATTGTGATCGGTTATATCATTGAGCGAAACTTGATATGTCTCCTGCTAAATAAGCAATGGAGTTACCATTTCATTCTACATGAAAAGAAGCTGACACAGAATTGGAAGTTATTTTTTCTCCTTTTCTTGTTGTACTACCTTATGAGGGCATTTCAGTCATATCTTTTTATTTTATCTCTCCAATCACTAAAATATAATTCGCTTGCAGGAGATGCACCTATATTAACCTTTGCAAAAAGTCTCATGTCAGAACTCAACCGATCAGAAATATGAAGGGTGATAATATTTCTATTGACTAAAATTATTTTATTAGGATTCCAAGCTGGTATTAATAGATAAACATGAGTTTCATTTATATCTTCAATCTTAACCAATGTTCTCCAAAGTTTTCTTTCTGGAATTAATTTTCCTTTAAATTCATTGACACAGATTTCTAAACCTCTCAATAAAGAATCGGGATCAAAATCTTCGGGAGATAAAATAATTGGTATTTTCTGACGATATTTTCGTATTTCATCTATTACAGATTCAGCATCTCTAGTAACCAAAATGGAGGGGATGTATAGTCATAACATCTATATACAATTTCTGCTCCGTTTACAGGAGAATAATTTTTCTTTCTCAAATGATGGTCAGTTACAATTGCATCAAAGGACTGGTTTATATGTGAAATATAATTATCAATATCCAAAATTTTTTCATTCTGCGCAATTGGATTTAAGTTAGTGTTTTCAATGGTTAATTCCATTGCGTAACCGCTATTGACATCATCATCAATAATACAAACGTCTCTTATTTCTCTGTCGTAAATAGTAATAGACATTATACTCCTATTAAAGGTAATTCAACTATTATTTCTGCTCCACCGAGTTCGCCGTTAGGGACTGCTCTAACTTTTTCACCTAAATCATAAACCGCATCTCTTACTATGGTTAGACCTAGACCAGTTCCATTGGGATTCGTAGTATGACCTGGCAACCAAATGTCCTTTACAGCAATGTCTTTTATGCCGGGTCCATTATCAGAAACATTCAAAATCAAAATATTTTCTTGAACGACCGTTTTTATTCCTATCTCTCTATTTCCCGTTGAATTTTCCAATGCGACAATACTATTATTAAGAAGGTTTGTTAGGATTGATTCAATAGCCGCTTCTGTAGACCTTAAATAAGGATTGCCTTTAGCAAGTTTAGAATGTACTAATATATCTCTCCCATCTAAAAACGGGACGTTTATAATGTGCTAAAAGCTTTAATGTAGCATTTCCTAAAACTTTAAGAGAATTAATTGAGCGATAGATGCCTTTGATAGCTTAGAAAAAAGCTCATCATATTGCTTGTTCAGATTTTGTTTAACTCTTCTTTCAATGGCTCGAATGGATTGTGTAATAACTTTTAGTGGATTGCCTCGAGATTCATGTGAAAATGTTGCAGCAGTAATTCCTGCCGTACTTAATGTTCGATAAAGCTGCACTTCTGAACGTAAAGATTTGATTTCGTCATGTCGAGCTTTATCATACCTTGTAAAAGCTTCTGCACTACTTCCCTTTTCGCTGGAGAAAGTAGATATTGCCTTTACAACTTCTTCCTTTGTATTGTCATATTCATCTGCAGTTCTTTCACGTTCGGCTCTCCTTTTTCTTTCCGCAACTTCCAAGCGACGTTTAGCCATCCACTCTAATGCGTCTTAGCAAAAGCTCTTAATTTCATAAAAACATCATTTTCAATAAATCCGGATCTATCAGTTTTTGAGATAATAATCCTTTTGAATCTTTAATTCTCACTACTCCGATTGAAGTATTTGTCGAGGGACGTTCTTCGGGACTTCTTGCACGGGAATAGTTCATATCTAACCAGTCGTTACCTGGATTTCCGCATGGATTGACTCTTAAACCATTCTCATATAAATGAACTCCTCCAAATTCCCCTAACCAATCTTGAATTTCAGTCAATGAAATAAGCCTGGTTGAAAATGATGTTGCACTTAAGATAAATGCCCATAAATCGAAAGTAGTAGGTGGGCAGTCATAATTAATACCCTGTCTCTTTTGAGAAAGTTCGTTATGATTGGCTTTATAAAGTACACTCCCTTTATAATCTAAAACTGATGCTTCAGCAAATCCTTCACTATTTATACTCGCCACAAGATGATATTCTGCTTCATCGAAATATCTTCCTGATACTAATTTTTCCATTTCCTTAAACTCTACAGACTTAAGTATAGGCTTAAATGAATTGGGATCATCATCAAAGGGATCAGCTAAAAGGATTAATCCCCGAGCAATCTTCTTAACTTCTCGAACACCTATTTTTTGTTTTAGCTTTTTTATGGAAACTGTTGTACCCGGTGAGGTATTGGGAGAAACTTTGAATTTATTAACAGACAAAAAAATGTCATCAACAAGTTTTGCCTCGTCAAATTCATCCCAGTCTATTTCAAGTTCATGTTTATATAACTTGTTTTTTTTGGGGATGCTTTCAAGTTGCGCAATATGACCCATGCGAAGTGCAGCTAACCTACCCAACCCTTTACTACCAGCAGGAATTCTTCCTAAGCTTGTTTTTTTTTGGATTGATTTAGAAGATTCGCCTAAAACTAACCAACCATTAATTATATCTTTTGAATCCATGCCCTCCCCATCATCTTTAATTTTAATTGTTCCTCCTTTGTCGGTTATGTTCTTAAGTTCAACAATAAATTTTTGCATCTGCATCGTAAGCGTTTTTTACCAATTCTAAAATACTTTGATCAACACTTGGATTAAGCTCTTCTCCCAATCTTTTTATGATGTGAGTAGAAAATTTAATTTGAGCCTGCATTGTATCCTGACCTATTGCCATATTGGAATTTTAGAAACAATTTTGGTAGTTAAATGCCTGCATCTAATTTGTTCATTTAACCAATTATCTGTTTTTTTATTTTTTAAAGTTGAAAGCAAATGCTGACACTCTCGCAGCTTGCCTGATTTTGGCTTCAATATTATTAAGTGATTGTCGACAAAAACTGGGTCTTTTATGTTAATTATGGTAGCAACTGCTCTTTGAGTATCTCCCATTCTGGAAGTCCTTTTTATAACAATAAAGGGGCTCTTAAAAGATTTCCCTCCATGTTTGCGGTTTAAGGGAAAATCTTTTTGTAATGTCCAACCTTTTAAACCTTTACTTATGATATACTTAAAATTAGAGCCTGAATGTGGGTCTCTATTATCGACAACAGTGCCCACACATACATCGAATAAATCACCTACTGTTTTACTGCTAATACTTGTTGTGTATTTATTTGCGGAAAAAAAATCGTTTTCTTTCTTTTAATTAGTTTTATTGCAAAAACATCAACATCTGCATACTTATCAAACTGCCTAATAATTTAGCTGTTTCAGTTGTGCAATTTTGTTGAACCATTTGCCTCCATTTTTCATACATAGAACCACTACGCAATACATCAGGTAAAATTGCATATATAGAAGTACCTGGATTAATATTTTGTACTATTTTATCAATAAATAGGGCAGCGGAAGAAACCTTACCTTGGGAACAAGCCAAATTTTCTGTTGTAGAAACTAAATTAAACGGTGGGTTTACTATAATGTGAGTCGCTTTATCATAATGCTCATTAGACTTCAAGCCATCAGCTTGCGAGAAACTAAAAATGGAGGTTATAAGTTTTTTGAAGTTGACGAAGTAGATACGGGATACAATAATTGATTAATTAAACATCTAAGTCTGGCTGCTTCAATAAATTCTTGATGAATATCCGTTCCAAGGAAATGTTCCCTATTATTAAATTTTATCTTACTTTCTTGAATGTAATTATAAGCGGAAATTATCAAATTACCCACCCCGCATGCGGGGTCGTATATAATGGATTGTGTACTAAAATCAGGCTTTAAAAGTTGAAGAATCTTCATCGCAAGTTTGCTATCGGTAAAAAATACTCCATACTTTCTTCTTGTTTCAATATCAACAAGACGTCTTAACTCATCTGCAGCAAATCCATCAACATACTTAATTGCTTTATCTTCCCATTCAATTTTTGGTTTTGTTTTGAAAATATTGCAGACCTAAACTAAGCATGTGTACAAATTCTTTATAGTTTTTTATTTCCGTTTGCTTTATCAATTCAGAAGATTTTATGCAAAATAGCAAAAGATCAAGACTATAAGGGTGGGAATCTATGTACATCCCTACAGAAAGAAGGTATTCTGATTAACCTGTAAACATGACAATAAATAGACTACTACTACTACTTCAAACGAAAAAAGTCTGGCAATTTGCCAGACTTTACAGTTTTTTTAGATGCAGGATTAATAACGATTGTATCCACCGCCACCGCCACTGCTGCTTCCGCCGCCACGATTACGGTTAAATCCACCGCCACCGCCGCTTCCGCCACGGTAACCACCACCGCCGCCGCTTCCGCCGCTTCCGCCGCTGTCGCCACCAAAGCTTCTCTTCTTAAATCCACCGCCACCACCGGATCCATCTTTAGGACGTGGTTGTGATTCGTTAACAACGATTTTGCGGCCCATAATTTCGCTTTCGTTTAATTGACTGATAGCAGTACGACCCGCTTCATCATCAGACATTTCAACAAAACCAAAACCTTTGCTGCGGTTACCGTTAAACTTATCAGTAACGATTTTTGAAGATACTACTTCGCCAAATGGGGTGAAAAGATCGGCTAAGTCCTGCTCAGTCATAGTCCAACTGAGGTTTCCAACGTAAATGTTCATTTGTAAAAAATTAAAAAAAAATAAATAAAGCCCAAAATGAACACAGTGACAATGTAGCAGAGAAACATTTACTTTAAAAACGTCCAGCGAACTATTGCAGAACTGTAAAGATCATTAAGGAACGAAAACGAAGATAAACATTTTATTTAATAAACTTATTTTTCAAAAAAAAATATTTAAAGGTTAAAACCTTACACTATTAATTTTCGTAATGCTTCAAAATCGTCTTTTAACAATAAAAGAAATTTTGAATTGCTTATCTAATCTTGTAAAGATATAAAAGGGGTACAAAGATGGGCAAAGAGAAGTAAACCGTGTAGGGAGAAATTACTTTAATAGAAGAAACATCTATAATTTTTTATAAGCTGCCTTCCTTTGTGGAAATTGTATTGATTAGAAAATAAAAAAGTCCGCCTTTTTACAAAGCGGACTTGAATTAATTGTTCTTACGTATTAGCTATTCACCAACAACTTCAAATTCAACTTCAGTATTATTTCCGTTACCAAAATCTATGTTGGCTTTATAAGTGCCCAGCTCTTTCACTTCATCTGTAATGTGAATACGCTTGCGGTCAATTTCATAACCTTTCTGGTCGCGGATTGCCCTGCTTATTTGTAAAGAAGTTACACTACCGAAAATCTTACCACTTGTACCGGTTTTAGCGCCAATCCTAAGCGGGCTTTCTTTAAGAACAGCAATTACACTATTTATTTCAGAAAGGAGTTTTGCTTCTTTTTTGGCAAGTTGCTTTTGCTTTTCTTCCATCTGCTTAAGGTTAGAGGAGTTAGCTTCTACAGCTTTTTTCTGCGGTATGAGAAAATTGCGGGCATAACCGTTTTTTACCTTAATCAGTTCGTTTGTTCCGCCAAGATTATCTACGTCTTGTATTAGTATTACTTGCATAGTAAAAAGATTACTTACACCCTCTTCTTTGCAAGGAGAGGGCTGGGGTGAGGTACTATTTTAGAAGATCAGTTACGTAAGGTAATAAAGCCATTTGCCGTGCTTTTTTTACAGCCTCAGATACCTTACGCTGGTACTTTAAAGAATTACCTGTAAGGCGACGTGGAAATAATTTACCTTGTTCGTTCAAAAATTTCTTAAGAAACTCAGCGTCTTTATAGTCAATGTACTTAATGCCATACTTTTTAAAGCGGCAGAATTTTTTTGCACGCTTCTCTTGCTTAATGGCTGTCAGGTACTTTATTTCATTAGCTTTTGCCATGATAAATTATGCCTCCACTGCTTTTTCTGTTCCGGTTGGTACGCCACTTTTCTTACGGTAATTATACTCGACGGCGTATTTATCGAGCTTGTTAATCATGTGACGCAGCACTTGTTCGTCTCTCAGGAGCTGAATCTTCAGCTTCTCATTGAAGTCGGATTGCCCTTTAAATTCCGCTACCCAGTATATTCCTGTTGTCTTCTTCTGGATGGGATAGGCAAGTGATTTTAATCCCCAGGGGTTGCTGTTTATAATCTCGCCACCATTTTCGGTAATAAGATCAGTAAACTTTCTTTGAGCGGCTTTAAAATCGTCTTCAGAAAGAACCGGGGTAAAAATCACCATCAATTCATAATTGTTCATTAATCCCTGATTTTGATTTATTTAATTAATTTAATTTCATTCACCGGGTATTTTAATAGCCATAGTGAATCCAAATTTTAGATTTGGGCTGCAAAGGTAAGGGAATGAGTTTATAAAAATACAGAAAACAGGAGGCTATTATTTTTTCGAAGATAACTCGAAATTAAAAGTATGAGATGGATGACTTTGGGCAATTGCAAAAGTTTTTTACTTTACCAGCTTTTCCTAAAATGCATCCTTAAAAGAAAAAAACTGCCTCAACTTTAAAATTGAGACAGTTTCTTAATAACACATACTGCTAACTTTATTATTGAACTACCAATGTAGCTGTATATATTTTATTTTGGTTTGTTGCTTTTACCAAATAAACTCCTGGCAGTAACCCATCAATCTTAATTGGTATTCGTTGGGTATTTGCCGGTACGATCTGTTGTTTTAAAACCTGCCCCATGCTACTTAAAATTTGAATACTTGTTTTTTCAGCAAAATTGTTTAAAATAACTGTTACTCTGTCTTTTGCCGGGTTCGGGTTAAGGCTTATTGTTATTGCTTCGCCGAAGTATATTTTAACCACTTTCGAAATTTCAGCTTTGTCGTCTTTGTCAACTTGTTTTAAACGGTAATAATTGTTTCCGTTTAAAGGCTGGTTATCGTTAAATAAATATTTTTTCTGCGTCGCTGAATTTCCGGCTGCATTCACCCTGCCTATTGCTTCAAAGTGTATTGCATCGTTACTTCTTTCAACAATAAATTCTTTGCTGTTAACTTCCTGTGTTGTTTTCCAGTTTAATATTACATTAGAACCTTGCCTGTTGGCATCGAACTCTAATAAAGTGATTGGTAAAAGGGAAGGATCAAATGCATACCGCGTAAAAACAGGATAGTGATCGGTGGTTGTAGAGCCATAGCTTGATACAAGCATGGCCACATCGGTAAGAATATTTGCCGTATTGTTCATATAATTTGCCCTCATTTCGTTTGAAAGAATTACATGATCTATTATGTCGTTGTAACTAACAGTTGATTTTTTACCAGCCCTGCTTAAAGGCAAGGTAACCGAAGGATAATTAACCGAGTCGTTTACAAAAGATATATAAGATGTGATTGCCGGAGTTATGCCTGCAGTAATCGTTTGATCTAAGTCGTCATTAAAATCGCCTAACATGATAATATTATCTGTGGCATACGAAGTATTTAATAAAGCGTATAAAGAGTCGGCTCCTGCTTTTCTGCGATTATAAGATTGGATTGTTGGCGAAGTATTAGCTTTTGCATGTATCAAAATAAACTTCACATTTTTTGTAACGTCGTTTAAAGTAACATTGGCGCTCATCATAAAAGGATAGCGGCCGCCTGACCAGTTATTGTAAGAAGCGCTGCTAACATCGGCAGCCGTATTAATACCTTTAGAAAGCAATGCAGTAGTGGTTACATTACTAAACATAGCAGTTTTATAAACAAAGGCAAGCTTTTGAGCTTCCGATAAAGGCGTTATCCTGGTTTCAGTAGTATTGGTGTACGATCCGAAATTTGAAACAACATAAGAATAACCACCTGGTAACTGCCTTACTACATTGCCCAATCTTACTGTATCTACAACTTCTAAAAACCCGTAAATATCTGCGCCTGTGTTTTGCAAAATAGTTTTTACATTTTGTTCCTGCTGATTATCGTTTGAAGGGCCAAAAGCTGGGCTTCCAAACCAATTGAGGTTCCAGTTAACAACCTCTAAAGTTTTTACCGGATCAATACTGGTTCCTTTAAAGTTGACTGAGTCAACTAACCCGGATGTTGTAACTAATGCAGTGCCTGAATAATTTAAATCGTTTTGCGTTGGAGCAAACTTTACATAAACCGTTTTCGCAGCATTGTTGGCCTCTGCTTGGGTAAAGGTTATAGACGAACTGTAAACAGTATCATTTGTAGATACAAGAAAGTTAGCGGTTGAAGAAATTGTAATATCACTGGTAATATCGTTACCGGTAATCATAAATCTTTTAACAACGCTGCTGCCGGCTGCTGCATAATTAAACTGCATGTCTGTAGTATTTATTGTAATACTTGCCGGTGGCGGCGTTGCAGAATTATCTATACTTATATCATCTAATGTCCATCTTGCTCCTTCTTCGTTTGTACTGGTATATACAAAAGCAACATACACCTTTGGCTGCTTAAATGCAGAAAGATTAATTTTAGAAGACTCCGTCCAAACATCGCTGGTTTGTTTTGGAAAGCGGCCATTTAAATCCGTCCAGGTTGCTGTGCGGGGATCGCCGGTGCCGGAATAATCGGTAGAAACTTTTAGTTGAACAGGTGCCCCATTAAATGCTGTACGACTCCAAAACGACAATAAGGGATAAGTGGTGCCTGTAAGGTTGAATGCAGGTGAAATAAGCCAATCTTCGTTTGTAACATTGGCAGTATCGTAACCACTAATCTGCACACCATAAGGGTTAGGTGCAGTGCTTGCCGGATTAGCGGCATCGCGGCCAAAAGTTGTACATCCCCACACTTGGGCGCCGGTAACACTAAATTGTATAAATCCTTCGGAAACAGATGAGAAGCAGCTATTAAAATTTGCAGAGTATATTTTAGTGCCGGTAGTAAATTTCCAGGGGCTGTTGCCCGTTATTGCGGTAAAAATATTATTGGAAGTATCGGCAAAAGCTCCGGAAGTTATTTCAATATAATAGCTTGTATTTGCCATTAACCCGCTAACAGAAAACGAAGCTACTTTGTCTGAAACATTTACGTCGGAAGTGGTAACATTTAGGGTTCGGATAATAGAATTGTCAGCAACGTTTTTTATAAGAATATTTCCCGAATCCTTTTTGATAGTTTCGGTAAAAGTGATGGTGGCTGTAAAAGAAGCAGCAACGCCTGTTTCGTTGTTAGCCGGTGAAAGAGATGCAATTGCAGGTGGCGTAACATCAGGAACGGCTACAGAAGCAACCGGTGTTGGGGCAGCAACTTCAAAATCAGTGCTATTATTATTTGTGTCAAAACCTTCAGGGCTTCGTTGTACAGATGTGGTATTGGAAGGGGCAAGTGTTGCACTTGTTTCAAAGCAATTTGGCGGTGTGGTAGAATTACTGCCGAAACCTACCAGGTCAATTATTTGTGCACCCATAGGGCAACTGCCGGTTAAAGCTGTAGCATTATTTACTAACGCTACTTTACCCGATGTTGCGCTTAAGTTAAGTGTTCCAGTTATATTTGGCGTGGGTAATTCAGTCGTTCCGGCGGCTCCTGCTGCCTGCTTAATTAAAAAATATCCCTTTGCTTCAATAGAACCGGTTAATGCAGTTAAAGACCATGTAGTGCCTGCAGCGCTGGCATACTGAACCGACCATCCGTCTAAAGTTATTGCAGTGGTGCCGTTGTTGTATAATTCAATATAATCATTTTTATAAACAGCGCCGGTGTTGCCACCGCCACCATAAATTTCATTAATAACTACCTGCGCTTTTACATTAAACAGAAAGAATAAAACAACAATAAGAGTAAATCCTTTTTTCATAAAATCAACTTTAAATAATACTAAACCCGTTTTTAGGTTTTGTTGTGATAAAGAAACAGGCTATAAGGTAATAATATAGAGAGTTGGAGTGGTAAAGCAAAAATAGGGGTTTGCTTAACTAAAAAAAATATATTGCTGTAGTGGAGGTAAAACGTTCTTTTTTTTTGACAGTCTGGCAGAATTAATTGTAATGGCATCTGCTTTGCGAAGCCTTGCTAAGTTGAAATAATTATTGCAGTAACACAAATATTGATATAAAAATAAATATTGTTTCATTAAAAAAATAAACTATGGCTACAGGAAGTATCAGGGTTCAAACAGAAAACATTTTCCCTATCATCAAAAAATTCTTATACAGCGATCATGAAATTTTTGTACGCGAACTGGTAAGTAATGCAGTAGATGCCACCCAAAAATTAAAAACTTTGTCTTCTATCGGAGAAGCGAAAGGCGATCTTGGAGAACTAAGAATTGATGTGGAGCTTGATGCAAAAGAAAAAACACTAAGCATTATTGATCGTGGGGTAGGTATGACACAGGAGGAAGTTGATAAATACCTTAACCAGGTTGCCTTTAGTGGCGCTGAAGAATTTTTAAAAAAATATAAGGGTCAGAACGAAGAAAATATTATCGGGAAATTTGGACTGGGCTTTTATAGCTCTTTTATGGTAAGTGACAAAGTGGAAGTGTACACCAAAAGCTATATTGATGCGCCTGCTACCTACTGGAGTTGTGACGGCAGCCCCGAATACGAACTTTATTCCATAGAAAAACCCGACAGAGGAACTAAGATTATACTGCATATTAATGAGGAAAGCAAAGAGTTTTTAGATGCAGACCGCATAAAAAACATCCTCAATAAATTCTGCCGTTTCTTACCTGTACCTATTTATTTTACAGATAAGAATGCTACGAAAGATGATAAGGATAAAGAAGACATTGAGGAAAGCAAGCCAATAAATAATACAAACCCCGCCTGGACAAAAAAACCGGCAGACTTAAAAGTAGAAGATTATCAGAATTTTTATAAAGAATTATATCCTTTTAGCGAAACACCGCTTTTCTGGATACACTTAAATGTTGACTATCCATTTAACTTAACCGGTATTTTATACTTTCCAAAAATTAAGCAGAGTTACGAAATACAGAAAGACAAGATTCAACTTTACAGCAACCAGGTTTTTGTAACCGACGAAGTAAAGGATATTGTGCCTGAATTTTTAATGTTACTCCACGGTGTTATTGACAGCCCCGATATTCCTTTAAACGTAAGCCGCAGCTATTTACAGGGCGATCCGAATGTAAAAAAGATCAATGCGCACATAACTAAAAAAGTAGCCGACAAGCTCGAAGAAATTTTTAGAAACGACAGGCCTTCATTTGAAGAAAAGTGGGAAAGCCTCGGCTTATTTGTGAAGTACGGAATGATGACAGACGATAAGTTTTTAGACAAGGCAAATAAGTTTTTGATAATGGAGGAAGCCTCCTCTGCTAAAGGGATCCATTCAGATAACTCTGCCAGTGGTGGAGTACCAAAGACAGACGCTGACACATCTGAGTCGGGTAAAAAGTTTTATACGTTGGATGAGTATAGAACAGCAACTGAGGCATTGCAAAAAAATAAAGATGGCAAGCTTGTTATTTTATATACCACCGATCCAATACAGCAGGATGCTTATGTGCAGGCTGCTGCCCGTAAAGGATACAAGGTTGTAAAGATGGAAACATTGGTTGATACAGCCTTCATTAACCAGGTGGAAATGAAATGGGAGAATGTTCAGTTTACCCGTGTAGATTCAGATATTGTTGACAACCTGATTGACAAAAATGAAGAACAAACCAGTGTTTTAAGTAAGGATGAAGAAGAAAAACTAAAAAATCTTTTCGGCATACAAGTTCCTGATCTTAATGTAAATGTTGAGGTGAAAGGATTAAGCGCCGAAGCCCCTCCTGTAGTTGCTACAAGGCCTGAATTTATGCGCCGGATGAAAGACATGGGTGCAATGGGCGGAGGTATGGCAAGCTGGTATGCAAACATGCCGGATGAAGTAACTTTAACGGTAAATGGTAATCATAAAATATTTGAAACTTTATTAAAAGAGAAAGACTTTCAAATGCAGGAAAAACAAGTGCGCAACCTTGCCGATCTTGCTTTATTAAGCCAGGGATTACTAAAAGGTAATGCGCTTACTTCGTTTATTACCAGGAGTGTTGAACTGATGCAGGGAGAAAAGAAAAGTAATCTAATTGTAGAATTATAAAGTATTAACCGGAATTTAAAAAAAAGCTGTTGCATAGTTATTGCAGCAGCTTTTTTTGTGCTACATTAATTGTAAATTTGAAAGTATGAATAAGTTAAAAAAATCATTTAAACTGCCCCCACGCACAGCTTTGGAAGTGTTTGAAATGCTGCCCGAAGGAACTTAAGAGACTGTAAAATGAACTGTGTCAGAAGTTAAAATCTTAACTTCAAAACACAGATAATGGAAAAGAAAAACAATCCCCTCGACCTTGAGTCGATGAAAAAACAATACCTGAAGGAGTTCCGCTCAGGTAAAAGTTCAACGGGCAAG
>JAABUN010006647.1_pt1 | contig 13114 bp, 10 predicted proteins | sample 5559311 | NCBI WGS metagenome assembly JAABUN01 (sample SAMN10711877, study PRJNA513370) | rock metagenome | isolation source: Antarctica rocks | place: Antarctica: Victoria Land, Siegfried Peak sud | reverse complement strand
GAGCAACCTCCAGGCAAGTACGGCGAGCAGCAGCGGTACGGCGACCACGGCGGATCCGGCCACCCAGCGGACCGCACCGGTCAGCCAGCCGCCCACCCAGCCGCCCCGGTGCAGCCAGGCCCCCACCGCGAGGACCAGGCCGGCCGCCAGTGCCAGCAGGCCGAGTCCGTCCCGTCGGTGCGCCGGGTCCAGCTCCCGGGCGTCGGTGCCGATCCGGCGTACCAGCCCGCCCAGACCGGCGGCGAGCAGCTGCCACAGCCGGCCGAGCAGCCGGCCGAGCCCCCGCAACAACGCGACGAATGCCAGGGCAAGCCCCCGCAGTACCCGTGCAGCCGGGCTGGGCCCGCGTCGGCGCGAAGACGGCTGCGGCCGGCGCCGGCGAACGGGGGCGGTACGAGTGGTGACGGCCACCCGCCGGCTCCTGACCACGCCGACGGAATCCCTCGGGCGGGTCGTGGTGCGGACGGCCATCCGTCCACGCTATCCGGGCGACCCCATCAGTACCACCTGCAACACCGCGGCACCCTCCACAAGCCGGAGGTCACACCTCGATGACCACCGGGATGATCATCGGGCGGCGACGGTAGGTGTCGCTCACCCAGCGGCCGACCGCTCGGCGTACGAGCTGCTGCAGCTGATGCGAGTCGGCGATGCCCTCGGCGGCGGCCGACTCCAGGGTGGCCTCGATCAGAGGCACCACGTCCTTGAAGGCGTCCGGCTCTCCGCTGACCCCCCGGCTGAAGATCTCCGGACCGCCCGAGACCTTGCCGGTGACGGAGTCCACCACAACGACCACGGTGAGGAACCCCTCGTCACCGAGGATCCGCCGATCCTTCAACGACGACTCACCGATGTCGCCGACAACCAACCCGTCGACGTAGACGTAGCCGCACGGCACCTTGCCGGTGATCCGCGCAACACCGTCCACCAGGTCGACCACCACGCCGTCGTCGGCGAGCACCACCCGGTCGGCCGGTACGCCGGTGGCCTTGGCCAGCGCGGCGTGCGCCCGCAGGTGCCGCCACTCGCCGTGGATGGGCAGCACGTTGCTCGGCCGGGTGGCGTTCAGGACGAACAGCAACTCCCCCGCCGGCGCGTGCCCGGAGACGTGCACCAGGGCGACGCCCTTATGCACCACGGTCGCTCCCCAGCGGGAGAGCCCGTTGATCACCCGGTAGACGGCGTTTTCGTTTCCCGGAATCAGCGATGAGGCCAACACGATGGTGTCGGCGGCCTCGATGCGGATCTGGTGGTGGTCGCGGTTGGCCATCCGCGACAGCGCGGACAGCGGCTCACCCTGCGAGCCGGTGGAGACCAGCACCACCTTGTCCGGCGGCAGCGACTCCACCTCGCGGATGTCGACCATCAGACCGGCCGGCACCGTCAGGTAACCGAGGTCCCGGGCGATCCCCATGTTGCGGACCATCGAGCGGCCGACGAAGGCAACCTGCCGACCGTGCTGGCGGGCGGCGTCCAGCACCTGCTGGACGCGGTGCACGTGGCTGGCGAAGCAGGCCACGATGATTCGTCCCGACGCCGCCGAGAACACCGAGCTCAGCACCCGACCGATCTCACGCTCGCTGGTGACGAAGCCCGGCACCTCTGCGTTCGTGGAGTCGCTCATCAGCAGGTCGACGCCCTCGGCACCGAGCCGGGCGAAGCCGCCGAGGTCGGTGAGCCGGCCGTCGAGGGGGAGCTGGTCGAGCTTGAAGTCCCCGGTGTGCAGCACCAGGCCCGCCGTCGTCCGGATCGCTACGCCGAGAGCGTCCGGAATGGAGTGGTTGACCGCCAGGAACTCGCAGTCGAAGGGCCCGAGCCGCTCGCGGTCGCCGGCGGCCACCTCTAGCGTGTAGGGCTTGAGCCGGTGCTCGGCGAGCTTGCCCTCGAGCAGGGCCAGGGTGAGGCGGGACCCGACCACGGGCAGATCCGGCTTCTCCCGCAACAGGAACGGCACGGCGCCGATGTGGTCCTCGTGGCCGTGCGTGAGCACCAGGCCCTCGATCTCGTCGAGCCGGTCCCGGATATAGCTGAAGTCCGGCAGGATGAGATCCACACCGGGTTGCTCGGTCTCCGGGAAGAGCACGCCGCAGTCGACGATCAGCAGCCGACCGGAGTGCTCGAAGACCGTCATGTTCCGGCCGATCTCACCGAGGCCGCCAAGCGCAACCAGCCGCAGGCCGTTCGCCGGCAGCGGCGGCGGTGCGGTCAAGTCCGGGTGCGGATGGCTCACAGCTCTATACCGGCGGTCGCAACGTCCGCCTTGAGCTGGTCCACCTGCTCCCCCGTCGCATCGACCAGCGGAAGCCGCACCGGGCCGGCGGGAAGCCCGCGCAGATTGAGCGCCGCCTTGGTCAGGATCACGCCCTGGGTGCGGAAGAACCCGGTGAATGCGGGCAGCAGCCGCAGGTGCAGCGCCTGGGCCCCCGCAACGTCACCGGCGAGGAACCGGCCGATCATCTCGGCCATCTCGGCACCGAGGAGGTGGGTGACGACGCCGACCACCCCTGCCGCGCCGACGGCCAGCAGCGGCAGCGTGTTGATGTCGTCGCCGGAGTAGATCGCCAGGTCGCTGCGGGCCCGCAACCAGGAGGTGGCGGCCAGGTCCCCCTTGGCGTCCTTGACGGCGACGATCCGCGGGTGCTCGCCGAGCCGGACGAGGGTGTCGGTCTCGAGCGCCAGCGCCGTACGGCCCGGGATGTCGTAGAGCATCACCGGGAGATCGGTCGCCTCGGCCACCGCGGTGAAGTGGGCGATCAGGCCGGCCTGCGGCGGCTTGTTGTAGTAGGGCGTGACCGCGAGCAGCCCGGCGGCGCCGGCCTTCTCGGCCACTCGGGCCAGCTCGGCCGAGTGCGCCGTGTCGTTGGTTCCCACCCCGGCCAGCACGTGCGCCCGGTCACCGATCGCCTCCACGACCGCCCGCAGCAGCGATTCTTTCTCGGCATCGGTGGTGGTGGCCGACTCCCCCGTCGTACCGCTGATGACCAGGCCGTCGCTGCCGTGGTCGACGAGGTACGCCGCCAGCTCGCCGGCGCCCTGGTGATCCACCTCCCCACGGCTTGTCATCGGGGTGACCATGGCGGTCAGCACCCGGCCGAACGGGGTTTCCAGCGACGGCGTCGTCATGGTGGAGACGCTACCTCGCGGCGGCCGGCCCTCCGCGCAGGCCCGCCCACCCGGACATCCCCGCCAAACCACACCGAGCCGGGCGTCTAACTGGATGTTTTCCCTGCTAGGACAGCATTTCCTGCCTTTACGGCCAGCGGCGGCGTCCCTATCGTTCGCTGCAGGCTTGGCGTCGTGGCGTCCAGAGAGGAGCTTTCCGGCCGGCTGTCGCCGGTCCCGCGTCGCGCGGGCTTCCCCATTTCCTCATCCGTAGGAGAAAACGCACATGCTCCGACGCACCCGCATCCTCGCCCTGGTGACCGGCGGCGCTCTCGCCGCCGCTCCCCTGGCGCTCACGCTCCCGAACGCCCAGGCGAAGGGCTTCGACCTCAACAACATTCCGGCCATCCAGAAGCGACTGATGTCGGGGCCACTGTCCCTGGCCGTCGACGCGGCCCGCGGCAAGCAGGCCGGCGACGGGGTCAGCGCCCGACCGCACACCTACTTCCCGAGCGACACCGACGGGTGTCCGCAGGTGACCGGCTCCAACATCAAGGTCAACCAGAACTGCCAGAACCTCACCGACGCAGACCTGCAGGGGCGCGGCCTGTCGCAGAACGAGACCTCGATCGCGGCCGATCCCACCCGTCCGGGCAACCTGGTGGCCAGCTACAACGACTATCGCCGCGGTGACGGCAACTGCTACACGGCGTACTCGCGCAGCGCCGGCAGCACCTGGGCCGACAGCACCGTGCCGATGTCCTTCACCCGGGCGCCGGTCTCCTCCGGTACGGCGCGACGCTACTGGCAGGCCGGCGGTGACACCTCGGTCGCCTTCGACACCAGGCATAACGCCTACCTGAGCTGCCAGGTGTTCAACCGCGGCTTCCCGACGACGTCCAACTCCGACCTCTCCAGCGGCTTCCTGGTCTTCCGCTCGACCGCCAACGGCGGGGCGTCCTGGAACTTCCCGGGCCGCGAGGTGGCGATCAACTCGGACACCACCGGTACGACGGGGATCCTCGAGGACAAGCAGCTGCTCACGGTCGACAGCCACCCGGGCAGCCCGTACCGGGACCGGGTCTACGTGAGCTACACCGAGTTCGCGGCTGACGGCTCGGCGTACATCTACCTCAGCTACTCCAAGGACTACGGCGAGACCTTCAGCAAGCGCGTCCTGGTCAGCCGGGACAGCCCGCTGTGCACCAACAACTACGGGCTGGGTACGCCGAAGGGCAACTGCAACGAGAACCAGTTCTCGCAGCCCTTCACCGCCGCCGACGGCTCGCTCTACGTCGTGTGGGCCAACTTCAACAACACCGTCCGGGCCGGTGACAACCGCAACCAGATGCTGCTCGCCAAGTCGACCGACGGCGGCCGCACGTTCTCCCGGCCGGTGAAGGTCGCGGACTACTACGACCTGCCGGACTGCGCCACCTACCAGAACGGCCAGGACCCCGGCCGCGCCTGCGTGCCGGAGAAGAGCAAGACCGCCAACTCGATCTTCCGGGCTGCCAACTACCCGGTGGGCCAGGTCAACCCGAAGACGAACGAGGTTGTCGTCACGTTCGGCTCCTACATCAACCGGCACTCCAGCGAGAGCAACGGCTGCGTGCCGCACGGCTTCAGCGCCTTCGGGCAGGACCTCTACACGGGGACCAAGAAGCCGGGAGCCTGCAACAACGACATCCTGATGAGCAGCTCCACCAACGGCGGCCGGACCTTCACCGGAACCGACATGAGCCCGCGCGGGCTGCCGTCGGTCAACATGGCGCCGGCCCAGCGCACCACCGACCAGTTCTTCCAGTGGAGCGCCTTCACCGATGACGGTCGGCTGGTCGTCAGCTACATGGACCGCCAGTACGGCAACGACGAGTTCACCGGCTACTCCGACTTCAGCGTGTCGGCCAGCCGGGACATGACCCGGTTCTCCACGACGCGGGCCACTTCGTCCAGCATGCCGCCGCCGACCCAGTTCGCTGGGGTGTTCTACGGCGACTACACCGGTCTCGCGGTCTCCGGCGACACGGCGTACCCGCTGTGGCCGGACACCCGCGCGGCCGAGAAGTTCCTCTGCCCGGGCACCGGTACGCCGGGCAACCCGCCGCAGGTCTGCAACGGCTCGGCATTCAACGCGCCGTACGCCAACGACCAGGACGCGTACACCGCCCGGATTCCGATCCAGACGCCGTAACGCCTGGTCGCTCTCGACCCGACGGGGCCCTGCCGGCCGGCAGGGCCCCGTCGGGCGTCTGCGTCAGGGGCCGACCCGGCCGGCCGCGTCGAACGCGGCGTGCGTGATCGGCATCAGCCGGGCGAAGTGGCCCTCCATCTGCTCTGCCACCAGCTCGATCTCCCGCTGCGGATAGGACGGGAAACTGGCCTCCGGCCGGGCGGTCCGCAGCGACAGGAACGACATCAGGGCGCGCGCATTGCAGGTCGCGTACATCGAGGAGTAGGTCGCGACCGGCAGCACCCCGCGGGCCACCTCACGGGCCACCCCCGCGTCGAGCATCCGGCGATAGGCGGCGTACGCCGTCCGGCAGGCCTCCTTGGTGGCCTCGGTCACCAGCTCGTGCTGTTCGGGGCTGCCCGGCACGTACCGGTAGTGACCCGGCTTGCCCTCTTGCACGAGGTTGCGGTCAGGGCCGGGGACGTAGAAGACCGGCGCGAGTTCCCGGTAGCGGGCGCTCTCCTCGTTGTAGCTGAAGGTCCGGTGTCGCATGAATTCGCGAAAGACGAAGATCGGAGCATGAACGAGGAAGGTGAAGCCGTTGTGCTCGAATGTCGATCCGTGCCGTGACCTCATCAGATAGCGGATGAGCCCGGCGGAGCGCTCCGGGTCCTCGTGCATCGCCTCGATGGAGGCCTCGCCCGCCGTGGAAACGCGGGCCGCCCACACGACGTCGGAGTCGGCGGCGCTCGCCTTGACCAGCTCGACGGTCACGTCGCAACGGAACTGCGGCTCCGGCTCGAGATTCACCGGAGCCCTCTCCCCGACAGCTGCGATTCCCATCCGCGCGACCCTAGTCGCGGCCACTGACAGGGTGGTGGCGCGACCCACCGCCGGAGGAAGGAGCTGCCGTGCACAAGTACATCGTCACCGGGCCGCAGGGCAGTGGGAAGGGCACCCAGGCGCTGCTGCTGGAGCGGGACCTGGAGATCGTGCACATCAGCGTGGGCGATCTCTTCCGCTGGAACATCCAGCACCACACCAAGCTCGGAGCCAGGGTCAGGCGCATCGTCTCGGCCGGCCAGCTGGTTCCCGACGACCTGGTCGAAGAGGTCGTACGCCGCCGCCTGGACGAACACGACTGGAACTACGGCTTCGTCGTCGACGGCTTCCCGCGCAGCGCCGGTCAGGCCGAGTTCTTCCTGGAAAGCTACGACACCGACGCCGTCATCCACGTCGACGTCCCGGACGCGGTGGTCCTCGAGCGCGTCCTGTCCCGGCGGCTCTGCTCGAACTGCGGACTCGACTACAACTTGATCTTCAGCCGGCCGGCAGTCGAGGACACCTGTGACGTATGCGGAGGCGACCTGGTACGCCGTGCGGATGACACGGAGGAGGGGGTGACCACCCGGCTGGCCGAGTACCACAAGCAGACCGAGCCGATCCTGGCCCTGTTCCAGCGCAAGGAGCTCGTGGTAACGGTGGACGGAACGAAGCCGGCCGCCGAGGTCCAGGACGAGATCCGCCGCCGCCTTCACCTTCCGCCGCGCGTCAAGCGCCTCAACGACGAGCCTGCAGCGCACCGCTAGAACCAGCCGGTGTCTGGACCCGGAACCAGGCGGCCGGGCTCAACCAGATCTCCGACCCATCAGTGTTCTGCACGACGAGAACACCGTTGTCCCCGAGTTGGGGCTCCGTCTCGGTGCGGACCTCGCCGTGTGGCGTGTGGATCACGTATTCCATGGTTCGAGGCTACGGCCAGGAGGGCTCGGAAGCGGCGCCGTGGCGCAATGCGATGGCGGCTGTGGGGCAGGGCGTCGTCCAGCTCCAAGGACTGAGAACTTTGTTGCTGCTCCTCTCTGGGCCGATGGTTCCCTTGCCTATTTTGGGAGGCAAGCGGACAGTCGCGGCGCCAGGTCGCCGCGGTCGTGCACCTCGACGCGGTCCAGTCCGAGCCAGTCGGCCAGCGACCGCAGCTCCGCCGCCAGCTCGGCGGCCGTGTCGCCCGGCGCGCCCTTCTCGGCGTACGCCGCCAGCACCCGAAGCGTGCCGACCGCCCGATCGGCCTTGACGTCCACCCGAGCCACCAGCCGGTCCCCGAGCAGGAAGGGCAGCACGTAGTAGCCGTGCACCCGCTTCGGCGCGGGGGTGTATATCTCCAGCCGGAACCGGAACCCGAACAGCCGCTCAGTCCTCGATCGCTCCCAAACGAGTGAGTCGAACGGCGAGAGCAGCGCTCGAGCCCGCACCCAGCGGGGGAGCTTGGCGTCGCGGTGCAGGTACGCCGGCTGCCGCCAACCGCGCACCGTGACCGGCACCAGCTCACCTGAGTCCACCAGCTCGGCCACCCGCGCCCGCGAGTCCGGCGGGCTCAGCCGGAAGTAGTCACGTAGGTCCCCCTCCGTGGCCACGCCGCAGGCTCGGCCGGCCACCCGGACCAGCTCCCGTTGCCCGTCCGCCGCCGACGGCGTGGGCGCGTCGAGGACCGTCCGCGGCAGCACCCGCTCGGTCAGGTCGTAGCGACGCTCGAAGCTCCGCCGGTCCGCGGTGGTGACCTGACCGGTCCAGAACAGCCACTCGAGCGCGATCTTCGCGTCGTGCCAGTCCCACCACGGACCCGCCCGGCGCGGCCGGTCGCCGTCCAGCTCACCGGCGCCGATCGGTCCGCGGGCGGCCACCTCGGCCAGCACGGCGGCGATGTAGTCCGGCCGCTCCCTCGCCAGCCGGGCCGGTTGTCCCCAGGTGGCGAACTGCTCGGCCGCCCGCGCCATCCGCCAGCGCAGCGCCGGGTGCAGGGCGACCGGCAGCAACGAGGCCTCATGCCCCCAGTACTCGAACAGCTCGTGGTCGGCATACGCCGCCCGGTTCAGCAGCGACACCGGGTAGGGACCGAGCCGGCTGAACAGCGGCAGGTAGTGCGAGCGGACGACCACGTTGACAGAGTCGATCTGCAGCAGGCCGACCCGCGACAGCACCCGGCGCAGGTGCCGTCGGTCCGGCGTACCGACCGGCCTCGGGTCGGCAAATCCCTGCGCGGCCAGCGCGATCCGCCGGGCGGCGGCCAGCGAAAACTCGGGGACGGCGGCCATGGCTGACCGCGATCTTAGAAGACCGGGATGATGTCCTCGGCGGTGATGTCCCCGACATCGACACCGTCGATGTCGAGTTCGGCGATGGCCGGAAACTCGATCCCCCAGCGCTCGACGATGGCGCGCACCTTCGCCATGGCGATCTTCCAGTTCTCCGCCTGGTCCTCGTAGGAGAGCACGCCGAGTCCGGCATCGCGGGCGTGGTCGATCAGCACCCGGTGGTTGTCGAGGAAGTACGGCGGCAGGTCCCAGAATTGCGGCGGCGGCTCCCAGAGGATCATCGACAGGAACACGAAGCCGGCCCGTAGCTGGCGGGTGATCGTGGCCTTGTCGGTGTCGTTGAGCCCGGGCCAGTCCTTGTCCAGGATCGTCATGCAGATCTGCAGGTGCCGGCTCTCGTCCCGCCCGATCCGCTTGAAGACCTCGGCGAAGACCGGGTGGCGGGTGCCCGTCGCCATCATCCGGAACAGGGTCGAGGAGGCGACCTCGCCCATCATGAACGAGGTGAACAGCACCGCCATCGGGTACTTGCCCAGGCTGGCGTTGTAGCCCTGCCAATAGCGGCCACCGTTGTGGTAGAGCCAGCCGATGTTGTTGTGGGCCGCCCGCTCGAGGTCATCGGTCGGCTCCCAGTCCAGGGGGCCGCCGGGCCACAGCTTGGCGATCGCCCGCTGGCAGCACTCCTCGTGGTTCATCTCGTCCCGGGTGATCGAGAAGAAGCACTTGCGGACCGGGTCCTCCTCGTGCATCTCGAAGGAGTGGATCGTCGCCCGGGCGAAGACCGCTGGCCCGCTGGCGTCGAAGTTGGCCAGCAGCGACCACCAATACAGCATGCCGAGCCGCTGCTCGCGGGTGAAGTCCTCGGCCCGCAGGTCGTCCCAGGGCAGGTCCGAGGGGTTCCAGAGCATCGCCTTCGACTTCTCGTAGATCTCGGCGAGCTTCTCGGTCTCGACCCGCCACTCCATCGGGTAGATGTTCGGCTGCGGCACCGCCGGCGCCGGCCAGAAACCGCCCTCCGGGATGTTGAGGGCAGACGGCGTGGTCATCGACGTGGCCTCCTCGGCGCGGACAGGATGCAGCCAACTCTAAGTCATGTGCACTCCCGGGTCGCCTTGAGTCAAGATCGGCGCCATGGCTGCCGCAAGCATCCGACCGGCACGGGTGGACGACGCCGCGGCGATCAGCCGGCTGCGCGTGGAGACCTGGCGGGCGGCGTACGCCGGAATCGTGGACGCAGCCGTGCTCGCCGTCCTGGTCTCCGACGAGGCCAGCATCGACCGGCAACGGGGCTACATCGGGAAGCCGGGGCCGCGGACGCGCACTTTCGTAGCGACCATCGGAGAGGGCCTGGTCGGCTGGGCGGTTGCCGGCCCCGCCCGAGACGACGACGCGAGCGACTCCACCGGTGAGATCTACGCGCTGTACGTCGATGCGGCGTACTGGGGCACCGGGATCGGGCGCGAGCTGATGTCGACCAGCCTTGCCGCACTGCGCAAGGAGCACTTCCACCGGGTGACGCTGTGGGTGCTGGAAGGCAACGCCCGAGGCCGCCGGTTCTACGAGGCGGCCGGCCTGGCCGCCGACGGTGCCCGCCAGTTGCTCGAGATGCCCGGCGAGACTCCCGAGATCCGCTACGCCGGACCGCTCTGACCTGGCCGAGCGCTCAGTCGATAGATGGGACTCGGCCGCGGAGCTCACTGCCTTGACCGAGCATTGTTGCCTGTACTCGCACTTTCCGGCTGATCCTGCGAGTACGCGGAACAACGCCTGATCGTTCAGCCGGGTTACCGGACGACGTGGGTGACGCCCAGGAGGATGAGCCGAAGCGGATCACGGCCTACACACCGAGGTCGAGCAGGGACTCCAGGCCCACGGTGAGGCCGGGCCGGTCGCGGACCTGGCGTACGCCGAGGAGCACCCCCGGCATGAACGACGACCGGTCCAAGGAGTCGTGCCGGATCGTGAGCACCTCGCCGTGTCCGCCGAGCAGCACCTCCTGGTGAGCCACCATCCCGGCCAGCCGGACGGCGTGCACCGGCACCCCGTCCACCGCGGCCCCCCGAGCGCCCGCCAGGGACGAACTGGTCGCGTCCGGCGCCGGTCCGACGCCCGCCTCCCGACGGGCCGCCGCGACGAGCTCCGCCGTACGCCGGGCGGTGCCACTCGGTGCGTCCGCCTTGCCCGGGTGGTGCAGCTCGACGATCTCCACGGACTCGAAGTAGCGGGCGCCGGCGGCCGCGAAACGCATCATCAGCACCGCCCCGATCCCGAAATTGGGCGCGACCAGCACCGAGACCGACGGCGCCGCCGAGAGCCACTCCCGCAGCGTAGCCAGCCGGTCGCGATCGAAGCCGGTGGTGCCGACGACCACCGACAGCCCGGCCGACACGCACCAGCGCAGGTTGTCCATGACGGCGTCCGGTGCGGTGAAATCGACGACGACGCCCGCCCCCCTCAGCGGCTCACGCTCGTCGCCGTCGCCGATGCGGGCGACCAGCTCCAGGTCGGGAGCCTCCTCGACCGCGCGGCACACCTCGCTGCCCATCCGGCCGGCGGCGCCCAGTACGCCGACGCGGATCGGCTCAGGCAACGGCGGCGGAGAAGTCGTGATCGTCGAAGGGCCCGATCACCGCGAGTGCGAGCGGCGCGCCAAGGACGTCGGCTGCCACCGCGCGGATGTCGTCGAGGTCGACCGCCTCGATCCGGCCGAGGATCTCGTCCACGGTGAGCAGTTCGCCGTAGGAGAGCTCGCTCTTGCCGAGCCGGCTCATCCGCGAGCCGGTGTCCTCCAGGGCGAGAACCAGGCCGCCTCGCGCCTGGCCCTTGCCGCGCTCGAGCTCGACGGTGGTGATCCCGTGGGCGACCACAGCCGCCAGCTGCTCGCGGCACAGCGCCAGCACCTGGTCGACCCTGGCCGGCTGGCAGCCGGCGTAGATGCCGAACAACCCCGTGTCGGCGAACTGGGCGGCGTAGCTGTAGACCGAGTAGGCCAGCCCTCGCTTCTCCCGGACCTCCTGGAACAGCCGCGAGCTCATCCCGCCCCCGAGCGCGCCGTTGAGGACGCCAAGGGCGAACCGCCGCTCGTCGGTCCGGGACAGTGCCCGGGTTCCGAGCACCAGGTTGGCCTGCTCGGTCGCCCGCCGCTGCACGGTCACGGTCGGCCGGTACGCCGGCCCGCGACCGCCCGTCCGGGGTGGCACCGGTACGGCGGCCGGGTCGCCGAGCGAATCGGCGAAGGCCGCCTCGACCAGCTCCACCAGCCGGGAATGATCGAGGTTGCCGGCGGCGGCCACCACGACGTTCTCCGGGCGGTACCGCCGGCGGTAGTAGCCGGCGATCGAGGACCGGGACAGTCCCTCGATGGATTCCACCGTGCCGATCACCGGCCGGCCAAGCGGCGTGTCGCCGAACACGGCCGCCGCGAACGCGTCGTGCACCACGTCCCCCGGGTCGTCGTCGTGCATGGCGATCTCCTCGAGGATCACGCCGCGCTCGGACTCGACGTCGGCCGCGGCGATCAGCGCTGAGGTCACCATGTCGCACACCACGTCCACCGCGAGCGGCAGGTCGGTGTCGAGCACCCGCGCGTAGTAGGTCGTGTACTCCTTGGTGGTGAAGGCGTTCATCTCGCCACCGACGGCGTCCATGACCGCCGCGATCTCCAGGGCGTCGCGCCGCCGGGTGCCCTTGAAGAGCAGGTGCTCGAGATAGTGCGACGTACCGGCCAGGCGCGGCGTCTCGTCGCGGGAGCCGACGCCCACCCACACCCCGAAGGCGACCGAGCGGACGGCGGGCATCGTCTCGCTGATGATCCGCAGTCCACCCGGCAGGACGGTACGCCGGACAACTCCGACGTCACCGTCCCCGCCGGCCGACAGGGTCTGGGTCGAGCCGGGTTCCTGCAACGCCGGCAGCGGCGTCGTGGCCACTTACTCGGCCGCGGGTGCAGCGACCGCTGGTGTGGCGGCCGCGGCCGGCGGAGTGGAGCCGCCGCCGTCCTCGCCCACCGGCGACAGCGAGATCTTCCCGCGGGGGTCGATCTCGGTGATCTCCACCTGCACCTTGGCGCCCACCTTGAGCACGTCCTCCACCGCCTCCACCCGCTTGCCGTTGGCCAGGCCGCGCAGCTTGGAGATGTGCAGCAGGCCGTCCTTGCCCGGCAGTAGCGAGACAAAGGCGCCGAAGCTGGTGGTCTTCACCACGGTGCCGAGGAAGCGCTCTCCGACCTCCGGCATCAGTGGCGACACGATCGACCGGATCGCCTTGAGCGCCGCGTCGGCCTTGGTGCCGTCGGTCGCCCCGATGTAGATGGTGCCGTCGTCCTCGATGGTGATGTCGGCGCCGGTGTCGTCCTGGATCTGGTTGATCATCTTGCCCTTGGGGCCGATGATCTCGCCGATCTTGTCGATCGGCACCTTCTCGGTGATGATCCGCGGCGCGTACGGCGACATCTCGTCCGGACCGTCGATGGCCTCCGCCATCACCTCGAGGATCGACAGCCGGGCGTCCCGCGCCTGCGTCAGCGCGGCGGCCAGCACGCTGGCCGGGATGCCGTCGAGCTTGGTGTCGAGCTGCAGCGCGGTGACGAAGTCCCTGGTGCCGGCAACCTTGAAGTCCATGTCGCCGTACGCGTCCTCGGCTCCGAGGATGTCGGTCAGCGTGACGTACTCGCCGTCCTCGGCGATCAGGCCCATCGCGATGCCGGCCACCGGCGCCCGCAGCGGTACGCCGGCGTTGAGCAGCGACAGCG
>JAABUN010006646.1_pt1 | contig 13118 bp, 15 predicted proteins | sample 5559311 | NCBI WGS metagenome assembly JAABUN01 (sample SAMN10711877, study PRJNA513370) | rock metagenome | isolation source: Antarctica rocks | place: Antarctica: Victoria Land, Siegfried Peak sud | reverse complement strand
CCTGCGCCGCCGCGGCTCCCCCTCTCCCGCAGGGGAGGGGGCCGGGGGGTGGGGCTGCTTCTTATGCCTCTTCCCTCCTCCGTCACGGTGCACGCGCCAGCCACCATTGCCAACGTTGGCTGCGGCTTCGACGTGCTGGGCCTGTGCCTCACCGCGCCCTACGACACCGTGCGCCTGACGCGCCGCGACCAGCCGGGCCTCGTTATTCATCACCTCGACGACTACGACCTGCCCACCGACCCCAACCGCAACGTGGCCGGCGCGGCCCTGCTGGCACTGCTGCGCGCCGTGCCCGAGCCGCTGGGCTTCGAGGTGGAGATTACCAAGGGCATCCGGCCGGGCAGCGGCATTGGCAGCAGCGCGGCCAGCGCGGCCGGCGCCGTGGTGGCCGCCAATGCGCTGCTGGGCAACCGGTTTTCGCACAAAGAATTGATTGACATGGCGATGTATGGCGAGGCGGTGGCCTCGGGCGTGCGCCACGCCGACAACATCGCGCCGGCCATCTGCGGCGGCTTTACGCTGGTGCGGGCCGTGCAGCCGGTGCTCGACGTGGTGGCCCTACCCCCGCCGCCGCTGTGGGTGGCGGTGGTACACCCGCAGTTTGAGGTGAAAACCAAGGAGGCCCGCGCCGTGCTGCCCACCGCTGTGCCGCTGAGCCTGGCCGTACGGCAGTGGGCCAACGTGGGCGGCCTGGTGGCTGGCTTTCTCACCCACGACAACGAGCTGATTGCCCGCGCTTTGGAAGACTACATCGTGGAGCCGGCGCGGGCCTCGCTCATTCCGGGCCTGGGCGATGCCAAGCGGCTGGCGCTGGAAGCCGGCGCGCTGGGCGGCGGCATTTCGGGCTCGGGGCCGTCGATTTTTATGCTGAACAAGGACGAGGCCACGGCCCACGCCGCCGCCGAGGCGCTGGGCAGCGTGTACCAGAAAATGGGCATCGACTTTCACCTGCACGTGGGGCCGATTGCCAGCCAGGGCGCGCGGGTGGTGTCCTCAGAGTAATTCATTCCAATACTGTCATGCTGAGCTTGTCGAAGCATCTTAAGTAGTCAGACGGAATTGTTTTATCATTTTAGCACGTCATGCTGAACACAGGGAAGCATCTCGCTCGCCTTATTGAACGGCGCGGATGATGCGGTAGAGATGCTTCCCTGCGTTCAGCATGACCGCCTTTTTGCAAAATCAATTCTACTGAACTACTTAGCACGTTCGCACAACCGTTCAGCGGTGATAGGATGCTTCGCAGGCTCAGCATGACAGGTGGATTTGTGGGGTTGCTACTAGCTCACCATGCCCACTGTATATAACCACTAAAACCTAAGCGCCTACCCCTGCCGCCCGGTCAGTTTGCTGAAAAACGGCCGGGCAGCCTCATTTTCAGGGCGTATGGAAAACTTAATAAATTTTTCCTTTGGCGTCCTAAAACCTGGGAACTAATTTCCAGCTTTCAAAGCCACCGCCGTTAGCAACGGGCGGTTCGATTTAGCAAGTATAAGCTCACCCAAGCCCCACCGATATCATGCTCGTAATCAAACGCGATGGCCGCCGCGAGTCGGTCAAGTTCGACAAAGTCACCGCTCGTATTGAGAAGCTCTGCTATGGGCTCAATCAAAATTTCGTGTCGCCGATTGAGGTGGCCAAGAAGGTCATCGACGGAATATATGATGGCGTGACGACCATCGAGCTCGACAACCTGGCGGCGGAGACGGCTGCCTCGCTCACTACGCGGCACCCCGACTACGCTATTCTCGCGGCCCGTATCGCGGTGAGCAACCTGCACAAGGTGACCTCGAAGTCGTTTTCGAGTACCATGAAGCGCCTCTACACCTACGAGGACCCCAAGAATGGCGACAACGCCTCGCTGCTTGCCAAGGACGTGTGGGAGGTGATTCACAAGCACGCGCACACCCTGGACTCGGCCATTATCTATGACCGCGACTACAACTACGACTTCTTCGGCTTCAAGACGCTGGAGCGGAGCTACTTGCTGCGCCTCGATGGCAAGGTGGTGGAGCGGCCCCAGCACATGCTGATGCGCGTGTCGGTGGGCATTCACAAGGACGATATCGACTCGGCCATCAAGACCTACAACATGATGTCGGAGCGCTGGATGACCCACGCTACCCCCACCTTGTTCAACGCCGGCACGCCCAAGCCGCAGATGAGCAGCTGCTTCCTGCTGACGGTGAAGGACGACTCGATTGAGGGCATTTACGAGACGCTGAAGGACTGCGCCTTGATTTCGCAGAGCGCGGGCGGCATTGGGCTGGCCGTGCACAACGTGCGCGCTACGGGCTCCTACATCAAAGGCACCAACGGCAACTCCAACGGCCTGGTGCCGATGCTGAAGGTGTTCAACGACACGGCCCGCTACGTGGACCAGGGCGGCGGCAAGCGCAAGGGCGCCTTCGCCATTTACCTGGAGCCCTGGCACGCCGACGTGTTCGAGTTCCTGGACCTGAAGAAGAACCACGGCAAGGAGGAAATGCGCGCCCGCGACCTGTTTTACGCCCTCTGGACGCCCGACCTGTTCATGAAGCGCGTGGAAGCCAACGGCGACTGGACGCTGATGTGCCCCCACGAGTGCCCCGGCCTCGACACCACCTGGGGCCCCGAGTTTGAGAAGCTCTACACCAAGTACGAGCGGGAGGGTAGGGGCCGCAAAACCATCAAGGCGCAGGAGCTGTGGTTTGCCATCCTGGAAAGCCAGACCGAGACGGGCACGCCCTACATGCTCTTCAAGGACGCCGCCAACGGCAAGAGCAACCAGCAGAATTTGGGCACGATTAAGTCGTCTAACCTTTGCACGGAAATTTTAGAATATACCGACAAGGACGAGATTGCCGTGTGCAACCTCGCCTCGCTGGCCCTACCCCGCTACCTGGTGGAAGACGGCCACGGCAACCTGCGCTTCGACCACGACAAACTCTACGAAATCACCTACCAGGCCACGCTGAACCTGAACAAGGTGATTGACGTGAACTACTACCCGGTGCCCGAAACCGCGCGGTCGAACTTCCGCCACCGGCCCATCGGGCTGGGCGTGCAGGGCCTGGCCGATACGTTTATCGCCCTGCGGATGCCCTTCGAGAGCGACGAGGCCAAGGGCCTGAACACCGATATTTTCGAGACGATTTACTTCGCCGCCATGACGGCCTCGAAGGACCTCGCCATGAAGGACGGGGCCTACGAAACCTTCCCCGGCTCGCCGCTCAGCGAGGGCAAGTTTCAGTTTGACCTCTGGGGCGTGACGCCCCAGTCGGGCCGCTGGGACTGGGACACCCTGCGCGGGGAGGTAATCGAGCACGGCGTGCGCAACTCGCTGCTGGTGGCGCCCATGCCCACCGCCAGCACCGCCCAGATACTGGGCAACAACGAGTCGTTTGAGCCCTACACCAGCAACATCTACGTGCGGCGCGTGCTCAGCGGCGAGTTTATGGTGGTGAACAAGCACCTGCTGAAAGACCTGGTGAAGCTGGGCCTCTGGAACGAGCAGATGAAGCAGGACATCATCGCGGCCAACGGCTCGGTGCAGGGCATCGCGCGCGTGCCCCAGCACATCAAGGACCTGTACAAGACGGTGTGGGAAATCTCGCAGCGCACCATCATCGACATGGCCGCCGACCGGGGCGCCTACATCTGCCAGAGCCAGAGCCTGAACCTGCACGTGCAGAACGTGAACTTCGGCAAGCTCACCAGTATGCACTTCCACAGCTGGAAGCGCGGCCTCAAAACCGGCATGTACTACCTGCGCACCAAAGCCGCCGCCGACGCCATCAAGTTCACGGTCGAAAAGCAAGCCGCCGAAACCCTGGAGCCCCTGTACGCCCAGAACCAAAGCGACATGAGCTGCTCTCTGGATAATCCGGATGCCTGCGAGGCCTGCGGGTCGTAGAGAAAATCGAATGTTTTAATAGCAAGCGGGGCTTATAGTCTCGCTTGCTTTATTTAAAGCGGTATCGCTGTTAGCTAAATGAATAGCAAAGTCTGGTTGAGTAAAGCGGTTGACTGGCTCGAAGACAGTCTAACGCCTGTTCCTCAAGAACTCAATGAAATTGATTGGAAGCTAGAATTATCTAGTAACAATAAAAAGCTGACACATCACTTATCTGCTTTCGCTAATCATCCAGGTGGAGGCTATCTAGCATTCGGTATTGATGATAAAACAGGAACTGTTGTAGGTATAGCAATTGAGAAAATAGGCGGAATCGTCGAGCGTTTAGCAAGTCTTTCTCGGGATACTGTAAATCCAGAAACCAAACTCGACCATGCTGTAATAACATATCGTGGAGAAACTGTCCTGATTGTTCACATTAGGGAGTCTTCTATAAAGCCAGTACATCTCAAGACTGGTTCTATTGAAGACGCACACATTAGAACCGGGGGAACAACTCGTATCGCAACAAGACACGAGGTAGCGGGTCTGATGTTGAATAGTAAAGCAGTGCGATATGAGGAATTGCACGCTTCTAAACTGCTAGACAGGGACGAAATCTTAGCGCTCATTGATTATCAAGCAATTTTGGAATTGCTCAACCGACCCACAACGATAAATGCTGAAGAAGCCCTTTCCTGGATGGTTCAAGAAAGGATGCTTGAACAGATTGACGGTTCAGGTTATTACATCACTAATTTTGGTGCAATTACAGCAGCAAAAAATCTCGGTCAGTTTGATGGGCTAGAGCGTAAAGCGATAAGAGTTATTAAGTATTCCGGGTTAAATAAAGTGACAACCGAGAGAGAGCAGACTGGTCAGAAAGGTTATGCAATAGGTTTCTCAGGTTTGATTGGTTTTATCGAAGCGATGCTTCCACATAGCGAAGTAATCAAAAAAGCACTGCGCACAGAAACTTGCATATACCCACCGATTGCTCTTCGGGAATTAATAGCAAACTCACTTGTGCATCAAGATTTTAGTGTAAAAGGGAAGAGCCCGATGATTGAGGTATACGAAAATCGTATAGAAATTAGTAATCCAGGACGTTTATTGCCTTCTAAAAAAATAGACAGACTCATTGGTACTAACCCAGAGTCTCGTAATGACCTCCTTGCCGCCGCAATGCGGCGATATAAAATCTGCGAAGAACGTGGTTCAGGTCTCATCAAGGCGTTAGACGCGATTGAGCTTTTTGGCTTACCGCCACTTCAATTTGAGCAGGGAGAAAATTATTTTAAAGTGACGATGTTCTCTCCCAAAACATTCGCGGAGATGACTCCTAGAGAAAGAATAGAGGCATGTTATCAACATGCTACTTTGAAATATCTGTCTGGTGGGGGTATGACTAATACGACACTCCGAGAACGGCTAAAAGTCCCTGAAAAATCTAGGTCAATGATATCTCGCGTCATTAAGGATGCCACAGAGGCGGGAAAAGTCAAAGCAAAAAACCCGGATAATCCCTCTACAAAATTTACTGAGTACGTTCCCTACTGGGTTTAATCTTGCTTGACTGAGAAACGGCAACGTCTTGTAAATATTTGATTATCAACAAGTTTTTGCTTGACTAGAAAACGGCAAGCCTCCCCAGCCGCTGCCGCCCCCGGTAGCGGCGGGCGGGTTTTCGGGGCTGGCGGGGGGGTAGGGTTGGTATCTTAGCCGTATGGAAGCACCTGTTTCGGCGGCCCACCCGCGCATTACCATTGACCCCAACATCTGCCACGGCCAGCCCACGGTGCGCGGCCTGCGCTACCCGGTGCAAAACGTGCTCGAATACCTGGCTTCGGGCATGAGCGAAGCCGAAATCCTGGCCGACTATGAAGACCTGGAAGTAGAGGATCTGCGCGCCTGCCAGGCGTATGCGGCCGATATTGTGCAGGTACGCTCCATCTACCGGCTGGCCTCGTGAGCCAGCCCCCGCCACTCCGGGTCCTGGTCGATGCCCAGCTACCCAAGCGGCTGGCGCATTTTCTGGCCTTTCATGCCAGCTATGACTGCCTGCATACGCTCGACTTGCCCGCCGCCAATCGTACGCAGGATGGCAGCATTACCCGCCTGTCGATGGAAGAAAAGCGCATCGTAATCACGAAAGACGCCGACTTTGTAAACAGCTTTTTACTACACGGCCAGCCGTATAAGCTGCTGCTGGTTTCGACCGGCAATATCAGCACCGACGACTTACTGGAGCTATTTCGGCAGTTTCTACCGCAGTTGACGAAGCTGCTGGCGCACCACTCCTATGTAGAATTGTCGCGGACGTTACTGGTAACTCACCGATAAGAAACCTCAACTTCCCCAGCCGCTGCCGCCCCCGGTAGCGGCGGGCGTGTTTTCGGGGTTAGCGGGGGGGTAGGGCTTGGTAGCTTAGCCGCCGGGAAGCGCCGGTTTCGGCGGCCCACCCGCTATTCCTTACCTTAGCAGCCCTGAAAAGCCACCTCCAACGGGGTGGCTTTTTGCTGAGTAGCAACTACTATGTATTTCCTCTACGTGGACGAAAGCGGCGACCCCGGCCGCTATACGGGCAGCAATACGCCGCATTTTATTTTGAGTGGCTTGCTGGTTCCTGAGCAGGATTGGTACCCGGCACTGGCGCGCATCACCGCCTTTCGGGAGGAAATAAAACAGCGCACCGGGCTGCTGAAACGCGAAGAAATCCATAGCGCCGAATTGATTCGGCCCAGCCGCACGCTGGCGTACAAGCAGATTGCCAAAACGGCGCGCATCCAGATACTGCGTGATTTTGTGGGGGCAATGCCCAGCTTTTTCCCGAATGCCAGGGTGCTCAACATCTGCCTCGACAAGCAGCAATTGCCGCACTATGATGAGTACCTGCTGCCAGCCTGGCGGCGGCTGCTAGCCGGCTACGAAGCCTTTCTGGCGCAGCAGCAAACCCGTGGCCTGGTACTGGCCGATGCCACGGATGCCAACGCGCTGCGGGGTTTGCTGCGCGAACTCCGTAAAGGAGCGCCACCAGTACAGTTTTTGGTCGAGGACGTTTTTCACTGCTCGTCGCAGCACTCGTATTTCGTGCAGGCAGCCGATGCCATCACGTACTGCCTCTTTCGGCAAGAATATCCGAAAGGCAGTACCCGCAAATTTAACTTGGGTAATTTATTTCAACTACTTGACCCACTGCTGCTAAAAGCCGCCGCACCGTTGGACCCGCAAGGTATTATCCGGGGGTAATGGGCAAAAAAATGCCCCGGTTGGTACAACCGGGGACTTTGTCGTGGCCCAGCGAAGGCGACGCGGCCTAAGTGAGTCACAGTGCAAATATAACGGGTTTAGCCTTCCTTAGGTTCGCTACCTAGCTGGAGTCGAATCGGTAGCCGGTGGTCTGTTCTTATTTCCCCAGCCGCTGCCGCCCCCGGTAGCGGCGGGCGGGTTTTCGGGGCTGGCGGGGGGTAGGCTTGGTAGCTCAGCCGCCGGGAAGCACCTGTTTCGGCGGCCCACCCGCGCAGTAGCTTTGCCGCATGTTTGAAAACTACGAAATCGACTTTGGCAAGCTCAATCTGAACTGGATGCACAGCGTGCGGATTGAGTTGGATGAAATCCAGGAGTTGCTTCAACAGGTTGGGCAAGCTTCGACGTATATTCGACCAGCCCAGCAGTTTGAGCGCGTGGGCTACACCAATAGCTACCGGAAATTTATCGCGGTGCTTTTCACGTTAAACGACCACACCCTCGTCATTGACGATGTAAACCTTGCCGACTATGGAGCCATTAGAATCGCCGTTATCAAACAGTTCCTCGAAGAAACTAACTGATTTCTCGATGAATGGCCGCACCCAGGCGGAATGGGAAAAAGGCCGCATTAGCGGCCCGTTAAGCGACAAGGAGTTGTTTGCTTATCTGAAAAAGATTGGCAAGCTGCCCGCAGATGCGGAGTATAAAAGGGCCTCTTAATCAGCGAAAATTCCTTACTCGACCGCTGATGAAACCCTTTGTCGAACTAGATACCGTGCAGCTGCAAAAAGCCCATGCTGAGTGCGGCCTGGCCGCTGGCGCATTAGGTACCGTCGTATTGGTGCATGCCCAGGGCGAAGCTTACGAAGTGGAGTTTATTGGCCTTGATGGACATACGCAAGCTGTCCTGACGCTGCCCGTCGCCGCCATCGCACAGCCTTGGCGGCAGGCGGCCTAGCTTGAATCTGATTCTATGTTTCCCCAGCCGCTGCCGCCCCCGGTAGCGGCGGGCGGGTTTTCGGGGCTGGCGGGGGGGTAGGCTTGGTAGCTCAGCCGCCGGGAAGCGCCGGTTTCGGCGGTCAGCGGCGAGCTTTGCCTGCCATGAAATCCATTCCTTTTGCGCAGTACGTGGCCTTGCTCAAGCTACTCGGCTTGGAATACGTGCGCACGGTGGGTAGCCACCAGCATTGGGACTTTCCGAAAGGGTCGGGCAAGGCGCTGCTACGCTCGCTCACCCTGCGCGATAAAGACAAGGATATTCCGGTGCGGCACATGCTCACCAACCTGGCTACGCTGGAAGTCTCGGGCGTAGTGACGAAAGAACAATTTGAGCAATTGCTAGCGGCGCAGCAAAACCCGAAAGCAGCCAAAGCGCAACGCAAACGAGGCGAAGAAGACGAAAAATAGCAACGGCTGCCCTGGGAAAGGCAGCCGTTTTGACAGGTAGTACGAGATGTATTAGTAGGCTGGTAGCAATATCTGCTCAGTGAGAATGCGGCGGCTACGGGCCGGGCGGTTCAATACTTCAACCGACAGGCGCGGCGGCTCGTACACGGCTACCGGCTTTTTAACCAAACGCCAGCCCAGCGCTAGCAGCAGCTTATCGAGGGTGCCCCGTTCGGCGGTGTCCTGCACGAAAAATTGCAAAGCCTCCTCAAAAGCGGCTTGGGCTTCGGCCTCGGTATCCCCGTAAGACGAGAGTTCGAGCGCGGGGCAGTAGGCTACGTATTGACCGGTATCCTCATCAGGCACTAGTAGTACTTCAACTTCGGCTTGGGTTAACTGGCCTTGGGTATCGGTGGTGAGTATTGCCATAAATTGAATAGGACTAGTGCGGAAGAACGAAGATAAGAGCAGGTGAGCGGCAATGCGCCCGGCTAGTAGGCTAGGGTATAACAAATAGTAACCTAAAATAGCTCGTTGGTTAATGTGCCAACCTCACCCCCGCTGCTGCCGCCCCAGTAGCGGCTGATGTGTTTTAGTAGGGGTAGGGCGAAGGAGAATAAGCACGCCGGTGCCCGATGGGCGATACAACCCCTACCCCCTCGCCGGCCGTTGGGCTTAGAGGAGGGGGTAGGAGCCTTGCCAGCCGCCGGGTGGGGCTACCCCCTTCAGCAAGCCGTCCCTGAGGATGTAGCAGATGGCGCGGAAGCCGTCGCGCCAACCAATTTTCTTGCCCTCGGCGTAGGTGCGGCCGTAGTAGCTGATACCTACCTCGTAGACCCGGATATGGGGCACGCGCGCCACCCTGGCCGTCACCTCGGGCTCGAAGCCGAAACGCTTTTCTTCCAGCTTGAGGCCCTGAATGATGTCGCGCCGGAAGAGCTTGTAGCACGTCTCCGTGTCGGTCAGGTTCAGGTCGGTGCACATATTCGACAGGAAGGTGAGAATGTCGTTGCCGATGCTGTGCCAGAAAAACAGGATGCGGTGCGGATTGCCGCCCATGAAGCGCGAGCCGAATACCACGTCGGCAAAGCCCTTGAGAATGGGTTTAATCAGCAGGTTATATTCCTCGGGGTCATACTCAAGGTCAGCATCCTGGATGATGACGTAGTCGCCGGTAGCCTCGCGGATGCCCGTGTGCAGGGCCGCGCCTTTGCCCTGGTTCACGGCGTGCTCCAGCAGGCGCAGGCCCAGGGCGGGGTAGCGGGCGGCGTAGGCCCGGATGGTGTCGGCCGAGGCATCGGTTGAGCAGTCGTTGACCAGGATAATCTCCTTGCGAATGCCATTTACCAGCTCCAGCTCGCGCAGCAGGTCCAGAATCTGGTGAATGGTGCGGGCCTCGTTATAAACGGGGATGACGATGGAGAGCGTGTCGAATTTTACCAAAATCAGGCAACAGTAAGGGCGCGATAAAACCACGCACCAGCCAGGCGAAAGTAGCCGCCTACCACCGCGCAAACGTAGGTAGAGGGCATTCTTTGATGCGCATCCTACCTCCTTACGCTGCTCCGCATGGCACTTGCTGAAAACCCCCTGGGCGGGCGACTGCCGCTGCTGCCGCCCGCCGCCCTCGACGCCGACCAACACCAGCTGTACACTCAGCTCACCGACAAAATGGTAGCCTGGGCTAATAAGTCTGGCTTCCAGGCTGCTACGCCGGCCGGCGTGCTCATTGGGCCTTTCAACCCGATGCTGCGCAGCCCGCTTATCAGCCAGGCCGTGATGGCCATGAACGCGGCCGAGGGCGCGCACACCGCCCTGAGCGAGCGGGTGCGGCAGGTGGTTATTCTCACCGTGGGCGCGGTGTGGCAGGCGGCCTATGAGCTGTATGCCCACACCGCCGTGGCCCGGCAGGCGGGCTTCGACGAGGCCACCATCCGGGCCCTGGTGGCGGGGCAGAAGCCGGCCGGTTTGTCGGCCGAGGAGGGGGTAGCCTATGAGTTTACCCACCGCCTCAGCACCGCGCACCAGATTGACGCCGCGCTCTACGAGCAGGCGCTGGCCACCTTCGGCGAAAAAGGCGTGGTCGATATGATTTGCCTGGCCGGGCAGTACATGATTATCAGCGGCTTGCTCAATACGTTTGCCGTGCCCGCGCCGCCCGCCGGCTAAATTGCGTATAGCCAGGCTATGATTCCGCTGATTACCCACACGCCCCGCCTGCTCATTCTGGCCGCCAGCCGGGCGCTGCTCACCGCCGAGCTGCACAAGCCCCAGTATTTCCCGACCCTGCTGGGCGCTGCCCTACCCCTCGACTGGCCGCCCGGCGACTATGACCGCGAGGCGATGGAATATTTTCTGGAAAAGCTCACGGCCGGGGGCCGCGACGCGGCGGGCTGGTACAATTGGTACGTGCTGCGCAAAGCTGAAGGCGACATGCCCCGCACGCTGGTGGGCACGGGCGGCTTCACGGGCCCGCCCGACGCGGCGGGCCTGGTCGAAGTCGGCTACAGCATCGCGGCCGACTGGCGCGGCCAGGGTCTGGGCACCGAGCTGGTAGCCGGGCTGGTGCAGCAGGCCGCCGCCACCGGCATGGTGCGTCGGCTGGTGGCCCACGCCACGCCCGAAAACCTGATTTCGCAGCGCGTGCTGCTGGCCAACAGTTTCGCCTCCAGCGGTACCGACGTAGGTGGCCGCCTGCGCTTCGAGCGCGCCGTGGAGCCTGCCCCCGCCCCGGCGCCGCAAGCGCCCACGTAAGGTTTGACCCGAAAAAACGGGACGCGAAAAAGCCCGGCTACCGCGGGTGGCCGGGCTCTTAGCTGCCGGGGCAGCCGGTTATTTCTTCTGGGTTTTTACGTTTTTGCCCGAGGGCTTGTCCTTGATGGTTGCCTGGTTGGCATCCTCTTTCTTCTTGGTTTCGGGGTCGGTGTGGCTGGGGGTTTTGACGGTAGTGGCCATGCTGGTAGGGGTTGGGAAAAGGAAGATTGGGCGTTGTACGTAAAAAGTGGGGGTAGGGTGGTACTCAGCCAGCGAATGTGATCCGGTTTAATCAGGCCGTGCGGTATCTTACAGCTAAACCCCAAAAGTGCCCGGAGGCAGCAAAAACGGACCCTCATTTCTGCCAGCGACAGAAATGAAGGTCCGTTTAATTTTAAAAGGCCTTTGGACAGCGGCTCACCCGGCTAGGAGGTCTGCATAATCTGGATGGCCAGCTGGGTAAGCTGCTCATCGGCTTGCTTGGCCTCGTTCACGCAGGTTTCCATATCCTGGGCCGCCTGGCTCAGGCCGGCCCGCTTGGCGTAGGCGTGCATGGTGCCGAAGGAGGCAATCCAGTAGTGCAGCGCCAGTTGGCCGGAGGCGATGATGCCGAGGTCGCGGGCGTAGTCGCTCTTGGCTTCCCCCCGAATGCGCTTGCTGACTTCGTAGTGGGCTTCCATGATGGGATTGTCGCGCTCGTCGGCGCTGCCGGCCTCTTTCAGCGCCCGGTCAATGCGTGCCGTCCACTGCTTGGAGGTTTCGTTGCCCTGTTTGAGGGCCGCCTTGAGCTGCTCGTTGGTCGCGTCGTCCTCAATATCGTCGGTAGCCTCGGCCGCTACTTTGCCGCCGGACTTCATCGCGGCCAGCCCCTGCTGAACGAGGGGTTTCAATTGTTCGTCTGCCATTGTGGTAAAGGAAGTAAAAGGAGTGAGAGTATGCCGGTTGTTACGCAGCGGGGAGGGCTGGGTTCACGCCGCGCCGCCACTTTTCGCGCCTCTGGCCGGCCAGTGAAAAGCCGCGCCGCCGGCAAGGTGAACGGTAATAAAGGCTTAATCAGCAGTAAAATATTGCCAAGCGATGAAAGCTGCTGCCAGCGCATGGGCAGGAATTTTTTTCGGAACGGAGCGACTTTTCGGTTGGCGCGGGCTGGCTCCGCGTAGTCCGCTTTGCCCCGGCCCGGCGGTATCTTGCTGGCTGGCCCGACCTTCCCCGCGCTCATGCCCTACCGCCACACCATCGGCGCCCGCGCCTACGTTTTTGACGACTTGAAAACGCTGCTGGCGCGCGCTACCCCCCCGCGCGCCGGCGACGAGCTGGCCGGCGTGGCCGCCGCCACCTACGAGGAGCGCGTGGCCGCCCAGTACGCGCTGGCCGACGTGCCGCTGCGCACCTTCCTGCACGAGGCGCTGGTACCCTACGAGCAGGACGAGGTGACGCGGCTCATTATCGACACGCACGACGCGGCGGCCTTCGCGCCCATCGGCCACTTCACGGTGGGCGAGCTGCGCGACTGGCTGGTGTCGGACGCGGCCGGGGCGGCCGGGCTGGCGGCGCTGGCACCCGGCCTCACGCCCGAGATGGTGGCCGCCGTGAGCAAGCTGCTGCGCAACCAGGAATTGATTGCGGTGGCCCGGCGCGTGGAGGTCGTCACGCGGTTTCGCAATACGCTGGGGCTGCGCGGGCACCTGGCCACCCGCCTTCAGCCCAACCACCCCACCGACGACCCGCGCGGCATCGCGGCCAGCCTGGTCGATGGCCTGCTCTACGGCAGCGGCGACGCGGTTATCGGCATCAACCCCGCCACCGACAACACCCGGCAGGTAGGCGACCTGCTGCGAATGCTCGACGGCGTGCG
>JAABUN010006645.1_pt1 | contig 13122 bp, 12 predicted proteins | sample 5559311 | NCBI WGS metagenome assembly JAABUN01 (sample SAMN10711877, study PRJNA513370) | rock metagenome | isolation source: Antarctica rocks | place: Antarctica: Victoria Land, Siegfried Peak sud | reverse complement strand
CCGGCCGCGTCGCCGCGGACCGGCCGATGGGCCGCCCGGCTCGCCGCGACCGGCGTGCCCTCGTCATCAACCCACACCGGCCGCACCAGCGGCGCGTTGCTCAGGACCTGGCGCAGCTCCAGCGGCGTCAACGGCCCGTAGCCGCACAGATGCGCCAGCTCGGTCGTCGTCCCCAACGCCGCGCCCAACGGCACCAGCAGGCGCACGTCCATCCCGCACGGCACCGGCTCACCCAACCGGCAGCCGCACCGCCCGCCGCTACCCACCACCCCGACCGGCCGGCCGCATGAAGAAGCGGGACGGGCCGGCTCAGACAGATGGGGCGCAGCAGCCGGACCGGGCCGGGATGTCGCTGAGGCGGCCGGACCGCCATTGGCGTCCGCGGCGGCGTCGGCGTCGTCCGTGCCAGCCCCGCCCTGCGCACTACCGGCGTCCCGCCCGTCGTCGGCGTCCGGACCGTCCTCACCGCCGGACGAGACATCGGCCGCGTCGGCCTCCTCGAACGCCAACCCCGGCCCCTCACCCGGCACCGGACCGGCATCGCGACCCAGCAGCAGATCGACCGCCGCATCCAGGCGCCGCCGGCCCGCCGACCGATCATCATCAACACCCCACGGCACCGCCCGCGCCCGCACCCGCGCCAAGATCGCCTGCGCGTTCGGGCCGGACAACCCCGACAGGTACAGATCGACCAACCCATCCGGACGCCGCACCACCCCCACATCACCCTCGTCCCGCCCCTGCCGGGCATCCTCAGCCGCCGCCTGCGGATCAGCCTCGATCACCCAACCAGCCAGCAACGTGCGCAACCGCCCCGGCGGCAACAGCTCACCACGCTCGTGCACCCGGATCAGCCGCTCCCGCAACCGGTGCCACACCGAAAAGCACACCCGCGGCGACGCGCCCCCCAGCACCCGCGACACCACCTCCGCCTGCTCCACCGACAACAGGCCGCAGTCGAGCGCCGCCAGCGCCCCCGGCAGCATCGGCAACAACAACGCCTGCGCCAACAACGACCCAGCCGTGCGCTCCGAGGACCCCGTCAACAACGCCAGCTCCGCCGGCGCCGCCCACCCCTCACCCACCACCGCCAACACCGCATGCAACGCACACACCCGCCGCAACCGCACCCCGTGCTGCGCCCGCCGCGCCAACTCGACCAGCTCCACCTCCACCTGCACCGCCGCCAGCTCAGCCACCCACGCCGGCTCCACCACCCCCCGCGACACGCCCTCCCCGGCCACACACAGAACCTACGTTCGACCTCCGACATTTCGGAGCGTCAGTTGCGCTCGAACACCATCCGCAGACCGAGCAGCGTGAGGTCGGGCTCGTGGTGGTCGATCGTCTCGCAGACGGTGACCATCAGGTGCGACAGCCCGCCGGTGGCGAGGACCACGGGCCGTTCACCCAGCTCGGCCGTGATGCGACGCACGAGACCGTCGACCTGCCCGGCGAAGCCGTACAGCAGCCCGGACTGCAGAGCCTCGGCCGTGTTCTTCGCGATCACCGAGCGCGGTGGTTCCAGCACCACCTTGAACAGCCGCGCGGCGCGCGCGGCCAGCGCGTCGACGCTGATCTCGATGCCGGGAGCCAGTGGCCCGCCGAGGAACTCACCGCGCGCGCTCACGACGTCGAAGTTGGTCGACGTGCCAAAGTCGACGACCACGGCCGGCCCGCCGTGCAGGCTGTACGCGGCGAGAGTGTTGACGATGCGGTCGGGACCGACCTCGTGCGGGTTGTCGGTCAGGATCGGCACTCCGGTGCGCACGCCGGGCCCGACGACGACCGTCTGCACGCCGGCGAAGTACCGGGCGAACATCCGGCGCAGCTCGTCGAGCACGCTCGGCACCGTCGAGCAGACCGCCACACCGTCGGGCGCGGGGTGCCCGGCCAACAGTCCGCGGAACATCAGCGCCAGCTCGTCGGCGGTCACCCGCGGGTCGGTCTTGATGCGGTAGCTCTGGAACAGCCGCTCTCCGTCGAACAGCCCGAGCACGGTGTTGGTGTTGCCGACATCGACGGTCAGGAGCACGTCAGGTCCATCCCCAGGTCGAGCACCGGCGCGGAGTGGGTGAGCGCGCCGACGGCGAGGAAGTCGACGCCGGTCGCGGCCACCTCGTACGCCCGCGCGAGCGTCAAGCCGCCCGAGGCCTCGGTGAGCACGCCGGCGGTTCGGCACAGCGCCACCGCCACGCGCGTGTCGGCCAGGTCCATGTTGTCGAGCAGCACGAGGTCGGCGCCGGCGGCCAGCACCTCGCGCACCTGCTCGACGGTGTCGCACTCGACCTCGACCGCGAGGCCCGGGTACTGCGTGCGCACCGCCTCAAAGGCCGCGCGCACCCCACCGGCCGCCACCACGTGGTTGTCCTTGACCAGGGCCGCGTCCGACAGGGACATGCGGTGGTTGACGCCACCGCCGCAGCGCACGGCGTACTTCTCGAGCGCGCGCAGGCCGGGCGTCGTCTTGCGGGTGTCGCGCACGTGCGCGCCCGTGCCGGCGACGGCGTCGACCCACGCCCGGGTCGCCGTCGCGATGCCCGACAGGTGGCAGAGCAGGTTCAGGGCGGTGCGCTCGGCGGTGAGCAGCTGGCGCACCGGGCCGGTGGAGACGAGCACCACTTGGCCCGGGGCGACGCGCTCGCCGTCGGCGGCCCGCACCTCGTGCGACACGTCCGGCACCGCGAGGTCGAGCACTGCCATGGCGACGGGTAGCCCGGCGAGCACCCCGCGCTGCCGGGGCGTGAACGCGGCGGTGCCGACGAGCGTCGCGGGCACGGTGGCGGTGCTCGTGACGTCCACGCCGCCAGCGAGGTCCTCGGCCACCGCGTCACGCACGAGCGCTTGCACGGCCGGCGCATCGAGGCCTGCTGCGACCAGCTGAGCGTCGGTGCTCACACGGCCACCGTCTCGGGCAGCGGCGCGAAGTCCGTACCGGACGGCGTCGTGACGAGATGGCCACGCCAGCGCTCGCGCGCGTCCGGGAAGTCCTCGCGCCAGTGCGAGCCGCGCGTCTCCTCGCGGCGCAGCGCCGCGGTGACGAGCGCGGTGGCGACCGCGTGCAGGTCGCTCGCCTCCCACGCAGCGGGCTCTGGCGCAGTGGTCGTGCGATGGCTCAGCTCGTGCAGGACCCGAGCGGTGCGAGCCAGCGAGGCGCGGCTGCGCAGCACCCCCGCCCCCGTCGTCATCGTCTGCGTGAGCTCGTGGCGCACCGACGGGTCGAGCAGTACCGCCGGTCCGTCGTCCGGCGCGGGCAGGCCTGCCGGCGGCAGCCCGCGGGCCAGGTCGACGCCGATGCGGGCGGCGAACACCAGCCCCTCGAGCAGGCTGTTGGAGGCGAGCCGGTTGGCGCCGTGAACGCCGGTGCAGGCGACCTCGCCACAGGCGTAGAGCCCCGGTACGTCGGTGCGCCCCCACAGGTCGGTGCGCACGCCGCCACTGGCGTAGTGCGCAGCCGGCGCCACGGGGATCGGCTCGGTCACCGGGTCGACGCCTGCCTCGCGGCAGCGCGCGACGATGGTCGGGAAGCGCGCGAGCAGCATCGTCTCGCCGAGCCCGCGGGCATCCAGCAGGACCGACTCGGCACCGGTCTCGAGCATCCGGCGGTGGATCGCCTTGGCCACGACGTCGCGGGGCGCGAGGTCGGCCAGCGGGTGATCGGCGACGGTGAGCACGCGGGCGCCGGAGTCGTCGACGAGGAAGGCGCCCTCGCCGCGCATCGCCTCGCTGATGAGCGGCTGCTGCCCTGCCGCCCCGCCGCCCAGGTACAGGGCGGTGGGGTGGAACTGCACGAACTCCAGGTCGCTCACCGCCGCCCCAGCGCGCAGGGCGAGCGCGACGCCGTCACCGGTCGACACCGAAGGGTTCGTCGTGCTCGCGTACACCTGACCCATGCCGCCGGTGGCGAGCACGACGGCCCGCGCGTGCACGGCCCCGACGCCGTCGGCGCTGCCCTCGCCGAGGACGTGCAGGGTCACCCCGGCGGCCCGACCGTCGGCGGTACGCAGCAGGTCGAGCACGAGCGCGTGCTCGACGACGCGGATGCCCGGCCGCGTGCGCACCGCCGCCACCAGCGCCCGCTGCACCTCGGCGCCGGTGGCGTCGCCCCCGGCGTGCACGATGCGGTTGCGGTGGTGGCCGCCCTCGCGGGTGAGCGAGAGGGCGCCCGAGGCGTCCCGGTCGAACGCCGCTCCCCACGTCATGAGCTCGCGCAGCCGCGGCGGTCCCTCGGTGCACAGCACCCGCACCGCCGCCTCGTCGCAGAGCCCGACACCCGCCACCAGGGTGTCGCGCAGATGCTCCTCGGGACTGTCGTCGGGCGCGAGGGCCGCCGCTACCCCGCCTTGCGCCCAACGCGTCGAGCCGTCGTCGACGAGCACCTTGGTGACGAGCAGGACGCTGCCGCCGGTGGGCTCGACGGCGTCGGCGGCGTGCAGCGCCGTGGTGAGGCCGGCGACCCCGGACCCGACGACGACGACGTCGGCGGACAGCGTCCAGCCCGGCTCGGCGGCGAGCAGGCGCACGGGCACGGTCACGGCCCTTCGACGGCGGGGTCGAGCACTAGGTTGTCGATGAGCCGGGTGGCGCCGACGTGTGCGGCGACGACGGCGAGGCCGCCGCGCGGGTCGGCGGTGAAGCTGTCGGGGTCGACCCGGGCGAGGTAGTCGGTGCGTACGAGCGGCTCGGCGTCGAGCACGGCCCGCCCGGCGGGCAGGCTGCCGGTGTCCGCGACCGTGCGCAGCGCCCGGTAGAGCGCGTTCGCGGCGGCGCGTTCGGGCGGCGACAGGTAGCCGTTGCGGCTGGACATGGCGAGCCCGTCGCGCTCGCGCACCGTCGGCACGGCGACGACCTCGACGCCCATGTCGAGGTCGCGCACCATGCGCCGCACGGCCGCCAGCTGCTGCGCATCCTTCTGGCCGAACAGGGCGAGGTCGGGCTGGGTGAGGTGCAGCAGCTTGGCGACGACGGTGAGCATGCCGTCGAGGTGGCCGGGCCGGCTCGCTCCCTCGAAGATCTCGCCGAGCACGCCCGCGCTCACCCGCACCACCGGCTCGCCGGCCGGGTAGACGACGTACGGCGGTGGCGCGAGCACGACGTCGGCGCCCGCCTCGCCGCACCGCTCGACGTCGGCGGCCAGCGTGCGCGGGTAGCGCTCGAGGTCCTCCCCCGCGCCGAACTGCAGGGGGTTGACGAACACGGTGACGAGCACCGCGTCGGCGCTCGCGCGGGCACGCCGGACCAGCTCGACGTGCCCGTCGTGCAGGCCGCCCATCGTCATGACCACCGCCACCCGGCCGGGCAGCGCGGCCCGCGCCGCGCTCAGCGCGACGCGGTCGGTGACGACGAGCGGGCGCACCGCGGCGGTCGTCACCGCCCGTCCTGCGAGCGCGCGGGCACGCCGAGCACCTCGAGCAGCGGCCAGGCGCGCTCGACGTCGAGCCGGCCGGCCGCGAGCGCCCGGTCGGCGGTGAGCCGGGCGAGCGCGAGGTAGGACGGCAGCACCTGCGGCGCGCTGTCGGCGAGCACCTCGAGGTGCCGGGCGACGGTTCCGGCGTCGCCGCGCGCGACCGGACCGGTCAGCGCGGCGTCGCCCGAGCGCAGCGCACCGTCGAGCGCCGCGCCGAGGAGCGGTCCGAGCACCGCGGCGGGTGCCTCGACGCCCGCGGTGCGCAGCAGGTCGGCCGCGCTCGCGACCAGGGTCGTCAGATGGTTCGCCCCGTGCGCGAGCGCCGCGTGCCACAGCGGGCGCTGCGCCTCGGTGAGCCACACCGGCTCGCCGCCCATCTCGACGACCAGCGCCTCGGCGGCAGCCCGCAGCGGCTCGGGCGCGGTCACGCCAAAGGCCGTGCCGACCAGGCGCTCCAGGTCGACGTCGGTGCCGCGAAAGGGCAGCACCGGGTGCAGCGCGAGCGGCAGGGCGCCGGCAGCCGTCGCCGGGACCAGCACGTCGAGGCCGTGCGCGCCGCTCGTGTGCGCGAGCAACGTGCCCGGCCGCACCGCTGCGGTCGTCGCGAGCCCGGCGACCAGCGGCGCGAGCGCGTCGTCGGGCACCGTGAGCAGCACCAGGTCGGCCCGGGCCAGCACCTGCGGGACGTCGACGACGGGCACGCCCGGCAGCAGGCGCGCGGCACGCTCGCGCGAGGCGTCCGACACCGCGCTGAGGGCGACGACGTCGTGCCCGGCGCGTGCGAGCGCGGCCCCGAGCACGCTGCCCACGCGTCCCGCGCCCACCACGCCGACGGACAGGCGGGCGCGCTCGCGACGGTGTGCGGCGCTGCTGCCGGAGCTGTCGATGGCTTCCGTCCTGTTCGGGGGCCGTCCCTGTCGGGCTGCCGCCTTGTTCGGGGTGCCGTCCTGCTCAGGTACCGGAGGCGAGCAGGGCGAGCGTAGTGGCGCGTGGAATCGTGCGGGAGTGGGCCGGCCGTGGAGCGACGCGATGCAGGACGCCCTCTACGGCGGCGCCGACGGCTTCTACCGCACGCACCGCGGCGCCGACCACTTCCGCACCTCGGCGAGCGCCGCTCCGGGGGTGCTCGCCCGCGCGGTGCGCACGCTCGCCTCGCGGGTAGACGCAGCGCTCGGCCACCCGTCGCCGTTCGACGTGGTCGATGTCGGGGCGGGGGACGGCGCGCTGCTGTCGGCGCTGGCGTCGCAGCCCGACCTGCCCGATCGGTGGTCGCTGACGGCCGTCGAGCTGGGGCCGCGACCGGTGGGTGTGCCCGACGCGGTCGCGTGGCTGGGGGCCGTACCGCCGCTGTCCGGGCTGCTGCTGGCCAGCGAGTGGCTCGATGTCGTGCCGGTCGAGGTGCTGTTCGACGGGCGCGTCGTCGAGGTCGAGCCGGACGGTCGCGAGCGGCTCGGTGGGCCGGCGGGCAGCGCGGCGCTCGCCTGGGCGGCGCGCTGGTGGCCGGCCGGGCGGCGGGTCGAGGTGGGGCTTGCGCGTGACTCCGTCTGGGCGGACGCGGTGGCGCAGGTGCGCCAGGGAGTGGCGGTGGCGGCCGACTACGCGCACGTGCTGGGCGTCTGGAGGCACGACTTCGGGGCGCTCGAGCGGGCCGCGTGGGGTGACCGCCGCCCGACGCTGACGGGCTATCGCGACGGCCGGCAGGTGCCGCCCCTGCCGGACGGCAGCTGCGACCTGACCGCGCACGTGGCGATCGATGCCTGCCGCGAGGCAGGTGGCGGCGGGCGGCTGCTCACCCAGCGCGTCGCCCTGCAGGCGCTCGGGGTCGACGCGACGCCGCCGCCGCGGGCGCTCGCCGACCGCGACCCGCACGGCTACCTGGCGGCGCTGCGGGACGCCGGGGCCGCCGGCGAGCTGCTCGACCCGCGCGGCCTCGGCGGCTTCGCCTGGCTGGTGCGGTGCGCGGGGGTGGCCGACCCGTTCACCGGCGCGTCCGGGTCGTCGCCCGGTTGAGTCGGGGACGGCTCGGCTCGAGGACCGCCCGCCCACCACAGGCGCTGCCTAGCCTTTCGACCGTGGCAGCGCAGCGGTACACCGTCGGGCTCGGGGCCGCCTCGCACGGCTCGGTCGACGCGGTGCTGCCGCTCGGCCCGCACCACCCGAGCAACCACGGGGTGCTGCAGCTCGCGCTCACGCTCGACGGCGACCGCATCGTCACCGCCGAGCCCGACGTCGGCTTCGTGCACCGCGGCGCCGAGAAGCTGTTCGAGGTGCGCGACTACCGCCAGCTGATGATGTTGGCGAACCGGCACGACTGGCTGTCGGCCTTCGGCAGCGAGCTGGGCATCGCGCTGGCCGTCGAGCGGATGCTCGGCATGACGGTGCCGGACCGAGCGGTCTGGCTGCGCACGCTGCTGGCCGAGCTCAACCGGCTGCTCAGCCACCTGATGTTCCTCGGCGCCACCGCCGACCCTGGGCGCTGGACCGCTTTCGCGGCCCGCGAGCAGCTGCAGGAGGTGATGGAGGAGGCCACCGGCGGACGCCTGCACTACGTGTTCAACCGGGTGGGCGGGCTGGCCGCCGACGTACCGGCCGGCTGGACCACCCGGGCCGCGAGGGCGCTGGACGGCGTGCACGCGAGCCTGCCGTCGCTGGTCGCCGCGCTGGACGGCCTCGGCGAGGGCGTCGCCGTGCTCGACCCGGCGCTCGCGGTGGCGCACGGCGTCACCGGTCCGCCCGCCCGGGCGAGCGGCGTCGACATGGACCTGCGCCGCGACGAGCCCTACCTCGCCTACGCCGAGCTGCCGGTGCGCGTCGTCACCCGCGTGACGGGCGACGCCGAAGCCCGCTTCTCCTGCGTGCTCGAGCAGTGCGAGGCCAGCCTCGAGCTGGCTGCCGCCTGCCTCTCGCACCTGCCCCGAGGCCCGGTGGCGCTGCGGCTGCCCAAGACGGTGCGCGCCCCCGAGGGCGCGACCTACGCCTGGACCGAGAACGCGCTCGGCGTCCAGGGCTACTACCTCGTCTCGCGCGGCGACCGGGTGCCGTGGCGGCTGGCCATGCGCACCGCGTCCTTCAACAACGTGTCGGTGCTGGCGCAGCTGCTGCCCGGCACCCGGCTGACCGACCTGACGACGGCGCTGTGCTCGATGTTCTTCGTCATCGGCGACATCGACAAGTGACCCGGCCTGGTCCGGGGACCGCCCGCCCCACCACGGCGTGGGGAAGATGCAGATCGGTCCGCGCCGGCCCGCTAGTCAGACCGCAGCTGCTGCAGCCCGTTCTCCAGGGCCAGCGCGCTGTTGACCAGCGCCAGATGGCTGAAGGCCTGCGGGGTGTTGCCCAGCTGCCGCCCGGCGTGCGAGTCGTACTCCTCGGCGAGCAGCCCGACGTCGTTGCGCAGCGCCAGCAGCCGCTCGAACAGCGCGACGGCCTCGTCGCGGCGGCCGATCAGGTGCAGCGCGTCGACGAGCCAGAAGCTGCACGCCAAAAAGGCCCCCTCCTCACCGGTCAGCCCGTCGACGGTGCTGCCGTCGTGCGCCACGTCGGTGTCGACGCGGTAGCGCAGCACGAAACCGTCGACGGCCAGCTCGCGCTGCACGGCCTCGACCGTGCCGACGATGCGCTCGTCGTCGGCACGCAGGAAACCCAGGCGCGGCAGGAGCAGCAGCGCAGCGTCGAGCCCCTCGGAGCCGTAGAACTGGGTGAAGGTGCCCCGGCGCGCGTCGAACCCCTTCTCGCAGACCTCGGCGTGCACGGCGTCGCGGGCGGCCCGCCACCGCTCGAGCGGCGCCTGCAGGTTCGCACGTTCGGCCGTGCGGATCATCCGGTCGAAGCCGACCCAGGCCATCACCTTGGAGTGCACGAAGTGACGGGACGGCCCGCGCACCTCCCACAGCGAGCTGTCGGGCTGCTGCCACACCTGCTCGAGGTGCTCGGTGAGCAGCACCAGCAGGGTCCAGCTGTCCTCGTCGCGCCCGAGACCCGCCTGCCGGGCGGTGTAGAGGCCGTCGAGCACCTCGCCCCACACGTCGAGCTGGAACTGGCCGGCCGCCTCGTTGCCGATGCGTACCGGACCGCTGCCCTCGTAGCCGGCCAGGTGCGGCAGCTCGTACTCCGCCATGCGCCGCCGACCGGTCAGGGTGTACATGATCTGCAGGTCGGCGGGATCACCGGCGACCGCCCGCAGCAGCCACCCCCGCCAGGCCTTCGCCTCGTCGATGAAACCGGCTCCGGTCAGCGCCTGCAGCGTGAAGGCGGTGTCGCGCAGCCAGCAGTAGCGATAGTCCCAGTTGCGGTTGCCACCGATCGCCTCGGGCAGCGAGGTGGTCAGCGCCGCCGCGATGCCTCCGCTCGGGGCGTAGGTGAGGGCTTTGAGCGTCAGCAGCGAGCGCCGCACCGCCGGGGCGTACGGGCCCGAGGTCGTGCACTGCGCCATCCAGCCGTCCCAGAAGGCGACGGTCTGCTCCAGCGCGGCGGCTGGGTCGACGGCCATTGGCGGGCTCCCGTAGGACGGGTGCCAGGTGAGCACGAACGACACGTTCTCCCCGGCCTGCACGGTGAAGGTCGCGTCGCTGCGCTGGTCGTGGCCGACAAGATGCACCTGCGTGTCCAGCCAGAGCGCGTCCGGGCCGGCGACCGCCGTCCACCGCTCGTCGACCCGGCGGACCCACGGCACGATCGAGCCGTAGTCGAAGCGCACGACCAGCTCGACCGCCATCTCGACGGTGCCGGACACCCCCTCGACGATGCGTACGAGGTCGGGCTGGCGACCGCGCGGCGGCATGAAGTCGGTGATCCGCACGCTGCCCGAGTCGGTGTGCCAGATGTGCTCGAGCACCATCGTGTCGCCGCGATAGCTGCGTTCGTCGGCCAGCCCCCCGCCGACCGGCCCGATGCGCCAGTGGCCCGCCTGGTCGTCGTCCAGCAGGGCCGCGAAGCACGACGGTGCGTCGAAGCTCGGTAGGCACAGCCAGTCGATCGACCCGTCTCTGCCGACGAGGGCGCCGGTCTGCAGGTCACCGATGATCGCGTAGTCCTCGATGCGCAGGCTCACGGGGCGTCGGCGACCTGCAGGACCACCTTGACGTCGTCCTCCTGCGCCGCCAGCGCCTCGGCGTGGCGCTCCAGCGGCTCCCGACGCGTGACCAGGCGGCCGAGCCACTGCTGTTCGGCGGCGGCGAGGGCCTTGGCGCCGCGGTCGTAGTGACCGCGGTTCGCGTTGACGCTGCCGACGACGACATCGTTCTGCAGCACGATGTCGCGGCCCAGCTCGCCGACGTCCAGGCTCAGCGAGCGTCCGACCGACGACACGCCCGTCAGGCAGGTGACGCCGTCGACGCTGCTGGCCCGCATGGCGTCGACGACCACCTGGGGCACGCCGGTGCACTCGAGCACGACGTCGGGGGCGAAGCCCAGCTCGTCGACCGGGTCGCTGGTGTACGTGGCCCCGAGGTCGCGCACGATGTCGGGCTTGACGCCGCTCGTCACCTGGTCCAGGACCGTGACGTCCAGCCCGCGCTGCACGCCGATCATCGCGGCCAGCAGGCCGATCGGTCCGGCTCCCGTGATCAGGGCGGTCTGCGGACGGTAGGCGCTGCGCGCGCTCGCGTGGTCGACCTGCTCCCAGGCCTTGACCACGACGCTCGTCGGCTCGAGCAGCACCCCGAGCTCGCCGAGGGCCGCGTCGACGACGACGAGGCGGTGCGGCTCGACGCGGTAGCGCTCACGCATGAAGCCGTGCCGGCCCTTGATGCCGTGCTCGGTGTACTTGCCGTTGCGGCACATGTCCCACTGGTCGACCGCGCAGTTGACGCACGGCACCGGGTCGGGGTGGCGCACGATCGCAACGACCAGGTCGCCCTCCGACACGTCCGCACCGCTCGGCGCCGACCGCACCCGGCCGAGGGACTCGTGGCCGAGCACGAGCCGCTCGTCGCCGGCCGGCGCCTCGCCGTAGTCGCCGGCGACGATCTCCTTGTCGGTGCCGCAGATGCCCACCGCGATCGTCTCGACGAGCACGCTGCCCTCGTCGTCCGACGGTTCGCGGAAGTCGGTCAGCTCGAGGCTGTCGGCGGTGCCGGGCAGCAAGGTGAGGGCGCGCATGCGGCTGCCCTACCCGGTTGTCGGTGCCGGACGCCCGGCTACCCGTGCTGCAGGTAGTCGAGGAAGCGCGCGCGCAGCAGCGGTGCGTCCTCGCCGAGCGAGGCCTTGCCCCGCAGCTCCTGGACGATGGTGATCGCCTCGCTGATCGTGCCGGCGATGGCGCCGGCCGAGCCGTCCTCGGCCGCGATCGCCCGCGACGCGCGCATGTGCTTGACGAGATCCCACACGAAACCGGCGTCGCGCTCGTCCTCGGCCTTGGCGAGCGCGCGCTCGCGTAGCTCGTCGGTGGACAGCGCGTCGAGCTCGGCCAGCGAGGGGGCGCGGTCGTCGACGGGGCGGGCGTCCTGCGGCGAGGTCACAGGGCGAGCCTAGGCGGCGCCCGGCCCGTCCTGCGGCCCCGGCCCGTCCTGCGGCGGGGTGCGGCAGGTGCGCTCGAGCAGCAGGCCGGCGACGACCAACGCGAGGCTCGCCGCCGCGGCGAGCGCCGCGACGGTGGTGGCCCGACCGGCGGTGAGCAGCTCGGCACGGCGCGGCACGGTCCACAGCAGCAGCCCGGCGTAGGCGCCGAGCAGCAGCGCACCTCCGGTGCTCGAGGCCTTGGCCAGCACGGCCGCCCGGGCGATCTGCATGGGGTGCAGCGCACGGGCCCCCGCGCGGACGGGGCGCCGGGCGAGCCGCTGGCGCACGACGCGGGCGATGAGCAGCTCGGTGCCGGCGAGCAGCAGCAGCGGCACCCAGACGAAGCCCGGCAGCGCCGCCCGGTACAGGCTCGAAGCAGTGAGATACGCGACGACGAGCCCGAGGGCGCCGAGCAGCAGCAGGTCGCGCGGCCGGGTGGGGGTCACCGCAGCGCCAGCCCGGTGCAGGTCACCCCTTCGGCGCCGAGCAGGTCCAGCAGCGCGGCGACGCTGCCCTGCGGCAGCTGGGCGTCCGGCTGCACCTCGAGCCAAGGTGCGAGCACAAAGGCGCGCTCGTGCGCGCGGGGGTGGGGCAACACCAGCCCGTCCGGGACCGCCCCGCTGGCGACGATCAGATCGACGTCGAGCCTGCGCGGACCCCACCGCACCTCGCGCGTGCGGCCGGCCTGGGCCTCAGCTTGCTGCGCCGCCGCCCATGTGGCCCCTGCGTCGCCGGGGCACAGCAGCACCGCGTTGAGAAAGGCCGACTGCGGCACCCCGCCCACCGGTTCGGTGCGCCAGACCGACGACACGTGGGCGGGCTCCAGAGCCGCAACCGCGATGCGCAGGTGCGCCAGCCGGTCGCCGACGTTGCTGCCGATCGACACGACGCTGCTCACGGGTACACCTGGGCTCGCTCGAACAGCTCGCGGTCCTCGCTCACGGATACACCAGGGCTCGCTCGAACAGCTCGCGGCGCACCCGCTCGTCCCTCGCGGGGCACCGCACGCAGTCCTCGCTCACGGATACACCAGGGCTCGCTCGAACAGCTCGCGGCGCACCCGCTCGTCCCTCGCGGGGCACCGCACGCAGTCCTCGCTCACGGATACACCAGGGCTCGCTCGAACAGCTCGCGGCGCACCCGCTCGTCCCTCGCGGGGCACCGCACGCAGTCCTCGCTCACGGATACACCAGGGCTCGCTCGAACAGCTCGCGGCG
>JAABUN010006644.1_pt1 | contig 13123 bp, 8 predicted proteins | sample 5559311 | NCBI WGS metagenome assembly JAABUN01 (sample SAMN10711877, study PRJNA513370) | rock metagenome | isolation source: Antarctica rocks | place: Antarctica: Victoria Land, Siegfried Peak sud | reverse complement strand
CGTCGACGCGGCGCAGCAGGCCCGCGGGCCGGGCGAGCAGCACCACCAGCAGGATCCCGAAGGTCACTGCGTCCTTGTAGCCGGAGGGCAAGTAGCCCACGGACAGGCTCTCGATCACCCCGATGAGAAGTCCGCCGGCCACCGCGCCGGCGGGGTTGGCAAGGCCCCCGAGCACGGCGGCCGTGAACCCCTTGAGGCCGAGGGCCAGTCCGATGCCGTAGTCGGCGCTCTGCAGCGGCGCGAGGATGACGCCGGCCAGGCCGCCCAGCGCGGCGGCGATGACGAAGGCCAGCAGCGACATCCGTGCCGGCGAGATGCCCATGAGCCTGCTCGCTTCGCGGTTCATCTCGCAGGCCCGCATCGCCTTGCCGGGAAGCGTGCGGAGCAGGAACCACGCCATCGCCAGCACGGCGGCGGTCGTGGCCGCGACCACCCAGAAGTACTGCGGCAGCAGCACGACGCCACCGACCCGCACCGCCCCCTGGTCCGAGAAGGGCGGGGCGAAGTGCGGGTTGGTGCCCACCAGCACGAGGGCGATGCCGCGGATCGCGAAGGAGGCGCCGATGGTCAGGATGATCAGCCGCTCGGGCGAGCTCTCGCGCGCGGGGGCTATCGCCAGCCGCTCCACCAGCAGCCCCACCACCGTGGCCGCGGCCACGGCGGTCGGGCCCGCGGTCAGCAGGGACCAGTCGCGCTCGCTCAGCAGGGCGAAGGTCAGCGCGCCCACCATCACGAAGTCGCCCTGGGCGAAGTTGATGGCGCCCGTGACCTGGAAGATGAGCACCAGTCCCAGCCCGACCAGGGCGTAGACGGAGCCCACCGCCAGCCCTGTGGCGAGGAACTGGAGGAGCTCGGTCACCTCAGGAGCGCTCGTTGATGACGGAGTCGGCGAGCGTCCACTCGCCGTCCTCCACCGTGAGCAGGCTGAGGGACTCGTCGGTGAGGCCGCTGTGGTCCTCGGCCGTCATGACGTACTCGCCGCCCGTCCCGGTGTACTCGAGCTCCTCGAGAGCGTCGCGGATGGCCGCGGGGTCGCTGCTCCCGGCTTCCTCGATGGCGGCGACCAGCAGGCCCAGCGCGTCCGCGGCGTAGCTCGCGAAGCCGGAGTACGAGCCGTACTCCTCGGTGTAGCGGTCGTAGAACTCCTGCATCTGCTCGCGCCCGGGCGTGCCCTCCGGGGCCTCGTCGGCGACCAGCACCGTCGGGTGCGTCATGAGGACCCCGTCCGCCGCATCGCCGGCGCCCTCGAGGAACAGCTCGGCCCCGGCCCCGGCGTCGAAGTACAGCTGCCCGGCGTAGCCGGCGGCCTTGGCGTTCTTCGCCACGATGCCGGCGCCCGGCGGGATCGCCCAGCTGACGATGGCGTCCGGTTCGGCCGACAGCAGGTTGGTGATCTGCCCGGTGAAGTCCTTGTCGGCCGCCCCGAACTTCTGGGTCCCGGTGATCGTGATGCCGGCGGTCGCTGCCGATTCTGTGAAGGCGGCGAGACCGGATTCGCCGTACGCGTTGTCCACGCCGATGAAGCCGACCGTGTCGAAGCCGCGGGCCTTCATGTCCTCGACCATGAGGTCGGAGACCTGCGAGTTGTCCGCTGGGGTCTTGAACAGTGACTGGCGCTGGGCCACCGGCGAGACGATGGCGCCGGAGGAGCCCATGGAGACCGTGGGGACGCCGGCCGTCTCGACCGTCTCGGCCAGCGACAGGGTGGTCGGGGTCGACCCGCCCCCGATGATGGCCGAGACGCCGTCACGCTCGATGAAGCCCTTGGCGATCTGCAGCGCCTCGGTCGGGTTGCTCTTGTTGTCTCGAATGATCAGCTCGATCTGGCGCCCGTCCAGGACGCCCTTCTCGTTGACCTGGGCCGCGTACAGCTCGGGCGCGTTCTTGTAGGCCGCCCCCTGCACCGCCGCCGGGCCCGACAGCTCGATGTCCGCGCCGATGACGATGGGTCCCTCCGAGGACCCGGTGCTCTCGTTGGCGGAGTCCGCCGTGTCCTCGCTGGCGGCGCAGGCGGTCATCACGAGGGCCAGGGCAGCCGTCGCACCGATCCTGCCGAGCCGTGTCCGGGCGAGCGTCGAGCGGCGCATGAGACCTCCAGGGCGAACAGCCCGTGTCGCGGTGAGCGCACGTCATCGTGCGCTAGGCAGTTCTTACGACGTGATGCCGGTCACGTCAAGGCCGTGGCACGGATCGTCACCTGGGCGAGAGGAAGCGCCCAGGGCCGCCTTGACCGGTGTGACGCACGCCTCTAGGCTCCACTCAGCCGTGCGGTCAACGCACACTTACGTGCGTTCAGCGCATGGGTGTGCCGGCGCCGGTGCAGGAGGCCGCAAGTGCAGGAGGAGGAGGGCTCGTGACCACTCCGCGCGACCTGGCGTTCGAGCGGGACAGCTCCCCGCCCGGCTGCCCCGTGGTCGGAGACGGCGGCACCTCCCCGACCGGGTGCCCGGTCTCCGCCGAGGCGGCCGCCTTCGACCCGTTCGTCAGCCCCTTCCAGGACGACCCGGCCGCCTCGCTGCGCTGGTCCCGTGACGGGGAGCCGGTCTTCTACAGCCCGAAGATCGGCTACTGGGTGGTGACCCGCTACGACGACGTCAAGGCGGTCTTCCGAGACCACCGCACCTTCTCGCCCTCCATCGCGCTCGAGAAGATCACCCCCACGTCGGACGAGGCCAACGCGGTCCTGGAGCGCTACGGCTACGCGATGTCACGGACGCTGGTCAACGAGGACGAGCCGGCCCACACCCCGCGCCGACGCGCCCTGATGGAGCCGTTCACCCCGCCGGCGCTGGCGGAGCACGAGCCGATGGTGCGCCGGCTCACCCGCGAGTACCTCGACCGGATCGTGGACCGGGGTCGGGCCGACCTGGTCGACGAGATGCTCTGGGAGGTACCGCTCACGGTCGCGCTCCACTTCCTGGGCGTCCCCGAGGAGGACATGGACACCATGCGCGAGTACTCCATCGCGCACACGGTGAACACCTGGGGACGGCCTCGACCCGAGGAGCAGCTGGCCGTCGCGGAGGCCGTCGGGAAGTTCTGGCAGTACGCCGGCAGCGTGCTCGAGAAGATGCGTTCCGCTCCCGAGGCGCCGGGCTGGATGCCCTACGGGCTTCGGGTGCAGCAGGAGCATCCCGACGTCGTCACCGACTCCTACCTGCACTCGATGATGATGGCCGGCATCGTCGCGGCTCACGAGACCACCGCCAACGCCGCCGCGAACGCCGTGCGGCTGCTGCTGGAGCACCGCCCGGTGTGGGAGGAGCTCTGCCGGGACCCCAGCCTCATCCCCAACGCGGTGGAGGAGTGCCTGCGCCACGTCGGGTCCGTGGCCTCCTGGCGCCGCCTGGTCACGGAGGACGCCATCGTCGGGGGTGTCGAGGTCCCGGCGGGCGCCCGGCTGCTGATCGTCCAGTCCTCCGCCAACCACGACGAGCGGCACTTCGAGAACCCGGACGAGGTCGACCTCCGGCGCGACAACGCCAGCGACCACCTGACCTTCGGCTACGGCAGCCACCAGTGCATGGGCAAGAACCTGGCGCGCATGGAGATCCAGGTGCTGCTGGAGGAGCTCACGACGAGGCTGCCGCACCTCGAGCTGGTCCCGGACCAGGTGTTCACCTACCTGCCCAACACCTCCTTCCGGGGGCCGGACCACGTGTGGGTGCAGTGGGACCCGGCCCGGAACCCCGAGCGGCGCGACCACTCGGTGCTGCAGCGGCGCCAGCACGTCCGCCTGGGGGAGCCGTCGGCCCGCACGGTGTCCCGGGTCGTGACCGTGGCGGCCCGGACCCCCGTGGCCGACGGCGTCGTGGAGCTCACCCTCGCCGACCCGGACGGGCGCCCGCTGCCGCGGTGGTCGCCCGGCTCCCACATCGACGTGGACTGCGGTGAGCTGTCCCGCCAGTACAGCCTCTGCGGCGATCCCGAGGCGGTCGACCGCTACTCCATCGCGGTCCTCGACGAGCCTGCCAGCCGCGGCGGTTCGCGCTTCCTCCACGAGCGCGCGCAGGTCGGTGACCGGCTGCGCATCCGCGGACCGCGCAACCACTTCACCCTCGACCCCGACGCCGTCCACTGCGTGCTGGTCGCCGGGGGCATCGGCATCACGCCGATCGTGGCGATGGCCGACCGCCTGCGAGCAGATGGGCGGTCCTACGAGCTCCACTACGCCGGCCGGGACCTCGGCACGATGGCGTTCGTCGAACGGCTCCAGGCCGCCCACGGGGACCGCCTGACGCTCCACCCGACGTCGACTGGCCGGAGGCTGGACCTCTCGAGGCTGCTGACCCGACCCGTCGCCGGCACGCAGGTGTACGCCTGCGGTCCGCAGCGGCTGCTCGACGGGCTCGCCGCAGCGCTGGCTGACTGGCCCGAGGACACCCTCCACGTCGAGCACTTCAGCTCGACGCTCGGTGCGCTGGACCCGGACCACGAGCACGCCTTCGACGTCGAGCTCCAGGACTCGGGCATCACCGTGCGGGTGGAGCGCGATCAGACCGTGCTCGAGGCGCTGCGGGCCGCCAACGTCGACGTCGAGAGCGACTGCGAAGAAGGCCTCTGCGGCGCCTGCGAGGTCCCGGTGGTCGCCGGCGAGGTCGAGCACCGTGACGTCGTCCTGAGCACGAGCGAGCGCGCCAGCTCCAGCGTCATGATGTCGTGCTGCTCCCGGGCCTGCGGCGACCGCCTCGTCCTGGGGCTGTGACATGACCGGCGGGGACGTGACCCGCGCGCCGACTGGTGCACCCATCCCGAACAGGAGGACGACATGAGGATCCCCGAGCTGGTGGTCGGCCACGGACCCGTCCGGATCATCGCCCTGCACGGCTGGTTCGGCTCCGCCTCGGGCTGGGGCCTGCTGCCAGAGCTCGTCGACCGGGACGCCTGGAGCGTCGCCTTCCTCGACGCCCGCGGCTACGGGGCTCGCAAGGACGAGCCCGGCCCGTTCACGGTCGAGCAGGTCGCCGCCGACGCCCTCGCGCTCGCCGACCAGCTGGCCTGGGACCGCTTCGCGGTCCTCGGCCACTCGATGGGGGGAGTGATGGCGCTGCGGGTCTTCGCCGACGCCCCGGAGCGCATCACGGCCGTGGTCGGCATCAGCCCCGTACCCGCCTCAGGGGTGCCCCTCGACGACGAGGGCAGGACTCTGTTCGAGACCGCCGCCCAGGACGACGGCGCCCGCGCCACCATCATCGACCTCACGACCGGCGGTCGGCAGTCGGCGACCTGGGTCCGACAGGTGGTGGACCACTCGGTCGAGCACTCCACCCGCGAGGCCTTCGGTGCCTACCTCCAGAGCTGGGCCGGCGCCGACTTCGCTAGCGAGCTGCCCACGCCCACGCCGCCGGTGCCGGTGTCGGTGGTCGTCGGCGAGCACGATCCCGCGCTCGGGGAGGACACCGCGCGAGCCACCTGGCTGGAGCAGCTGCCGGGAGCGCGGCTCGACGTCCTAGCCGGCGCCGGGCACTACGCGATGTACGAGACACCCGTGGCGCTGCTCACCAGCCTCGAGGCGACGCTCACCGAGCTGCGCTGACTCCGGCCCGATGCCACTGCCCCACCGCACCCCGCCCGCCCACCCAGCAAGGAGGCCCGTCGTGGCCCACTACCGCCGGCTCGGCAACGTGCCTCCCAAGCGCCACACGCAGCACCGAGACGAGTCGGGGCAGCTCTACTACGAGGAGCTGATGGGCGAGGAGGGCTTCTCCTCCGACTCCTCGCTGCTCTACCACCGGCACCTGCCGTCGGCGCTGGTCGATGCCCGGCCGTGGCAGCTGCCCGACCAGACGACGGTCCCGAACGCCCCCCTGCTGCCGCGGCACCTGAGGCTCCACGACCTGTTCCCGGGCCAGGACTGGAAGTCGCTCGACGCGGTCACCGGCCGGCGCCTCGTGCTCGGCAACGCCGACGTGCGCATCTCCTACGTCGTCGCGGGCGAGGCCTCGCCGCTCTACCGCAATGCCACCGGGGACGAGTGCGTCTACGTCGAGGCCGGGACCGCCGTCGTCGAGACGGTCTTCGGCGACCTGGAGGTGGGGCCCGGCGACTACGTCATCGTCCCCCGTGCGACGACGCACCGCTGGCTGCCCACTGCCGGGAGCGCGCTGCGGCTGTACGCGATCGAGGCCAGCGGCCACATCGCGCCGCCGAAGCGCTACCTGTCGAAGTACGGCCAGCTGCTCGAGCACGCGCCGTACTCCGAGCGCGACCTGCGTGGTCCCTCGGACCCGCGCGTGGTGGACGAGTCCGACGTCGAGGTCTACGTCAAGCACCGCGGCGCCGGTCCCGGTGGCCTGACCGGCACGGTGCACGTGGTGCCCCAGCACCCGTTCGACGTCGTCGGATGGGACGGCTGCCTCTACCCGTACGTCTTCAACATCGCCGACTTCGAGCCGATCACCGGCCGGGTCCACCAGCCACCGACGGTGCACCAGGTCTTCGAGGGCCACGGCTTCGTGGTCTGCAACTTCGTCCCGCGCAAGGTCGACTACCACCCGCTGGCCGTGCCCGTGCCCTACTACCACTCCAACGTCGACAGCGACGAGGTGATGTTCTACGTCGCAGGGGACTACGAGGCGCGCAAGGGCAGCGGCATCGGCAAGGGGTCGATCAGCCTGCACCCCGGCGGGCACAGCCACGGCCCCCAGCCAGGCGCCGTGGAGGCAAGCCTCGGCGCGGAGGCCTTCGACGAGCTGGCGGTCATGGTGGACACGTTCCGACCGCTCGACCTCGGCGAGGGCGGGACGGCGGTCGACGACGGCGCCTACGCATGGTCGTGGTCCGGCCGGGGCCCCGGCCGATGACCGCTCAGGCACCGACAGCATCGCTGCCGACGGTTCCCCGCCTCTACGCCACGCTGCTGGACGACGCGGCGCTCTTCCCGCCGGGCAACGCTCCGATGGCGAACGCTCTGCGGGCCCACGCACGCACTCTCCAGTCGGCGGACGCCCCGTACGTCGGCTCCTTCGTCTGCACCGCCGACCGGCTGGACGAACTGGTCGCTGCACTGCCGCCGGACCTGCCGGCCGTGTCGCTGTCCCTGGTCGTCCCGCCCGGCGTCGAGGCGTTGGCGCCCGCGCTCGCCGCGGTCGCGCACCAGCCCCGGCTGGTGCTCCGCGCCGTGGAGCTCCCCGCCGGAGCCGTCGGAACGGCAGCCACCGCCGAGGCGCTGAGCACCCTCCTGCCGCCGGTGGCCACCGGCTACGTCGAGGTGCCCTTCGACCACGAGCTGCCGTCGTCGGTGGCGGCGCTCGCGGGCACGACGCACCGGCTCAAGCTGCGTACGGGCGGGGAGTCGTCGTCGGCGTTCCCGTCGGAGGCCGCGCTGGCTGCCGCGGTGGCCGCCTGCGTCCGCGCCGGCCTGCCGTTCAAGCTGACGGCCGGGCTGCACCACGCGGTGCGCTCGACCGACCCCGCCACGGGCTTCGAGCACCACGGCTTCCTCGGCGTGCTGGTCGCGGTGTCGCGCGCGCTCGACGGCGCAGCCCTGCCAGACCTGGTCGACGCCCTCGCCGAGCGCGACCCGGCTGCGCTCTTGGCCGAGGTCGCCGACGTCGGGGAGAGGCGCGCGGAGCAGGTCCGGAGGTCCTTCACCTCGTTCGGCACCTGCAGCACGCACGACCCGCTGACCGACCTGCGGGCGCTCGGCCTCGTCGAGGCGGGTGCGGCGTGACCGGGGGACGGGCGGACGGGCCCTGGCTCGAGCTGCCGGCGGACCACCCCTTCGGGCTGCACAACCTGCCGTACGGCTCGTTCCGCCTGCCGGACGAGCAGCAGGCCCGTGTGGGCGTCGCCGTCGGGGACCGCGTACTGGACCTGACCGCCGCGTCGACGGCCCTGCTGCCCGACCTGGCCGAGCTGTTCTCAGCCGGAGACCTCGACCGCCTGCTGGCCGGCGGCCCAGCGGTGTGGGCGCAGGTGCGGGACGCCGTCTCCGGCTGGTTCTCCGACACAGCCGCGAGATCGGCGGTCGAACAGGCGCTCCACGCGACCTCAGACGTCGTCATGCTGCTGCCGTTCACCGTCGCCGACTACGTCGACTTCTACTCCTCGGAGCACCACGCCACCAACGTCGGCCGCATGTTCCGGCCGGACTCCGACCCGCTGACGCCCAACTGGAAGCACCTCCCGATCGGCTACCACGGCCGGGCCGGCACCGTCGTGCCCTCCGGGACGCCGGTGGTGCGTCCGACCGGGCAGCGGCGCAGCGCCGACGGCGAGATCGTCTTCGGGCCGTCGGCGCGGCTGGACATCGAGGCCGAGGTCGGGTTCGTCGTGGGAGCTCCGTCTGCCCTCGGCACCGCGGTGCCGATGGAGCGGTTCGCCGACCACGTCTTCGGCGTCTGCCTGGTCAACGACTGGTCCGCCCGGGACATCCAGGCCTGGGAGTACGTGCCGTTGGGCCCGTTCCTCGGGAAGTCGTTCGCGACGTCGGTCTCGGCCTGGGTGGTGCCGCTGGCTGCCCTCGAGCAGGCGCGTCTCGCCCCACCCCAGCGGGACCCGCTGCCCCTGCCGTACCTCGACGACACCGACCAGCCGCCCTGGGGGCTGGACCTGCGCCTGGAGGTGAGCCTCAACGGGCACGTGGTCTCCCGGCCGCCGTTCCGGACCATGTACTGGACGGCTGCCCAGCAGCTGGCCCACCTGACGATCAACGGCGCATCACTGCGCACGGGGGACCTGTTCGCCTCCGGGACCGTCAGCGGCGCCGAGCGCCACCAGGTGGGGTCCCTGCTCGAGCTGTGCTGGGGTGGCCAGGAGCCCCTGACACTGCCCGACGGGTCCACGAGGACCTTCCTCGAGGACGGCGACGAGGTCGTTCTCACCGCCGTCGCCCCCGGACCCGGAGGCGCTCCAATCGGGTTCGGGGAGGTGCGCGGGGCCATCGCCCCTGCATCGTCGTCGAGGTCGGACGAGGGCAAGGGCCAGGTCGTCACGTAGCCCCCGTGGGACGACGTCGGGCCGGCCGCGGGTTCTGAAGGGCACGCCGCTGCCGGCGAACGCCGCGGCGGTCAACGTTCCCGCATCACAAGGGCCGTCAGCGGCCGGCTGCTGCAGGGCAGTGGCCGAGCGGGGTGGACCAAGCGCTCGACCTCACGAATGTCGGGTCGTGACAGTCGACTGCCGTCCCGGGCGTGATGGCGGCCCTCACGCCGCGGGGAGCACAACTCTCAGCGTGGCACCTCGGAACGTTGCGGGAGTCTTCACGGCCGTCCCGATAGCCTCGCGCGGTGACCGTCCTGACCCGCTACGCCGAGGTCCTGCGCGGACACGGCACTGCGGTTCCGTTGGTCGCCAGCATCGTGGGCCGGCTGTCCCTGGGGATGACGACGCTGGCGCTTCTCCTGCTGGTGCGGGACACGACCGGCTCCTACGCCTCCGCCGGTCTCGTCGCTGCGGCCTACGCCCTGGCCTTCGGCGTCTTCGGCCCGGCGCGGGCGCGCTCGGCGGACCGGCGCGGCCCCGTCCGGGCGCTGCTGCTGACGGCGGCGGTCCACCCGGTCGCGATGGTGCTGCTGGTCGTGCTCGCCGCGCGCGGTGCCCCGCCCTCTGTGCTGGCGCTGGCCGCGGTGTTCGGTGGCGCGAGCGTGCCGCCGCACGGGCCGGTGATTCGGGCTCTCTGGGGCTCGCTGTTCCACGGCCGGTCGCTTGCGACGGCCTACTCGCTGGAGTCCGTCGTCGTCGAGCTGTGCTTCGTGGTCGGACCGGTGCTCACCGCGGTGCTCGCTACGACCGTCGACCCGGGCGCGGCGGTCGTCGTCGCCGGCCTTCTCGCCACGACCGGGGCGGTGTGGCTCACGGCGACGACCGCGGTGCGCGCCGTCGTGCCAGCCCCCCAATCTGGCGGGAACCGCTTCGGCCCACTGGCCTCGGCGGCCGTGCGGGCGCTGCTGCTGACTGTGACGGCGATCGGTGTGACCGTGGGGGCGATCGAGGTGTCGCTGCCGGCGTACGTCGAGCGGGAGGGCGCGCGCCCCGCTGCCGCCGGCATCCTGCTGGCGGTGTGGTCGGTCGGCTCGGTCGTCGGTGGGCTCGTCTACGGAGGCCTGCACCTGAGCACGCCGCCGCGGCGGCAGGTACCGGTGCTCGTCGGCGCCCTCGCGCTCGGTACCGCGCTGCCGCTGCTCGCGACAGGGCCGCTCGTCATGGGGCTGGCTCTGTTCGCCTTCGGCCTGACCCTCGCACCCTTCAGTGCGTGCAACTCGGTGCTGCTGGGCGAGGCCGCGCCCAGGGGCACCACGACCGAGGCCTTCGCCTGGAGCACCAGCATGCTCTTCGGTGGAGCGGCCGTCGGAAGCGCACTGGCCGGCGTCCTGGTCGAGCGGATCGGTCCACCGGCGGGGCTGGCGGTCGCCACGGTTGCGGGCGTGCTCGCGGTCGGCGCCGCTGTGTCGAGCGCGGCGCGCCTTCGCGGCCCGGAGGCCGTCCCCTAGTTCGTGGCCGGCTTCTGCAGGGGATCGGCCGGCCGGGAGCGACGAGGCGCTCGAGCTCACGAATGTCGGGTCATGACAGGGGTTCGACCCGGCTGGCAGGTCGTAGCGTCGGCGCCCGGCCGGGCCGGCACGGCAGAATGACTCGGCTGCTGCGGCGCAGGGGAACCTGCTCGCCACACAGCTGAGCCTTGAGTGCTAGACCATCGCCCGGGCCTCTCGTGCAGCCTGACTCCACCGACCCGACCGGGTCAACCGGGGTCTGGGCAGTCCCCTCCTCGGGTGGCCGGGGGTGGGTGGGCGGTGCTCAGGCCTCGCCGCGTGCCGGGTAGTCCTTCTCGCGGACGAATTCCAGGGCCTTCAGCAGCTGGTCCAGGTGCGGCCGGGCGAACGGCGTGGACTGCACGTGCGCGGAGTACAGGCTCCCGTCGGGGCGCACGAGGAACAGCCCCGGCTCGCCGAACAGGGCCGGCTCGCCGTCGCTCACGCCCCTGCTCAGGTAGAGCCCCCAGGCGCGCATGGCCGCCTCGTCCATGCCGTAGGCCACGCGTAGGTCCTTCAGTCCCCACTCCCGGACGGCCCGCGCAGCCCGCTCCTGGTCATCACCGCTGACCGCGACGACCTCGTCCACTCCGACGTCGCGCAGCTCGCCGAGCCGGCCGTCGAGCTCCGACAGCTGCTTCTTGCACTGCGGGCAGTGCACGCCGCGGTAGGCCACGACGAGGGTGAACTGCTGGGGGGTGGCAGCGGCCAGGTCGAAGCGGTCGCCGCCGACGAGCGGTAGGTCGAGCGCAGGGGCAGGCTGGCGGGTAGCGGCGCAGGCATGAGCTCTCCTTGGGACGGCCGGACACGACCTGTCCGGTCTCGCCGATCGGCAGGCGATGAAACGCTGGCTGTTCCGGTGCGCCCGGACCGTCCGGGTCCGGCCGGGCGGGGCGGGGCGGGTGGATCGGGGCGCGCGGACGCATCAGCGCCCTGCCTTCGTCCGGTCAGCCTTGGCCGCCTTCCATGCGGCCCGGCTTCTTGGCATGTGGGGCCGATCCCGACACCGCCGCTTCTTCCCCGTCGCCCTTTGTCCGGGCGCTACAGGTCTTGCCCGTAACCGCCTGAAGGCGCAGTCGATGGCGTGTTCTTCCCGATGCGGTCGCCGACCGCGCCACGGTTCGCGTGAGGACCGCGCCACTGACCGATCGAGGTCGAACCTGGGACCACGCGGCTTCGCTTGGGGTCCGTGACGTGCGCCGAGAAGCACACGAGCAGCGCTGACCGCCCCTGCGGACGCTCCTGCTGGCGAAGGCTGCGCTGGCGCGTCGCCCGCCCTACCGGCGCCGCGTCCGCAGGTTCACCTCTGGGTGCGCGTTGCCGAAGGGACTGTATGGACCTCGTCCGCACGCGGCGTGCCGCTCCTGCGCCGCGGCACGCTGAGGCCTGGCTGATCGCGCTGGGCTTCGCGACCCTCTACCTCCTCGCCGCGGGCTGAGTCCCGTGGAGTGGTGTAGCTCCGACCCATGATCGTGACCAGGCTCGTGTCGGACGTTTAGGGCCACCGCGTGCGGCCTGTGTCAAGCCGCCTCCTTTGTTGATCATGTCGCGGTCAGCGAGTAGGCGTTGGAGGGCGTTGTGCTGGGCGAGGTCGTAGGCGGTTTCGTTCTGACAGCAGTGCCAGATCACGTGAGGCCAGGCGCGCGCCAGGATGCGGACGAGGTGCGCCTAGTCGTGGCCGCGGCTGCGGGCGCGTTGGTAGACACCTTCGGCCCACGGATTGGCGCGTCGGCTGTCGCCGGCGAAGTCGCAGACGGCGTCGCGAAGTGGCCGGGCGGGAGCGACGAGGCGCTCGGCCTCACGAATGTCGGGTCATGTCGGGTCATGACAGAGGTTCGGGCCGACTGGCAAGTCGTAGCGTCGGCGCTCGGCCGGCCGGAACGGCGCTTCTGCTCGGGCCGCTCACAGGGACGCGATATCGGCGGCTGCCGTAACGGTGTGGGTTCACGCGCCTGACGGGCTGGCCAGTTCGTAGAGAGATGACCCAGCGGTGTCATGGTGCCGCTGCGGTGTAGGTGCGACCGTCGCGGACATGAGTCCACTTACCGAGATCGGCGGCAGGCGACTGCCGTTCCTGCGCTGGTCGTTCATACGCCTTCTGGTCGGCATGAAGAAGTTGACCACGGAGTGGCAGGTCGGCGACGGCCGCGAGGAGAGGCTCGCCGAGTACGTCACCCAGCACGCTCAGGGAGGCGACGTGGACGATGCCATCCGCGGGCCGGTGGAGGCCCGGTCCAGCACCGCCCAGACGAGGCTGGTGACCGAGTGCTCGCCGGGGAGCCGACCGATGACATTGACGCGGCGGCGGGTCTCCCCGAAGGTCCGAAGGCTACGCCGACGAGCCTCGTCGTGGTGCGGGGGTGCCGACTCCGGTCCGGCCGCGAGGACCGACCTGCGGCCGCAGCAGGGCCGTCTCGGCGGCGAGCGGCGCGGAGCCGGGTGCCGCGGCGAACGGCCGGACCAGCCAGAAGGCGGGGATCGTCAGCGCCGTACCCCTGCTGGCGCGCGGACCACCGAGACGCTCAGCACGGCGCCGGCCAGAGCCGCGGCGGCTGCCAAGAGGAAGGCGGGTGTGAAGCTACCCGTCGTCTCCGCCAGCCACCCGCCGAGCTGAGGTCCGCACAGCTGTGCGATCCCGAAGGCGAGCGTGC